>Ga0114958_10002223_pt1 | contig 14666 bp, 13 predicted proteins | sample C_130208_EF_Meta_FD_89577 | JGI IMG/M metagenome (GOLD analysis project Ga0114958, IMG submission 89577) | Freshwater microbial communities from Lake Croche, Canada to study carbon cycling - C_130208_EF_MetaG | ecosystem: Environmental > Aquatic > Freshwater > Lake | place: Lake Croche, Canada... | reverse complement strand
GCTGGCGGCAGAGGGGATCACGCGGGTGTTGTGCGAAGGCGGGGCCACGCTTGCAGCCCTTTTGGTGGCAGATGATCTGGTGGACCGCGTGGTCCTGCACACCGCCGGCGCCTTGATCGGGGCCGAGGGGGCGCCGGTTTTCGGCCCCTTGCACCTTAGCCAGTTGTCCGACGCCACAAGATGGCATCGCGTGTCGCTGCGCGCTTTGGGCGGCGATGTGGAAACCGTGTGGCAACGCCTACCCGCCTAAGCCTGCCCCTTGTTCTGCTGACCCACTTGCGCCATCGTGGCGCAAACAGGGGGGCTTCATGCATATTCTTATCTTGGGCGCAGCGGGCATGATTGGCCGCAAATTGGCGCAATCTTTGTCAGCGGATGGTCACCGCCTGACGCTGGCCGATGTGGTGCCACCCCCCACCTTGCCCAATGCCACCGGTCTAACGCTGGACCTGACCGCCGCTGCTGCCCCCAGCCTGATCGCAGGGCGGCCCGATGCGATCATCCACCTTGCGGCGATTGTGTCAGGAGAGGCCGAGGCCGATTTTGACAAGGGCTACGCCACCAACCTCGATTCCACCCGTGCCCTGCTGGAAGCCATTCGCGCCACACCGGGCTATGTGCCCAAGGTGATCTTTGCCTCCTCCATCGCGGTCTTTGGGGCACCCTTTCCAGCCAAAATTCCTGACGATTTCTTCACCACGCCGCGCACCTCTTATGGCACGCAAAAGGCCATCACCGAGCTGTTGATTTCCGATTACACACGGCGGGGGTTCATCGACGGCATCTCGATCCGGCTGCCCACGATCTGCGTGCGCCCCGGCCTGCCCAACAAAGCCGCCTCGGGCTTTTTCTCCAACATCATCCGAGAGCCTTTGGCGGGCAAACCCGCGATCCTGCCCGTGTCGGACACGGTGCGCCATTGGTTCGCCAGCCCCGGTGCTGCGGTAGGCTTTTTCCGCCACGCGCTGACGCTGGATTTGGCGCGGCTCGGCGACCGCCGGGCGCTGTCAATGCCCGGCCTGTCGGCCACCGTGGCCGAAGAAATCGAAGCTTTGCGCCGTGTTGCAGGGCAAAAGGCGGTCGATCTGATCAGCCATGTTCCCGATGAAACCATTGCGCGGATCGTGGCCACATGGCCGTGCGACTTTGACACCGCCCGCGCGCATGCTTTGGGCTTTGTCGCCGAAACCAGCTTCGATGCGATCGTCGCAGCCCATTTGAAAGGCATCTGATGGCACGCCCATCCCATCCCACAGCCCTTGTCACCGGCGGCAATCGCGGCATTGGCTTTGAACTCGCCCGCGGGCTGATCGCCCAAGGGGTCGCCGTCACCATAGGTGCAAGGTCCGAAAACGAAGGGCGCATCGCCGCCGAGACTTTGGGCTGCCGCTTCACCAAGATCGATCTTCTCAACCCTGACAGCTATTTTGACTCTTACGCCAAATCGGGCGGCTGGGATATTTTGGTCAACAATGCAGGCATTTTGAAAGATGTATCGCTGCTTGACAAAGGGTCAGACTTTGACGAGGCGATGGAGGTGATGGTGGCCGCCCCGCTGGATCTGATCCGGCTGAACACCCCGCATTGGCGGCGCACGGGCTGGGGGCGGATTGTCAACCTGTCCTCTAGCCTTGGCGCGCATGAACGCGGGCTGCAAGGGCCGGGGGCCTATTCGGTGGCCAAAGCCTCGCTTAACGCGCTGACGCGGGTGTTGGTGCGCGATCTGCCGGCGGGGGTGAAGATCAATTGCTGCGATCCGGGCTGGGTCGCCACGCGCATGGGCGGCCCCACCGCCCCTGTGACGGTGGAAGAGGGGGCCGACACGCCGCTGTGGTTGGCGCTGTTGCCCGACGATGGCCCGACGGGGGGATTTTTCCGCAAGCGCGAGGTGGCGGCTTGGTAAGCATCGGGGCCAGCCCCCTAGGTCTGCCAAGAGCGGGGGGCCAGCCCCCCATGTCTGCCAAAGAGCGGGGGGCCAGCCCCCCGCACCCCCCGGAGTATTTGTGCCTCGGTGAAAGGGAGGGGTTATTGCGCGACCGGAACGGAATAGAGGACGAAATCCGATTTCGGGCGGTAGGTGTCATATAATCTGCGGCCTGCATAGTTGAACTCTTGCGTCAGCCAGCGCACGTTGGTGAAACCCTGCGCTTTGGCAAAGTGGATCACATGGTCGATCATCGCCCGCCCGATGCCTGCGCCGCGCTGATCGGGGCGCACGTAAAGGTCTGACAGGTAGACAACCTTTGCGCCGGAAAGCGAGCGGTGCATCAGTTGGTATTGGCACAGGCCCACCACTTTGCCGTCTTGCAGGGCAAGGTCGGCCCAAAAGTCTTCGTCGGAGAAAATCCACTCCCACGTCGCTTGCTTGCCTTCGGCTGTGGTGGTGGTTTTGTAAAAGGCGGCGTAGGCGTCAAACAGCTCTTCCCACACAACGCGGTCAGAGGGGTGCAGGGGGCGGATATCGATGGGCATGGGGCTCTCCAATTTTCGCGCAACCCTCGCCCTCGCGGCATCCCGCGTCAAGCCTTGCAGATGGGCCCCGCCTTCGGGCATGGTCGCCGCTGCACAAAGGGGGGCGGGGATGATTCCAGTCATTGGCTATAAAGGGCACAAGGTGGCCGTCTTGGGCCTTGGCCGATCGGGCCTTGCCACCGCCGCCGCCCTGACGGCGGGCGGGGCCGAGCCGCTGTTGTGGGACGACTCGGCCGAGGCCCGTGCCAAGGCCGAGGCTGAGGGCCTTGCCCTGACAGACCTTTCCCGCGCCGCAGCCTTTGACGGCGTGGCGGCGCTGATCACCAGCCCCGGCATCCCCCACCTGTACCCCGCCCCGCACCCGATCCTTGCCCGCGCGATGGAGGCGGGGATACCCGTCGATAACGACATCGGCCTGTTTTTCCGCAGCTATGCCACATCCGAATGGGACAATTTCGAAACCGCCCCGCGCGTGATCTGTGTGACGGGATCGAACGGAAAATCCACCACGACGGCCCTGATCCACCATATCTTGCAAGACGGCGGCCGCCCGACCCAGATGGGCGGCAATATCGGGCGCGGCGCTTTGGACCTAGACCCTGCCTGCGACGGCGAGGTGGTGGTGCTGGAACTGTCGTCTTATCAAACCGACCTTGCCCGTTGCCTGACCCCCGATGTGGCGATCTTCACCAACCTGTCGGCGGATCATCTGGATCGGCACAACGGCATGGGCGGCTATTTCGCCGCCAAGCGCCGCCTGTTTGCCGAAGGCGGGCCTGACCGCGCCATAATCGGCGTGGACGAGGCCGAGGGCCGGTATCTGGCCAACCAGATGGCCGAAGGGGCGGGCGATGATCGCGTGATCCGCATCTCGTCAGGCCAAAAGCTGGATGGGTTTGGCTGGACGGTCTTTGCCCGCAAGGGGTTCTTGTCGGAATGGCGGCGGGGCAAACAAGCCGCCTCGATTGACTTGCGCGGGGTGGCGGGGCTGCAAGGCGCGCATAACCACCAAAACGCCTGCTGTGCCTATGCCGCCTGCCGCACGCTGGGCTTTGCGCCCAAGCAGATCGAAGCCGCATTGCACAGCTTTGCAGGCCTTGCCCACCGCGCCCAAGTGATCGGCCAACGCGGCGGGGTGCGCTTTATCAACGACAGCAAAGCCACCAATGCCGACAGTGCCGCCAAGGCGCTGCAATCTTATGCCAAAATCCGCTGGATCGCGGGCGGTCTGGGCAAAGAGGGCGGGATCAAAGGGCTGATCCCCCATCTGGGATCGGTGCAAAAAGCCTATTTGATCGGCCAATCCGCTCAAGATTTCGCCCAAGAGCTGGGCGATCTGCCCTATGACATCTGCGAAACAATGGCCCGCGCGGTCGCCCAAGCTGCCGCCGAAGCGCAAGAGGGCGAGGTAGTGTTACTTTCGCCCGCCGCGGCCTCTTTCGACCAATATCCCAATTTCGAAAAACGCGGCGAGGATTTTACAGCCCTCGTCCAAGCCCTGATCGGAGGTTAAGATGCAAGGCACCTGCACCTGTGGCGCGGTCACCTATGAGATGACCCAAAGCCCGCTGTTCACCCATTGCTGCCATTGCACCTGGTGCCAGCGCGAAACCGGCAGCGCCTTTGCGTTGAATGCGATGATCGAAACCGAATCCCTGCAGGTTGAAGGCGCGGTGGAAGAAATCGTCACCCCGTCGCAGTCAGGCAAAGGCCAGATCATCGCCCGCTGCCCTACGTGCAAAGTCACGCTTTATAGCCATTATGCCGGGGCCGGGCGCCTGATGGCCTTTGTGCGGGTGGGCACGCTTTCTGATCAAGGCGCTTGCCCGCCCGATATCCACATCTACACTTCGACCAAGTTGCCTTGGCTGGTTTTGGACACACGCCTTCCCATCTTGCCCGAGTCCTACGACCGCAAAGTTTATTGGCCGCAAGCCAGCCTTGACCGGCGTTTGGCCGTTTTGGCCAAACACAACAAATAACCCTTGCCCTTTGCCGCAATACTCCCGCCGCAGGCGAAGGCTGGCCAAAAGACAGGCTTTTGCCAGTTTAAGCGCGTCCGGGACCGAGGCCTGTTGCAAATCTGTCTAGCCAGACCGTGGCATATGGGCTAGTCTGAGGCTTGATCCGGGATCAACCCGGACAATTCGGCAGTTAGGCAAGCGGGCACCCTATGACAGAAATGGTTTACGGCTCGATGCCCGCGCGGGTGCAAGAGCCGGTGCTTCCCCGTTGGTGGCGCACCATCGACAAATGGTCTTTGACGGCGATTTTGGTGCTTATTGGCATCGGAATGCTTTTGGGGCTTGCAGCCTCGGTGCCTTTGGCGGCGAAAAACAATCTGGCACCGTTTTATTACGTGCAGCGCGAGGCGGAATTTGGCGCTTTGGCCGTGGTGGTCATGATTGTTTTTTCCCTTTTGCCGCCCGATACGATCCGGCGGGCGGGTGTTTTGGGCTTTGCCTTGGGCTTTGTCGCCTTGATCTGCCTGCCGGTGTTTGGCACAAATTTTGATAAAGGCGCCATCCGGTGGTATTCACTGGGCTTTGTATCCTTTCAACCGGTCGAGTTTCTGAAGCCGGGTTTTATCGTGATCTCTGCCTGGTTGATGGCCGCCGCGTCTCAGGTGGCCGGACCGCCCGGTAAGGCGCTGTCTTTTGGGTTGTTGCTGGTGGTTGCGGGGTGTCTGGCCAACCAACCGGACTTTGGCCAGACGATGTTGGTGATTTTTGCTTGGGGGGTGATTTATTTTGTCTCCGGGGCAAGGATGACATGGATCGCGGTGATTTTGGGCCTTGTTGCGGGCGGCGGCGTGGTGGCTTATCATCATTCCGAACATTTCGCCCGCCGCATTGATGGATTTTTGAAAGTTGATGTCGATCCGCGCAGCCAGATTGCCTATGCCACCAATGCGATCCAAGAGGGCGGCATTTTCGGGGTCGGCGTGGGAAATGGGCAGGTCAAATGGGTGCTGCCCGATGCGCATACCGATTTCATCATCGCCGTGGCGGCCGAGGAATATGGTCTGATCCTGGTCCTTGTGATCTTGGCGCTTTACGGCACGGTGGTGATTCGGTCCTTGTTGCGGCTGACCAAAGAGCGCGATCCTTTCGTGCGCTTGGCAGGCACGGGGCTGGCATGCATCTTTGCTGTTCAGGCGATGATCAATATCGGGGTCTCTGTGCGTCTGGTGCCGACCAAGGGCATGACCTTGCCTTTTGTGTCTTATGGCGGATCGTCGGTGATTGCGGCGGGGATCACGGTGGGGATGCTTTTGGCCCTCACACGGATCCGCCCGCAGGGCCAGATCAGCGATATCTTCCGGCAGGGCCGCTAAGATGGCCAAACGCCCCTATTTGTTGATTGCGGCCGGTGGCACTGGCGGGCATATGTTCCCCGCCCAAGCCTTGGCCGAGGCGATGGTGGCCAAGGGCTGGCGGGTGCGCCTGTCAACCGATGCTCGCGGTGCGCGCTTTGCGGGCGGTTTTCCGGTGCAGGTCGAACGCAGCGTGGTGTCCTCGGGCACCTTTGCCCGAGGCGGCATCTTGGCGCGGCTTTGGGTGCCGTTCCAGATTGCGGGCGGTGTGATCGTTGCGATTGGGCGGTGCATCTGGGATAAGCCCTCGGTCGTGGTTGGGTTTGGCGGGTATCCCTCTCTCCCCGCCCTTGTGGCGGCTTGGGTGCTGCGCCTGCCGTGCATGATCCACGAACAAAACGGGGTCTTGGGCCGTGTGAACCAAATCTTCGCCCCCCGCGTGGCCAAAGTTGCCTGCGGCACTTGGCCCACCCCGCTTCCCCCCGGTGTTGCGGGCGAGCCTGTCGGCAACCCCGTGCGCCAAGCCGTGCTGGATCGCGCCACAGCGCCCTATATGGCTCCCGGTGATTACCCGATGAGCGTGCTGGTCATCGGCGGTAGCCAAGGTGCGCGGGTTTTGTCAGATATGGTGCCCGCAGCCCTTGCAGCCCTTCCCGCCACGATCAAACCCTTCTTGCGCGTCGCGCACCAAGCCCGTGCCGAAGACCAAGACCGCGTCGTGGCCGCCTATGATGCGGCCGACATAAAAGCCGAAATCGCCCCCTTCTTCGCCGACATCCCCCGCCGCTTGGCCGAGGCGCAACTGGTGATCTCGCGGGCAGGGGCCTCATCGGTGGCGGATATTTCGGTGATTGGTCGCCCTGCGATCCTCATCCCCTTTGCCGCAGCTGCAGGCGATCATCAAACCGCCAATGCGCGGGGGTTGGTTGAGGGTCAAGCGGCCGTTCTATGCGCCGAGGCGGGCTTAGACGCGGCACACCTGTCGGCTGAAATTGCCGCCATCCTCTCCGACCCTGAACGGGCCGAACGCATGGCAGCCTTGGCCCATGCCCAAGGCCGCCCTGACGCCACCATCCGCCTTGCCGCTTTGGTTGTGGCCCTTGCTGGACCGAATACATGAACGCTGCCGCCACCAAATTGCCGATGGAACTGGGGCCGATCCACTTTGTGGGCATCGGCGGTATCGGCATGTCGGGCATTGCCGAGGTGCTGATGACCTTAGGCTACACTGTGCAGGGGTCAGATGCCCGCGCATCGAAGATCACCGAGCGGTTGGTCGCACTGGGCGCGACCTTCTTTGAAGGTCAAGCAGCCGCCAATATCGGCGCTGCCGCCGTGGTCGTGATTTCTTCAGCGATCAAAAAGGGCAATCCTGAACTGGAAGAAGCCCGCCGCCGCAAACTGCCCGTGGTGCGTAGGGCGGAAATGCTGGCCGAACTGATGCGGCTGAAATCCAACATCGCCATTGCGGGCACGCATGGCAAGACCACCACGACCACGATGGTGGCGACGCTGCTGGACAAGGGCGGCTTTGATCCGACCGTGATCAACGGCGGGGTGATCCATGCCTATGGGTCCAACGCGCGGGCGGGGGCGGGCGAGTGGATGGTGGTCGAGGCGGACGAATCTGACGGTTCGTTCAACCGCCTGCCCGCCACGATTGCCATCGTGACCAACATCGACCCCGAACATATGGAGCATTGGCACACCTTTGATGCGCTGCGCAAAGGCTTCTTCGACTTTGTGTCGAACGTGCCCTTCTACGGTCTGGCCGTCTGCTGCACCGACCACCCCGAGGTGCAGGCCCTTGTGGGCCGCGTGACCGACCGCCGGATTGTGACCTTTGGCTTTAACGCCCAAGCCGATGTGCGCGCACTGAATTTGCGCCATGACGCAGGGCGCACCACCTTTGACGTGGTCCTGCAAGGCGAAGAGGGCGCGCCTGTGATCGAAAACTGCACCCTGCCGATGCCGGGGGATCACAACGTCTCAAACGCCTTGTCCGCTATCGCGGTCGCGCGCCATCTGGGCATGAAACGCGCCGAAATCCGCGAGGCTTTGGCCAGTTTCGCAGGGGTCAACCGCCGCTTTACCACCGTGGGCACGGTGGGCGGTGTGACGATCATCGACGATTACGGCCACCACCCGGTCGAAATCGCCGCCGTCTTGAAGGCCGCCCGCCAGTCGGTTGCCAAAGTGCCCGGTGCGCGCGTGATCGCCATTCACCAACCCCACCGCTTTACCCGCCTCGCCAGCCTGTTTGAAGATTTCTGCACCTGCTTTAACGAGGCCGACGTGGTCGCCATCGCCGATGTCTACGCCGCAGGCGAAGACCCGATCACTGGCGCTTCCCGAGACGACCTCGTCGCAGGCCTGATCGCCCACGGCCACCGCCACGCCGAGGCTTTGATGGGAGAGGCCGATCTGCCCCGCTTGGTGCGCGAATGCGCCCGACCGGGGGATTTGGTGGTGTGTTTGGGGGCGGGGTCGATCTCGGCTTGGGCCAACGCGCTGCCTGCCAAGCTGGCGTAAGCGCATCTTGCGCCCCCTGCACCCCCCTTGTCGCAAAGCGCCATGAGCGACCTTCCCATCCCTCGCGGCATACTTACACCGCAACGCCCCTTGGCGGACCTCACGTGGCTGCGCGTGGGGGGGCCTGCGGATTGGCTGTTTCAACCGGCGGACGAGGCGGATTTAGCGGCTTTTCTGCGCGACCTTGACCCCTTGGTTGCAGTCTTTCCCATGGGGGTTGGGTCCAACCTGATCGTGCGCGATGGCGGCATTCGGGCGGTGGTGATCCGGCTGGGGCGGAGGTTTAATGATATCGCCGTGCAGGGGGGGCGCGTGGTGGCCGGGGCTGCGGCGCTGGATTCGCATGTGGCGCGGCGGGCGGCAGAGGGCGGGCTGGACCTGACCTTTTTGCGCACCATCCCCGGCTCGATTGGTGGGGCGGTGCGGATGAATGCGGGGTGTTACGGGGCTTATGTCAAAGACCACCTAATCGAGGTGCGCGCGGTCACGCGACAGGGGCAGGTTGTGACGATCCCCGCCGCCGATTTGCACCTTGGCTATCGCCAGTCGACTTTGCCGGATGGTTGGGTGATCGTGCAGGCAACCTTTGCCGCCACCGTGGGTGATCCTGCGCAGCTTGAGGCGAAGATGGCCGACCAGATCGCCAAGCGCGATGCCAGCCAGCCGACCAAAGACCTCTCGGCGGGGTCAACCTTTCGCAATCCGGTGGGCTATTCCTCGACCGGACAGGCCGATGACAGCCAAGAGCTAAAGGCGTGGAAGGTGATCGACGACGCGGGTCTGCGCGGGGCCACGCTGGGTGGGGCGCAAATGTCGCCCAAACATTCCAACTTTATGATCAACACCGGAACCGCCACCGCTGCCGATTTGGAAAATCTTGGCGAGCAGGTGCGAAAGAAGGTTTTGCAAACCGCCAATATCACGTTAGAGTGGGAGATACTGCGCGTCGGCGAACCGGCGGCAGAGAAAAAATAACAACCGGCAAAGTCCGGATGAGGCAGTGATGGTGGGCAAGCTTGCAGGCGCAGGCTCCCGCGTGGCAGTACTGATGGGGGGGCTTTCCGCCGAGCGGGAGGTATCGCTGTCGTCAGGGCATGAATGTGCCAAAGCCTTGCGGGTGGCTGGTTATGACGTGGTGGCGCTGGACGCTGGCCGCGATCTGGCCGCACGTTTGCACGACATCAAGCCCGACGTGGTGTTCAACGCCTTGCACGGGCGCTACGGCGAAGACGGCTGTGTGCAGGGCCTGCTGGAATGGTTGGGCGTTCCCTATACCCATTCGGGCGTTTTGGCCTCGGCCTTGGCGATGGACAAAACCGCCACCAAGGCCGCTTATGTTGCGGCGGGCCTGCCGGTGGTGGCATCGGTTCTGGCATCGCGCGACGATGTGGCGCGCGGCCATGTGTTGCCGCCGCCCTATGTGGTCAAGCCCAACAACGAAGGCTCCTCGGTCGGGGTCTATATGGTGCGGGTGGGCGAGAATGCGCCGCGATTGGCAGACACTATGCCCGAGACGGTGATGGTTGAAGCCTATGCGCCGGGGCGCGAATTGACCGTGGCGGTGATGGGCGAGCGTGCCTTGACCGTGACCGATATTCTGACCGACGGCTGGTATGATTTTGATGCCAAATACAAACCCGGCGGCAGCAGGCACGAGGTGCCTGCCCGCCTTCCCGACCCGATTGCAGCGGCGTGTCTGGACTATGCCCTGCGCGCGCACAAGGCTTTGGGGTGCCGTGGGCTCAGCCGCACCGATTTTCGCTGGGAGGAAAGCCGGGGGCTGGCGGGGTTGATCTTGCTGGAAACCAACACGCAACCCGGCATGACGCCGACCTCGCTGGCCCCCGAACAGGCGGCCTATTGCGGCATCTCTTTCGCGGATTTGTGCGACTGGATCGTAAAGGACGCCTCATGCGATCGGTAAACCATGCCCTTCCCCGCCGCCGCGATCCGGCCCCGTCGCGCTGGGCCTATAAAATGCAGCGCCTGTGGCTGACACCGGCCTTTCGCGGTTTTATGCGCTACGGGCTGCCGACTTTGTTTTTGGCCCTGTCGGTGGCTGTGATCTTGGCAAGCCCGGCACGGCGCGAGGGGCTTTGGGCCATGGCAACCTCGGCCAAAGAGCACGTGGCCGAGCGGCCGATGTTCATGGTCAACCTGATGTCGATCGACGGCGCCTCGCCGGCATTGGCCGATGCGGTGCGGGCGAAATTGGCGTTGCCCTTGCCGCAATCGGCGCTGGCGCTGGATCTGGATGCCATCCGGGTCGCGGCCGAAAACTTTGATGCCGTCGCGCGCGCCGTTGTGCGCTTTGGTGCGGGCAATGTGTTGCAGATCACCATCACCGAACGCCAACCTGCCTGGGTCTGGCGCACCGATGCCGGGCTGATCTTGCTTGATGACACCGGCCACCGTATCGCGGAATTGGCAGAGCGCGCCGACCGCGCCGAGCTGCCGCTGATTGCGGGCGTGGGGGCTGCCACGTCGATCCCCGAGGCGCGGGCCCTGCTGCAAGCGGCAAGCCCCTTGGCCAACCGCCTGCGCGGATTGGTGCGGATGGGTGATCGCCGTTGGGATCTGGTTTTAGACCGCAACCAACGCGTGCTTTTGCCCGCCGAGGGCGCTGTTGGTGCCCTTCAAACCCTGCTTGCGCGCGATGCGGCGGAAAACCTTCTGGCGCGCGACCTGATTGCCGTCGACCTGCGCGACCCCAAACGCCCTGTCTTGCGCCTAGCCCCTGCAGCCTTGGATGCGCTTCGTATAGCGCGTGGCATAACCCTCCCCACGGAGTCAAAGTCATGACCGATCTGTATCAATCCCAACGTGCCATGCGTCATTTGCGCAAGACCGCCCTGCAACGGGGTATGGTGGCGATTTTGGATGTGGGCACGTCAAAAATCGCCTGTCTGATCTTGCGCTTTGACGGGTTCGAAGAACCGGGCGAGGCGGATGGCATGGGCTCGATGGCGGGGCAATCGAACTTTCGCGTGATTGGCGCGGCCACCACCCGCTCGCGCGGGGTGCGCTTTGGCGAGATCAGCGCCATGAACGAAACCGAACGCGCCATCCGCACCGCCGTGCAGGCGGCGCAGAAAATGGCGAATGTGCGGGTTGACCATGTGATTGCGTGCTTTTCCGGCGGTGAACCGCGCAGTTATGGGCTGGCGGGCGAGATTGACCTGCCCGAAACCTTGGTGCGCGACAACGACGTGGCCCGCGTTCTGGCCGCCTGCGATGCCCCCGATATCGGCGAGGGGCGCGAGGTGATCCACGCCCAACCGGTGAACTTCGCGCTTGACCACCGTTCGGGCCTTGGCGACCCGCGCAACCAAAGCGGCAACCGTCTGGCCTGCGATATGCATCTTTTGACAGTGGATGCCGCTGTGGTGCAAAACTTGCTCTATTGCATCAAGCGCTGCGACCTTGATCTGGCGGGGATTGCCTCGTCTGCCTATGTATCGGGGATTGCGGCGCTGGTGGAAGACGAGCGCGAGTTGGGCGCTGCCTGTATCGATATGGGCGGGGGGTCAACCGGCCTGTCGGTGTTTATGAAAAAACACATGATCTTTTGCGATTCCGTGCGTTTGGGCGGCGATCATGTCACCTCTGATATCGCCCAAGGGCTGCAAGTGCCCATGGCTGTTGCCGAGCGCATCAAGACCAAACACGGCGGCGTCTATGCGACGGGAATGGATGACCGCGAGATGATCGAGATCGGCTCTGACAGTGGTGATTGGGACAAAGACCGCCGCCAAGTCAGCCGCACCGAATTGATCGGCATCATTCGCCCGCGCGTCGAAGAGATCCTTGAACAAGCCGCCGCCCGTCTGGACGCCGCGGGATTTTCGCTTTTGCCCAGCCAGCAGATTGTTCTGACCGGCGGGGCCAGCCAAATCCCCGGGCTGGATGGTTTGGCCAGCCGCATTCTTGGCCAACGTGTGCGCATGGGCCGCCCCTTGCGGGTGCAGGGCCTACCGCAGGCCGCGACGGGGCCGTCTTTCGCCTCGACCGTGGGGCTGTGCCTTTTTGCGGCCCATCCGCAAGACGAATGGTGGGATTTTGATATTCCTGCCGAACGCTATCCGGCACGCTCGATCAAAAGAGTGGTGAAATGGTTCAAGGACAACTGGTGATCCGCAAGATGCTGACATTGGCGCGATGGGTGGGTCTTTGGCGGAATAATTCGCTATATTTTGTGGTCAAGATGCGGTTTTGTAGTGACGTTTGTGTGAATTCTGTCTAGGGTTAACCAAAAACGGGTTAGATCGGCGGACAAACTGGGCTGAATTGGCTTAAAGACAGTCAGGAAAAAGACGGATATAACGGCAACGCGGGGCGGTGGCTTCATAACAAAGAACGGCGGGGGCGCGACATGGCTTTGAACCTTACAAACAGTGCAGAACGAGACGATTTGAAGCCGCGCATCACGGTCTTCGGTGTCGGCGGCGCGGGTGGCAATGCGGTCAACAATATGATCGACAAGAAACTCGAAGGGGTCGAGTTCGTCGTGGCCAACACCGATGCGCAGGCCCTGCTGCAAAGCCGATCGACCCATAAGATCCAAATGGGTATCAAAGTCACCGAAGGGCTGGGGGCTGGGGCGCGCCCCTCGGTCGGCTCGGCCGCTGCCGAGGAATCGATTGAGCAGATCGTCGATCATCTGGCGGGGGCGCATATGTGCTTTATCACCGCAGGCATGGGCGGCGGCACGGGCACGGGTGCCGCTCCGATCATCGCGCAGGCCGCGCGCGAGCTGGGGGTGCTAACGGTAGGTGTTGTCACCAAGCCCTTCCAGTTCGAAGGCAACAAGCGGATGCGTCAAGCCGAAGAAGGGATTGAGGCGCTGCAAAAAGTGGTCGACACGTTGATCGTGATCCCCAATCAAAACCTGTTCCGGCTTGCCAATGAACGCACCACCTTTACCGAAGCCTTCGCCATGGCCGACGATGTGCTGTACCAAGGGGTCAAAGGCGTGACCGATCTGATGGTGCGCCCCGGCCTGATCAACCTCGACTTCGCCGATGTCCGCGCTGTGATGGACGAGATGGGCAAAGCCATGATGGGCACGGGCGAGGCGTCGGGCGATGACCGCGCGGTTCAGGCGGCCGAAAAAGCGATTGCCAACCCGCTTTTGGACGAAATCAGCCTGCACGGTGCCAAAGGTGTGCTGATCAACATCACCGGTGGCTATGATCTGACCCTGTTCGAACTGGACGAAGCGGCCAATATCATCCGCGAAAAGGTCGATCCCGATGCAAATATCATCGTGGGCTCCACTTTAGACACCACAATGGAAGGCGTGCTGCGCGTGTCGGTCGTGGCCACGGGCATCGATATCAAGACCGCTAAGGTAGAGCCGCCCCACGCCCGCCGCTCGATGCAAGAGCCGCTCAAACCCGCACCTGCCCCCGTGCAACAGGCCGCGTCTGGCGCAGCGCCCTCGGTTGCAGCGCCTGCAGAACCGCCAGCCACACCGCGTGCCTCGTTCGAGCCACCGCGCAGCTTTGCGCCGGAAGAAGACGTGCCCGCCCCGGTCTATCGCCCGGCAGCAGAGCAGCGCCCCGCACAGCCCGCCCCCGCCGCCCCGCGGGACGCTGACGCAGGCAGCTTCATCGCCCCGCGCCCGCGTGCCATGGGCACGCCTTCGCCCGAGGCTATGGCCCGTCTGCAAGCCGCCGTCAGCAAAGCCCCGCCAGCCGCGCCCCAAGCACGCGCTGCGGCCCCCGCTGCCAAGCCCCCCGAACGCGCCCGCTTTGGCATAGGCTCGCTGATCAGCCGCATGTCGGGTGGCAGCAGTGCCGAGGCCGCCCAACCCCAACGCGCCCAACCCACCGTCACCAGCTACGACGACGAGGCCGAGCCTGCATCGGATCAAGACAGGTTGGAAATTCCCGCCTTCCTGCGCCGCCAAGCCAACTAAGCCGGTCAAAGCCCGTGTCACATTGCCAAAAGCCTGAGGCGAACCCTCAGGCTTTTGGTTTTGATATCCGTGCCTTATGGGGTGTTACACGGCGTCACAAACCGTGAATTGAGCTTAAGCCGTCTGCTCGCTACATCCCAATGGGCGAAGACGCGAAACTTGGGTCATGTTCAGGAATGCCGGTGCAAAATACTCTCAAAGCGGCGGTCAGCTTTCAGGGCACGGGGTTGCACAGCGGCAAGCCTGTGCGTTTGGTTGTGCGCCCGGCCTCGGCGGATTATGGCATCTGGTTTCGCCGCACCGATCTGCACGGCAAAGACCCATTGGTGCCCGCCCGCTGGGATGCAGTGGTGCCCTCAAAGCTGTGCACCCAGATTGCCAATGACTCCGGCGTGCAGGTCTCAACCATTGAACACCTGATGGCGG
>Ga0114958_10002221_pt1 | contig 14676 bp, 9 predicted proteins | sample C_130208_EF_Meta_FD_89577 | JGI IMG/M metagenome (GOLD analysis project Ga0114958, IMG submission 89577) | Freshwater microbial communities from Lake Croche, Canada to study carbon cycling - C_130208_EF_MetaG | ecosystem: Environmental > Aquatic > Freshwater > Lake | place: Lake Croche, Canada... | reverse complement strand
AGGAGAATCATCTATCCATCTCTCTTGAGACTTAGACCAGACACTATGTGCCAAGTCTAAAAAGGGTTTTGTCCAGAATGTCTGAACCATGCTATTTATTGCATATACTATAAAAAAAATTGATCATGATTTCATTCACTAGAAGTGTATCAAATCATGTCCTACTGTAATCCCCATTCGGACTACATCGACAAGAGAATTTGTGATCTGCGACGATCAAAGAAGTGGAAGACCCAAATCATAAACACGTCGCACGATGACATCGTAAAAGATTTTGGGGCGAATGTCTTTACGAATCTGATTCGGAACACATTCACCGCAACATATCTGAAGAAGCACCCCTGCTCAGATTGCAAGAATCCATCAAAGGAGAGATGTCATGGTATAGGTGAAGAGAGACCGATCTTACTGCTCGCGGCTCTCAAGCGTGTCTATCCTGATATAACAAAGCCCATTTCTATGCTTGAGATTATTGTAGCCTTTCTTGAGGAGCACAAGACGACAAAGTTCACATTCAAGTGCTCGGACTGTCATAAGAAAGAATCTAATACAGATCAAACGTTGATCCGTTCCAGTGTAGATATGCATCAGACTTGAGAACTTTACTGCCACCGGGCCATGATACAGTTAGAGATTCTGAACTGGGCTTCAGTTTAACATGGAATCCAGTCTCTAGAATCTCTTTTGTAATCTCTGTATCTTTTTTCAGAATATAGATGGAACCCTTTGCCCTCTGATCTAGATGAATAGAACCGTTGCTTAGTTGTAAGATGGGACCTATAGGTCTAAAAGGGAGAATATTGTTAGTTCCGAATGAAATTGGGTAGTCAAAGCCACCAATAATTGCTACAAATGGATTTTCTACAGACGAAACACTGGTCCAATCAATGCCATTTCTTGAACGTAGAACACGTGCACTATTAGAATCTCCAGAAGCAAACCAATATGTACCATTCCATGTAACACTTGTACAATATATTTTACTAATTGAAAATGCATCTCCTGTAACAGGAGTCCAAGATTTACCATCTGGAGAGTGTGCAAGAGATACATATGCTTGATCATTTTCATTACTTCCTCCAGCAACCCATCTAGTACCATCAGTTGCGACTGATATACATTCACCTCCAACAAATGGATCATTTGTAGCATATATCCAGGTTAAACCATTGTTATCAGACCAGGCGAGTGATTTAGTGGCAGCTCCAGTTATATCAAAAGAATCATGACTATCATCATCACTACTATCAAAATTAGTCCCTCCAACTACCCATATATGACCATTTGTAGCGATAGTTCTTCCATATCCAGGAGCTAATGGATCAGTACCACTAGATGATTGCCATGTAGATCCATTCGTTGATCTACATATAGTTTTTGTACCATCAAGATTTCTCCCAACAGCTACACAGTAACGCCCACTTGTAGCAATATTATAACAAACCCCATCAAGTGTTACAGAAGCATTATTCCACTTAATTCCATCTGTAGAATATGCGATTGAGCATGTCGGATCATTGGATGCCTCGTATGTAGTTCTACCAGCAATCCATAGATTTAATGTTGAATTCCAGGCAATACACTCAAGAGTAGTATCTCCAAGAAATGGATTATTTGTATTAGGAACTTCTTCCCATTCTTTACCATTTGTCGATGTTTGTATTACTCCATCATCATCATTACCTACAGAAACCCACATTGATCCATTATAAGCGATTCCAAAACAATAGTACTCAAATTTATCTAAAGATAATTCCCATGTTGTACCATTGTCACTCGAATATGCTATATTGCCACCGTATGATCCAGCAATTATTACATCTGTACTAAAGTCCGTATGAGGAGGAATTACATCTGTCTCTGCAGTCGACACCACATAGCTGCTCGTCTGCACTGAGAACTGAGAGCCGTCATTAATGAGAGAGATAACCGGGTTTGGATTTCCATTTAGTACAGAGGTTCTATACGTAACAGCCGTACCGGAACTACTAAAATTCTCAGAAAAGGTAATAACTAAACCCTGTACAGAGTTACCGCTTGAGTCAGATCGAGTCTTGAAAGAATACGTAATAGATTTTCCAGGAAGGCTGGCAATTGCGCCTTTTGTCGTATCAAGCAATATATAGGATCGACCATCATCAATCCTAAGTTGTGTACAATCAATAATAAAGACATTTCCAATCGATAAATCGAGCATGATATGCACAGGGCTCCCGCTGGAGTTTACATACGTTGGAGGGCTAATAGGAACTACAGCACTCATGTAAAAACGCTGTAGAGGAAGATTAGGCATTCTCTATTACACTTTTTTAAAAAAAGTGTGCAAAAATGTGATCTATCTGAAAAAAGTGTGCAAAAACTTCTTGTATCTGAAAAAAGTCTGCAAAAACTTCTTGTATCTGAAAAAAGTCTGCAAAAAGTTTGAAAAAAGTCTATAAAAGTCTGCAAAACGGTATCTAGACTTTTTAATGTTTCACTATGAAAAAGTCCCCACCAGAATATCATACAAATTCACAAATAGAGTCTCCCACGCAATAGGAATTCGATACGATGTCAGAGTGTGCCCAGCGGCCGTATTGGGAGACGCTGCCAAGCACTCAATAAGTTTTCCTGTCAACTCAGGACCAAGTTCACGCGAGTGTTCCATGAAGAGCTCCAAGAAAATTTGATGCACATCGAACCACCGCAGATTCCGCTGTAGCAAGCTATACAGTGTCTGACGAATGGCCTCAATGTGTTTTACATGGTGTTTCTCCACCTTTCGTGTCGTCTGAACCCAGTCCCAAAGAGCCGGTGCCCACGCTGTAAAGACGGGTGCAGTCAGAGGAATCGGAATATCGATAAACCAATCCTGCAGCTTATACGGAACAGATTCACGAACTGTCAGCCACACACTGATGTTCCCTGATTCTGATCGCATTTCCAGAAGTCTCTGTAGCAAAAGCACCGATTCTGTACTCAAGAGATCTGCCTCATATAGAACTAAGATACGGTCTCCACGCAAAACATGTGCATTCTCACCCAGGGAGTCTACGATAGATCTGATATAGTGTCGATCTTGTAGACTCATGCGCGCCACAGAGAAGGCATTATGTAATAAAGATGTCTCATAAGGGAGACCATCTTTCCGCAACTCTTCAGATCGTGCCTGTTCATCAGAGACTCGGCTATCAAGGTGCCACTGTTTTTTTACAATTGTTAGAGGTAAATCTCTATCATGGGCGAGACGTTCTAGACGTTTATGAACTGCTTGCTTTGATAAGATATAATCTTGACAGCGCCATGCGATGCCCATCTTAGATAGGATGGACTAGAGTTATTTAGGCATCTGATATTGAATTTTGCACTTGGCACTACATATCTAAACCTTTACGTATACTCTATAATAAACAAATGGAGTTTGCCATTCCTATTTCAAGATTTGATCCTTCAAATATTACATGGGGAAATCCACGGAATGTACCATTTAAAAGAACAATACCATTCGGATACACTGATACGAATATTCATTTAAATAATGTAATTCTTGTTCTCCAGCCCTTACAGATTGTTGAATTGGATTGGACACGAAACAATGTTGTCCTCGAGGAAACAAAAAAGGTCACATATTTATCAAAACTTGAACAATTTCAGACGAGTGTTGCAAGTACACTTCTAAAGAATTATAGAATTTGGCTTGACAATTCTGTAACAACGCCGCCACCTCTACAGCCATGGCTAAAAGGTCGTAGACTTCTGACTTTGTATTTATCGACACATCCAGAGACCCTGCCTTTTTTTACAGAGGATGGCCCTGCAGTATTTTCAAAGGAAACAGTCAAGCCGGGGGATAGTATACGTGCCGTCGTCAAATTGCAAGGTCTATCTCTCCAGATGTCGGAAGACGATACCTGGACAGGGAGATCAAGAATACAGCACCATATTGTTCAGCTCTACAAAGTTTCTTCTATTAACTCTTGCTCACAAGAGCAATAGAGAGTGCCGTAAGGGATAGTATAATGCTGAATGATGTTGCTAATAGGAAATATACATTCATATCGACTGATTTATAGGTCGAATACATGTACCATAATGCAGTATGTAGTAAAACAATGCCTCCGAGAGTACCCGTTATAGGGAGAACTGTTTTTACAATATCATTGCTAGTATCTTTCGTACCGCTTAGCTGTGATAGGCAGTACCCTACTGCTATGATGAGGGCGACCTCCATTGCGCCGAGGCCAATTACAAGTGTTGATCCATTTGCTGTAGATTCCATCTATACACCCTTTGGAAGTTTTGGAAGAAATCCCTGAAGTTTAGGACTAGCAAGTGTTGTAGGAAGATTAGTAAAAATATAGACAGTTTCAACAAATAGCAGTGTTAGAGCAACAGGAAGAACGATCGAATAGAAACGGAAAGGTTTTAACTGTTGACCTTTGAATGGTTGACACGAATCTGCCATCTACCGATTACGAGAGAAGATTTAGTATATTCTTAATAGAAGCCGAAGGAATGGCTATTTTAAAGACTCGAAAGTGTCATCCTAAGCTCAAAGAAACAAGTCACTGCTTAGCACCTGATGATCTAGAGCTTGTAGGAAAAGGCTTAGGAGCACCAGAGCCTCTAGTTAAAAAAAAAGGAAAGCTGCTCCGTAAATGGCTAACTCGCAAGACTCATTGCAAGTCGGAGCGGTGTCTAGTCGAGAAATCTCATCTTGATCCTAAGCGGAAAGCTCAGATTATAAAGTCACAATTTCGTCCGACAATGCCTGATAGCTGGATTGCAGATCCCGATCAGTGGCTCGACAGTAATAATATATCAGATGTGATGAAGCAATATGAGGAATCAAATCCGGAATTCAAATTTCTCGGAACAAATCCGATCGATTTTGCAGCCCCAGATCCTTATACGAAAGGTGCGGCTCAACAGGGGAAGTGTATTGAGGATGCAATTTGTAAGCTTAGCTTAGCAATACTAGAAAGGGAGGGAAAGACGAAGATTGGTGTTGTTTATAATTTAGATCCCAGCAACAAGGGAGGAAGTCATTGGATTGCGAGTTACACAGACATTACCGGTCACCGGACTTATTATTTTGATTCCTATGGAATGAGGCCGCCGAATCAGATTGCTAGATTCATGCGATCTCTAACTTTACAGGATCCTAAGATGAAACTCGAATACAATTCGAGACGACACCAGTTTGGCAACTCAGAATGTGGAATGTATTGCTTATATTTCTTGATTCAGATGATCAACGGTGAAAGTTTTAAGAAATTCTGTCGACGTGCAAAGAAGGATTTTAAAATGCTAGAGTTGCGACAGGAACTCTTTGCCTCGAAACTTTAGTGCCGTAAAATAGTCCATAACCTCTTCTTATACTATCAGTAGAGCGATGGACCAACGTCTAGTAAAACCCCAACATCCCGATATCAGACAAGCTTTCTTTAATCCCCAAAACGAGGCCATGTTATATGAAATGTTATCTAAGAATTTTCAACAGCGTCTCGGATCTCCCCTAAATGAAAAGCAATCATCACGTCTTGAGCGGGCTCTAGAACACTATATGAGTGAAGTCATTCAGGCAAACCCTGGTGTTCCAGTGCAGAATTTAAACAAGGAAGTTCTTCAGGCAACAGCAGCTGACTTCCGAGATTATATCCAGCGCCAGAATGCACTAGCTGAAGCCACGCCTCAGATGTTTCAGGAGACATCTCAACGATTCGATCAGATTCAGCAAGGAAGACAGCGCAGTCTAGAGGCACCCCGACCGGCTATACCAGACTATGTTCAACCAATACAGATTAAGGAAGATGATTCAGTAAGTGCATTAGACATGTTTGAAGAGGCGAAGAAGCGGCGAAATATGGAGATGAGTATCCAGGCTCAGGAGCAGGCATCAAAGCGTACAACAAATGCAGCAAAGCCTCTTTACCTACAAGAGCAATTGACAGAGAGACCAGATCCTCGCAGCTTATATGACAAGCCTCTTGATTTAGTGCTTGCTGGACAGGATATAGCAGATATAAATTCTACTATTGCTAAAGCTACTGTAATGGCTTCGAGAGGATCTCTGCCTCAAGATATACTTATTAAACAGCAGGATATACAGTCTTATAAGGAGACTGAATACAATTTATCAGTATACAGTGCAGATCGTAAGTGGGAATTTGATACGAATGAAAACCGCTACAATTTCAGTGTAAATCTATATTCAGGGAATCCGACAAATGGACTCAGTGTTATGCCGAAGGCGACTGCTCGATTCCGCAATATTGTTCGGATTGAGTTTGTTAAGGCCATTATGCCTATTGAAAATACGGATATAATTGTTCGCAAGGTCAGCACGACGGATGGAGTTGTCTATGACTCGAGCTTTCTAAAAAATGTCTTCGGGTATCCCTTCGTCACTTTGAATATCGATGAGCTAGATACAAATACATATGGGACGAACAATGTTATGGACAATGCATTTGGGATCTTGCAATACGATGCAAATTGGACAGATAATACGAATTCTATGGGGTTCACATCATTGATTCCGAAGCATATGAAATGTCAGCGCATCTATGCCCCGACGCCTCTCTCAACCTTAAATAAACTCTCAATTCGTCTACAACAGCCAAATGGATCTCTAATAAATACTTGCTCTGATACACTTGATATTAGTGGACTTGCCCTTTCATCTTCAATTACATCCTATTTTACAGATGCTTCTGGTGTAAATACATCAGGGACAGTATATACCGATTCATCTGGTGAATATATATGGATTGATTCGACACAGTGGTTCAGCAGATTTCAGATGGCAGCAGGTGACCGGATTCAGATACGAAAGCTGGCAACACTAAATCCAACGACTGCCGAGACGGATTTACTAAACTTCTTACAAAATGTAAATGGTCTGATGATTGTTGATACTGCATATGCTAGAAAGGACGCAAGTGGTGTAGTACACTTACATGATGGAAATAATACAGCAGGCTACTCAAGATTTATTATTGTTAGAAGTAAATTCAATGATCCGACAACAGGGTCCACTACGGTATTACCCTTCGGCGATGCTTCAACTAATACGAACTTAGGAAATTCAATAGTTAGAAAATCATTTCTCCCTGGTCGCCTCATTAATTTGAGTCATCAGACACAGTTAATTTTCAGAATTATTACACGCGAATATGATTCGACTGCTCTTGTGAGACCAGATAATCTCTAACTATTCAGTAAGTAAACATGGATAGATATCTAATTGGAACTTTAATTCTAATTATATGTTTAATTCTCGCACTGATATATTCTCAATCAGAGTTCAATGGGTTTATTGACTACCCTAGTTTTTTAGAATCTAAATATTCTGATGTTATACCTCAAGGTGCTACCTTATTTGCCTCAGGAAATGAAGGTGCCTTAGGAACAGATACAACAACTTTGACAGGTACATTTTCACCTAGGGATGGAAATGTAAAGGGTGGATATAAATTGAAAGATGGAAAAACTGGTACCGCCGCTTTAATTGCAAAATGCGAAGCAGTTAAAACGGATGACTGTTCTGCATTTGATGATCCGACATTTGGAACAGACTGCGGTCTTTGTATTGAACTAGGAGGAGAAGATCATGCAGGAAAAGTAAGTCTAGGAGGACGTGTCTTACTACAATCGCATCGTGAATCGCTTAATGAGATTGCAAGAAACAGTATAGAAATTCCCAAATACAAGGCAGATATTGGCACATGTCCGGCAAATAGACTTGTGACAACAAAGGGTCAATGTTTAAAACTAAAGGATGAACTCAAATGTCAAAAGGCTGCATCGTTTGATCAACCTGGATGTGTCCAATGTAATGCAGATTCGAGCTATACAATTCTTGATTCATCGTTGATTGCAGGTTCTGGCATACTCTCATTTAATGGTAGTGGTATACTAAATTTTAGAGAGTCTGGATTTGCTGCAGTAACAAAAACACTTTCAAATCAGCCAACGGTGATCCCCTTACAGGGTTCCTCTATGACACAATTTACATGTTCAGTTACACCGAATGCACTTACACCAGATGCACCTATATCAATCTTAGGATATGTATCAGGTGCAACGTCAACCGGTGAATTTGTATTCGATTTCTACCGTTTAATCATAACAGATGCAATTACAGGAAGAAAGCCGCGGACGAATGGAAAAGTCACTATTAATGGCGTAGGGGATGTAAATAAACTTGTACCAGGCTTTGGAAAGAAGGAGATGAATTTAATAGGAAATTCACCCTTTACATTTGCAGAACCTCAGAGTGAAGAAGCTATCAAATGCAATTCTCCATTTTTAATCACAGCTGCCGCGGCAGAATTCCTCGGGACTGACCCGTGTTATGCGAAGGGATCTGGACCTGGTAATTTTTCACAGGACTGTCTTCAGAGCGCATTTTTATCAAATGGTTGTGTCCAAGCAGGGACTGGTTATCCTACTACTGACGCGAAACGCACTGCCCTTCTAGTAGATCCTGCAACAGGTGCAAATCGAACTTTAAATGAGATTGCTTCATACATTTATAATCAGGCAGTGATTGCCGCGACAGGCATGTTAAATGGTCAGAGCCTTGAAATAACCGAATGGTCTGCAGCCAGTGAATTCTGTACTGGAACCCGTATAACATCTCCTTGTGATACACCAGCAAAGACATCAGGGCCTTTATCTAAAGAGTGTCTAAGCTTTTTGTGGCTAAATAGGGGTAATGGTACACCACTGGGATCTACCTATACTGAATCTCTAACACAGAGTCTTTCATCTGATGGCACTAAGGTAGAATACTGTAAAGCCACTGGTACGATGTCACCATTAAAGCCTGCTGGATTTGCCTATTGGAAGACAAAAGGTGGTGTAGAATCGGTAAAAAGTCAAATGAATACGCTTTTTACAAATGCAAATACAAACAGAGGACCAGCCAATAGGGCTATGGAAGAATGTTATGGTACATTTAGAACTGGAGTAGCAGATTCTTCACCTGCTAGTACATCAAGTACTACAAATCCATGTGAATACCCGAGTGGTTCTGATGTACAAGGAGTATGTGCGACAAGATCCTTTTCGCCTACAGTAAATAAGCGAGTTGGAACTGTAAATATTCCTAATGGTGATTACATGATGAGTTTTACTATTACACCCAAGGGAATTGTGAGAGATTGGTCAAATTTAATTCACGTTACAACTGGAGGAAACTATCCTGCCTTTGGTATGAGAGCTCCAGGTATATGGTTCACACCAGGTACAACACAACTACATATTCGTCTTGGAGATTCTACCGATGGAAATTGGGGTCTGGATGCATCGGTCGCTTGCCCCATGAATCAAGCTACCCCTGTATCAATTGTTGCATCTGGTAAGAATGTCACGATTCAAGTAGGAGTAAAGACATATAATCTTGTGCAACCTACAAGAAGACCTACGGGATCAGGCTATATAGTCTATATGTCAGATCCATGGTATCCAGCGATGAATGCAATAATTAGTAACTTTTCCTATAAGATAGATGGAGTTGTATTTATACCGTCAAATATATAAATTAGACCGGTGGACATTTTAAACCGGCAGTTCTGCTAGTTCAGCCCAGTTTGAAACTATTTCAGACCATTCAATAAATCCATTCTTTCTAGCCCACGTAGCTTCTCTAAGTAATCCAATCCTTGAAATTTCAAATGTCCCAGTCTTTACCGATTTTTTCCAATATTGCCCAATCATCGTTGCCGTTGAATTACCAGTTTGTGTATCTGTTATCTTATAAGCATTCATTAGAATAAGTAAATCATTTTCACTTATTCTAAACATTCTCTTTGGTATTGTTATTTTTAGACAATATTACCCTTCAATTTTATGCCGGTTTAAAATGACCACGGGTCTAATACCATGGAACTTCCAGAGCTTTGCTCTAGAAGCAATCCTTTTTGAGCAAAGCTCAAAAAGGTCTTAATTTATATTTGACGGTACCAGCCTTATAAAGAAAAAATCAAAATTTAAAACTATACAAACAAATAGAAGATGTTCTCTAGAATGTTTGGATATGAAGAAGAGGGGTACTCAAATCCAACCCTAATAAACTTTTATAAGACAGATCCACCAAATGTAGTCTATACAAGCGACCCTGAAATACCTCTTACAACCGTATCTCAATCCTACATGTCAAATCGCGGTATGAACTCAGTTCTAGAGAATAGAGATTCTCGTTCGGGTGTAGCAGGTAGCCTGGGTATTTCTGGAACTGCTCTACAGAATAAGAGAAATGAATGTGAGCTAAGTGGTTCAGGAGATAAATTTAACCATCTTGTAAGTCTGACAGAATCTCAAAATCCTACAAGTGCAGTACGCTGTGGCTGGGTCTATGATTCTACAAATCCTAACAATGGACAGGGTAAACTTGGTAGACGAAGTGGGCCAGAAAAGCCTATTACGAATGGTGGAACTTGGATGTGGAATCTGAAGGATGCAAAGAAGAGATATCATACTGCCATATGCAATGGTGCAAAGAGTTGTGAAGACCTTCAAGTATATCCTTACAGTGGCCGGTGTGGATGGTGTACGACATCAGGCAAAGCAGTTCCTATAACATCACAAGGTCGTGCCGCATATTCTGATACATGTTCGTCGAGTTCTCTAGTTGGATCGGGTAACTGTCCGGCTCCGACACCTCTTACGGAAGGATGGACTTCTTTACCAAATGGGAATCTAAAACGTTCTCTGCTTATCTCGAAAGCACAACAGGCCGGTTGCTCAGATGATGGAACTCTTATTAAAGCTTTACAATCAGGATCTGATACAAATTATTTATCTGCGTTGACTCATACACAACCATATTCAATCTATCAGAATCGCGCTATAATAAAACTAGACGAGGCCGCTCTAAAAAAGGGTGCTATTACACAGGCAACTGCTCTGACTGAATTTAATCGTTTGCATGATCAGGCCAACTCGTCAAACAATGATGTTGGTCTGCGATATGCGGCTCGCGATCTGTGTTTGAAATCGGGTGTAATGGATACCTACGATTTCTGTAGCGAATTACTTGATTCCACACGGGGTCCCTATGATCTTGGATGTCTACAGAAGAAATTTTTGAGCATAGGTGGGCAAAAATCTGGCAGTCTGTATCCATCTCCTGCAACTCTATCGGGTTGGAATGCCTATCCTACATGGGGGAAAGTGGTTGCTGCTATGCAAGGTCTTAAGACACAGACTGGTGTCGAAGGATTTACAGCACAGGAGACGGCTATGGACCAGTTTTACGGACCAACTCCCGTGAAACATATCAGTAGAAATAATAATCCTGGTGTTGAGATTTTTTGGTTTACACATGAGCCTGATGTGACTTCTCCTACTGTATTTCTTGGTAGACGTATACGTGCTACAATTCCATTTATTAATCAGGCCAATGATATACGAGGTGTAACAAATCGTGATCGCGTATCAATGGTTTTTTTTACTGATATAAAGTCGTCTAGTCCTTCAATGCTAGTACGTGTAACCTCAGATGATGGATTTGCGATAGAGCTAAATCGATCACTTAATTATTTAAAAAACTATAAAAATGGGCTAAGAGTTAATAATGAAAAATCCTTAGTGGCCCTCGATTATTTCCCACCGACGACATTTACACTGAAGACTCCTTGGGAAATAACAGCAAATGGACCAAATGTACTAAATGGATACTGGTTTCAGTGGCATGGACAGCTCTATTTCAAATTAGAATGCCAAAACCAAAAAAATGAGCCGTGGTCTGAACTACCTGCTACAAGCCTTATGATGACACAAAATCCTTTTGCTGCCATGATAGATTTCAAGGTGCACAAGGAACCCCACTTATTTGGTGCAGATTTCAACTTTGCAGATTCGCGTATGGGATCTCTAAAGATGAAATGGAATTCTGTTGGAACACCTTCTTGGAATTATCCTAATAGAATGCCAGCGCATGTAAATTTCAAACAAAATACCTATATGCAATTGACATCAGGATTTAAGATGTATTCCTTCATGACAATGCTGATTACTGTAAAATTTAATTCAATGCCGAACAATTCTGTGAATATGGAAGAGTATATATCTATGCCTGGGCAACTTGGAAAGATTGCATTGCAGGTCACAGGGACAGGAACATTTGGAAAGGGGACATTGAATCTGTATACTGCTACGGGTGGCCTCAATGCTGCATCTGTAACTGTTAGCTCTTTGACACAAGATGTTTATTACTTGCTCGTCTTGCGTGTAAACCGTACAGATCAAAGCGATATTTATTCTGTAAATGGTCTCAGTTTAGCAGCAGGAAATCTATATAATCTTATGTCTAATCCATCACTAAACTATACTACTGTAACATTTCCAAATAAGAGTGCCTTTTCAAACCCTGATTCACTTGAGTCTAGAAAGATGATTGTAGGAAATGGAGATATTGATATAAGATCAATAAAACTCTACGATTACTATCTTGCAGATGCGGATATTAGCAGGGAAATTAGACAGCCTTAGCTTTTCCAAAACGTATTGAAGTATCTGTAATATCAAGAAGTAGATCAGGGTGATACGCTGTATCTTGCATTGCAGGAGGAAGGGCAAAACACGTGACATCACCATTGTCTGCCTTATTCAATTCACAGTCGACAGCAACTGTTTTCATTATCTCCTGTAGCGACCCTAAGACTTTTTCTTTACGCAAACTAATTAAAAGAACCTTCTGATCACTTGTTAAAATTATCTTACGATCATCAGGTGCACCGCCTGAAGTTACTTCTTCAGTAGCTTCTTCAGGGACAACTTCTTCACTAGCTTCTTCAGGAACAGCTTCTTGAGTAGCTTCTTGAGGAACCGCTACAGTAGCTTCTTGAGTAGCTTCTTGAGGAACCGCTACAGTAGCTTCTTGAGTAGCTTCTTCAGGAACAGCTTCTTGAGTAGCTTCTTCAGGAACAGCTTCTTGAAGAGTAGCTTCAGGAGTAGCTGCAGTAGGTGTATACTCCATCAAGTTTCTACGAACCTGCTCTAAGAGAGAGCCTAAACGATTCTTACCCTTTTTCGCTGCTATACCATCCGTTGTTCCATCTCCCCAATATATATCGCTCGATGAATATACAAGTCCTTTTGATCCAGTCTTTTTGAGTTGATCTAGAGTACCAGGATTCTGTTGATATTTCGCCATTAATCCATCCATCATTACAGTCTCCATAACGGTCTTCCAATCTGCTCGTATCTTTTCCTTGTTCAAATTCGCCAATTTAATAGCAGACTTAGGATCCTTCGCAGCATAGACTTGTTTCCTTAAATCATCATCTGTACCTAGAAATTTCATAGACTGGTAGTAATGTTCTACTGTTGGATATACAGCATCATTCATTGTAAAGGGTGTCTTTGCATAATTTGATAAGACAAAATATTCATTATCAGGTTTTGAAGAAAACCGAACCGTTTCATCAATTGTAGTATTCGTATATAATGACGGATCAACCTTGTAAAATTTTTCATTGCCAAGAATTGGTTTCGGCACAGGTACACCAAGAGCTTCCGCTTCACTTGCAGGGAAACTGTCGCTTCTCTCCAAGGTCGCATCAATTGCTTCCGCCCGAATTGCCTCTTCAGGGATAACTGTACAATATGTATAGACTTCTACTGTCTGTTCCTCCCGTGGAAGCTCCATATGAGAACAGATACGCACAGCACGACCCTTCACCTGCTGAGTTCGCACAGTATTCCAGTAAGGTTCCATGATGTGAACACCACGTACTGCCTTCAGAGATAGACCTTCTGCACCAGCTGATGTAATACAGAAAACCTTACAGAGTTCACCACGTAAATTATTTAACCATTTTCCCGCAATAAGAACTTCCTTTATTTTAGGAGATAGCTTATTAAGATTCGCATTGAAAATATTCACAGCTTCACTGCGTAGCTCCTTTGACCCAACACCAGTGAAAGTAATATAGCGCTTTTCATTTCCCTTCGGTCCTTTCATTAATGACTTTATCGTAGATTCAGAAAATCTGAAATTTCCCTCATCTCCCTCTATAACGATCGGCACATAGCCATTCGCTTCCATGCAAATACCGAAGATTCCAATTCCTTCCATTTCCAAAAAGGTTGAATAGACCAAACTACTTCCTTTTATCTCATTAATCTTTGTAAGCATCGCGTGAAACTTCGGAGAATAGGTTGCTAAGAACTGTTCAGGTTTCTCTGGGCTAGGCTGTAATTGTAAATGTGTAGGGCCCATTTCACGTAACTTATTTTTGCATATCTGGATATCAGCCTGGTATATTTTTTTGAGATCTGCCTTTTTTAGTATCCCAGGAGCTGCAGTTTTATTACCCCCTCCACCTGTTGTTACTGCAATGGCCGCATCAACAGTCCCTACAGGCAATTCTTTCATTGTCTCAGCCTTTAGCAATTTATCAGATTCTTCTTCATTCATTTCTTGCTCATCACTATCATCACGACCAGGTGCAAGCCCTTCAATATCTGCACCAATAATTTGGTCACGGTCGTTTCCAGTTTCAACCGCTTCTGCCTCTGTATTCTTAGGGCGTGGTCGTGCAACACCCTCAGGAAATACAAAATTGCAGGCCTGGCGAGAGCTCATACGATAATTACTCGACGATTTCATATTGGCAATATCGCTAATTTCTGCCCAAATGGCTGCACCTGTGGCTGCACCCGGAGTTGCTGCAGCTGAAGGCT
>Ga0114958_10002220_pt1 | contig 14678 bp, 12 predicted proteins | sample C_130208_EF_Meta_FD_89577 | JGI IMG/M metagenome (GOLD analysis project Ga0114958, IMG submission 89577) | Freshwater microbial communities from Lake Croche, Canada to study carbon cycling - C_130208_EF_MetaG | ecosystem: Environmental > Aquatic > Freshwater > Lake | place: Lake Croche, Canada... | reverse complement strand
GGCCAGTTCGTTTCCCCCTCTAAAGATTGAACCCAGTTGACTCATGAACCTATTCGGAACCACCCGCACCACCGTCCAGCATCGCCACGCCCTCATCGCGGAGGACGGTCACGTGCCGAGCAGCTTTCCCGGATGGGAGAATGCCACCGCTTTCGTGATGATCTCGCCAGCGATGGGAGCGGCTCTGACCCAGATCCTGATCCGCTTTGAAGCGGGTGGGGGAGTCGCGGTGTTCCCGGCGGATGAGTGCGAGCATGTCCTTTTCGTGGAGAGCGGTTCCTCTGTGGCGACTTGGGACGACGGCGTGATCGAACTCGCGGTCGGTGGTTTTCTCTTCATTCCTGCCGGGCATTCGCTTCGCTTGCAGGGAACGGAAGGCACGCGACTCACCGTGTTCCGGAAGTTCTTTGAGGAAATCGAGGGCATCGAGCTGCCGCCGGTGGTGCATGGGAGTGCTGCCGACGTTCCGGCCGAGGCCTTTCTCGGAAATGAAAATGCCCGCCTCCAGGTCCTGCTGCCGACTGACTCGCGCTTCGATCTGGCGATGAATATTTTCACGTATCAGCCCGGCGCGACCCTGCCTTTTGTAGAAACCCACATCATGGAACACGGGCTGCTGATGCTTTCCGGGCAAGGGGTTTACCGTCTGGAGGAATCCTATTACCCGGTGAAGGCCGGCGACGTCATCTGGATGGCGCCCTATTGTCCGCAGTGGTTCGTCGCAATGGGTGACGAGCCCGTCAGCTATCTCTACTACAAGGATGTCAACCGCCTCCCATGAGTTCATCAGCCGACTCGATCGTGAGATCGACGAACTCGCGCTGATTTCCGCGCATGCGGCTCCGGCGGTGACGCGCGTGCTCTTTTCAGATGAGGATCTGAAGGCACGAGCGTGGCTGACAGGACTCGCGGAGGCGGCGGGCTTTTCGACTCGGTCCGACGCCGTGGGTAACCTTTTCATCCGCTGGGAAGGCTGCGATCCATCGCTTCCGCCGGTGGCGACCGGATCCCACACGGATGCCATTCCGAACGCCGGGAAATACGACGGCGTGGTCGGCGTGCTCGGTGGCTTGGAGGCCATGCGGACGCTGAAGGAGAGCGGCTTTGAACCGAGCCGCTCGATCGAACTCATCATGTTCACGGCCGAGGAGCCGACGCGTTTCGGCATTGGCTGTCTCGGCAGCCGGATGCTTGCCGGAACAACCTCCGCCTGGGCTGCTCGGGCGCTGCGCGATCCGGATGGCCTGGGACTGGAAGATCTCCGCGAGTTTTCCGGATGCACCGGTGACCTTGAAAGCGTCCGTCTTGACGCAGGCGTCTATGCGGCCTTCGTCGAACTTCATATCGAGCAGGGACCCATCCTCGAAGCGGAGGGGCTGGACATCGGGGTGGTCGAGAAGATCGCCGCACCCGCCGCTTTTCGCATCCGTCTAACAGGCCAGGGAGGGCACGCCGGCGCGGTGCTGATGCCCGGCCGGCGCGATGCGCTGCTTGCGGCGGCGGAGATTGCGTTGCTCGTTGAAAAGGCCGCGCTCGATAGTGGCAGTCCAGACACCGTCGGCACCACTGGAGTCATGATCGTGAAACCCGGAGCCATCAACAGCATTCCATGCGACGTGCTGATGGAAATTGATTTCCGCGACACCAACATCGAGGCTCGCGGACGGGCCTTGCAACGAATCCGCCGTGAGACAGAGGCCATCTGCTCCCTGCGCGACATCCGCTTCGAGTGGAGCTTCATCAACGAGGATCCACCTGCCATCTGTGATCCCGATCTCGTCGGACTCGCCTTGAAGATCGCCGCTGAAACGGGTTGCTCGACCAAGCGCATGGTCAGCCGCGCCTACCATGACTCGCTCTTCATGGCCCGGCTCGCGCCCGTCACCATGATCTTCATTCCCTGCTTCAAAGGCTACAGCCACCGCCCCGATGAATACAGCTCGCCCAACGCGATTCGAAAAGGGGTGGAGGTGCTGAGCGGGACACTGAAGTCCCTGGCGGGGTGACTTGACGAATGAAACTGGTTGGTTAAACTGGTTGGATGAAGGTCGGGAAAAAGCAGCCGTTGCCATCCGGAGAGATCGAGATCGTCGGGGCGTTCGAGGCGAAAACGAATCTGTCCCGTCTGCTGCGTGAGGCCCACGCCGGAAAGCATTTCGTCATCACCCAGCGGGGTAAGCCGGTGGCCGAGCTGCATCCGCCGACGTCGTCCAAGCCGAAGCCCGGGCTTTGGGGCGACATGAAGGGCGAGATCACGATGACTGAGGATTTCCGCGATCCTCTCCCGGAGTTTGAATCCTATTTTACTTGAAGCCGATGCGTTACCTCCTTGATACCCACGCCCTGCTTTGGCTGCGTGAAGGAAATCCGAAGCTCAGCCGGAAACGCTGGGAGCCCGTGTTTTACGGCGGCGAGCACGAGATTCTCGTCAGTGTGGTCAGCCTCTGGGAAATCGTGATCAAGCGCTCGATGGGCAAGCTCGACTTCAAACTGTCTCTTTCCGAATTCTCCCGGACCCTGAGCGAGGATCACGGCTTCAAAATCCTCAACGTCGAGGTCCCACATCTTTCCCGGCTGGAGACCCTGGCCCATCATCACGGCGATCCCTTCGACCGCCTGCTGATCGCCCAGACCATCGAGTGCGGAGCCGTCGCCATCACCGACGATGCCCAGTGGAAAAAGTATCCCGTGAAGCTTAAGTGGTGATCTCCTTCCGAGTTCCATAAAGGGTGGCATGAAGCCTGCACACTGATCTCCTTAAGATGTCCGCCTCCCCCCGTTCCCAGATCATTCTCAATGGCGAGACGGTGGATATCTCGGCCGTTCCGATGCACGAGACCCTTCTCGATTTTCTTCGCAAGCGCGGTCTGACCGGTACGAAATGCGGGTGCAACGAGGGCGACTGTGGAGCTTGTTCGTTGCTTTTGGTCGAGCCGGATGGGGAGTTGCGTTCGATCAACAGTTGCCTCGCGCTGGTGCAGTCGATGGCCGGTCGCGAGATCCGCAGCGTGGAGGGCATCGCGTCCGGGGAAACGCTTCATCCGGCCCAGTCGGCGATGGTTTCCTGCGATGGCTCGCAGTGCGGTTACTGCACACCGGGATTCATCGCTTCGATGGTCGAAGGTTGTCATCGGAAGTCTCCGCTCAGCGAGGACGACATCTCCGACCAACTTTGTGGAAACCTCTGCCGCTGCACCGGCTATCGGCCGATCCGCGAGGCCATGCTGCAAGCACTCGATCAACGCGAGGAGCTGGCGGCTTGGTCGGCCAGTCACGCGCCCGGAGAAGTCGAGGCCGCGCCAGTCGAAAGCCTGTTAGACGACGGCGTTTTCCTCCGACCCGACACCCTCGAACAGGCGCTCATTTTCAAGTCCTCTCATCCAGATGCCGCCTTCATCGCGGGCGCCACCGAACTTGCGGTGCTCATCAACAAGCGCCATGTCCGCTATCCGGTGCTGATCTCGCTCGATCGCATCGCCGCGCTTCATGAGATCCATGAAACGCCGGAGGCCTGGCACATCGGAGCCGGCGCGCGACTGACCGATGTTGAGGACGCCTTGAAGGGAAAGTATCCGGCGCTTGACTCGATGCTCCGCTGGTTTGCATCGCGTCAAATCCGTCATCGAGCGACCCTGGGCGGCAACCTCGTGACCGCCTCGCCGATCGGAGACAGTGCGCCGGTGCTATTGGCACTGGATGCCTCGGTCGTGCTCGTGTCCCACGAAGGTGAGCGCATCGTCCGGCTTTCGGAATTCTTCACCGGCTACCGTAAGACGGTGATGGCGGAGAATGAGCTGATGAAGGCGATCCTCATTCCGCATGAAGTCCTTGGAAGAACGGACTTCTTCAAGGTTTCCCGCCGTTGCGAAATGGACATCAGCATCGTGTCCGCCGCGCTCCGCACCGTGGTGGATGACGATGGCCTCGTGACCCAGGCGCGGCTTGCCTTCGGTGGCGTCGCGGCCACGCCGATGCGGGCAGAGAAGGCAGAGGCCGCCCTGATCGGACGCAAGCTGGAGATCGACGAGGCATTTCTTGATTTGTTGGAAAGCGAGTTCACGCCTTTGTCTGATGTGCGGTCCGGCGCGGCCTATCGTCGGCAGGTCATTCGTGGCTTGTTTGTGAAATACATCGAGCCGACTGTCGTGGACGATGAGCCTTGGTCCTCTGAATTTCAAAGCGGCCACGGTGTGCCGCATGAAAGCGCGGTCGGTCACGTGATCGGTGCCGCCCGCTTTGTGAACGACGTGGCGATGAAGCGCGGCATGCTTTCCGTCTGGCCGGTCGTCTCAAAAGAGGCCCACGCCAGGATCAAGTACATCGACATCTCTGCCGCCCTCACCATGCCCGGCGTGAAAACCGTGCTGCTCGCCAAGGACATCCCCGGCCATAACAACGTTGGACCTGTTAGGCACGACGAACCGCTCTTCGCGGACGACGAGATCCTTTTCCGCAGCCAGATGATCGCAGCAGTCATTGGCGACTCGCAGGAAGCCTGTCGCCTTGCGGCGGAAGCGATCATCATCGAGACCGAACCCTTGCCACTCGTCCTCGGTCTCGATGCCGCTATTGCCGCGAACTCGTTTCACACCGATCCCCACGTGCTGGAACGCGGCGAAGTCGGCGTCGCATTATCGAGCGCACCGCTCATCCTCGAAGGCGTTTTCAACTTCGGCGGGCAGGAGCATTTCTATCTCGAAACCCAGGCCGCGTGGGCGGAGCCGGATGGCGAGGGCGGGATGATCGTCCATAGCTCGACCCAGCATCCGTCGGAAATCCAGACGATCGTAGCCGAGGTCCTCGGCTGCACGAAGCATCGGGTAGTCGTGGAGTCGCCACGCATGGGCGGTGGTTTCGGCGGCAAGGAAACGCAGGGCAATGCCTGGGCTGCTCTCTGTGCTCTGGCAGCCTCGATCACCGGTGAAGCGGTCGGCATCCAGCTCGATCGCGACCTCGATATGGAGATCACCGGCAAGCGCCATCCGTTCCATGCCCGCTACAAGGTCGGCTACGACGAGTCCGGCAAGCTCCTCGCGGCGGATGTCTTCCTCGTCTCCGATGGTGGGTGGTCGCTCGATCTTTCCCAGCCGGTGACGGATCGCGCCCTGTTCCATCTCGACAACGCCTACTTCATTCCACACGTCCGTTTCGAAGGTCGCGTGGCAAAAACCCACGTCACCTCTCAGACCGCGTTCCGTGGGTTTGGCGGGCCGCAGGGGATGCTGGTCATTGAGGAAATCCTCGGCCGCATCGCATTGCGGCTCGGTCTTCCACCTGAAGAGGTCCGGTCACGCAACTTCTATCACGGCAGCGGCGAGACCAACACCACCCACTACGGCGAGGACATTGGCGAAAACCGTCTCGCCCGCATCTGGAGTGAACTACTGGAGTCATCGGACTTTGTTTCGCGCAGAGAGGCGATCAGTGAATGGAACCTCGTGCATCCTGCCAGGAAACGCGGGCTCGCCATTACGCCGGTGAAGTTTGGCATCAGCTTTACGCTCACCCATTACAACCAGGCCGGTGCGCTGGTGCTAATCTACGCCGACGGCAGCGTGCAGGTGAACCACGGCGGCACGGAAATGGGGCAGGGGCTGCACACCAAGATCCTCGGCGTGGCGATGCGCGAATTCGGTCTATCCGCCGCGTCCATCCGCCTGATGCACACCCGCACCGACAAGGTGCCTAACACTTCAGCCACCGCCGCGAGTTCCGGCTCCGATCTCAATGGCATGGCCGTGGCCGATGCTTGCCGTCAGCTTCGTGAGCGACTCGCCCCGTTGGCCGCGGAACGCCTTGGCTGCACGGTGGAGGAAATCCGTTTCAGCGATGGCCACGTCACCGGACTCGAGGGCGCGGGCATGACCTTCGCTGAACTGACGGGCCTCGCCTACACGCGACGTCTCCAGCTTTCCGCCGTCGGTTTCTACGCGACTCCGGATCTGAGATGGGATTGGAACCTTGGAAAAGGCCGGCCCTTCCACTACTACGCCTTCGGAGCGGCGGTCAGTGAGGTCGAGATCGACGGTCACACCGGCATGAGCGTCGTGCGCCGCGTCGACATCCTCCACGACGTCGGAAATTCCCTGAATGCCTCGCTCGACCGGGGTCAGATCGAAGGAGCCTTCGTCCAAGGCATGGGCTGGCTCACCTGTGAGGAACTGAAGTGGAGCGACCAGGGCACTCTCCTCACCCACAGCGCCAGCACCTACGCCATCCCCGCGATCAGCGACGCGCCGAAAGACTTCCGAGTCCATCTTCTCGCCAACGCCGCCGAGGAAAAGACCATCCACGGCAGCAAAGCCGTAGGCGAGCCTCCTTTCATGCTCGCTATTTCCGTTAGAGAAGCCATCCGCGACGCCGTCTCCGCATTCGGGAAAGAAGGGGATTTTGATCTGCCATCGCCCTCAACCGGGGAAGGCGTTTTACGTTCCCTCAGGCCGTTGGCTGTTTGAGCAGGTCCCGGACTTGGAGCAGTTGTGCGGAGATGCTGATCGCGATCTCGTGGGGATCGTTGCTGCCGATTGGGAGGCCGAGGGGGCAGATGAGGGTTTCGAGGCGCTCTGCGGGGATGTTGGCTTCCTTGAGTTCGCGGAGGAGGACGGCGCGTTTGGATTGGCTGCCGATGACGCCGAGGTAAGGGACCTGGGTTTCGCATTGGAGAACGTCGCGCAGCACCGGGAAGTCCGAGGCGTGGCCCTTGGTGATGGAGAGGACGAAGGACTTTTCTCCAAGCAGGCGGACGCCATCCTCGAAAGTGGCGAGGTGATGCGGGGTGAGGTTGGAGGCGGTGGGAAGTTTTTCCAGCCAGTCGGCGCGGGTGTCGATGCAGTCGATCCGGCATGCGAGTGGGAGGAGGACGCGGATGAGGGCTTGGACGACGTGACCGGCTCCGAAGATGACGAGGTGCCAGGGTGGGTTGGCGGAAACCTTTTCGAAGAGCAGAGTCATTTCCCCACCACAGGTCATGCCGATGTCGCGCTGGAGGTTCCAGCGATGGACGACAGTGGATGGTCCGGAGGTTAGGAGGCTGGCGGTTTCGGTGAGGACGCGGGCTTCGATTTTTCCGCCGCCAACGGTGCCGGAGTGAAGTCCATCGAGGGTGGCGATGAGCTTGGAGCCCACGTCGGTGGGGGTGCTGCCACGGGCTTCGATGACGGTGACCACGACGGTGTCCTTACCTTCGCGATGCAGGCGCGCGATCTCCTCCCAGAGGTTCATGGCTTGAAAGTGGTCCTGCATCTGCTTCCCTCTAACCGGGATGGCGGAACTTTCCAATATGAATGCACTGACAGCAGCGAACTTCGTTAGCTTGCTCGGTGGCGTCTATGAGCATTCGCCGTGGGTGGCGGAGGCGGTGGCGGCGTTGCGGCCGTTTTTCGATCGTGATGAGTTGATCGCGGCGATGCGGTCGGTGGTGGACGGGGCTTCGGACGAACAGAAGCTCGCCCTGATCCGCGCGCATCCGGATCTGGCGGGGAAACTGGCGCGGGCTGGGACTTTGACCGATGAATCGAAACGCGAGCAGGCAGGGTTGGGACTGGATTGTTTGAGCGACGCGGAATTCGAGGCGTTTACGGACTTCAACGAACGCTATCGGAAACGCTTCGGCTTTCCATTCATCATCTGCGCGCGACTGACGACGAAGCAGGGAGTGCTGGAGGCCTTTGCACGACGGATCGGTCAGACGAGCGAGGAGGAGATGAGGACGGCGCTTCAGGAGATCCATCACATCGCGAGATTGCGGATGGAGGATCTGGTGGAGTGAGGCCTTGGAGTGCGGCGGGAAACGCAGTGCCACGCCGCTTTGGCATGCGGCTTTCGTCGGCATCCGTCCAGCCAATCACGAATCGTCATCAACGTTTGACGTCAATGGAATCCGGAAGTTTGAGACGATTTGGAGGGTCCCCGGAGTTCGTCAATCGAACCGCATCCGACCTTCATCCAATCCGGGGATTCTAGACGATCTGGAATTTGCTTGGAGGATGATGATTGGACCCGCATCTAAAAGCGGCGTGGCACTGCGTTTCCCGCCGCACTCCAAGGTGGCTGGCTTCGCCGCCACGGTTAGAACTTGGTCATGCCGGTGAGGACGACCCGGACATCGCCGATGAAGACCTCGGCGCGGATTTCGAGCGGGATGCGGTCCTTGTCGTCGCTGAGCCAGAGGGTGGCCTTTTTCAGCTTCTTGTAGGGCAGAAGGGCCATCGAGCCGGGATCGATCTTCTGCATCGAGATGTCCATGCGGATGGCGTTGTGGCCGTCGTGGAGGTCGCGGCCTTCGACGTAGGCCTTGACGAGGTGCGGGGTTTCACCGGGCTGGACCACGAAGGCGAGGGTCACGCCATTGTCGAGCGTCTGACTGCGCACGAAGAGCATCGATGAGAAGATATCATGAACGGGAGTATAGCCGAACTTGTGGGTGTTGCTGTATTCCAGACCGCTCGCGGAGATATGGGTGGTCTGGTTACACGCCACTCCGCTGCCTGAGTAGAGGACCGAGTGGGTCACGCGACGGTCATCGAGGTCCTCGACGGTATGAAAGAGACGGGGACGGAGGGTGGAGGGATCGAGCTCTGACCAGAACCAGTGGGAGTAGGTGTAGAAGGAGGCGGCAGCACCGAGGCTCTTGCCTGTGGAATTCACCACGTAGCACCCGGATTTCGCGTTCGCCGGGTTCCCGAATTCGAGATGAAACTCCCCGGCATTGAGTAGGCCTTTCCAACTGGCCTGGTAGTCAAGCCGGCACGGGGCGAGTCGCGGCGGCGGACCGAGCTTCGCAGGGGTGAGAATGGATTCCCAGGCCGGCGCGGCTGACAGGAGGCAGGCGCTGGCGATCCCCATGACGATAAAGACAACGACATGATACATGAGCGGGACGATGCCCGATTTCATGCGGATCACAACCGGGAATTCCGATGAAGACTGGGAGCTGGAAGCTCCCGAGACGGACTGGAGCAGGATGCCCCAGCCACGGTTTATGCACCTGGCAGCTCGATGAAGCCTTCGAGCTTCCGGATACGGGTGGGGTGGCGCATCTTGCGGAGGGCCTTGGCTTCGATCTGGCGGATACGCTCGCGGGTGACCTGGAATTGACGGCCGACTTCCTCGAGGGTGCGGCTGTATCCGTCCTTGAGGCCGAAGCGCTGTTCGAGGACTTCGCGCTCGCGATCGGTGAGGGTGTCGAGGACGTCCTTGATCTTCTCCTTGAGCATTGAGAAACCGGCTTCCTCCATCGGGTTGTCGGCGGACTTGTCCTCGATGAAGTCACCGAAGGAAGTGTCGTCCGAGTCACCGACGGGGGCCTGCAAGCTGATCGGTTGCTGGGCCATCTTGAGGACGGCGCGGACACGTTCGACGGGAAGGTGGATTTCCTCGGCGATTTCCTCCGGGGAGGGCTCGCGGCCGTATTCCTGGACCAACTGCTTCTGCACGCGCATCAGCTTGTTGATCGTTTCGATCATGTGGACCGGGATACGGATCGTACGGGCCTGGTCCGCGATCGAGCGGGTGATGGCCTGACGGATCCACCACGTGGCGTAGGTCGAGAACTTGTAGCCGCGGCGGTATTCGAATTTCTCGACCGCCTTCATCAGGCCCATGTTGCCTTCCTGGATGAGGTCGAGGAAGGAAAGGCCGCGGTTGGTGTATTTCTTCGCGATCGAAATCACGAGACGGAGGTTGGCCTCGACCATCTCGGTCTTGGCCTTGAGCGCTTCCTTGAGCCAATGGCGGAGCTGCTTGTTGGTTTCCTCAAAGCTTTCGTTGGTGTGCCAGGCGCGCTGCTGCAGTTCACGGAGCTTGGTCTGGAATTCCTTGTCCTCCGGATCGGTCTGGAGCTTGCGGGTGTATTTCCAGAACTTTTGTTGATACTCTTCGACGAGTTCGCAGAAATCCTCGGTCACCTTCTGCTTGTAATAAAAGCGGGTATAGAGGCGGTGGAGGGTCTGGATGTTCTTGTTGAAATCATCCGCCAGCTTCTTCTTGCCGCGCGGGTTCTTGGCGGCGAGGTTGCGGAAGAGGTTGTCATTCTCCTCGTGGAGTTGCTTGAGCTGATCGCACTGCTTCGGCAGCAGCTTCATGTAGCGCTCACGCGACTCGATCTTCTTGTCGAGGATCACTCGGTCAAAGCGCTCCTTGCCCTTGTTGAGCTTGTCGGCGAGTTCGAGGTAGGAATCGGCGACGAAGCCGAAGAGGTGGAGCTGCTTGGCAACCTCGATCTCCGCGTCTTCGATGCGCTTGGAAATCTCCACTTCCTGTTCGCGGGTCAGCAGCGGGACCTGACCCATCTGCTTGAGATACATGCGGACCGGGTCGTCGAGGATGTCGAGCTTCTGGTCGGCCTTGGTTTCCTCTTCATCGCCGTCGGATTCGTCGCGCTTCTTGTCCTTGAAGCGGTCGACCTCGGAGGCGTCGATGATGTCGAACTCCATGTTGCGGAGCCGTTCCATGATGGCTTCAACGTCCTCTGGATCGACGAGGTCGTTCGGGAGGATTTCGTTGATGTCGTCGTAGGTCAGGTATTCCTGTTCCTTGGCGAGCTTGATGAGTTCGCGGATCTTCTCTTGGATTTCTGGAGTGTCGATCCGGCGCTTGGTCTGTTCGGCAAGGGGCTTGGTGGGTGCCTTCGGATCCGCGATAGGAGCCGGATTTTTGCCGGAGGGCTTGGTGCCTTTGGCTTCTGGCTTGGCTGGGGCAGTCGGCTTGACGGGAGCGGCCGCAGGCTTCTTGGCTTCAAAGGCCTTCGCGGCGGGTTTTACATCGGCCTTCTCGTCAACCACTGGAACCGGCTTGGCCGCGGGTTTCGTTGCAACGGACGCGGGCTTTTTCACCTCGGCCACTTTGGCAGCTGGTTTCTTCGCGACCGGCTTGGCAGGTGCGATGGGAGCGGGTTTGGCGGCTGGCTTGGCAGGCGCTTTGGGAGCGGGTTTCGTGGCGGGCTTCGGCGCGGGTTTGGCTGGCTTGGCCGGGGCTTTTGGGGTGACCTTTGCTGGCTTTACGGCGGGCTTCTTGGCGACCGGTTTGGCCTTTGAAGGAGCCGGGGCTTTCGCTTTTGCTGCGGGCTTTTTGGAGGAAGCTTTCTGGTTCGCCATGATGAAACTCGTGAGATCGCTGAGGGGAAAATCGGAACATGCGGGCACACTCCGACTAGTATAGCGCAACCGGGCGAAAGCCCGGAGACGGGCGCGAATGATGCGTCGGGACCTCGACCCGTCAAGGTTTTCTTTCCCGCCGGAAATTGCCGTTGCGAGGAGGAGGCGGGCGTCGCGTGGAGGGGGCGAGTTGGTCTTCGAAGACCGATCGCTGGCTGACGCCTTTGAGCAGTTCCTGAATCTCCTTCGCTTCCTCCAACAGGCGGACCATCCGGGCAGGATCGAGCCCTGCTTCCGAGAGGGCGGCTTTCACTTTCGCATCTCGCATCATCAGGGTACGGGCGGAGAGCTGGGACAGGGATGTCTCTACGGCCGAGACGGCGTTTTCCGGTGCGTTTTCTGCGAACAGCGAATCCTGAGTCAGGGCGAGGCGGTCGGATTCCCCGAGGGTGCCCAGAAAAGCGTTCACTGCGGCTGGCTCCTGCGGGTCGGGGCGAACGCCGAGGATGATTTCCAACAAGGGAATGCCTTCGAGGAATTCCCCCGCCTCATTGAGGATCTCGAATTGCTCGGCCAGCAGGTTTTGAGCGACGGGCGAGACCAGGGCCAGATGGCAAAGATAGCGGACCGTGCCGTCCAGCGGAGTCGGAATGACGACGATCGTGGGCGCTTCCTCACTTCTGTTGCTGGCAGAGGGGCGCGTCTGCTTCGAGGCTTTTGAAACGGCCTCACGCAGACTCGAGGAACCGGTTTGGAGGCGGGTGGCGATGTGGTTGATCTGCGAATCACGGGTGACGTGGTCAGCCATCACGGCGAGCAGCGCGGCGCACTCGTTGGCCACTGTGGCGCGGCCGTTGGCGGTCGCGATCAGGCCGTCGCGCGCGGCGCGGTCGAGCTTGAAGTCATAGAAATCGCGGGCGTTTTTCAGCATTTCCCGAAAAGCCTCGGTGCCGTGTGCCTTGAGAAACGTGTCCGGGTCATCGCCGCCGGGGAGCTCGACCACCCGCACGGAAAGCCCTTCGATGGCGAGCTCGCGGAAGGCCTTCTGAGTCGCTTCAAAGCCTGCACTGTCGCCGTCGTAGCAGAGGATGACCGACTTCGTGTAGCGCCTCAGCAGTCGCGCGTGCTGGTTGGTGAAGGCGGTGCCCTGACCGGCGATGGCGTGCTCGATCCCGGCTTCATGGCAGGCGATGACGTCGATCTGCCCCTCGCACACCAGGGCGCATTTTTCCTTCAGGATCGGCTTTTTCGCGCGGTCGAGCGCGAAGAGGATGTTGCTCTTGCGGAACAGCGCGGTCTCCGGCGAGTTGACGTATTTTCCCGAGCGTTTGTCCTCGCGAAGCTGGCGGCCGCTGAAGCCGATCACATCGCCGATCTCGTTGCGGATGGAAAACATCAGCCGGTCACGAAACCGCACGTAGAGGCCGGAACGCGGATCATTCTCATCGCGCTGGGCGGCGAGTCCGGCATTCACCAGCTCGCGGCCGCTGTATTTCTTCGAGCGGGCCCAGTTCAGGAACACGTCCTGTGACTCCGGCATCCAGCCGATGGTCCAGCGCTTCGCCATGTCCGCGCCAAAGCCGCGGGACTTGAGATAGTCGCGTGCATGGGCGGCTTCGGGGGCCTTCATCAGCAGCATGTGGAGGAACTCCGTGGCTTCGCGGTGGATGTCGAGCAAGCGCCCTCTGGAGCGGCGGGCTTGATCGGCTTCCGGGGTGGATTGTTCCTCGATGACCATGACCCCGGCGCGCCCCGCCAATTTCCTCACGGCATCGGAAAACGGCAGGTTCTCGTACTCGCGGACGAAGGCGATGGCATCGCCGCCCTTGCCGCAGCCGAAGCAATGGAAGGTCTGGCGGGCGGGGGTGATGTTGAACGAAGGGGATTTCTCGTTGTGGAAGGGGCACAGCGCCTTGAATGCGGCTCCCGCCCGCTTCACTTCGATATAGGAACTGATCAGGTCCACGATGTCGGTCGCGGCCAGGACCTGCTTGATGGTTTCGTGAGGGATCTGGGCCACTGGAGAGGAATTACGAAGCAGGCGGCCAGCCGGGAAAAGCGGAAACTTTCCCTAAATTTGGTCTGGCATTTGCAAACCTTTGATTGCTGTGGCAATGCTGTCTGGTTGGAGGGTGAAACACCTCCGTTTGTTAGATCACATCAACCCCATTATGAAAATCGTTCGCAAGAATTCCAGCGGTGAAAGCCGCGAAGTGCTGCTCAAGGAGTATTTCATCACCGCGTCGCTGATCGCGCTCCTCAAGCGTGTCGGCGAAGAAGCGGCCCGCGTCACCAAAGGGACGGCGGTCGCCCGTCAAGACATGGCGCTGGCCCGCGTCCGACACTGATTTCCGGCTAGTTTGGTTGTTCTCCAGTCCCGTCAGGCTCATGGCGCTTGGCGGGACATTCTTGTTTTTCGGGGTGATCGCTCACCGGGGTTGCGCTGCCGTGGGAAATCTGTCTGACTCGTCACAATGGAGCATCGGATGAGGGTGCGAGCCGCCGTGGGCTGGCTTGAGTTGGGATTGCCGGATGAGGCTCTGATTGAGCTGGAGCCGCTACCGTGGCGTGTTCAGGTCCGGAAGTCGCTGCTGGAGCTGCGATTGGTCGCGGAAATGGCGGACCGGTCGTGGAATGCGGCCTCGGAAACCGCCCGACTGCTGTGCCTGAAGGATCCCGCCGAGCCACAGTTTTTCCTGCATGCCGCCTACTGCCTTCACGAGACGGGCGATACCCTCGCGGCCTGTCGCTGGTTGTTGCGTGGCCCGAAGACCTTGTTCAGCGAGGCGGCATTCCACTACAATCTCGCGTGCTACCTGGCTGTGCTCGGACAAGCGGCGCGGGCGAAATCGCATCTGCGGACGGCGTTCGGCCTTGATGAATCACTGCGTGATTCCGCCCACCACGATCAGGATCTCGCCTGTTTGGGGGCCTTGCCTTGATCGAATGAATTACTCGAACGAGGGGGCTGCATGACGATGACACTTTCAGCGCTGGAACGTGTCGCGGTGGAGTTCGAGCGAAACTTTCGGGATCGCGCCGAACTCGGGGCTTCGGTGAGTGTGTGGTGGAACGGGGTGGAGGTTCTGTCCCTCGGCCAAGGTTGGTGTGAGCGGGAAAAGGTCCGGCCATGGTCTGAAACGACGCTCGTTCCCACCTATTCGGCGACGAAAGCTCCCGCGGCCTCGGCCCTGTTGCTCGCGCTTCATCAGCACGGGCTTGGTCCGCGAACAAAGGTGCGCGAGGTGTGGCCCGCATTTCCGATCGAGGAGGCGAGCTTCGCCCAGCTTCTTTCCCATCAATGTGGTCTCGCCGCGCTCGATCGACGGGCGAGCATCTGGAATCATGAGGAAGTGGTCGCCGCGATCGAGGTCCAGCCGCCTGCATGGCCGCTGGGGGAGGGGCATGGCTATCATCCCAGGGTATTCGGCGCGCTGGTCGATGAGCCAATACGGCGTCTAACAGGCCGGTCGCTCGGGGCATTTTTTCAACAGGAGATCGCCGCACCGCTGAACTTGGAATTCTGGATCGGCTTGCCTGAGGAGATGCATCAGAGGGTCGCTACGCTTTATCCCGGGAAGGCCG
>Ga0114958_10002218_pt1 | contig 14687 bp, 8 predicted proteins | sample C_130208_EF_Meta_FD_89577 | JGI IMG/M metagenome (GOLD analysis project Ga0114958, IMG submission 89577) | Freshwater microbial communities from Lake Croche, Canada to study carbon cycling - C_130208_EF_MetaG | ecosystem: Environmental > Aquatic > Freshwater > Lake | place: Lake Croche, Canada... | reverse complement strand
GCCAGCAAGTTTAAGCGCGCGATTCATCTGGTGGATTCGACCACCATCCCGCTGATTGCCTCCTGCATGGACTGGGCCAAACATCGGCGGCGCAAGGCGGCGGCCAAGTGTCATCTGCGGCTGGATTTGCAAAGTTTCCTGCCCCGCTTTGCCTGTGCTTTTCTAGATCAAGTCATCTTGCCCGCCTTCTACCGCCGAGGCCACCGGGTTTATCTTATTCAGTTAATGCGGGCTACCATAAGAAAGCAGAACAATACGACTAGTTCGCTGAAAATCGGAAACGCATGGAAGTTTTTCAGCTGCCACCCTACTGGTCCGAACTGCGCGCCTCCGAGCGATTTAAGCATTACATATGCATAAAAGTAATACTTAGCTTTTATTTTGATACCGCCAAAAGCCATTCGGAGGCGCTAGGTAAAACTTTTGAAACAGTCTACAAGAAGCAACCCCACATTGATAGCCTCGTTGCCCCATTTCGTGGAGCAAATTTCGAATTACTTATGTGCGTCTATACGGACAAGAAATTGAACCCGTCACGACGACAATTGATAGAATGTCATCCTTATTGTGTCGATATCTCCAATATAAGCTAGCGGCGAGCCGTTTCAGCCTGTTACAAAAGTCTATTTTTTACAGGCTTTTATCCATTGCGGTGGCCAATGTCCCGCATGCTATTATTGGAAATAATTCAACTCCACGATGTTTACTGAAGCAAAGGATATGGCAGCACTTTGTGGGGGAGGTGTGCCGATTCTGCCCCAATCGAGGGCTGCCGAAATTAGTGAGCCCGTGAGCGAGCTATGCACGTCCACTTTGCTAACGGGATTTCGGTCCCCGCCGCCGGCGTTCCGTCCGGTGCCGTTTTATTGGTGGATGGGTGAGCCGTTGCATCGTGAACGAATTGCTTGGCAACTTGATCAGCTTAAGGAGCAGGGGGTTCTTCAAGTCATCGTAAGTTATGCTCACGGGCCGGATGGCAACACGGATTCTGGCAAGCCACCACTCTTTTCTCCGGAATGGTGGGAGCTGTTCCGCTGGTTTCTTACCCAATGTCGTGAGCGCGACATGACGGCTGGTTTCCAAGATTACACGTTGTCGGGACCCGCGCTTCATGCCATCGCCGCCAGCACGCCGGGTATGTGCGGCGGTCAGATGAGTTGTGTCTCCGCCACCGCTGAGGGTTTAGCATGGGTTTCATTACAGGCTGAAGCTGGATCACTGGCGATAGGTGCGTGGGCTTATCCCGTTCAGAGTCAGAGTGGAATCTGTAAGACCGAGGAAGTGATTGACCTGACGTCTTGTCTCCAAAACGGCAATCTCCAGTGGCAGCCACCTGCGGGAAGCTGGCTGGTGGCCTTGGTATTTGTGAGGACCGCTCCGTTTGATCCGATGCATCCCCAATCAGGACGCCTGGCCATCGAACATCTGTATGCGCCTTTTGAGCGTGAATGTCCGGGCGAAGTGGGTCGCACGCTCAAGGTGTTTTTTCAGGATGAACTCGACTTCGGGTCGCAGATGCCCTTCTGGTCGGAACGGTTGCGTTCCGCTTTCCAGTCCCGCCAGGACTACGACTTGTGGCCGTTGTTGCCCGCACTCTGGATGGATCTCGGTCCTATCAGTGCAAAGGTGCGCATGGATTACTCCGACGTGGTCATCCGCGAGCTGGAGCGCTGCTATTTCCAACCGGTATTCCATTGGCATCAGCAACACGGCACCTTGTTTGGTCACGATAACCTAGGGCGTGGGGCAGTTCATCGGGGCCGGGAACACTACGGCGATTATTTCCGCACGATGCGGTGGTTTTCGGCACCGGGTTGCGATGATCCAAAAATCACCGGCGCACGCTCTTTTATAGGACTTAAAGTCAACAGCTCGATTGCGCATCTTTATCATCGGCCGCGTGTGTGGTTGGAGGCATTTCATTCCAGCGGATGGGGCACCACTCCGGCTGAGGTGGTGGCGGCCATGAATGAGGACTTTGCCTATGGCGCGACCGTCGTCAATCTCCATGGGCTTTATTACACCACGCACGGAGGTTGGTGGGAATGGGCGCCGCCGGATTTCCATTTTCGCCAGCCTTACTGGCAACATTGCAGTCAGCTCAATGATTATTTCACACGCACTTCCTGGCTGCTCTCGCAAGGGGCGCATCACTGCGATGTCGCTATCCTCTACCCTAGCGCCGCACTTGAAGCCAAAGCCACCCCCGCCGGCGTATCCAAGTTGCATGCCCATGTGGGTAATGGAACCATCGCGGTATCAGGTATGGATAGCGGCGATCCAGAGCAGGTCGCATTTGGTCTGGGGAAATATCTTTTCGACCGTGCCTGCGATTTTGATTTCATGGATTTTGAGTCGTTGGCACGGGCTACGGCTGAGGATGCTGAACTGCGGGTGAGCGGTGAAGCTTACCGGGTGCTGATCTTGCCCGCGATGTCGGCGGTCCGGCTTTCGACCCTAACTGCCGCCCGAAATTTCGTGCGCGCCGGCGGTTTGGTGATTGCCTGTGGCTGCCTCCCGACTGCCAGCGAACGTGCCGGTGCCGGCGATCCGTTGATCGAAGAGTTACTTGCGGAAATCTTCAACGCCAGTCCATCGCCTGCTCGTGGTCGCGGTTTTTGGGTTCCGCAGGAATTTGCGGAAGTAATGCGGCTCATCGATAAATTCGCTCCGCGCGATGTCACCACCACGGCTGATTCTTTGCACGTGTTACATCGTCAACTAGAAGCGCACGAGGTGTTTTACGTTTTCAATCCGGCCGAAACGCCCGTGACTACCGAAGTTTCCTTTCGCGCCACGGGAGTGGCGGAGCAGTGGGATGCTTGGACGGCAGCGGTCACGCCGTTGCCGGTAGCGGAGGTAGCCGATGGCGTCAGCACTCTGCGCCTGACTTTGGCCGCGCGCGAAGCCAAAATCGTTGTTTTTCATTTGTTTCATCAAGGCAAAACTTCGCAAACTGGTGGTAATCAAACCTTGAAACCTGCCATGGAACTGGCTCGGTTCGAGGGACACTGGGGTTTTTCTTTGCGGCCAACACTTGACAACCGTTTCGGTGATTTTCGCCTACCGCCGGCGGCAGAAAACCTTGGGCCGGAAGCGCGTCGGTTCAAGTGGGCGGAGGAACTATCTGCAAACGTGGCGTGGCAGGCGGCAGCGTTGGACGATTCGGCTTGGCCGGAGATAACTTATTCGTTCGGTCCGCGTTTTGAAGTTCTTGGTCCGCTATCGCCGTCCGCACCCGTAACCGGCGAATGGAGACCATATGATTTCTCCCTGCGCTGGGGCATTGAGCGTGATCCATTTCTCACCGACTGGCTGAGTGGGCCGCATGGCTTAAAAAATCAGGTGCCGGACGAATTTCTGGATTTTCAATGCGACACGCCGGGAAGCGTTTGGTATCTACGGGCGCACGTCACCGTCGAAACGGATCGGGAGGTGACGATGCGGATGGGTGGTCGGTGTGTCTATCAGGCTTGGGTAAATGATCAAATGGTGTTGGAGCAGACCGCATCGCTGCCGTCGGGTCGTCATGCGCCGTGGAATATCCAGCACTATGACTGTACCCCGCGCGAAACCCGGGTGCGATTGTGCGCGGGCGTCAATCATCTGCGATTGAAACTCGTGCAGCCGGAAGGTCAGCGCACGCGCGCCTTTGTCGCGTTTGCGCCACCGCCGCTTGACCCAGCCTATCTGGGCTTGCGTTGGTTCACCGATTCGCAATCGCCGCGACCGGCCGTGCTGGCGAATTCTCAGAGACGGGCCGTGTGGTTGCGTTGCGTGGCTCCGCCCGGGTTACGCGGACTGCAATTTGTTGCCCGCAGCGCTGCCCGAGTTTGGGCCGATGGCGAGGAAATTCCGCTCCAAAAATTAGGAAGCCTCCCCGATGGCAGTGTGCGTTACCAGGCGGTGGTGCAAGGGATTCATCCACGACCGGTGTCGGTTGCCTTCCGGATTGAAGCCGCACTTGAATACCGGGCGGGCGATGTCTTGCCCGAACCCGTCCGATTTGATTGTGGCTCTGGTCAATTGCCGGTGGGCGATTGGTGTGCGCACGGATTGGCCACTTATTCTGGTATTGGGGAATACCAGAAGACCTTCGAGTTCGCTGCGAGGCCGCGCGAGGGACGGTTGGTGCTGGATCTGGGTGACCTCTCGGCGACAGCGGCCGTGCTGGTGAACGGTAAATCCGCCGGCGTTTTGAGCGCGCCGCCGTGGCGGGTGGACGTAACTGAATTGGTTTATGACGGCACGAACACGGTTGTGATTCAAGTTGCCAATACGCTCGCTAATCATTATAGCGTTGGCATTCCGACTCCCTATGCGTTCCCACATCAAACCCGCTCCGGCTTGTTCGGCCCAGTGCGGTTAATTTACGAACAATCCTAAGCAAGATTTTATGAAGAAGTTATTTTTGATCGCCTTTGGCCTATTGCTGGCGGCGTTGTCTGGTCGCGCGGAAACCAAGGGGACGGGCGAATTCAAATCCCTGAAATATGGGCTTTTCGTCCACTACGTCTGGGGCGGGGCGGAGGGGAAGGCCATCACCGTCAACCGGGATGGCTCCAAGCCGGCGGGACTGTCAGACCTGGCCGATCGGTTCGATGCCGCGGGCTTCGCCCGGGATGTGCAGTCAATGGGGGTTGAATATGTAATTTTCACCGCCTGGCACGCGAACATGAACTTGCTCTACCCCTGCGCGAGCATGGACAAGTGGATCAGCACGCCCGACCATACCGCCAATCGCGATGTGGTGCAGGCACTGGTGGATGAACTGAAACCTAAGGGTATCAAACTTTATCTCTACATGCATCCGCAGGACGGTCACGATTTCACGGCTGCCGAGCAGGCTGCCGCCGGGTTTAACAATCCGACCAACAACTACGAGATCTGGAATAATTTCATCAACGATGTCTATGGCGAGTCCGTGGCGCGCTACGGCACGAACGTGGCGGGTTATTGGATTGACTGCTGCACGGTCAAGAATAACCAACACGCGAACATCGTGGATTTTGATCGCCTGTGCGCCACGATTCGGGTGAAGAACCCCAAGGGAATCATCATCGAAACCTCCCATTATGCCACCATGTGGGGCTTGTATTTCGGGAATGTTTTATCGAAAGAAATTAACGATCCCGGCTGGTTCGATTTTCAGCCGGTGACTGCCGATATCAATTCCTGGCCGGGTTACGATTATCACGTGGCCATTGTCGAGGCGCCGACCTGGTATGCCAGCACCCCATCTTCTTCCACCAATGGAGTAAAGAAAACGCCGGAAGAGATGTTTCGGTATACTATTTTGGAGGCGGGGGTCAATGCCCGGGGGATGGGAGTTGCTTGGGCGGCGGGACCGTATCCCGGTGGCGGTTGGGAACCGCAGGTGAAAGAATCACTGCAAGCCTTAGGCCGGTTGATCGCACCGGTGGCCGAATCGGTCAAGGGTGTGTATGCCAGCACGTCGTATCCTACGCGTCCTGGCACTCGGATGCGCGACCTGTCTTGGGGCGTCGCCACCAAGTCTGTTGATGAGCGGTATGAATATCTCCATGTGCTGCGCTCTCCGACCAATTCAGCGACGTTAATATTGCCCGCGCCCGCCGATGGGAAGCTCTTTGCCAAAGCAACGCTCCTACCGGGTGGCCGGAAGGTAACCCTGAAACAAGACGCGGACGGCCTGACGTTGACCCTACCGAAGCGCGTCCCTTGGGACAAGCTGGACACCGTGATCCGGTTGCAAGTTAGCGAGCAATAATAACGTAAGCAACCAAGTCTGTAATCTCCAAAAAATGATAATAAGAGCTCCGGGTAATAGAATCTTGTGGTTGGTGTTTTTATGTCTATTGCTGGCGCTAGTAGCGCAGGCTGAATTGCCCGCGTCGTATAACGTCGTCTGGGATTCGCCCTCTAAAGACTCACTGGACTCGATGCCGTTGTCCGGTCGAATGGGTGCGGGGGCCAACGTGTGGGTGCAAGACGGTTCGATCTGGCTCTACCTCGCACACGGCGGCGCTTACGACGAGCAGGGGCGGCTGCTGAAACTCGGCTGTGTGCGTGTCACGCCGAGGGATGTAAATCTCGGAGCTACCGGTTTTCGGCAGGAACTCGATCTCGCCACGGGCACAATCCTCATTCGACAAGGTAATTTCCATGCCTCGCTCTGGTTTGCCGGGCAGACGCTGATGATCGAGACAACCCACGCCAAACCACAGGTTCTCGATATCGCCTTCGCCACCTGGCGCGACCGGCAGCAATTTGGTATCCGATGCGACATGAATGGCACCAAGGGTAGTTTTTCGCCGGATCAGATAACTTCCGACGCCGATGGGTTCGGGTGGTTCCACCGCAATGCGGATTTCCCCGTGGATGTGGTCGGCATGGCGAAGAATCAGGGAATTGGGGCGGACGCGGTTCATGATGCCACCTCGCACAGGGTCTTTGGTGGAGCGTTAGCGGTCAAGGGTGGTCTTTCGAAGCCAGTCGAGTCCACGGTCCAATGGCAGTTTTGGGACGGCAAGGCGTGGACTGGCCGCACGGAAAACAGCAAGAAACATCAAATAGCAATTGCCTTGCGCGCCCAGCAGAGCGGCGACCCGCAAGCATGGCGCAACGAAGCCAAAGCCTTGCTTCAACTGGCGGTAATCAAATCCGCCAAGTCCGACGAACTTAAACGTTGGACGGAATTCTGGTCGCGTTCGTATGTCATCGTCAATCCAACCGCCCAGACGGACGATTCTGGATTCCTGATAGGGCGCAATTATCAACTATTCCGCTATATGCTTGCGTGCAATCGCGATGGTGAACTGCCGCTGCTTTTCAACGGCGGCATTTTCACCACGGACAATAAGCCCGGCCGCATCACTGGCAACAACAACGACGAGTTGCCGATTTCCGAGGGCGGGCCCATCACGCCGGATTTCCGCCGCTGGATGGGGTGCCGCTTCATGTCGCAAAACGAGCGCTGGCTCGGTTGGCCCACGCTGGCCAATGGCGACAGCGATTTGCTCGCGCCGTCGCTGGCATTTTATCGCGACCGGGCTGTAACTGCCGCTGCCCGAGCGAAAAGTAACGGTGCGGAAGGGGTGGTCTATCCCGAGCCTCTGGACGTCTGGGGATTATGCTGTGTGGCACCGCTAACCAACGGACTCTGCGGCGCGGAGCATCTGACGTATCATTTCTCGATGATGTTAGAATTTGCGTGGATGGCGCTGCAGGGCAAGGATGCCTTGGGCTTTTCCATTACCAATGATCTGCCTTGGATCGAGGGTACGGTTTTGTTCTACGACACCTATTACCGCGCCGAGACGAAGAAGCGCACCGGCAAGGAACTAGGCGAGGACGGCAAACTCATCATCTATCCCGCCTGCGGTCTCGAATTCGCCGGCGGCGCCACCGATCCGATTGAAGTTGTCTGCGGCCTTAAACGAATCACTGCCGGGTTGCTTGCCCTGCCTGAAGTCGCACCGGATTTGCGTGCGCGCTTGGAACAGATTCAAACCTGCCTGCCGGATCTGCCCACCGGCCTGCGCCAGGGACACCTGTCATTGCTCCCGGCAAAATCGTGGGAACGGGAATATAACATGTGGGAACCTATTGAAATGTATGCTTTTTGGCCATACCGCATGGCCGGTGTCACCAAACCGGAAACCCTGCAACTCGCCCGCGATACTTGGGATACAGTTCCTGTTGACCGCGCCAAGTTGTGCAAACAGGATTACTCATGGATGGCCAACGTCGTGAACATGGCGGCGCTCGCCTGGCCGGAAGCAGCCAAAAAACGCGCGATCTATAAGATGGCCAATAATACTGCCCCGCAGGCGCGTTTTCCTGCGTTCTTTGGCCCCGGTCATGATTGGCTGCCCGATCATAACTGGGGCGGTTCTGGTATGGTTGGCATTCAGGAAATGCTGCTCGCGCCTGAGCCTGGCGCGCATGGAAAACTGAATCTTTTCCCCGCGTGGCCAGCAGAATGGGATGTGGATTTCAAACTGCATGCGCCGGGACAGACTATTGTTGAAGGCGGCCTGCGCGGCGGAAAATTAAAGTCGCTCAGGGTCACACCCAAATCTCGCGCAAAGGATATTGTAAACTGGCTAAATCATGCGCCCGAGACGGCGGTGCCGGGTACGCCTAAATGAACCGAACCGATAGTTTCCGACAAATGAAATCTGCTTGCTGTAAAATGTATCCGCCGCCGATGATCACCGACTTATGAATTTCTCTTCACCCTCCCGCACCCTGTCGCTGCCCAAGATGGTCGGTTACGGGCTCGGCGACGGCGCCAATTCACTCATCATGAATGGCTTCTTCGGCTTCGCGATGCTCTACTACACGGAGGCTCTCAACCTGAGTCCAGCGCTGGCGGGCATTGCCATGTCCGTGTCGGTGTTCTGGGAGGCAATCACCGAACCGGTCATGGGTCATTTCAGTGACCGCACCCGCAATCGCTTCGGCCGGCGGCACCCATGGATGTTGCTGGGTGGGCTGTTAATGGCGGTCAGTTTCTATTTCATCTGGGCCGTACCCGAGCCGTTGCGCGGCCACACCATGCCGCTGTTCTGGTATCTGATGGTGATGAACCTGTGCCTTCGCACCGGACTGACGATGTTCTTTATTCCCTATCTCGCGCTCGGCTTCGAGATGTGCGGAGATACGGATGGGCGTTCCAAATTACAAGCCGTTCGGCAGGTGCTCAATATGGTCGCCAACTTCGCCGGCCCCGCGCTGGCGTGGAGTATTTTCTACCGGGACAGTATGGGTGCAAACGGCGCGAAGATTATCGCCACCACCGTGCCGCAGAATTTCATTAACATGGGCCTGGCGTTCTCAATTGCGACGGTCGCGTTCGTGCTGCTTGTCTTGTGGTTTACCCGTCAATGGATCGAAGACACCCGCACGACCGCTGCCAACGCAAAGCCGGTCCATCATGAGAATTTCTGGGTGGACATGAAGAACACGATCCTCGACCCGAACCCGCGCTGGGTGTTTGTGTTTATCTTCTTCGTGTGTGTCGGCATGGTGCTAGTCAGTTCGTTGCAGATGTATGTGTATGTCTATTTTATGAAGTTCGAGCCTTACGAGAAATCCATCGCCCACGGCTCGACGATGATCGGCATGGCGATCGGCGCAGTGATTTCGGCCTGGCTGGCCAAGAAGCTCGACAAGCGCGGCGCTGTTATTCTCGGCGGCATCCTCAGCATCGGGTGCAGCGGTATGCTCGCCGCGTTGTTCCTGACCGGCATTGTTCCGGTCGGCACCAAGGCGGCGCTGGCGCTATTTGTTGCCTTCCACGCTACTTACTGGCTCGGCAACGGCATCATGCTGCCCATTGCTACGGCGATGATGGCGGACGTGGCGGAACTGCACCGTGCCCGCACCGGCGTCAATAAGGATGGCGCTTACTCGGCGGTGTTCAGTCTCGCGATGCGGCTGGCGATTTCATTCAGCCTGATGGCCTCTGGCTGGACGCTCGCTGGCATCGGCTTTATTACCGACGCCGCGCATACCACGCAAACGCCCGAGGCGATCTGGCGACTTGGCGCGGCGACGTTTATTGCCGGACCGCTGGTGTGTGTGGCCTCATTGGGGGCCATCGGGCGCTATCCGCTCACGCGGGACATTATTACGCGCATTAATTCCAAAACTTTACAGCCGGCTTCAACCGAGAACGGTCAGGGCTGATGGAGTTCATTGAATCTAAACTCACCGCCGGGATGGCCGTGCTCTCACTCGTGATATCGGCTCTGGGCACCAACGAACAAACAATTGCCTCACAAACTCAAATACATGAAATACAGTCTGGTTCGTTTCAACTAGCCAAGGACTCCGACGTCTCGCCCGCCGCCCATGTCACGAGTCTGATTCCTCCCACCGATACTCCTGTGCTGTGTGGGCTTTCTCCCTACAACTGGGTTTGCCATGAAAAATCCATCAGTTCGTCAGTGAATGGAGCATCCCTGACCATAGAATTCAAAGGCACGCGTCAAGTGTCGGTGCTGGTGGATGCGGATCGCATGACCAATCTGGTTCCGGCGCGGTTTCCAATCATCGCATGGTCGGCCAACGGCGGCGCTCTGCAAACGCATCAGCTCACGCCAAAGGACAAGTCGGTTGTGCTGGCCTCGGGCGTCAAAAATCCAGTAATCGATTTATACATCAAAGGGATGTCGCCTTTTGAGGATCGTTGGTCCGGCGACGTACCTATTAATTCAGTCATAATAAATGGATTTGTCGTTGATGAAGGTGGAACGACATCGAACGATGCACTTTCCGATAAGGTCTGGTTGAATATCGGCGACTCTATCATGTCCGGCGATTGCGCGGTATATGCGCCAGGGCAGGGGCGTCCGCCGAATGACTTATGGGCGGCGTCGGATGACGGCCGTGCGAGTTATGCTTTTCTGCTTGCGCAGCACTATGGTTTTCGGGAAGCGCGGCTGGCCTATGGTGGATACGACTGGGGCGGCGGAATGGCAAAGGTGCCCGCCGTGAGCACGCTGATTGATCAGCGGACGACGACGGTGAGTCGTTTGAGCAGCGCGGTATTGAGTCCAATCCCTGCTGTGGTGCTTATCAACCTGGGCGAGAACGGTCCGCCGGCCGACGGAGATGTGATCGCAGCGCTGGTCAAGCTGCGGAGTCGAGTGAACCAAGCCACCAAGATTTTCGTCATGATTCCGGTGTCCGGCAAAGCGAAGACCGAAGTGACCCGCGCTTTCAGTACTTATCAGAATGCCGCCAAGGATAAGAATGCGCACCTGATTGATTTGGGGCGCATTACGTTTTCGACGGCGGACGGCCAGCATCCGACGGCCGCCGGGCATGAGGCCATTTTCAAGGCGGCATTGCCTGCGTTCGATGCCGTTCTGGGGGGTGGCGATACGGTGAACCTGGCAGGCAAAATTGGACTGGGTCAGTCATTCTGGAAACCGGAGACGATGACGAACGAGCCGGTTCTATTTGTTCAGGAACAAGGCAGGCTTTTTGCGACTGGAAAACTCTTATTTCCGCCCCGGTCCGACCTGAGGATAACGCAACCGGATCAGGTGACGGCGTATGTTGCGGGCAAAGATTTCCTTTGGAATCCGGGGTCGCAGGTGATTGAACTGACCGCCGACTCGCACATCCCATTCAAGACTGCCACCGAGATGCTGCCGCCGCCGGGCAGTTCCAATACCATTGGAGGCGTCCTCTGGAGCGAGGGACATTACTTCCATGACCTGCAAGTTCAGGTCAGCTACACGCACGACGGAAAGTTTCCTTTGCCGAATGCTTCGCCGCCGCCGCCGCTGACGCGCAGTCTAGAGAAACTTCGTTCCCAACAGCCCTTTAAGATTGTGGCGCTGGGCGACAGCATTACGGAAGGATACAACGCCTCGGGATTCGAGAAAACCAAAGCAACCCCCTATCAGCCGAGCTATCCGCAGTTGGTGGCGAATACGTTGCAGGAACGTTTTGATTCGCCGATAACGTTGGTGAATCTTGGTCAGGCCGGCACCCGGGCAAACTGGGGACTGGGCATGGTTTCCAAGGTAGCGGGGGAGCGGCCGGACCTAGTCATTCTGGCTTTTGGCATGAATCACAGCCAGCCTGCTGCGGTATTCGAGTCGGTCATGCGCCGACTTCGGGACGCTGTTCAGGCTGCCGCTCCCCAAGCTGATATCGTGCTGGTGGCCTGTATGACGGCTAATCCCCACCTTCATTCAACCGAACGCTATGCCGGCTACCGCGACGCGCTGCGCCACCTCGAGTTGCCGAATGCGGCGCTAGCCGACGTCACCACGCCGTGGGTGGAACTGCTGAAGCAAAAAACCTTTTCTGATCTGAGCGGAAACAACGTCAATCATCCCAACGACTTTGGACACCGCCTTTATGCCCAAGTCATATGCGAACTTTTACCATCGGATAATTCATCCCGATGATGCGAGGTTAATGACAACGAGTGACAATAAACCAGCACCGGTTTCAGGCTGCGCAGGGGAAGAATTGAGTGGAACACTTAGAAGCCGCGCAAAGGTTTGGGACTTTACCGACCAGACTGCTAACGATTGCTCGAGCTAAAAAATTTTTGCCGGTAGGCCGCCGGCGGTACCCCGTTCAGCTTTTTGAAAAACCGGCTGAAATAAAATTCGTCCGCAAATTTAAGTTGTTCTGCGACTTCTTTGACCGACACATCGGATTGGATGAGCAGTCGGATGGCTTCTTGATTCAAACGGCGATTCAGATGCGCTTTGGGGCTCGAGCCGACACTCCGGCTGAACGCCATCGAGAATCCGTTGACGGGAAGTTTCATGGCGGCTGCCAGATCTTCCAAGCGCAAATCTGCCCCCAGCCGGCGCTCGATGAGCTCGAACACCGGCTCAAAGCGCCCATGGCTCTTGCGGTGCTGGAGAATGATTGGCTCTAGGCTTGGCAGTGATTCGGCCAGCCAGGTGTAAATTTTCGCCTGAAGCAAAAAAAGGCTCTGCGTATCGGGTTCGTGGTCCTTTTTCCAAAGCTTGCGAAACTCTTTTTCATTCCAGCGGCCGAGCCGGAGCGGTCGCCGTTCCGGCCAATCCAAGAGCGGGTCCACACCCGGCAGCCATTCGCAACGGAACTTGAGAAAAAAAACCCTGCTGTCCTCCTGACACTTTCGCGCCACGGGGGTGCATCCCGGCAGGAACCACGCCCAACCGGGCGTCAGTTCGGTGACTTTTCCGGCATGCACCACTTGGCGTCGCCCGGAGCAGGTCAAGTCAATATGATGCAAAAAATCGCTTTCTTCGCGCCCGCCCGAACCCCACTCCGGACCCACTTGGTTGTAATACAGCCCAATCAAATGAATTCGGAAAGGGGCCACCAGATCGAGGCTTTTTCGGGCGTCCAACTCGGTGAACAGCGTGCGCACCCCGCGTTGCGTTATGGGATTGGTGGTGTCTTGAAATTTCATTGGGGTGAATCAAATTCATTGGGTTGATGGGCAAAGATAGCTGATTCGCAGATCGGGTGGCAATCCGCGATTTTCTACAAACTTGATGCATGCCGGATCCCTCCCGTCCCGCAAGGACGTGAGCGGTCCCGGCAGCCAGTGTTTTTTACGGGCATCTCATGGTGTTAGAAAAGTCTAAAAAACAGTCATTTCTGTCTATGGCTGTAAAATCGCTTCTGTGTGAGAATGTCTCTATGAAATCTATTGGAAGATTTGCCTTGGCGTATCCATGTGGCGTGGTTTCGCGGATTGGTCGGTTTGATTGGAATAAACCGTAAATTGAATACAATTATGACACTAATCAAAAGCCTAGCCGGTCGCCGTAAGGCCTTTACGCTAATTGAACTTCTGGTGGTGATCGCGATTATTGCCATTCTGGCGGCGATGCTGTTGCCGGCACTTGCCAAGGCTAAGGCCACCGCCCTCCGAGCCCAGTGCACCAGCAACCTTAAGCAATGGGGCCTTGCCCTGAACATGTATGCCGGCGACAACCGTGATTTTTTCCCCGATAATTCTAATGGTGCGGATATTTACTGGGTATCATCTTTCTTTGTGGACGGATTTTTTAAGCCGTATTTAATTCCCAACCGAGCCGGGAGTGCTGGAACGGAGCGGGCGGCGAACGACGTGTTGTATTGTCCGACGGATCAGTTTCACCGTTATTATGAGGCGAATTACGGCGTCATTACTGCGACTAGCCTGCAACTGTTGGGCTATGCCTATCTACCGGGCCGAAATGCGCAAAAAAATGGATCCTACGATTTAGCCGTCAATGGCGTTTCTGCTTGGTGCACCCGAACCAAGTTTGGTGGAGTTGTTCGCACTGCGCCCATCATGGCGGACAAGCTGGCAGCTGGCGGCACTTGGAACATTGTCGCGAATACCGGGAGTATGAGCTTTGGCGGCACTCCAGCATTGAATAATCACATCGGCAATAGTCAGGCTCCGAGCGGCGGCAATTTTCTGTTTGAAGACGGCCATGTGCAGTGGCACAAATTCAATCCGGCTGACCCTCGGGGGACGATTGACGTTGGGGCCTATCGTAGCAGCAGCTACATTCTTTACAAAATTCCGAATGTGGGAACCAATAACTAATGGCGACTCGCGTAAAAAAATAGGCAAACCTCGAAATGACTAAGCTTTTAAAAAGTTACCATAAATGTTCAATGACTGATTTGCCATGTCTATACCGCCAAACAGACCAAACGACCTAAAATAGAAAAATGGCGGCAGACCCACTGCATACAGCCACTTCAGTCAGAATATCCTGACCAGAAGGAATTCCCAGTTTGAAGCCGACCATGTTTAATAGCGTAAATTCAATCTTGCCAACGCACGGAGGATGATTGACGTCGAAGCCGGTCGTAGCGGCACGGTCATCTTTACAAAATTTCAAAGGTGCAAAAGACTAATTTTCACCCCAAATCATTATTATCAATCCTAGTCGCTGCACTCCTGCTACTGGGCTTCGTCGCTGCCCACGCGCAAACGATCGCAGGCAACAGCAGCACCAACGCCTACGCAGTGTTCGCCGCCGACCTGCTGCAAAGCACCGGTTTAAGCTATGTGTCCGATGGCATCGTGGTGAATGTCGGAGAAAACAATGCGTATTCGCATGGCACGACGGCCAGTCTTAAGGACGGGACATTTGGTCCGGCGGGAGCCGATGGCGGTTACTGCATCGCCGGGGGATCGGTGGCTTATGTCTTGAATACCACTCTCAATC
>Ga0114958_10002217_pt1 | contig 14688 bp, 13 predicted proteins | sample C_130208_EF_Meta_FD_89577 | JGI IMG/M metagenome (GOLD analysis project Ga0114958, IMG submission 89577) | Freshwater microbial communities from Lake Croche, Canada to study carbon cycling - C_130208_EF_MetaG | ecosystem: Environmental > Aquatic > Freshwater > Lake | place: Lake Croche, Canada... | reverse complement strand
CCCAATATTGGCATTGGTTTTTTTGCTATGGAGTTCAATCGATAGACGTAATCGCTAGAGTGGGCTGCTCCGGCTGAATGTCCCATGATAAAAATTTTATGTTCATCACCGCCATGAAGATGGATGTTTTGATGCACCCATTGCATGGCCAAATCAAGGTCTTCAGTCGCACTTGGATATTTGAAGTCTGGTGCTAGTCTGTACTCTATATTGATGCCAACGAAGCCATGACGGCTAAAGTACCTTAGCACATTGGAGTAAATTTCTGGTGTTCGGCTTTTGGAGCCGTCCACAAAGGCGCCGCCATGTAGAAAGATAAGAACCGGTGCGTTTTGGGCCAGTTCAGGTCGAAAGATGTCAAGCACTTGTCGAGCGTGACTGGCGTACGCGATCTCTTCATGCTGAATTAAACCCTGCCTTGGACTTGTTGCCAAGATCTCAGAATAAGCCGTTACCATTTCTTTCACATGGACGGGGACGTTCTCGCCCCAACGAGGGCCAATCGTTTTCATGCGATCGATGAGGCTTTGCGGAATGGATGGCAATGTGGACATGCTTGATTGTGTGTTGAATTCAGAGTTCTAAAAACTGAGGCCTGTGAACCTTACCTGAGACAATTCTTCGATGGCATAGCGAATTCCTTCTCTTCCAAAACCTGAACGCTTAGAGCCACCAAAGGGGTACATGTCTAGCCTGAACCGACTTGCCTCATTGACCCAAAGTGAGCCAACTTCAAATTCCTCAGAAAACTTCATGGCCATTTTTAAACTCTCAGTGAACAAAGCACCTTGAAGGCCAAACTCTGAGTCATTGGCCATTTCTAGTGCTTGATTTGCGTTTTGTGCAACGCTCACACACACCAAGGGTCCAAACACTTCGTCTCTCCAAATGGAGGATTCTGGAGTAGGGTTGACAATGATGCCAGGGCTGACTATGCAATCATGGCGTTTGGGCTCTAGTGCAATTTGCAGACCCCGTTCTTTGGCGTCGAGCACCATCTTCATGACACGGTCAGCGGTAGCAGAAGACACCATCGGCCCAACGTCCGTGGCCTCGTCGTAGGGGTCCCCAACCTTGAGTGTTTGCGCAGCAAGGACAAACGCTTGAAGGAATTCTTCGAAAACCGGTGCTTCAACAATGATTCTTTGTGCAGAAATGCATTGCTGTCCACTGGCTTCAAAGGATGCTGAAGCTATTTTTTTGGCGGCCTCTTTGATGTTGGCATCGGCCAAAACAATGTTCGCTGCATTGGATCCAAGCTCTGCCAAGAATTTTTTGGCGCCGGCCGCCTTTGCCAACGCATCGCCTGCGATGGTGCCACCTGTCAGAGTAACTGCCATGACCAGTGGATTAGAGACCAGCTCTTGTGCTGGAAACTTGTCTCCAGTCACAACATTGAACAAACCCTTTGGTAAGCCAGCGTTATGGAAAATTTCGGCAACTCGAAGTGAAATTCTTTGTGCGGCTGGGTGAGGCTTGATGACGATAGCGTTTCCTGCCACGAGGGCAGGTGCGACTTTTTGAACGAGCAAATTGATTGGTGCGTTAAAAGGCGTGATCCCAGCAATGACGCCGTAGGGGTGGCGTTTGGTAAACCCCATTTTGCCCGTGCCGTTGGGGGAGGCGTCGACCGGAATAGTTTCCCCGCGCAGGGTCAAGGCTTCAGCTGCTGTGGCCTTTAAGAATGCAACAGATCGGTTGGCTTCAAAGCTGGAGGCTTTTTTGGGTTTACCTATGTCATGGATCAAGTTGTCAATCAACTCTGGTAGGGCTTGTTCAAGCCCCTTTGCGGCCGCGTTCAGCCATTCAACACGTTGAGCCAGGGTGGACCTTCGGTGTTTCAAAAAAGCTTGTTGGGCACTTTGAACGGCCAGGTCGACACTTTGCTTACTAGCCTCCACCATTTGTGCATAAGGTTTGAGCGTGAGAGGAGAATCGATGTCGGTGCTTGCATCTGAGGTTTTGAGAAAGCTGCCATCAATGAAGGGTTCTAAGCGAAGGATTGACATATATTTACAGTTTAGGAATAGAAGATTGTTTGATGACTTTTGTCCATTTGTCGATTTCGGATTTCATGAATTGAGAAAACTCAAGAGATGATCCGCCCATTGGCTCAAAGCCTTGGTCGACCAATGCCTCGTGCACTGCGGGGAGTTGCAATGCTTTTTGAACTTCTGCGTTTAATTTGCTCACAATTGGCGCAGGTATGCCTTGTGGCCCAACAAATCCAAACCAAGCCATCACTTCAAAACCCGGTAAACCACTTTCAGACACGGTGGCCACATCGGGCAACCAAGACAAGCGTTTGGCCGAGGTGACGGCCAGCAATTTGATTTTGCCAGCCTTGGCCAAAGAAATAGCATTTGGTGCGTTGGGGAACATAAAGCTAACTTCATTTTTCATCACTGAATTCACTGCTTCAGGAGAGCCTTTAAAAGGCACATGAAGTGTTTTGACACCAGCCATTGCATTGAAGAGTTCACCAGACAAATGCATGGAGGTGCCGTTTCCAGCAGAAGAGTAATTGATGGAGTCAAGGGGTTTGCTCTTGATCCACGAAATCAATTCTTTTGTAGATGCAGTAGGTGTCTCATTGGATGCAATCAAAACATTGGGACTTGATGCAATGGCAATGATGGGCGTGAAATCGCGCAAGGCGTCGTAGGGCATCTTGGCGTAAAGCGCTGGATTGATCCCGTGAGAGCTGATGGAGGCGAGCATGATGGTATAGCCATCTGGAGCTTGATGGGATGTGTATTCGCCAGCCACGTTACCGCCAGCACCAGGCCGGTTTTCAACGACGAAAGCTTGTCCTAAGGATTTTGTCAATTGGTCGCCAACGATCCTTGCCAAAATATCCGATGTCGAGCCTGCAGACAGGGTCACCACAATTTTGACAGGCTTGTTGGGCCAGTTTTGTGCCCATATGGATGTGCTGATTGAAAAGAACAAAAGTAAACAGCTCGATAACTTGGCCATTTTTAATACTTTGATCACCCATTCATTTGAAAGATTCAACATAAGCCACCCTGATTTTAAGATTTTTGCATTTTGCATGGGCTTCTTTCAACTGTCAATCAAGTGCTTTTAAAAAAAAGACGCACCAAAAAATGTTTTTTCTTCATCTTTTTTGGTGCTCGAGATCAGGGTTTGTATCAATATGGTGCGCTCAAGGTACCCATGATAATTTGATTGACCAGTTAGTAAATAACTGATAAATTAGCCCTTGGTAAAACTTTAATGGAGTCCTCATGGCCACCTCTCGTCACCCAATGCCCCCAGAACTAGTGGGCGTACCATTGGACAAAATATTCAATGACCACATTGGGCGCTTCAAAGACAAAACACCGGATTGGAATGCGTTTGAAGACGCCAAGATCGAAGGATTCAAAAGAGCACAGCATCGTTTCATTGGAGCGGGTGGTTCTGGCAAGCACGCTGACAACTCCGTGATTCCTCCTAGAGGATTTACTTTGTCCATCATGTACGTAGAGCCTGGCCAGGGCAATGCTGCACACACCCACGAAGTTGAGGAAATATTTTTTGTGCTTGATGGTTTTTTGACTGTGTTTGTGGAAGATGAAGCGGGCAACCACCTTAAAACTCGTTTAGGTAAATGGGAATGCTTGGCGTGTCCCCCAGGTGTGATCCATGGTTATCAAAACGAAAGCTTGGCCCCCGTATATTTCCAAGTGATGCTCGGTCGTGCAAAGCCCGAGGCCATGGGTTATTCTGATGATTCATTGTTTTCTCGCCGAGCGGATCACTTGAAATAGCAAAGGACTTGGCAATTAAAATGCAGCCCAAGGCAAGTCAAGTCAAAAAGTCTCGAGTCAGCTCTCAGATCACGCGGTCAAAAATTTTAAGTGCAGCGACCGCTGAATTTGCTGAAAAAGGCTACGACGGTGCCAGGGTTGACGACATAGCTCTCTTGTCGGGATTGCAGAAAAATGTCATTTACTATTACTTCCAAAGCAAGGAGGGTTTGTTCACCGAGGTATTGATTCAAACCTATTCAACCATCATGGCTGTGCGAGAAAAGTCGAGCATTGAAGGGCTTGATCCAATTGAAGCCATGAGGAAGTTGGTGTTTGCAACAGGTTTGAATTGGGGTCGTCACCCTGAATTTTTGCGTTTGTTGCAAAGTGAAAATATCTGCAAAGGTCGACACATCAAGGCCTCTGGCATCATCCCGCAACTCTACAACCCCTTGATCAAAGCCATCACCACAGTTTTGCAAAGCGGTGTTGAGAAAGGTATTTTTAGGTCTGGTGTTGATCCAATAGAGTTGTACATTTCGATCACGTCTCTCTCGGCTCACTATGTTAGCCATCAACACACATTTGATGCCATTTTTACCAAAAGGCTGATGACGCCCACGCGTTTGAAAAATCGATTGGAGCATTGCGCGGACATGGTGGTGCGTTACTTGCTAGTTGATAAGGGTTTGAGCCCTCAAAAAAATATCAAACCTACCGTCGGCTCGAAAAAGCCAAAAAAATCTTTGAAAGATTGAACATGAAAAAGCTCAAGGTCATTGTTTTTGAAGGTGTACAAAATGTACCTATTTTTGCAGCCCAAGCGCAAGGCTTTTTTAAACATGAAAAAGTCGACATTGATTTGACCTTCACGCCCAACTCCTGGACCTTGAGAGATGGTTTAAAAGAGGGTCTGTACGATATTGCGCATACTGCAGTTGACAACGCGGTGGCCATGGTGGACACCGCTAATGCTGATGTTGCAGTCTTCATGGGAGGGGACAATGGCTTCAACGGCTTGTTTGTCCAGCCTGAGATCAAAAGCATTGCGGACCTGCGCTCCAAGACTGTGTTGGTGGACGCGCCCAACACTGCCTTTGCCCTGGCCTTGTACAAAATACTTTCTCTAGAAGGTATGGAGTTGGATGCCAAAGATTATGAAGCTTTGTCCATAGGCGCCACGCCTTTTAGGCTCAAGGCTATGCAAGAGAACAAGACTTATGCTGGCGCGATCATGAATTTACCATTTCGTTTGCAAGCCATCCAATCGGGCTTGGTGCACTTGGGAGATTTGGTGGATATTTTGGGTCCCTATCTTTCAACGGCTGGATTTGTCATGCGAGGATGGGCGCAGCAACATGAAGTGGAATTGATCGCTTACATTTCGGCCTATGTCAAAGGTCTTCGCTGGGTTTTAGATCCGGTGAACAAGACAGCAGTAATCGACTTGCTCAAGACGCAGTTGAAATTGGAGCATGACGTGGCCGCTGCTTCGGTAGAGATGGCCACATCACCACAAGGTGGACTGACGGTGGATGCGCACATTGATATGGAAGGATTTGCCAATGTCTTGTCCATCAGAGCTGCCTTTGAAAAGAAGGACATTCCCCAGAAAGTGCAAAAATATATCGATACTCGGTACCATGAACGTGCTATGAAGCAACTTGATCAACAAAGGTGAGTCCCATGCAGATTAATTTAAAAAATGTATTTTTTTCAAGTGCCTTGTTTATGCTGGGCTCTATGGTTGCTGGCAGTGGGTATGCTGCAGAGCCACCCAAATTTCCCAACAAGCCGATCAAACTCATTGCCCCCTTTGCCCCGGGCGGCGCTTTGGATGTGGTCGCTAGAACGACGGGTGAAGTGATTTCTGAGCAACTCGGCCAGCCGGTTATTGTCGAAAACCATGCTGGTGCGGCCGGAGCTATCGGCTCGGTCTATGTTGCTCAGCAAGCACCTGATGGTTACACCTTGCTTTTGGGTGCAACGACCACCCATGGCATCAATCCAGTTTTGCAAAAACTACCCTATGATCCGATCAAAGATTTTGCTCCAGTTTCATTGGTGGCCACGATCCCTCATATTTTTGTGGTCAATCCTCAACTTCCCGTCAACAACTTCACAGAGTTCCTCGCCTACGCAAAATCTCGCCGCGGGCTTGCCTTTGGGTCTGCAGGAAATGGCTCTCCCCACCATCTGGCCGGTGAATTGATCAAAAATAAAACAGGTCTTGATGTGGTTCATGTGCCTTACAAAGGTTCAGGCCCAGCCTTGTCAGACTTGCTTGCTGGCCATATTCAGTTCATGTCCATTGAGTACACCGCAGTAGCGTCGCAACTTGCTGCGGGTAAGCTCAAGGCTTTGGCGGTAGAAACCGCACAAAGGTTTCCTGGTCTTGATTTGCCAACGGTGGGTGAATCCGGAGTGTCTGGTATTGACGTCACCGCCTGGTATGCGGTGTATGCACCAGCAGGAACGCCGTCAGAGATCGTCAACATGCTTCAATCTGCTATTGCCAAAGGTATCAATCAGGGCGCTGCACGAGACAAACTCGTCAAACTCAATGCCGTTGTGGTGGGCAGTTCTCCAGAAGTCTTGACCAAGCACATGACGCAGGAGCTCGCCCGTTGGGGAGCCATCATCAAATTGGCCAATATCAAGTCCGACTAACTCATTCAAATCAATTTATGAAATCTACTGACTTTAATTACATCAGCCCGCACACGATAAAAGATGCTTTACAAATTTTGGATCAAACCGAAGGTGAGGTAAAAATCATCTCGGGTGGTCAAAGTTTGATGCCTATTTTGAATTATCGACTTGCCAGTCCACAGTTGCTTATGGATTTACAAGGCATACCAGGCCTCAATCAGGTCAACATCTCAGCGAGTGGGACCACCTTGGGTGCGCGAGTTCGCTGGGTAGATATAGAAGCGCATACCAAGCTGCGAGAAGCTCAACCCTTGCTTTGCGCTGCGATTGATCATGTAGCACATTATCAAATCAGAAACCGTGGCACCGTTGGTGGCAGCTTGGCTCATGCAGACCCTGCTGCTGAAATGCCGGGGTTGGCCGTGGCTTTGGAAGGGGTGATCCATTTGGTGGGTCCAAAAGGCACTCGGCGTGTGGACGCTCATGACTTTTTTCTGGGTCAATTGTCAACTTGTATCGCTAGCAATGAAATTCTTATGTCCATTGAGTTGCCATTTTGGCCCAAGTACAGGGCATGGGGTTTTTCTGAGTTTTCAAGGAGAAAAGGTGACTTTGCGATGGCTGGTGCGGCCGTCTGGTTTGATCTTGATAAAAGCGGCGCTGCATCCAATGTGCACATTGGGCTCATTGGCACAGGTGAAAAGCCCATGCGTTTGGTCGCTGCAGAAGCGAAACTCAGTGGCCAAAGACTCACGGGTCACATGGTTCAAGACGTGGCCCAGGAGTGCCTTGGACGGATGAGCTTTCAAAGCGATATCCAAGCCAGTGAAAAATACCGCAGAGCGCTGATGGTAGAGATGATTTCAAAAGCGTTTGCACAAGCGCTACAACCCTTAAAAGATTGAACGAGAACAAGATATGCAAGTCAAGATGAATGTTAATGGTCAAGCATTTGATGCTGACATCACCCCAAGACTCAATTTAGCCGACTGTATTCGCCACGAAATGCATCTGACGGGTACCCATGTAGCCTGTGAGCACGGGGTTTGCGGTTCTTGCACCGTGTTGGTCAATGGGGAGGCGGTTCGTTCGTGCTTGATGTTGGCCGTTCAAGCCAACGGTCAATCGATTGTCACGGTCGAGGGACTTTCAAGCGATGAAGAGCTCTCCGCGCTACAAGCTTCTTTTAGAAAGCACAACGCATTGCAGTGCGGTTTTTGTACACCCGGGTTCATCACCACTGCCCATGCATTGCTCACCAAAGAGCCTAACTGTGACGAAAACCGAGTTCGAGAGGTTTTGTCGGGGAATTTGTGTCGTTGTACCGGTTATGTCCCGATTGTCCAAGCGGTGCTAGATGCTCGCGTGGCCTATCAAAAAGTAGGAGCGCACTGACCATGGCCCAACCGAATCTAAAACCTGTAGAGCGTCATGGCAAAAATGTGGGTTCTCCAAAAGAGAGGATCGAGGATCTGAGACTTTTGCGCGGCAAAGGCATTTATGTCGATGATGTGAAAAAAGAAGACGTCTTGCACGTCAGTCTTCTTCGAAGCCCCATGGCCCACGGTTTGATCAAAAGCATCAACACCGATGAGGCCAGAAAAATTCCTGGTGTGATCGCTATTTTCACGGCCAAGGAGATTCAAGAACACTGTGGATCTATACCTCTTATTCCCATTCGCTTGCATGGCAACCCAATTCTTGATGCTTACAAGCAGCCTGTTATTGCAAGTGACAAAGTGCGTTTTGTTGGTGAAGTCATTGCCTTGGTGGTGGCGACTTCACCTGCTATCGCAGAAGATGCCATGGGTACCATTGAGCTTGATATTGAGAATCTGGACATTGCTCACAATATTGAAGTGGCCAAATCCAATGCGGTAAAACTGTTTGATGATCCCAAGGGAAACTCTCCGCTCACCTATCGCTCTAAAAAAGGCAATGCCCAATTGGTCTTTGATAATGCGGCCTACACCCGAAAAGAGAAATTCGTCATCCAAAGAATTTCCGCTCTGACGATGGAAACCCGCGGGGTGCTAGCGCAGTGGAAGGTCGACTAGCACGAGTTGTATGTCTTTGGCGCAGCGAAGGTGCCCTATTGGAACAGAGCAGCTTTGGCCAACATGTTGAGCATGGACAAGGACCACGTGCAGTTGATTGAAAACGACGTGGGCGGCAGCTTTGGTGCCAGGGGCGAGTTTTACACCGAGGATTTCCTCATTCCTTTTGTGGCCAAGGTACTTGGGGCAACGGTGAAATGGATCGAAGACCGGCTTGAGCACTTGATGTCCATGAACCAAGCGCGCGATTGTGACGCTGAGATAGAGATCGCCTGTGACCGTGAAGGCCGGATTTTGGGTTTTCGTGGTCACATGAATTATGACCTGGGTGCATACCCCAGAACCAATGGCTTGGTGGCTCCTAGAAACATCACGCAGTTTTTGACTGGTCCTTACAAGGTGGAGAACGTTGACCTCACTTGCGACATCGTCTTCACCAACAAAACTCCCAGTGGCACTTTACGTGCACCTGGTCGCTTTGAGAGCAATTTCTTTTGTGAGCGTTTGTTGGAGTTGGCGGCCAAGGACCTAGGAGTGGATCACCTAGAGATTCGACGAAAAAATGTCTTGACTCCTAAAGACATGCCTTATCCATTTCCAACGATCAGTCCATCCTTGATCGATCACACGGCAGATTCCGAGTGCGACAGTGGTGACTACCGAGAAACGCTTGATCGCTGTGTGAAAGATTTCAAATGGCGTGAACAACAGAACGTTCAAGGTCAATTGATCGACGGCGTCTATCACGGGCTGGGTTTGTCTTGTTTTATTGAGGGCGGGTCGGCTGGGCCGCGCGAGAATGCAAAGTTGCGTTTGGAAAAAGACGGCAAGGTGACTTTCAGTGTGGGCTCTACCTCTGTGGGTCAGGGTGTTGAGACGGTGCTTACACAAATTGCAGCTGATGAGCTCGAGCTTGAGATGACGGATATCGTCATGCTTCATGGTTCCACCACGCTCTTGAGCGAGGGTTGGGGTTCTTATCACTCCCGCTCGACGGTCATGGGTGGCTCCGCGGTCACAAATGCAACAGATCTTTTTAAGCAAGAGGTGCGCGAGCGTGCCAGTGTGGTGCTCAAATGTGAAGCATCTCAGGTGAATGTGGCCGCTGGATTTGCTGTTTCACCTCAAGGTGCGAAGGTGAGTTGGAACGATCTTGTCAAAGACAAGCCCATAGAGCTCATGGGCACCTTTGCGAGCCATCACCACACTTATGCTTATGGTTGTGCCGCTGCTCACGTCACCGTTGACCCCAATACAGGTCGAGTCGCAGTTTTAGATTATCTGGTGGTCGAAGACGTGGGTCGTGCCATCAATCCCATGACGGTGCACGGTCAGTTGGTCGGTGGAACGGTTCAAGGCATGAGTGGCACTTTGCTCGAGCACATCGTGCACGATACGCAGGGGCAATTGCTCACGGGTTCTTTGGCTGATTATTTGATTGCCACAGCCACGGATTTCCCAGTGATTCGAGCCGTTGTGATGGAGCAATACCCCTCGCCACTTAACCCTTTAGGGGCCAAAGGAGCCGGTGAGGGCGGTACCATTTGTGTGGGAGGAGCCATTGCAAATGCCGTGGCCAATGCTTTGAGTTCCTTGAATCTTCAGCCTAACACCTTGCCTTTGTCTCCGATGAGAGTTTGGGGCATGGTTCATGGGGAGTGAGCAGATCAAGCATCGACTCGACCAATTATCGAAGAGGAATCTTTTTATGTTCAAGCGCGTTGTGACTTCAGTTCATCTTGTTTTTTCTATGCTTTGCAGTCTTGCTGTGCTGTGTCCTGAAGCACTCGCACAGCCAGTCAAGGCCTCCAATTATCCAACCAAGTCTGTTCGGTGGATCATTCCTTTTCCTCCAGGAGGTGCAACTGATGCATTAGGACGTTTTTTAGCACAAAAATTATCTGAAAGCTGGGGACAGACTGTTGTCGTAGAAAACCGAGCAGGTGCGAGTGGAACGATCGGGTCTGACATGGTTGCAAAATCAGCGCCTGATGGAAGCACCTTTGTGGTGGGTACGACATCCAGCCATGCAGTGTCACCGGCGCTCAACCCGAGCATGCCTTATGATAATTTACGAGACTTTTCGCCTGTTGCCTTGATAGCTACGTTTCCCAATGTTTTGGTCGTCAATCCGAACGGGCCTAAAACATTGATCGACTTGATTGCACAACTCAAGACCAACCCTGGTAAATTAAGTTATGGTAGTTCCGGGAGCGGTAGTTCCACTCACCTGACTGCGGAGCTTTTTCAACAAGCAACTGGAACCGTCATGGTTCATGTGCCTTACAAAGGTACAGGGCCGTTGCTGAACGATTTGATTGCGGGTCACGTACTTTTAGGATTTGATCAAATCACACCCATCATTCCATTCATCCAATCCGGTAAATTAAGGGCATTGGGTGTGGCCAGCATTGAGCGAAACTCTGCTGCACCAGATGTTCCTGCGATCTCTGAAGCCGTTCCAGGATTTGAAGCCATTGGTTGGATGGGGTTACTCGGCCCAGCAGGACTTCCTGCTGAAATGGTGAGTAAGATCAATACAGATGTTCGACGCGTTCTCCAGATGCCCGACGCACAACAAAAATTTCGCGACTTAGGTGCTTCACCTGGTCTCTTGACACCGCAAGCATTTGCTGAATTTGAGAGAAAAGACACTGAGAAGTGGCGTGCGCTTGTGAAAAGCGCCAATATCAAAGCTGACTGAAAGTAAAACTAAAAGTAAAAGAAAAAATTAATGATTTCTCCTCGACTTAGTAATCGACGCCATCATGGCCTGATGCGGTGGTGCGTTACTTGCTAGTCAACCGAGTGGATCAAGCCGGGTTGGGTGGATGATGATGGTCACCCAACTCAGGACTTTTCTACGCTCTTACTTCTTTTCATTGAATGAGATGGATAAGATTTTTTGTGAAATTTAACTCTTTTATTCAGGATGGGATTCTAAAATGCTGATTTTAAAAAAATGGTTTTGTATTTTTCTGGGGACCTTGTTCTCCTTGTCGGTTTATAGCCAAACGACGGTTTATCCCGCCCAGCCTGTAAAGTTCGTGGTGACGTTCACGCCTGGTGGGGCTGCTGACTTAACAGCTCGAATCATTGGCGACTACTTATCAAGACTTTGGGGTCAACAAGTCGTTGTTGAAAATAAAATCGGTGCTGGTGGCTCTATTGGTGTTGAGCAGGTATTTAGAGCCAAGCCTGATGGTTACACCTTGTTGATTGCTAGCAACACGCATGCAATCAACCAAGCCTTGTACAGCAATCTGGCTTTTGATTTGAGAAAGGACTTTTTCCCAGTCGCATCTTTAACGAGCTCACCTATTGCGTTGGCTGTCAACTCAAAGATGTCCATCAAGAATTTAAAAGAGTTCACTGCATTACTTAGAGCCCAACCAGACAAAGTGGCTTATGCCACGTGCGGTATAGCCACGGCCCATCACTTTGCAATGGAGTTGTACAAGCATGCAACCAACACCATTGCAATTCATATCCCTGAAAAGGGTTGTACACCTGCTGTGTTGGATGCGGTCTCTGGCCAAGTGGACGTTGTTATTTCCTCCTTGGCTACAGTTCTCCCATTCGCCAAAGATCAAAAGCTTCGAATTATCGGATTGACATCGCGTGATCGGTCCGCATCCATTCCAGACGCTGTTCCATTCAGGGAATCAGGTGTTCCTGAGTTAAGCAACTATGATGTGGAGAATTATTATGGGCTATTGGCTCAATCAGCCGTGCCCAAAGACATTTTGTCCAAGTTAGAAGTTGATTTAAGGAAGGCGGTTGATGCGCCAGAAGTTAAAAGTAAATTGGCTGTAGCTGGTTTGGATGTCTTTTGGGGTCAGTCTGCGCAATTTGGTAGTTTGATATCTTCAGATATCGATAAATTCAAGCGTGCGATTCAAATTGCCAATATCAAACCGGAATAGATCTTTTTAATTGGAGAATGTTAGTGAGTAACTTAAGAGTCAGCCTTGCTTGTTGTGATTACGATAGATGCAGAGCAATTTTTGATGGTCGTGCTCCCATCGAGGGGTGTGACGTCACAAAAGTTGCAATCGAGCCCGAGGAGGCCTTTCACCGAGCTTTCAAATTTCAAGAATTTGATATCAGTGAAATCTCAATGTCTAGTCATACCTTGATGACGTCTAGAGGTGAAAACGCCTACGTAGGGGTTCCAGCATTTGTCTCAAGATTGTTCAGGCATTCTGGCATTTATATTCGAGCTGACAGAGGCATCAGCAAAGCCTCCGATCTGAAGGGTTTGAAGGTCGGCGTACCTGAATATCAAATCACAGCCAATGTTTGGATAAGGGGAATACTCTCCGAGTACCACGATCTTCAACCGACTGATGTGATTTGGAAGAGCGGTGGCCTAGAGGAGCCAGGAAGAGAAGAGCGAACTAAGTTAAAGGACATTCCTGGCGTCAATTTGTCCTCTATTCCGCACGACAAGTGTCTGAGTGAGATGCTCCTGTCCGGGGAAATTGATGCACTTATCAGTGCCCGAGCACCATCGTGCTATCTGAATGGAGACAAACGCGTGGCACGTTTGTTTGAGGATTATCCTCGTGTCGAGGCTGATTACTTCAGGGAAACCAAGATATTTCCGATCATGCACGTCATTGGCATACGACGCGAATTGGCTGAAAGGGAGCCTTGGCTACCTGTGAGTGTGTTCAAGGCATTTATCAAAGCCAAAGAGCTTTGTATGTATGAATTGGGTCAAATTGGACATTTGTTCAATTCACTGCCTTGGGGTGTGCATGAATTTGAAGCTGCTAAAAAATTAATGGGCGAAGACTACTGGAGCTATGGGTTTGATAAAAACGCCCATGTTTTGGAGAAATTCACTAAATACCACTTTGAGCAAGGCCTGTCCTCTGAAAAACTAGATCCTAGAAAACTTTTCCATCCATCGACCTTGGATTTATCGAAAATTTGATGTATGAAGCCTGCTGCCTTTAACTACCATGCACCGACTTCTTTGAATGAGGTTTTTTCTCTGCTTGAAAGCTCAAACAATGCAAGAGTGATGGCTGGTGGTCAGTCTTTGATGCCGATGTTGAATTATCGACTTTTAGAGGTTGACGATTTGATCGATATCAATGGCATCCAAGACCTGTGCGGTATCAAGTTTGTCAATGGTTCTGTAGAAATGGGTGCCATGACCCGGCAGTTTGAAATCGCGGAGTCATCCATTGTTCAGTCTCATTTGCCGCTCATGGCAGAGGCCATCAAGTATGTAGGCCATGTTCAAACTAGAAACAGAGGGACCCTTGGTGGCAGTCTATGTCAGATGGACCCTTCTGCTGAAATGAGTTTGGTTGCCAGTGCCTACACAGCAGAGTTGGTCGTTGCAAGCAACTCTGGAGAAAGAGTTGTTTCAATCGATGACTTTTGTGAAGGGTACATGACGCCCGCTATCCGCCCAAACGAAGTTTTAAAGCTGATTCGATTTCACCCTTGGAGCAAAGACAGTAAGTTTTCATTTTTTGAATTTGCTAGGCGACATGGGGATTTTGCAATCGTATCTGCCGCATGTTTGATGGAATTGGAGCATGAAACCATCAAAAACATATCCTTGGTTTTGGGGGGTATCAGCTCTCACCCAGTGCGCCTGAGTCAGGTAGAGGCAGCCTTACGAGGTAAAAAATTAACTGAGTTAGATTTTGAACAATTGATCTCTTCACATCAATTCTCTGAAATGCTTTCAGATAAACTTTATCCTTCCTGGTACAGAGAGCACCTATCGAGGGTTTTGATTTCTAGGGTTTTTAAATCTGCTTTGAATCGATCAACACATTGAACATGACTTTAAAAACTAACAACATCAGCTTGACCATCAACGACGAGGCTCATCATCACTCGGTTGAGTCAAGGGTCAATTTGGCAGATTTTTTGCGATATGATTGCAAGCTGACAGGAACCCATGTTGGTTGCGAGCATGGTGTTTGTGGTGCTTGCACTGTTTTGGTGAACTCAAAGCCAGTTCGGTCGTGTTTGATGCTGGCTGTTCAAGCCAACGGCTCAAACGTAAAAACAGTTGAAGGTCTGGCGATAGATAGGAAGTTGAGTGCTTTACAAGAGTCGTTCTGGGCTGAGCACGGCCTTCAGTGTGGATTTTGTACCTCAGGCATCTTGATTTCTCTCACCGATCTGTTGCAAAGAAACTCAAACCCCAATGAGGCAGAAATCCGAGACGTTTTATCTGGACATCTTTG
>Ga0114958_10002215_pt1 | contig 14690 bp, 12 predicted proteins | sample C_130208_EF_Meta_FD_89577 | JGI IMG/M metagenome (GOLD analysis project Ga0114958, IMG submission 89577) | Freshwater microbial communities from Lake Croche, Canada to study carbon cycling - C_130208_EF_MetaG | ecosystem: Environmental > Aquatic > Freshwater > Lake | place: Lake Croche, Canada... | reverse complement strand
TTTAATTTTTTAGCTTATTGGGTTTTTGGTTTTGGGGTTGCAGATACTGTTGCCAAAACCGCCAAAACAGACAGCATAAATTTGACAGTAATATTAGCTGGAGTTGTTGCAGCTATTATATGGAATTTAATAACCTGGTGGAAAGGAATTCCATCTTCATCATCTCATACACTTATTGGAGGATTTGCAGGCGCAGCCATAGCACATGCTATTTCTCTTCATGGTTTTTCAGATTATATAGTAATGCAAGATGGAGTAGAAGTCACGAAACATTGGTATAATATTGTGAATTGGTATAAACCTGGAGAAGATGGTGGATTACCGTCAGGAGTTTCAGTTATTATTGCCTTTATTGTTTTAGCGCCATTATTAGGGATGTTAATTTCCTATTTTATTTCGCTTTGGTTGATGTATTCATCTCGGAAAAATATTTATCCAAAAATATTGACAATAATATTAATGCTTTTAGTGGCCTTGTTTTTATCATCAGTATTGGAAGGATATGACGAAATTAAGAAACCAAGATTTGAAAGCCATTTGTGGTCTGTAATTTGTGAGCCAGCCAATATTAAATGGACTTTGGTAGCGATTATATTTTATACTGTTGCAGTATTCAATTTGGTGTTTAGTAGCTTCTCAACATCAAAAGCGGAAAAAGTATTAAAAAAAATGCAGTTGATTTCTTCGGCATCTTTCAGCTTAGGTCATGGTGGAAATGACTCTCAAAAAGTTATGGGAATTATTGCGGCGGCTGTGGCAGTTTATTTAAATACACATCCACATACTAATATGTCCCTAGGTTGGCTAGATTTGAATGTAGTTTTACCATCTGAAAAAGATGGAGTAAAAATTGATGGTAAAATGCCCTCATGGATTCCATTAACTTGTTACACAGTTATTGCTTTAGGAACTCTGAGTGGTGGTTGGAAAATTGTAAAAACAATGGGGTCAAAAATCACGAAAGTAACCGCTTTTGAGGGTGTCGTTGCAGAATCAGCGGGAGCTTTAACCTTATTTATCACCGAACATTTTAAAATACCTGTATCAACAACACATACAATTACAGGTTCAATCATTGGAGTTGGAGTAACCAAAAGGGTTTCTGCTGTTCGATGGGGAGTTACTATTAAGCTCCTTTGGGCATGGGTATTGACTATTCCTGTATCAGCTGCAATTGCTGGATTGATTTATCATTTATTAAAGATATTTATTTAAAAACAATAGTTTTTTTATTTTAACTCCTATAGATTTTTCTTTAGGAGTTTTTTTATTTTATAACATTTTTATTTTTTTAAAACACCTTTATTTATTACTCTTCACAAAATCTCAATGTTAATTTTTTGATTAAAACGAAAACTTAACATTGACGAATTGATTAAAAATGTATTTTTGTTTACATAAAATTTACATTAATTTAACATTAAATTTAAAAACAACAAACAAAACAATGATAAACAAAGATTTAGCTACAACCGAAGAAGTGTCAAATGAAGTGACAAAAGTGCTACCAATAAATGAAACCAAACCAGTAGTAAGACAAACTCGAACCAGATCAACTGCTATAAAAGCAACTGTTACTACTACACCAACACGCACCAGAACCAGAACTGCAACAACAGCAGTAAAAAAAGAAGTAAAACCGGAAACAATCGTTGAAGAATCGATTATTTCCAATATAAAAAATGCAGAAACTATGAAAGATTCAGACAAAGAAAAAGCTAAAAAAGCTAAGGAAAAAGCTAAGGAGAAAAAGGATAAAGCCAAGAAAAAAGAGAAGGCAAAAAAAGAAAAACAAAAAGCTCAAGAAAAGGAAAAAAAGAAAAAGGCAAAAGCAAAAGAAAAGGTAAAAAAAGCAAAAGCCAAGAAAGCTAAATAGAAATCAAAAAAGAAAAAATAATTTTATTGTTTTAGTTAAACCGATAGTTATGCTGTCGGTTTTTATTTTTTTAAACAATTAACATTTTTTCATTTCAGTTTTCTTAAATTTATAACCTTAAAACGTATTCATTATGAAAACTAAATTTATTATACTAGCTATGCTTCTGCAAAGTACTTTATCAATTTTTTCGCAATCTAAACCAGTTGAATATAAAGATGGAAGTAATTTGTTGAGCGGCATTAGTGTTAAACCAACGAAAGCATTAAAAAACAATCCAGGCATTCTTGTTCTTCCTGCTTGGATGGGTATAGATGACCATGCAAAAGACACAGCAAATCTATTAGCAGCAATGGGTTATACTACTTTTATAGCTGATATTTATGGTGTGAATCAACGTCCAAAAGATTATTCGCAAGCTGGTCAAAAAGCAGGTTATTTCAAAAAAAATATTAACGAATATCAAACAAGAATTCAGTTAGCATTAGACCAACTAATTAAACAAGGTGCAAATCCAGATGATATTGTAGTTTTGGGATATTGTTTTGGCGGAACAGGTGCTATTGAGGCAGCAAGAACTAACATGAAAGTGAAAGGTGTTGTTTCTTTTCATGGTGGATTAGGAAAAGACGCGACAAGAGCAATCGATCAAATAATTCCAAAAATATTGGTACTTCATGGTGCCGATGATCCCTATGAGTCCAAAGATGAGGTTGATGATTTTCAAAATGAAATGAGATCTTCTGGGGCCGATTGGCAAATGATATTTTATGCCAATGCAGTTCATTCATTTACTGATATAAATGCAGGAAATGATAATTCAAAAGGTGCTGCCTATAATGAAATAGCTGAGAAACGTTCTTGGGAAGCTATGCTAAACTTTTTAAAGGAAGTATTATAAAATACAAAAGTCGATCTGGAGCGATCGACTAGTGCGGCGAGGTGTAACTTCCTTTCAGAATCCTCATTGCAAATATAGGACTTAATTGTGGAATAGAGAATTGTGAATGACAAATTATTTTGAATCTCTAACTAATCTTTTCAAAATAGCCCACTGTTTTAAAGCATCTCTAGCATCTACTGCCGGATAACCTAATACGGTTTTTCCTGCTTCAACATCCCCCGTTACTCCCGAACCAGCACCTACAATTGCACCATCACCAATAGTTGTATGGTCTTTTATAGAAGCACTTCCGCCAATAATAACTCCATTACCTAAAGTTACCGAACCTGCTAATCCAGAATTTCCTGCCATAATACAGAATTTTCCAAGCTTTGAATTGTGTCCAATTTGTACTAAATTATCAATCTTACAACCATCTCCGAGAACTGTGGAACTAAATTTTCCTCTATCTATGGAGGAATTTGCACCAATTTCAACGCCATTACCAATAATGACATTACCTATTTGTGGAATTTTAACCAAACCTCTTTCTGGACAGGGTCTAAAACCAAATCCATCTGCACCTATAGTACAATTCGGATGTAATATTGAATGGCTTCCTATATGGCATCTTTCGCGAATTACAGCTCCAGACCATATAGTAGTATTTTTTCCAATACTGCATTCATCCAGAATAGTAACATTAGGATAAATCGTTACATTTTCCCTAATAATTACATTGGGACCAATATAAGTTCCTGCTCCAATTCGAGTTCCGTTTCCAATCGAGGCACTTTCGTCAATTATAGCCGTTGGGTGGATATCAGTTCTAAAAATAGGAGGTGGAGGTGCAAAAAGTTCTAGCACTTGTGACATAGCCAAATCGGCATTTTTCACTTTAATGAAAGCTCTATTTTCACCTGGTTCAATAGCAATATCTTCATTCACAACGGCTACACATGCTTTGGAGGTTATCCATAATTTCTCATATTTTTTATGGCCAATAAAAGAAATATCTGTTTCAGTTGCGTTTTCTAATTGCTCCGGAGCTGTTATTTTACAAGAAATAGTTCCAACAATTTCACCTTGTAAAACAGCGTTGATTTCTTGAATGGAAAATGAAGTCATAAAAGTTAGATTAGGATGGTAAACAAATAAAAGAATTAGAATTAGAATAACCAAAAAATATAGCTAAAAACTATAGATTTTTTAAAACAAGCAACATGCAGTAAGTAAAAACGGATAACCGATAACCGACAACCGACAACCGAAAACCGACAACCGAAAACCAAAAACCAAAAACCGAAACCCGACTACTCTTCCTTTTGTCCCATCATCATAAGATAAGCTTTCAAAAACGCATCAATATTACCATTCATGACCCCTTCCACATCGCTGGTTTCATGTCCAGAGCGCACATCTTTAACCAGTTTGTAGGGATGCATTACATAATTTCTAATTTGTGAACCCCATTCAATTTTCATTTTTCCAGCTTCAATATCGCTTCGTTGCGCTTGTTGCTTTTTTAACTCAATTTCATACAATTGTGATTTCAACATTTGCATGGCTCGTTGTCTATTATCTTGTTGTGAACGAGTTTCCGAACATTGAATTTGAATGCCTGTTGGTTTGTGAAACAATTGCACTTTGGTTTCTACTTTGTTTACATTTTGTCCACCAGCCCCACTTGAACGCGAAGTGATAATATCAATATCAGCGGGATTAATGTCAATCTCTATAGTGTCATCTACAAGGGGATAGACATAGACAGAGGCAAAAGAAGTATGACGTTTGGCATTACTGTCAAAAGGAGAAATTCTAACCAATCGATGTACGCCATTTTCACCTTTTAAATAGCCAAAAGCAAAATCGCCTTCAATTTCAAGAGTTACTGTTTTAATGCCAGCAACTTCACCTTCTTGAAAGTTCAATTCTTTTACTTTAAAACCTTGATTTTCTGCCCACATCAAATACATTCTCATTAGCATTGATGCCCAATCACAACTTTCAGTACCACCAGCGCCAGCCGTAATTTGCAATACAGCACTTAGAATATCTCCTTCATCAGAAAGCATATTTTTAAACTCTAAACTTTCAATATGAGTATTGGTTAATTCATATTGTTCGTCTAGTTCTTCTTCGGTAGCGTCACCTTCTTTGAAAAATTCATAAATGATTTGAAGTTCTTCAGCTAAAGCATTGCCTTTTTCAAAATCTTCCACCCATTTTTTCTTGGAGCGTAAATTTTTTACAATAACCTCAGCCTCCTTAGCATTGTTCCAAAAGTCGGGTGCAAAGGTCTTTTCTTCTTCGTTGGTAATTTCTATAAGCTTGGCATCAATGTCAAAGATACCTCCTCAACGCACCAAGACGCTCCACAATACCTTTGATTTGTTCGGTATTTGTCATAAATTAATGTAGTTTTGTGACACAAATATAAGTTATACAAATAGAAAATGGAAATAAATTTAATTAGTGATACCGTAACCAAGCCATCTCCCAAAATGTTACAAGCTATGTTTGACGCGAAAGTAGGTGATGATGTATTCAAGCAAGACCCAACAGTTAATGCTTTCGAAAAAATGGTAGCCGATTTATTTGGAAAAGAAGCCGCTTTGTTCTTTCCATCGGGGACTATGGCAAACCAAACGGCTATTAAATTAAATACCAATCCGGGTGACCAAATTATTTGTGATAAATGGTCGCACATTCATTTGTATGAATCGGGCGGAGCCTCTTTTAATAGCGGGGTGAACTTTAATTTATTAGACGGTCACCGCGGTTTGATAACTGCAGAACAAGTTAAAGAGGGTGTTAACGACCCTGAGTTTTATCATGCACCTTTATCTAAAATGGTGAGCATAGAAAACACCACCAACAAAGGTGGTGGAGCTTGTTATGAACTAGAAGAACTCCAAAAAATTAAACAAGTTTGTGTGGATCATAACTTAAAATACCATTTAGATGGCGCACGTTTATGGAATGCTTTGATTGCCAAAAAACAACAGCCTAAGCAATTTGGAGCATTATTTGATACGATATCAGTATGCTTTTCAAAAGGATTAGGAGCACCTATAGGTTCTGTTTTACTATCAGATGCTGCCACCATGCACCGTGCTTTGCGAATCCGAAAGATATTTGGGGGCAATATGCGTCAATCAGGTTATTTGGCGGCTGCAGGAATTTATGCTTTGCAAAACAACATCGATAGGCTAGAGGATGACCACAAAAGAGCTAAGGAACTCGGTCAAGTATTGCAACATTTATCTTGGATTGAAAAAGTGGCACCTGTAGAAACTAATATTTTGATTTTTGAAGTCAAAAAAGCATTAAACGAAAAAGCAGTTATTGAAAAGTTTAAAGATAAAGGCATACTAATTAGTTCTATGGGACAAAGAAAACTTCGCATCGTTACGCATTTGGATTACCGTCAAGTAATGCATGAATACGTTTTGGAAGCCATAGAAAAATTATCTTTTTAATTGTTGTAGTAAAAACAATTAGTTTACAAATTCAAAAAAACTCCAAATAGGAATGTGGTCTGATATTTTTCTAGCTTCTTTATTGGTCACAAATTGATTGTAAAAAGATACAATTCCCGCTTGTTTTAGTTTTGTTTTACCCGAATTATAGAACATATTGTCATATTCAGAAGCCAGACATTCTTGTTGGATGCATTTTTGTTTCAAACTTGTTTTTTGATTGCTTAGACTGTTTTCATACCCCATTTTTTTCAACGGAGTAAATACAGTATTACTTTGCGGACAATTGAAATCACCCATAAATATTAGATTCAATGTAGGGTATAAAGCAGGTAATAATTTGAAATATTTAATTTCACTTTCAGGGTTCTTCTTTTTAGGAACGGCATGAAAAGAGGCTGTAGTAAATAACTTTCCTTTATACTCGAAGGTACTCATATAGGGTTCTCTATCAATCTCTTTTTGAAAGTTTTGGTCGAGCCAACATTTCCCTATTTTTTTTACTTTCGACGGTTTCCAAACATAGGCATACCGTTCTTTACTCGAAGGATTGTCACTTGTGGTGGGGTCGCTCACCGCATAATCCCATTGCGAACCTTTGTTGTTTAGGATGTTTACTAAACGAGCAACGGCTTGCGCGCCACCATTGCCTGCCACAACTTCTTGAATAGCTATAACATCATATTTATTGACCGTTGTAGCAATAAACTCTAATTCACTATCCGACTTTGATTTGCCAAAGTTCATCAAATTCCAACTGCAAACCGAGACTTGCGCATTAGAAAGTAGCGTTAAAAAAAGAAATACTAAAAGGAAAAAGGTTTGTTTTTTGAAAAGCATTGCAATTTGTTTTGGCTAAAATAAGAAAAAAACCCAACCACTAAATAGAGTTGGGTCTCTCATCACAATAAAAATTCTATTAATTATTGTAGTATTATTTTTTTAAAACGTTCTAATTAGTTAAAATAATATTTTCAATATTAGATGCGTTCTCCTCTTTCTTAATTAATTTTAAAACTGTTTTTAATTTATCTTCGTCTGAAATTAGTACTTTAATTACGCTATTTAATTTTTTGAGTTTTTCAGCGAATAATTTTAATTCTTTTATGTCATTATTGGTTTTTAAAATTGAAATATAGTTGTTACATACAATTGAGGTTTTTTCATTCAATTTATCTGCATTCTTGATTTCTGTTGATTTTGAAACAAATGTCTCATATTCTCCAATTTGGGTTAATAAATCTGCAGATAGAACCATTGGATATTTTACAAATTGATCATCATAATAGTCGTAATATTTTTTTTGGTCTTCTGAAGTAGCTTTTTCAATTCTACTAAACTCATCTTGAATACCTTTAAATTCAGTTATTTTTGTATCGTAATCATTTTTAAGGTCAGAAGGACTTACATAATAAATACTTTCAATAAACTTTTTACTAACAATTTTAAGTTTCTCCCAATCTTCTATCAAGAATTTACTTTCACTGGGGTATTTTAAATCAGAAAACGTATATCCTAAAAAACTAATCTCTCTTAATTTATCAAAATTTGAAAGTAAAGTAGTAATGTTTTTTGGTATAGAATTAGTGTAAGTTATAAGTTCCTTAGCATCCGAATATAGTTCCCAATACTTTTTTACATAATCAACATTTTCATTTAATATAGATACTATAGAATCTCTGTATTTCAATTCTGAACTTAAAATTTCTGATTTGTTTTTTTCTAAACAATTTTTATCGGTTTCAATTTCCTTCTGAAGATTTACTAAATACCAATAAGTATTATTTAATGAATCTTTTTTTGTAAAATTAATACTGCTGAAGTACTCCTTATCTTTACATCCTATTTTTTTTAATGTTTTTTTTGCATCAATATAATCCCAGAAAAAACCTTTTATTGGGTCTTTTTGAATTCCACCAAACGACTTTTCTTCCCAGTATTCTAAAAGGCATTTTCGAATTGACAATACATATCTGTTTGAGTCATCCTCTAGAAAACCTCTTGGTTTAGAGTATATATCTTCTTTGGAGAGTCCCGCAAGTGGAGCTTTATAATCTGAATTTTTTGTAACTTCTCCAGAAGAAGAATTTCTTTCTACTTGTAACACCCATGCGTTATTTTCAAATTTTTGAATAATTTCTTGCCCTAATTCTTCACATTTCCATTCCCCATCCATATATCCAGATTCAGTTAATTTACCCGAATATTTTACTATATCACTACCATAGGTACCCTCAAAAATAACATTTCCTACGGCAATTCCTTCTCTAAAAGTAATTTCGTAATAGACATACTGTTGGTTATTTTTTTTCTTTGAAAAAACAAATTTACCATCTGGATAACCGTTTTTAAAACTTCCAGTTAGTTTATCTTCGCTACCATAACCAGTAAGTTTTTTGCTCCATAACCCATTCCGATATCCATCTTTATATGTTCCATTAATTTTTCCCAAAACACCATTTGTATCGAATGTAAAACTAAATAGTCCGTTTTTTATTTTCTGATAATCTTTTTCATAGTAAGCATAAGAGATATCTCCATCAACTGCAGGTAGTTCTCCACTTGCTTTTCCTTTATAGATCAAATTATTTTGTGCATGTATGTTTAGTATTGAAAAAAACAATATTAAAATTGAAATAATTTTTGTTTTCATAATTTTATTATTTTAAGATTCACAATATTACTCCATTCCCAAACCAAAATAAATTGCAACTTATTGCAACTTCACTTTCAAAAAGGTTTACAACTATATTTGTGCTGCCATAAATTGAAACATGAACCAACCGAATCCTTACCTCGTTGCGCTTTGCAATCAACTGGAAACCCAATTGGGATTTAAGATAAAAAACATTGCCAATGCAGAAAAGTCTTCAGAAGTATTGGCTTTAGAAAAGTTATTTATTTCGACGCATACTATAGCAAGGATGTATGGCGTGGTAAAACCTTTTAGAACTCCATACAAAGATACTTTGAATGTAGTTGCGCGGTATTTGAAGTATGATGATTGGGAAGATTTTTGTAACAATCAAACCAATGTTCCTTTTGACCCCAACTATTTTTTGACCGAAGCTTCTGATGGTTTTTCGTTGGCGGTATTACAGTTGGCTTTGGCTAATGAAGATTTTAATGCTTTAGATCTTATCCTTGCAAAAGCTCAATTAAATGAAAATGAAGCTATTTTATTTACGGCTGCCGAACTAATAGGCGCTTATGTCCGTAAAAGTAAAAAGCAAAAAGAATTATTGCAATTACTTGCTGATCATACTAATGGACACTTGTTTTTTTATGAATGTTATGTTGATGAAGACAATGACAACAACTATTTTTCAGAGGCTTTATTACATCATTATTTGCCTAATGTTACTAATGATTACCGAAAATTATACGTGTATTGTTTTGTAATAAGCCAAATGGCACACAAAGCATACAAAACTTCTCCTTTAATTCAAGAATTTCAAAAACTAACCACACAATTAGATAAAAACAAGTGCCATTTTCATGAACTTTCTAGATGGATGGAATGTCAAATACTGATAGATGGTTTTAACGGAGTGCTTAAAGAGACTTGGCAACTTCATGTGGCAGAATTACTTGTTTTATCAATTAGTTTGGGGCTTAACGATAAAGCATGGTTATTTTCCAGGTCACTTAAGGCGTTAATTCTTTTTGGCTTTAAGGAAAAATTGTTCCATCATGACGAATTAAACAATCACATTGATGACATAATCAAGCAACAAAAGAAAGAGTTTCACAGCATTGCTTTATATGTGCTGCAATTGTATTGGATTTGCAAATCGCTATACTTCAATAGTAAATCGGTTTATAATCCATTTAGAATTCACAATATTTTATTTCAAAATGAAAGCAACGAAAAAACTGCTATCGAATTTGCGGTTGCCTCCCTATTTGCTTCGGGAGAAAATAATGAAATTTTTACTGGTAATTTAAAAAGCTTTTGTGAAGCTAAAGGTGTGTATTGGGTTATGAAAATGGTGAGTTAATATCTTCTAACTTTAAATCATATATGACAATCGTTATCAGAATGAACCTACAGGAAACAAAGAATCAAAAATAACAATTCAATAAATAGAACATAGCTTCCTATCAAGAAATTCCTGAAGAGAAAATTAATCTTCAATATATTTTTGGGCAACAGTTATAAATTTATGAAATCCTATTTTAGTGGCTAATGCTTTTAATAGAGCGTAATTTTCATTCACTTTATAGAGGTCTTTTTCATAAAAATATATTTTGATTTTTGTTAAATAATAGAAAAGCGTAATATAATCGGTGTAGGCTAATTCAATCTTGTCTAATTCTACTAAATCCAAATTATTTTTAGCGGCTTTTAAATTTCCTTTGTATATATTCAAATTTGCTAAACCTATTAAATAGTTGGCAAAAGTGCTTTTTGAAGACCATCTATCCACCTCAAAGAGTTCTTCATAGTAGTGCTCAATAATTGAATCTAAAAAATCATAGGCTTCATTTAGCACAAGCGCAGGCACGATCTCTATCAAAAAGAGATGAGGTCGTGTTGATTTAAGTTCTTTTTTAATTGAATTTTCAAGTGAGGCATCTGTTTTTTCAGCACTCAATATTTTATAACCATAATACCTACCCAATAGAACAGGATAAAGTTCTTCTGTTTTTTTTGGTAAATCAATTAAAATAGCACTGTAGTCTTCATCAGAATAAAATTTTTGATAAAATGCCATCAATGAAGTGAAAAGAAAATCAGATGCATTGGCATTAAATACCTTAATCATTTTAATTACTTCTATATAATATCCGTTTAAATGAGAATAGTCAATAAAACATAACGGTACAGAATTTCTAAAACTATCGAATGGGATAAGTTTTTTATAAATAGTTAAAGCCACTTTAGTTTCTAACTTATAAAAGCTAAAAGTAGTTAGGAGCGCAAATTTTGTGAGTGCATTGTCGGTTAATTTCTTGTAATCAAACACAGAAAAAAATACGACAAGAGATTTTATTTTATTTTTTTCGATTAAAAAGCATACATGATTGGCAACCGCGATAATATTATTCTCGTTTTCTAAAGAAGCATTAAATTGCAGTACTTCGTTTTCTTCTAATTCATTTTCGTTAAGCTGTAACCGCAACATTTTAATTTGAAAATACCATTCATCAAAATTCAGTTTGTTATTGATATAATTAGAATAGGATGAAAACCCCAAATATTTGGATAAGATATTTAATGTAGCACTTGAAGGAACTGTTTTTGGTAAAAAACCAAACAACCTTCTTAATGTATTGTAGCCAATTTGAACCCCAATACTGGCTTCTATTTCTTCTTTTAGATTTTTTATATCTCTGACATGCTCCACTGTAATGCCAGATTTCTTCTGTAGGTCAATTAATATTTGAGTAGAATCACTTTTCATAATGGGCTAATTATGGGCTAAATGTAGTATTTAATAAAATAAATTAGCGCTTTGGCAATAATTTTTTTATTTCCTTATAAAATATAGTAAACCTTTTCACACTATTAAATAATTAAATATTTATGGAAATAAGATCATGTATTACAGACAAACCCATTGAAAATAACGCGGATGATAAATTAAAAATGTCTCGTTATGGCAATGTATTGTCTAACTTTATTAAAGCGAGTGATACACCCTTGACCGTTGGACTTCAAGGAGAATGGGGAACTGGGAAAACATCAATGTTATATATGCTTTTAGAACATTTTAAAAGTGAAAACATTGCTACATCATGGGTCAATACATGGGAATATAGCATGTTTAGAACTCCAGGTGAAACTACGCCTGCCATTCTTAAAGGGATGCTTACGAATTTAAAATTGAGTTGTGAAAGTGAGGGAAAATGGACAATTGAGGAGAAATCTAAAGATAGCGTAAAAAAAGTGTTTAAGTTTTTAGGAAATGTAGCCAATCAAGTAATTTCAAACCAAACTGGGGTAGATATAAAAGACGCAGCATCTAAAGAAGAAGCCACAAGAGAACAAGCTGAAATAGCCGAAATCAAAAAAGAAATAGCACTCATAATTACTAAACTAATTGAAGATACAAATAACGAATACCAAAAAGTTGTATTCTTAGTAGATGACTTGGATAGAATTCCTCCTGAACAAGCAGTTGAAGTATTAGAAAGTTTAAAAAATCTATTTGATGTCCCTCACTGTGTTTTCGTTTTAGCCATTGATTATGATGTAGTTGTTAAAGGTTTAGAATCAAAATTCGGAAAGAAAACAGAAGAAAACGAAAGAGAATTTAGATCGTTTTTTGATAAAATTATTCAAGTGCCCTTTTCAATGCCTACGGGAACTTATGATATGGGTAATCTGTTGAGCGAAAAATTAATATCGCTAAACATAGAGATTCCTGAAGATTTAATTGACTCGTATAGTAATGTTGTAAAATATACTATAGGTTACAACCCTAGAAGTTTAAAAAGATATATTAACTCGTTTTCGTTACTCCGTAGTCTGCGTAATTCTGACTTTGAAGAAGATGCTTCCGACTTTGGTGATAACGCTCCAGATTCCGAAGATGATTTAATCTTATTCGCCATGATTGGTGTTCAGATTTCCTACCCTAAAATATTTAGACTGATTACACAAATGTCTGATATATATGATTGGGATAAAGGATTTGCTAATAAAAACAACATTGATTTAGAAGCGGTAAAAACCGATATTCAAAAATATGGCGATAACGATAAATTAGACGAAGATTGGGAACAAATCATTTATGGAGCTTGTCAAAATGATGTGTATTTAAAATCAAAAGTGTTCAATATCTTGGAATTATTTAACTATTTGAGAGATAAATTCGAAAACAGACCTGATGTTTTAGATGAAAAAATTGTGATGGCATTAAAATTTGCATCCATTACAAATGTTGATGATGATGTGAATGTTAAAGGAGTTATTGAAAAAAGAGGGAACAAAACAGTGTTTTCTGACATCAAAACTAAAATGGATACCATTAGAAAAGAACTAATTGAGAATGGTGCCAAGAAAGAGGGTATTGAAATTAAATTAAAAACCTATCAAAATCTATTTGATACCTGTTTAGCAATAGCTATTGAAATGGGTTCAAAATTCGAGATTATGAGTAGTTCGATTAGATTTGATTTTGGCTATTTACAAAATCCTCCAAAACAAACAGAACTTGTAGGATTAGAATTGATGCGACTTAAAGATTATTCTAATTTACCTAAAGGACTCATTTCTGCTGGTGTAAAAGATGCAAAAAAACAAAAAGTCGCCTTCAAAGTGTCTAAAGAATTAAATTATACTGAATTTAAAGCATTTCTAACTTTAAATTATAATTAATGAAAAGAATTTTATTATCGTTTATGCTGATAATTGTTCATGCTTTATCTTTTGGACAACTTATAAATATTGAAAATCAGCGTATTCAAAGTGATAGTTTGAGAACTATTACGATAATAGACTTGCAGTATAATTATCAAAATAATAACAATGAAGAATTGTCAATGGTAAACTTTTCAGCAACTCACCAATACAAAACAAAAAATTTAAAAAATTACTACCTTCTTTTGGGAAACATTGATTACTCATTAGCTAATGGAGCGGAATTATCAAATTCGGGTTTAATTCATTTTAGATACGATAGAAGACTCAATAAAAAGCTCAGAATAGAAGCCTTTATTCAATACCAATATAACAAAATTTTGGGTATTGAAAGTCGAAGTTTAATTGGAGTTGGACCCAGATATAATGTCAATAAATCTGAAAAAACTGTTTTTTACATTGGAAGTTTAGTAATGCAAGAATTTGAAAAAACATCAGATAATTTAAACACTTTGAGCTATCAAAGGCTTTCTAATTACTTATCATTATCTATAAAAAATAAGGCGAAAACTATAGAATTTACTGCTGTAGTCTATTACCAACCCAATATTAACCTTTGGGATGATTACAGACTTTCAAGTCAAGCATCCTTAGCATTTAACATGTCTTCAAAAGTACAGTTCGTTAATAGTATAAATTATGGTTACGATTCCTATGCACCTACAAACGTTAATAAGAAAAACATCATTTTGACCAATGGATTCAAAATGTATCTCTAAAATTTTAATAGTAAAAACAAATAAAAAGTAAAAAAATGGCATTAACAGACTCACAAAAAAGTTCAATTGAATCAAAAAAAAATCAAATTGAATCAGAAAAAAGAATGATTGAAGGTATAAAAAGTTCCATAAAAAATGGTAAAGAACATTTGCGAGAGAGAATTAAATCTTCAACACAAAAATCTGCTAAAGAGCAATTGAGAAAAGATTTAGCAAATGATTTTAAATACGCAGAGGGTCAAATTGAAAATCATAAAAAAAGTATAGAAAGGCTAAAGGAAGATATTCAAAATATTAAATCAAAATAACTAACAAAATAAAATTATTATGGCTGATAAAGATTATAAATGCGGAAACTGTG
>Ga0114958_10002214_pt1 | contig 14693 bp, 13 predicted proteins | sample C_130208_EF_Meta_FD_89577 | JGI IMG/M metagenome (GOLD analysis project Ga0114958, IMG submission 89577) | Freshwater microbial communities from Lake Croche, Canada to study carbon cycling - C_130208_EF_MetaG | ecosystem: Environmental > Aquatic > Freshwater > Lake | place: Lake Croche, Canada... | reverse complement strand
TTCTTCAATTAAAGTTTGAACAATCATTGATTCAGGCACGGTCTTAATAACTTCGCCCTTAACAAAGATCTGGCCTTTGCCATTTCCTGATGCAACACCAAGATCTGCTTCGCGCGCTTCGCCGGGGCCATTTACAACACAACCCATAACTGCCACACGAAGTGGCACAGTCATTCCTTCTAGGCCAGCCTGAACTTGTTCAGCCAAGGTGTAAACATCTACTTGGGCACGGCCACATGATGGGCAGGAAACAATCTCTAGCTTACGTTGGCGTAAATTCAAAGATTCTAGAATTGAGATACCGACTTTAACTTCTTCAACTGGTGGCGCTGAAAGTGATACCCGAATTGTGTCGCCGATTCCTTCGGCTAATAAAATTCCAAATGCAGTGGCAGATTTAATAGTGCCCTGGAAAAGCGGACCAGCTTCGGTAACACCTAAGTGCAACGGATAAGTAGTTTGCGCTGCAAGTAAGCGGTAAGCCTTGACCATAATTACTGGATCATGATGTTTTACCGAGATCTTGATATCTGAAAAACCATGCTCTTCAAAGAGGGAAGCTTCCCAGATCGCTGATTCAACTAGCGCCTCGGGAGTTGCTTTGCCGTATTTGGCTAACAAACGTGGATCTAACGAACCAGCATTTACGCCGATGCGAATTGGAATACCAGCATCGCCAGCAGCCTTAGCAACTTCTTTAACTTTGTCATCGAACTGCTTGATGTTGCCTGGATTAACGCGAACTGCGGCGCAACCTGCATCAATGGCGGCAAAAATATATTTTGGTTGAAAGTGAATATCAGCAATCACTGGAATCTGTGACTTCTTGGCAATCTGTGCCAACGCATCGGCATCATCTTGGCTCGGCACAGCAACGCGGACTATCTGACAACCAGAGGCAGTTAATTCGGCGATCTGTTGCAAGGTGGCATTTACATCAGAGGTCAAAGTGGTGCACATTGATTGCACGCTGACCTGCGAATCACTGCCGACCCCAACTTTGCCAACCTGAAGCTGACGGGTTTTGCGACGTGGGGCTAAAGCGGCGGGAGGTGCTGCGGGAATTCCAAGATCAACCATGTCGCTATTCTGCCCTAAGTGCGGCCTTAAGCGCTAAAGATTGAGATTTACTGGATTGATAATGTCTGCCACCAGGAGCATGACGGTCAGCACTGCCAATAAAACAAAGACCACCATCGTAATTGGCGTGAGCACTGTTACATCAATTGGCTTAGGTCTTGGCTTGCCCCGTAAGCGAGCAAAAAAAGCTCTGATTTCATCGGCAATTGCGACCGCCATATGACCACCATCGAGCGGCAGGATTGGCAGTAAGTTAAAGACCCCGACAAAGAAATTAAGGCTGGCCACAATTAGTAAAAACGCGCCAATTCGTTCTGACCATGTCATTTGGTCAGAGGCGGTTACTTGGCCAGAGACTGCAGCCACACCGACTATGCCTACTAAACCATTAGCATCGCGTTCTTTACCTTGAAACGTTTGACCCCAAAGTGCTGGAATCTTGGCTGGAAGTGCAGCTAAAGATTTCACACTTGAAACTAAAAACTCTTTGCTTAGCGAAACTGATTCTTTTGTAGCTTTGACTGGATCGCTGCGAACATTTGCAACCTCGTTAATGATTCCTAGAACACCACGTGCTTCGCGGTTAGATACGCGTTTAACTGGAGTGACTTTAATCGTGATCTTTTCACCATCACGATAAATTGAAAGAATTAACTCTTTGCCCGCTGAATCGCGGATGCTCTGGACATCATCGACCCAATTCTTAACCGGCTTATTATTAATTGCCAAAATGTAATCACCAGGTTTAATACCAGCTGCCTTTGCAGGCGATGGGATCGATGCACTGGTACAAGCTTCAGCACTAACTGGAACACACTCTGCAACTTGTGATACTTGTGGCGTAATGCGATTAGTGCCAACCCCGATAAAGAGGATGAGCAAAATTACAAAACCTAGAACAAAGTGTAAAAATGAACCGGCGCCAAGCACAATCAACTTACGCCCTGATGATGCTTTAACAAAAGCTCGATCTTCTTCGCCGAGATCCATCTCATCGCGAACCGTCATGCCCGAGATTCGGCAATAACCGCCAGCTGGAATCGCTTTAATGCCAAACTCGGTTTCACCACGTTGAGTCGACCAAATTCGCTTTCCGAAACCCAAGAAGAATTCAGTAACTTTCATGCCAAATTTACGAGCAGTTATAAAGTGGCCAAATTCATGCACCATGACTGAGAAGAGCAGGGCTATTACAAATGCCAACATGCCAATAAATTTCACTACTTCGCCACTTTCTCAAGGATCTCGCCCGCTACTTTACGGGCATCATTCTCGATGGCACTGACATCGGCTAAATCTCTAATTGGATTCACAGCCGAACCTAACTTCTGGACGGCTAAATCAACACTTTCAATGATCGACGAGAATGAGATTTGGCCAGCTAAGAATGCAGCTACTGCAACTTCGTTTGCGGCGTTAAAGATTGCTGGTAATCCCCCTCCCAGCTCGCCACATCTGCGCGCAAGTTCAATCACGGGGAAACGCTCGTTATCAATTGGTTCGAATTCAAGTTCGTGCTTTTGTGACCAATCCATCGCCTTTGTCGCACTCGGTAATCGCGCGGGCCAATTAATTGCGTAAGCAATTGGGCCTTTCATATTCGGTGGGCTTAACTGTGCCAGAGTCGAGCCGTCAACGTACTCAACCATGGAATGCACAATCGATTGCGGATGAATTACCGCTTCGATCTGGCGATATGGCATATCAAATAAATAATGCGCTTCGATAATTTCCAGAGACTTATTCATTAGCGTTGCCGAGTTGATGGTTACAACTTGACCCATGGCCCAAGTTGGATGCGCGAGAGCCTCCGCGATAGTGACATCACTTAGATCGCGACGATTTCTAAATGGCCCACCACTAGCAGTTAAGACTAACTTAGCAATTTCAGATTTTTTTCCGGCCATAGCGCTCTGCCAAATTGCACTGTGCTCAGAATCCACTGGAATAAGTTGGTTTACCGCGGCCTTAGACATTACTAATTCACCAGCGGCAACAAGTGATTCTTTATTTGCGAGTGCTAATTTATTGCCAACTTCCAAAGCCGCAAGCGTTGGCCCTAAGCCAATCGAACCAGTAATACCATTTAGAACTACTTCACAAGTTATCGCTGCGATTTCGCTAGCCGCATTTGGTCCATCAATTAACGTTACCCCAGGCAACGCCTCGCGAATTATGTCGGCATTCTGAACTATGCCAATTACTTGCACTTTAAAAGTGCGGGCTTGCTCAATGATTGCGGCTGGATTACTTCCAAATGCACTGATTGCAACCACATTGAATACACCTGGGTTTGCCGCGACTATTTCAAGTGCCTGCACACCGATCGACCCGGTTGAACCGAGAATTACTAAATCGCGCATTTATTATCGATCAAGCAGATTCTGGGTTGGTGAATATGGTGTGCCATTACGTCGTTTAGCAATTGCACTAAGTGCTTCTAGAACCACGCGGTTGGCCAAAATTGCCGTGATGTCAGCGCTATCAAATGCTGGTGCCACTTCAACTACATCGATGCCAACAATTGGTAGCTCTAAACAAATTCGGCGCACTGCTTCGAGCAGTTCGCGACTAGTCATGCCACCTGGTTCCGGGGTGCCAGTACCTGGCGCCATTCCGGGATCAACTACATCGATATCAACCGATAAGAAAACCCCATCGCATTGATTAGTTAGGGTGGCAAAAGATTCATCAAGTACTTGACCAAGGCCACGATGATGGATCTCGGTCATTTCGTAACTGCGCATGCCTTGATCGCGCATCCAATTAAGAGTTTCGTTATCTGGCCAATAGCCACGCAAACCTAATTGTAAGAAACGATCGCCGCGCACGAAACCGCCATTAATTAATCTGCGCATTGGGGTGCCATGACCGACGAGGGCGCCCATTTGATCTGCGCCAGTATCTGCGTGTGCGTCAAAGTGAATCATCGAAATTTTGCCTAACCCGCGATGCTTTGCAATACCTGCAACATCTGCCGAAGCAATTGAATGATCGCCACCCAGAATTACTGGAATTATGCCAGCGCGCGAGATTTGTTCGGTCGCGTTTGCCAGTACTTCAAGGGATGCAACTAAATCGCCGCCCGGCATCAATAAATCGCCAGCATCGTAAACTTTTAGATCTTTAAGACCATCGGTGCGAAGTGCTAAATGCGGACGTTCACCATCGTGCGGTAAATAATCGCCACCACGAATTGCTTGCGGCCCAAATTTTGCACCTGAACGATGTGAAGTTCCGGAATCAATTGGAGCGCCTAAAATAATTACATCGGCATCGGCGTAACTTGCTGGCACCTCAAGGTCGCAGGTCGGAATGCCTAAGAAGGTAAAGCTGGGGCCGAACAAATTACCGTGATTGGTCATGCGCTCACTTTACGCTTACGACCCACAATCTGCCCAGTTATCACGATCGCTAGCGCAAGGAAAAACATCGATGAACCAATCACATTAGCTTGCGCCGGAATGCCACGCGCTGCCGAGGTATAAATGAACTTCGGGAAGGTATTAACGGTGCCCGAATTAAAGTTAGTGATGATGAAGTCATCAAATGACAAACTAAATGCCAGAAGTGCCGCCGCCGCAATGCCGGGTGCTACCAATGGCAAAGTTACTCTGCGGAAAGTTTCGCGTTCGTTGGCATAAAGATCCATCGCAGCTTGTTCAAGGCGCGGATCTAAGCTGGCGATTCGAGCTTTTACTGTAACGACTACGAATGAAATACAGAACATTACGTGAGCGATAACGGTTGGCCAAAAGCCCGGATTAATTTTAAATACCAAGAATAATGAAAGCAGGGATGCGCCTAAAACGATTTCTGGAGTTGCCATTGGCAAGAAAATTAATAAGTTAGAAGTTGAGCGACCCTTGAAGCTATAGCGACCAATTGCAAAAGCAATCATGGTTCCTAGAATTGTTGAGAACGTGGTGGCTAAAAAACCGATCTTGATTGAGTTAGCCAATGCGGTGCAGACTTCTGGTGCACCGCAGGGATTTCGCCAATTGTTTAAAGTAAAACCTTGCCAAATTAAGTTACTTTTTCCAGAATTATTGAAGGAAAAGGCAAATGTGTAGGCAACCGGAATAAAAAGATAGGTAAAAGCAAATACGGCATAAATGCGAATTAGGTTACGGCCAATCCACCGTGAGATTCGAGCACTTGTTGGAATATGAGGAATGGTGGCATCTTTAATCTTTTGGCTCATACCAACTCCTCAGTTCCGGCTTTGCGCACATAAACAGTTACCAGAATTAAAATCACTGCCATTAAGGTAAACGAGAGTGCTGCCGCAGTTGGATAATCAACGATCTTGAAGTAACGCGACTCAATTACGTTACCAATCATCTTGGTATTTGGGTTACCCAAAATTGCTGCGTTTACATAGTCACCAGCTGCTGGGATAAAGGTAAGCAGCGTTCCCGCAACTACGCCTGGCATAGAAAGCGGCAACGTAACTTTACGGAAAGTGGTAAATCCATTGGCATAAAGATCGCCAGATGCCTCAAGAGTGCGGGGATCAATCCGATCAATCGAGGCATAAAGTGGCAGCGTCATAAATGGTAAAAAGTTATAGGTCATACCCATTACAACGGCAAATGAAGTAGAAGTCAGGGTTGTGCTCTGACTAATGATTCCGAGGTTACGCAAAGTTGGAACAACAAATCCTTCTTCTCCCAAAATCTGTTTCCAAGCGACAGTTCGCAGCAAGAAAGAGGTAAAGAATGGAGCTACGACTAAGACCAACATAAAGTTTTTTAACTTGCCACCTTTAAATGCAATTGCATACGCCAATGGGTAGGCAATTGCTAAAGCTAAAATCGTTGCAATTAAGGCATACGCAAAAGAGCGACCAAACTGAGCTCTATTTTCAACAAAAGCATCAATGTAATTTTGAAAACGCAAAGTCTGCTCGTATTGGCCAGTATCTCCCCCACCAACCGCAGTCTGGGTAGAAGTTTGAGCCAAATTTATGATCGGCAGAATAAAAAAAGTAAATAGAAAACCAAAACCTGGTAAGAGTAAGAGGTACGGAGTGCCGATCTTACGCATTACGTATTTTACTCTTCGTCTAGTTCTTCAGGATTAACTTCAGAACCAGCAGTTGCATCTTCATCGCCGCGAAGTCCGAATGTGAAGATTGGCTCCCAAGAGATATTTACTTCTTCGCCCTTGCTAAATGGCGCAACTCCATCGTCATTTTGCTCGAAGACCATTAGTTCTTGTCCCCATGGCATTTCAACTTGATATTGGGTCGATACACCGATGTATGAAACATCTTCAATGTGACCACCTGTCAAAATGTTTCCAGAAGTTGGTGTACCTAGTCGAGAGATACGGAATTTCTCGGGGCGGATACCAGTTAAAATTGAGTTATCTACGGCATGCGAGCGGTTCTTTTGCAGTGAAATCTTTTGGCCGAAGAGATCAACGATATGTGAATCACCGTCGTTGCCAGAAATCGTGCCCTTAATCAAATTCGATTGACCCAAGAAGTTGGCCACAAACGCCGTCTTTGGATTGTCATAAAGATCTGCTGGCGAGCCCATTTGCTCGATTTGGCCCTCATTCATAACCGCGATCGTGTCAGCCATAGTCATGGCTTCTTCTTGATCATGGGTTACGTGCACGAAAGTTAAGCCGACTTCTTTCTGGATCCACTTAAGTTCAATTTGCATCTGGCGACGCAGTTTTAGATCAAGTGCACCAAGTGGTTCATCGAGCAAAAGTAGTGCCGGGCGGTTAACGATTGCGCGAGCTAGCGCAATGCGTTGTTGCTGGCCGCCTGAAAGTTGCGTTGGTTTGCGTTGCGCTAAATGTGGCAATTCAACTAAATCAAGAACTTTGCTAACAGCTGCGTCAACATCTTTGATTCCACGACGGCGTAAACCGAATGCAATATTTTCAAAGATCGTTAGATGTGGAAACAGCGCGTAGTTTTGAAAGACAGTATTAATCGGGCGTTGGTAAGGCTTAGTGGTGGTGATATCGGTGCTGCCCAGATGAATGCTGCCAACAGTTGGCTCTTCCAAGCCAGCGATCATGCGCAAAGTTGTAGTTTTGCCACAACCCGATGGCCCAAGCAGTGCGAAGAATGAGCCTTCGGGAATAACTAAAGAAAGATCATCAACTGCAGTGAAATCACCATAACTCTTGGTTAGTCGAGTTAAGCGAAGATCACCTTTGGCTGTAATTGCTTCTTTGCTCACCTATATAGTCCTAGTTGCCTTGAGCTTTTTGAAAAGCTTCAGACCATTTGGTTTCTTCGGCTGGAGTCAGCGAACGGAAAACACTCAAATTCTTTAAGGTCTTATCGGATGGGAAGATATATTCACTCTTTGCCAAGTTAGCATCAATTTTTTCCATCTCAGCTTGAGCGCCCTTAACCGGACAAACGTAATTAACGTAAGCCGCAACTTCAGCAGCGACTGCTGGCTCGTAATAATAATTAATCAGTTTCTCAGCATTTGCTTTACCGGCTGCCGCTGCAGTTGATGGAATCATTAAATTATCACCTGAGATCGTGCCGCCAGATTCTGGAATCGCAAAATCAAACTTTCCGGCATTTTCAGAGGCCAAGATGAACATGTCACCAGACCAGCCAATTACAGCCGTGGCATCGCCAGAAGTTAAATCTTGGGCATATTCGTTGCCCTTTACGCCGCGAATCCAACCATCGGCGATCTTCTTCGCCATAAAGTCAACACCGTTCATAAATTGATCTTCAGTTACGGTCTGCAAATTAATTCCTTGAGCGCGCAAAATTACTCCAATGGTGTCACGCATCTCAGATAGAACCACGATCTTGCCCTTGTTCTGCGGTGCAAACAAATCATCAAGCGTGCGAACACCCTTTGGGTTCTTAGCGGTATTCCAACCAAAACCAGCCATGATGCCTTGCCAAGTTAAGGATGACTCTCGCTTAGGATCAAATGATGGAGAGGCAAGTGTGTCCAGAATATTTGTCTTATTTGGAATGTTAGCCACATCGAACTTTTGGGTGTATCCCAAACGAATCCAACGTGCAGCCATCCAGTCAGTTGGTGAAACCAAGTCGTACCCAATATCTTTACCAAGTTTTAATTGTGCTTGTACTTTTCCGAAGAATTCATCATTGTCGTTGTAATCTTCATAGTACTTTGCGGTAATTCCACTTTCGGCGCTAAATGCTTCGAGCGTTGGATACTTTTTAGTCTTCGAATCAAAATCTAAATACAGCGGCCAGTTTCCCCAGCGAACTGTTTTGGAATCACCGCCACCTGCAGCCTTATCTGAACCACCTGATCCACATGCTGCCAATAGTCCGGCTGCACCAACTGCGCCAGTACCTGCGATTAGTCCACGACGAGTAACTTGCGAATTAATTATTGCGCGAGCCTCGGGTGAGAGATCCTTTTTAGCAACCTTCTTAGACATTTACTTACTCCTTCGCAGGTCGTGCAAGTGTGGGGTTATCAGGCCTTCTTCTTGTTAGATGGTGGACGGTGAGTTCAACGAGCGTAATTATGGACTATTACGCGCCGAGATTCGACATTACATGCTTGATTCGAGTGTAATCTTCAAAACCATAACTCGATAGATCTTTGCCATAGCCCGAGCGCTTAAAGCCACCATGGGGCATCTCGGCGACAATCGGAATATGGGTATTGATCCAGACGCAGCCGAAGTCGAAGGCGCGCGATAGGCGCATGGCGCGGCCATGGTCCTTAGTCCAGATGCTCGAAGCTAGGCCGTAATCAACGCCGTTGGCTAGGGAAATAGCTTCTTCTTCGGTGGCAAACTTCTGGATAGTAATGACTGGCCCAAAGATTTCACTTTGAATTAACTCATCGTTTTGCTTTAGATCGGCGATCACAGTCGGTGCAAAGAAATAGCCGGGCTGCTCGAGTTGCTTTCCACCTGCGACGATCTTTGCATGAGCAGGCGTGCGATCGACAAAGCCCTTTACGCGAGCTAATTGATTGGCATTATTTAGCGGGCCAACTAGCGCATCGCTATCAGGCATACCAACGGCAATGTTATTAGTGGCTTGATCTGCCAACTTAGCAACCATTGCGTCATAAACGCCAGCTTGAACTAGAACGCGAGTAGCTGCTGTGCAATCTTGACCAGCATTAAAGAAACCTGCAACTGCAATACCTTCCGCGGCGGCATCAAGATCAGCATCATCGAAAACTACAACGGGAGCTTTGCCACCGAGCTCAAGATGAACGCGCTTTAATTGTGAAGCTGCGGCTGTTGCAACTTCAGTACCTGCACGAACTGAACCCGTAATTGAAACCATAACCGGTGTTGTGTGATCGACAAGTAATTTTCCGGTTTCGCGTTCGCCACAAATTACATTGAAGACACCTACAGGTAAGAACTCGCTCATTACTTGTGCCATAAATAAAGTAGAAGCCGGCGTTGTATCACTTGGCTTAAGCACCACAGTGTTACCAGCTGCGATCGCAGGTGCCCATTTCCAAACTGCCATCATCATTGGATAGTTCCACGGAGTTACTTGCGCACACACACCAATTGGCTCGCGCCGAATAAATGAAGTCATACCGTGCATGTATTCACCCGCTGACTTACCTTCTAGATTTCTTGCAGCACCCGCAAAAAAACGAATTTGATCAATCATCGGTGGAACTTCTTCAGATGCGGTAATTGCAATTGGTTTACCAGTGTTGCGGCATTCAATTGCAATAATTTCATCGGCTCGAGATTCCAGAGCATCGGCAATTTTTAGCAGAGCACGCTGGCGCTCTGACGGGGTTGAATCGCGCCAAGACACAAATGCGTCGGAAGCAGCTTTCATTGCAGCATCCACATCGGCAGCGTTTGATTTAGGCGCAGTCGCATAGACCTCACCATTTGCTGGATTAATTAATTGAGTAACTTCACCAGATGAGCCAGGGACTGATTTACCGTTTATAAAATTCTGTAGTTGTTCCATGCCGCCTAGCCTACGACTTTTGCCTTTTATTTGGCTAGTTCAGCAGCGGCTAATTGGCCGCAGGCCCCGTCGATTTCGCGGCCGCGAGTATCGCGCACGGTTGTTGGCACACCATAACTTTCTAACACTCGGACGAATTCAAGTTCATCCTCATGGCGCGACGCGGTCCATTTCGAACCAGGGGTTGGATTCAGCGGAATTAAATTTACATGCGCATTTCGGTTCTTAAGTAAACGGCCTAACAAATCTGCGCGCCAAGCCTGGTCATTAATATCGCGAATTAGCGCATATTCAATCGAATATCGGCGTCCGGTTTTCTTTTCATAATCATCGGCTGCGGCTAAAACTTCGCGGACTTTATATCTAGAGTTGATTGGTACTAAAGAATCTCGCAGCTCATCATCAGGAGTATGTAGCGAAATTGCTAACGTCACGTTCAGGTCTTCGGCCATCAACTTTTCAATTCCATTTACTAGCCCAACCGTCGATACCGTTACCGCGCGGGCGCTAATGCCCAGCCCATTGGGATTTTCATCGGTGATATTGCGAAGGGTGCGCGAAACTGCGTTGTAGTTAGCAAGCGGCTCGCCCATACCCATGAAAACAATATTTGAAAGCCGAGTTGGCCCACCAGGTAATTCACCATTAGCACAGGTCCGTGCAGCAGCAACGATTTGTTCGGTGATTTCACCGGCAGATAGATTGCGAGTTAAGCCAGCTTGGCCAGTTGCGCAGAACGGACAGTTCATGCCACAGCCCGCTTGGGAAGAAATACAAACAGTGGTGCGATCTGTATAACGCATTAAAACTGATTCAACTAAAACGCCATCATGTAATTTCCAGAGATCTTTACGGGTCATGCCGTTATCACAAGTAACTGTGCGCACCAGTGAAATCAGTGATGGAGTTAGTGCATCTGCAAGTGCTTGACGTGAATCAGCTGGAATATCTGTCCAGGTATTTGGGTCGTGAGCTAAGTGTGAGAAATAATGAGTTGCTACTTGATTAGCGCGATAGCCCGGGAAACCAAGTTCAGTTGCCCATGCTTTGCGATCGGCTGGGGCCAAATCAGCTAAGTGCTTAGGTGCTTTCTTGCGCTGCACTGGCTCATCAAAAACTAACTTATTTTCATTCATTTATAAATACCGATGCACTAACTCAAGTGCCATCCAGAGTGCTGGGGCCGAGAGCAGTACTGAATCGAGGCGATCCAACACTCCCCCGTGACCTGGCAGCAATGAACCCATGTCTTTCAAATGTAAGTCACGCTTCATGGCACTTTCTATTAGATCGCCACTGGTGGCCGTAAACACAATCAGCAGGCCAACGATGGCCCCGAAATACCAATGAATACTTAACACATAATGGAACATTAGCGCCCCACCAAACATGGTGAAAACGATTGATCCTGCCAAGCCTTCCCAAGATTTTTTGGGACTAATCATCGGCGCCATAGCATGTTTACCAAATAATACGCCCACGAAATATCCGAAAGTATCATTGCAGCCAACTAAAATTACAAAAGTCATAACCTGCTCAAGGCCTTTAGCATTGTGGCCCAGCAAAATTATAAAGCCAGCCAAAAAAGGTAAATAAATTAGTGCCAGCGTCATTGCTGTCGCACTGCGAACAAAACCTGCGGGGCCGCTACGCAATAGATTGATAAGCAAAATTGGTAGTGCAACTGCTGTTGCAACCGCTAAACCTTCAACTCCATCAACCCAGGTTGCAGCAGATAAACCAAGCGCAGCTGCTATCAAAGCGTTGGTCGAAATATTCGTCTTTGTTGCCGCAAATGCGCGGGAGATTTCACGAATTCCGAGAATTACAGCTAACGTTACAACTCCAGCAAAAATTATTGGTTGAACTGCTAACGAAACCCAAATCAGAGCAACGAGAGATAACGAAACTAAAATCGAGGGACCAAGCTTGCGCCCGGCACGCCGATTAATGGCATCGTTAATCGAATGGAGATCGTCCATGGGTTTACAAACTCCTTAGACTTCGAGGAGTTCGGCCTCCTTGTGCTTTAACAACTCATCGATCATGGTGGTGTGATCGCCAGTCATTTTCTCTAACTCTTTTTCGGCACGAGTTAAATCATCTTTACCAATATCGCCATCTTTTTCAGCTTTTTCTAGCAGCTCTTTAGCCGCGCGACGAATATTGCGAATAGAAATCTTGGCATCTTCGCCTTTAGTCTTAACAACTTTTACATATTCCTTGCGGCGTTCTTCAGTTAGCTGTGGGAAATTTACGCGAATAACCACGCCATCGTTCCCTGGATTAACGCCTAAATCTGAATCGCGAATTGCCTTTTCAATGCTGGCCATTGCGCCCTTATCAAATGGGGACACGATTGCCATGCGGGCCTCTGGAACTTGAATCGAAGCTAATTGGGAAAGAGCGGTGTAGGTGCCGTAGTAATCAACCATGATCTTGTTGAAAAGAGCTGGGTTGGCGCGGCCGGTGCGGATGCTCGCGAAATCTTCTTTAGCGACAGTTACCGCTTTATCCATTTTGCCCGTTGCATCACTTAACGTTGCTGCTACATCTGTCATTTGGTTTCCCGCCTAACTTAGAGACCATCGCTTATGCGACGATCGTGCCAATCGATTCGCCACGAACGGCGCGAGCAATATTTCCATTAGTCATTAAATCGAAGATTACGATCGGCAACTTATTTTCGCGGCATAGTGCAAATGCTGCTGCATCGGCCACAGCCAGTGACTTACTCAAAACTTCATCGTATGAAATTGCGTCGTACTTAGTTGCTTTTGGATCTTTCTTTGGATCAGCTGAATAAACGCCATCGACGCCACTCTTTGCGAGCAACAAGGCTTCGGCGCTAATTTCAAGTGCGCGTTGCGCAGAAACTGTGTCGGTTGTGAAGAATGGCATTCCCGCGCCGGCACCAAAAATAACTACGCGACCTTTTTCTAGGTGACGAATGGCGCGAAGCGGAATATAAGGTTCGGCAACTTGGCCCATGGTGATCGCGGTTTGCACGCGAGTTGCGATGCCCTCTTTTTCGAGGAAATCTTGCAAAGCTAAACAATTCATAACTGTGCCGAGCATGCCCATGTAGTCAGCTCGAGAGCGGTCCATGCCGCGCAGTTGTAATTCGGCACCGCGGAAATAATTACCGCCACCAACAACAACTGCTACTTGAACGCCAGTGCGAACAACGTCTGCAATTTGACGAGCAACATCCTGCACAACATCAGGATCAACACCGATGCCTTTTTCCCCGCCGAAAACTTCACCAGAAAGTTTAAGGAGCACTCTTCCGTATGTACCTCGTGTACCCGGCATGAGTGCTCCTTATCCTCTAGATCTAGTGTGAGTCTATTAGGCGATTACTTACCTGTTATTGACCCACGCGGAAGCGGAAGAATGCAGTCACATCAGTGCCCGCTTCGTCCAGAATCTGCTTAACGCTCTTCTTGGCATCCTTAGCAAATGACTGCTCGATCAAGGAAACTTCCTTGACGAAACCAGTCACGCGGCCTTCAACAATCTTGGAAAGCGCTGGCTCAGTCTTACCTTCGTTGATCGCAGTTTCTTCAGCTAGACGGCGCTCATTTTCGATTGCATCTGCTGGAACGTCTTCGCGCTTCACATACTGTGGAGCGAAAGCTGCAATGTGCTGAGCCACATCCTTACCAACTTCGCCAGCTTCCTTAGTCAACTGAACAAGAACGCCAACTTGTGGTGGTAGATCTGGGCTAGTGCGGTGCATGTAAACGCCAACTGGTGAACCAGCTAGAACGCCGATGCGACGAATTTCAATCTTCTCGCCAAGTGTTGCATTGCCTTCGTCAACTGTGGTTTGCACAGTTTTACCTGAAGCCATTGTCGAAGCTAAGAACGCATCAACATCTGCAATCTTTGCTGATTCAAGATGTGCAACTAATTCTTCAGCTAGCTCTTGGAAACGCTCGCCCTTTGCCACGAAATCTGTTTCGCAGTTAAGTTCAAGAATTACACCAAGGTCACCACTAACGCGTGAAGTAACTAGACCATTTGAAGTCAGACGTCCTTCGCGCTTAGTAACACCCTTTTGACCTTTAACGCGAATAATTTCAACAGCCTTGTCGTAATCACCGCCAGCTTCGTCAAGTGCTTTCTTGCAATCAAGCATTCCTGCTGCAGTTGCTTCGCGCAGCTTCTTTACATCTTCAGCTGTGTAAGCCACTTATGCCTCCGGAGTTGTTTCGGCTGCAGGTGTTGCAGCGGTATCTACTTCTTCAACTGCAGGTGTTGCAGCGATGTCTGTTTCGGCTGCAGGTGTTGCAGCGCTCTCTAGTAATTCAGCAGCAACAGCTGCATCTGCCACAGCTGCTTCGGCAGGCTTTGCTTCAGCAGCAGCAGTTGCGCCACGTGCAGCGAGACCAGCTACAACAGCATCAGTGATAACGCGAGTTAACAAACCGATTGAACGGATTGCATCGTCGTTACCAGGAATCTTGAAATCAACTTCATCTGGATCGCAGTTAGTATCTAGAACTGCAATAACTGGGATTCCGAGCTTCTTCGCTTCTTGAACTGCTAAGTGCTCTTTCTTAGTGTCGATAACCCAGATTGCACTTGGCAACTTGGTCATGTCACGAATACCGTTTAGGTTCTTCTGAAGCTTCTCGCGCTCGCGACGAAGAACAAGAAGTTCTTTCTT
>Ga0114958_10002209_pt1 | contig 14704 bp, 10 predicted proteins | sample C_130208_EF_Meta_FD_89577 | JGI IMG/M metagenome (GOLD analysis project Ga0114958, IMG submission 89577) | Freshwater microbial communities from Lake Croche, Canada to study carbon cycling - C_130208_EF_MetaG | ecosystem: Environmental > Aquatic > Freshwater > Lake | place: Lake Croche, Canada... | reverse complement strand
GAAATTACCCCAAGGGTTGTTTACACCAAATCTTGAAGATCCATCACGACGGAAACTTCCGTATAAAGTATACTTATCTAATAAGCTAAAAGTAGCATTAGAGAAATAACCTTGGAAAGTATAATCAGAACCTACTGACTTACCGTTAGTAGAAGTGGCTGCGTTCGTAGAATAGTATAAATCTGTTCTTGGAGGGAAACCAGTTACATCACCAATTTGTCTGTAAGTAGCACTCTTAATAGCCTCTTGACCTAATTTAAAGTCGGCATAAAAATGTTTAGACTTATTAATATCATAATGATAATCTAATTGATTAATCAAATCTGTTAAGAACGCTCTTGTAACAATTGAAACACCCTCTCCAGAGGCACCTGAGTTATCACCATGGAAGGGGTTATTAAATTGATACTCTTCGTTCAAAGTATACTGCATGTTAATTGTTGTAGTAAATTTCAAACCTGGTAAGATTTTATATTCTACATTTTGATTCGCAATGGCGTTCAAATTTTTAGCCCATCTTTTATCGTTTTGCGCAATATAGATTGGGTTATAGTGACCAGGGAAACCTAAGTTATCTGGGCTAATATTTAAAGTACCATCTGGGTTGTAAGGATTTTGTGTAGGTCTTAATACATAAGATACGTATGAAGGGTTACCAAAATATAAACCAGATCCACCTGGACCATCAGAAGCTAATATTGAATTTTGTAATGTACTACCTGCTGAAACCTTAGTTGCAAAAGATAATTTATCATTTACATTATGTGTTACTCTAAGACTTCCAGTTACTCTTGAGAAATCGGCTTTCAAAGAAGTACCATCTTGGAAGAAGTAACCAGCTGATGCGAAAAACTTAGTTTTTGCATCACCACCACTTGCAGAAATATTGTATTGTTTTTGCGCACCTGGCTTAGTAATTAAATGGAACCAATCAATACCCACACCATTACCATAACCATAACTTGCTAAAGTAGCAGCAGCTGAAGTAGCTGATACACCTGCATTCGCTAAACCTTCTTTAAATAATTGGAAGTAATCGTTTACGTCTGTTGGGTAACCTTGAGTCGGAGGTAAAATAGGTGTATTTTGACCTACTTCAGAATCAAATCTGAATTGAGTCTTACCTGCTCTACCACTTTTTGTAGTAATAACGATAACACCATTAGCACCTCTTGAACCATAGATAGAAGTTGCAGCGGCATCTTTTAAGATGTTAACGCTTTCAATATCATCAGAGTTAATAGAAGCTAATACGTTTGTACTTGGGTTGATGTTGAAACCACCACCGTTACCGTTAGAAACGTCACCGTCGTTAATTTGAGCACCATCCACTATATATAAAGGACGTGCACCACCGTATGAGAATGAACCAACTCCTCTAATACGAATAGGTGTCACCGCACCTGGTTGACCAGTTGAAGAAGTTGCCTGTAATCCAGGAGCAGCTCCTTGCAACATTTGATCTAAAGATGCAAATGGTTTGTTTTCAATTTTTGTCATATCCACTTTAGAGATAGAGGCGGTCACATTAGATCTTTTTTGTGTACCATAACCTACTACTATTACTTCTTCTAATTGTTGAGAAGAAGACTCTAACTGAATCGTAAAGTTTGTTTTAGTTCCAATTGAAACTTCAGCATCGCTGTAGTTAATTGATTTTACTATAAGTGTTTTAGCTGTAGTAGGAACATTTATTTTAAAAGAACCGTCATCACTTGTATTAGCACCAATTTTTGTGCCTTTTACAACTACTGATGCATTCGCAACAGCGACGCCTTTTAGATCTGTTACTCTACCAGTTAACTGACGTGTTTGTGCAAAGGCACTTGTCATCGTCAATAAACCTAAAGTCAACATCAACATAAGTTTTTTCATATATCAAATTTAGAAAGCGAATTTAATGAATATTAGGATATATTAACAAACTGTTAAAGTTTATTCTAAAAAAAATTAAGCTTTAGGTAGTAATAAAAACTTATATAAAAAATTAAATAAGTATATAATGCTGTAATTCAAATATTTACAAAATAGTCTTAAAATTAAAAAAATCTTAGTCTTTATTCTTCTGGAAATTGAAGTATTTATAAAAGCAGGGTTTTAGGGATAGAGTAGTCTGTGGTTTTAAATTGACCCGATTCTTTTAATTCTTTGAAGCCGCCTTTAATATCAATAAGATGATCAAAGCCACGCGCTTTTAATATAGAGATAAAAATCATAGATCTATACCCGCCTGCACAATGCACATAATAGGTTTGATTTTTGTCAATGGCAGCCATACTATCATTAATAAAATCTAAGGGCGCATTTTGTACTCCTACAATATGTTCACTACTATACTCCGATGCTTTACGCACATCTAATATTTTCACAGTACTGTCTTTGGCTTTTAAGCTAGCTAGTGCTGCTGCATCTAAAGAAATGATATGGTCAATTTCTTTACCTGCGGCTTCCCAGGCTTCAAAACCATTTTCTAAAAATCCAATCGTATAATCATACCCCACACGCGCTAGTCTAGTAATCACTTCTGCTTCTCTTCCTTTATCTGCCACTAATAAAATTTCTTTTTTAATATCTGGTATCATGGCACCTACCCAAGGAGCAAAACTTCCATCAATGCCAATATTAATGGCATTAGGAATAAAGCCTTTTGCAAAAACTTGCGGGTCTCTGGTATCAAGTATTAGTGCACCTGTTTCATTAGCAGCTGTTTCAAAGGCAGCAGGGCTCATTGCATGCTGTCCTCTCTCAAGTACTTTATCAATACTATCATAGCCTTGAATATTCATCATTACATTCAATGGAAAATAAGCAGGAGGGGCCACTAAACCATCTAAGACAGCTATTATAAATTCTTCTTTAGTCATGTCGGCAGCCAAAGCATAGTTAGTTTGCTTTTGATTGCCCAGTGTATCCTGTGTTTCTTTACTCATTTTTTTACCACATGCACTGCCTGCTCCATGTGCAGGATAAATAACAATATCATCAGGTAAAGTCATTATTTTATTTCTTAATGAATCATATAAATAACCTGCTAAAATTTCTTGCGTTAAATCAGATTTTATTTTTTGCGCTAAATCGGGACGGCCTACATCGCCTATAAATAATGTATCTCCACTAAATAAAGCCACTTGCTTACCCGCTTCATTGATTAATAAATAACAAGTACTTTCCATGGTATGACCAGGTGTATGCAAAACCTTAATAGTAAGCTTGCCTAATTTTATTTCTTCTCCATCTTTAGCACTATGAAAATCAAAGGAAGCTGCTGCGTTAGGGCCATAGACAATTGTAGCGCCTGTTTTTTTAGCAAGGTCCAAATGGCCTGAAACAAAGTCGGCATGAAAATGAGTTTCTAAAACATATTTAATTTTTGCTTTGTCTAATTTTGCTTTTTGAATATAAGGTTCTACTTCTCTTAGAGGGTCAATAATAGCCACTTCTCCTTCACTCATTATATAATAAGCCCCTTGTGCTAAACAGCCAGTATATATTTGTTCTAGTTTCATAAATCTCTTTATTAATGGAAGTCAAAGTTGCTCCATAAAATTAGATATTACAGTGATAAAAATCACATTTAGTTTAAAAAATATTAATTCTCACTAAGTGACAAAAGGTACCTAAATTGTAAATCCTTTTTAGGAGTTTTGCTTAAAATTAAAAACATGGAGTTAATAGGCTATTTAGTATCAATACTTATAGGGGTTTCATTAGGCCTGATTGGAAGCGGGGGCTCTATATTAACAGTACCCTTATTGGTTTATCTTTTCCATGTATCTCCTTTACTTGCTACTACTTATTCTTTAGCCATTGTTGGCTTAAGCAGTATTGCAGGCGTTATTTCCAGATTAAAACAAAAATTAGTCGACTTTAAAACCATTTTCATTTTTGGCATTCCCTCTATTATAGGTGTTTTTAGTTCTAGAAAATTTTTATTACCCGCCATACCAGATCAAATCTATAATGGAACTCATATCATGCTTACCAAAAGCCATTTCATTATGTTGTTCTTTGCAACACTTATGTTCATTGCTGCCTTATCTATGATACTTGGAAAAAATAAAAAAGAACAAGAGGGGGTTTTACCTGTTTATGGTTTTAGTTTAATGCTTGTAGGTTTTTGCGAAGGCTCATTGACGGGTATTGTAGGTGCGGGGGGTGGTTTTCTTATTATACCTGCACTCGTACTTTTAGCTAAGCTTCCTATGAAAAGGGCCATTGCTACTTCCTTAGTTATTATAAGTATAAAATCCTTGGTGGGTTTTACAGGAGACTTAATGCATACTTCTGTTGACTGGAATTTTTTATCTAAAATAATTTTATTAGCGACAACAGGAATTATAACAGGTAATTACTTAAATAAAAAAATGAATGGCGCTAAACTAAAAAAAGGTTTTGGCTTTTTTGTTTTAGGCATGTCGCTTGTTATTCTTCTTGAACAGTTCTTCTTTTCTAATTTGATAAACTAAATATTTTATTCATAAGCAGCCATTTCTCTCCAGGCTTAGCAGTAGGCAAGGCTTCTTGGTACTCCCACATTAATTTTTCCCATTGCATCACAATTTCATTTTTAGCATCCAAGGCCGCTTTTTTTTCAAAACTAAAATCATCGTCAGCTTCAATAATCATAAATAATCTATTGGCTACTCTATAAATTTCTAATGCCTTTATACCGGCTTCTTTAATAGATGCAATAATTTCTGGCCAAACAGAAGCATGATACTGTTCATAAGCAGCAATTAATGTAGGATCATCTTTTAAATCTAGTGCCAAACAATATCTTGTCATATCATTCAATATTAATTAGTATTATTAAACTATTGTTATTATTAATAAATTCCTATCACAGTTCTTTATTCCAATTCGTTATTTCAATTCGTTATTCCCATACACAAAGGCTTCCATTACACGCATCGACTGCAAAGCATCTTCAGCACTACAAGGGTTTTCACCTACTCCATTAAAATAAGCCACTATTTTTTCAATAAAATTTTGTTGATTATGTTTAGGGGGTTCAAAATCTATTTGTTCTTCTTTGTCACCCGTGGTTAATCTAATGCTATGTCCAAAAACAGGAAAGGAAATTTTTCCATTAGTGCCTATGATTTCAAAAACATCCATCTCTTCTCCTTTATCTACACAGAAACACCAATTGCCTTTACATTGAATACCATTTTCTAATTCCATTTCTCCGTATACAGTATCTTCTGCTTTATATAAATTGGCTTTATTAAATGCAGTTCCTTTATAGGATTTTGCTTTGCCGAAAAAATAAAATACAAGGTCTAATTGATGGGGCGCTAAATCATAAAAATAACCACCTCCTGATAAACTAGGATCTATTCTCCAGTTTTCAACAGGGTCTAATAGGCCGCTATCATATTTTAACATTTCAATGCGAACTGAAATGATGTCTCCAATTGTTTTAGTGTCTACCAAACGTTTTACTTCTACAAATAAAGGAAGCGCTCTTCTATAATGTGCAATTACTAAAGCAATACCCGATTTTTTTGAATAAGCGTTCATACGCTCACAAGCTGCAACATCAAGCCCCATGGGCTTTTCAACATATACAGGTTTACCTGCTTGCATAGCCGCTATGGCATAGGCTTCATGGAATTTAGGAGGTGTGGCTATATAAATTGCATCCACTTCTGGATGATTTATTAATTCATTCGCATCGGTAAAAAAATAAGGGACCTGATGCCTTTCAGCATACTGTTTTACTTTTTCTGCATCTCTACGCATCACAGCCATTAGTTTCGAATGAGGTGCTTTGTTAAAAGCAGGTCCGCTTTTCACTTCTGTAACAGAACCGCAACCAATCATTCCCCAACGAATTGTTTTCATACTTACAATTTACACTAAATTAATAGCCATTACTATTCATTTCTTATTTAAGATAAGTTTTGAACCAGTTCAAATGACTATTATACCTATGCACTAAATAAGAGGGCACTCGAATACCATGATTTTGATTTGGATAAATAATTAATTGTGTAGGAATACCCTCCGACTTAAAGGCTTGATACATTTGCTCTGCGCCTACTACAGGCACATTGAAGTCGGCCTGACTTGCCATAAATAAAGTAGGTGTTTTTATTTCTTTTACTTTAAAAAAAGGATAAGAAACATCTAACCATTTTTTTAAATTATTCCAAGGCTTGCCTAATTCAGGTTCGTACTGTGTAATGTATTGATCGGTTCCATAAAAAGAAAGCATTAAAGAACTACCCGCACCACTCACTGCTGCTTTAAACCTTGTATCCGTAGCAATAGTATAATTGGTTAAAATGCCTCCATAGCTCCAGCCTGCAATAGCTAATTTATTTGAGTCTGCTATGCCTTCTTTAATTAACTCATTCGTGATACCTATAATATCTTTTACTTCTTTGTTGCCCCAATCGGCATAAATAGCTTTGGTATAATTGGCACCGCGTCCGCTACTTCCTCTATAATTCACAGCAGCTACTGCATAACCTGCAGCTGCATAAATTTGACGCGTCATATCAAATGAATATTCATCCTGTGCTACCGGACCTCCATGAATAAATAAAATAAGGGGTAGCTTTTTTGCATTAGAATCGGGTAAGTATAAAATACCATTTACTTTATTTTTATCAGAGGCGATAGCTGAAATACCTTTTACCACTAGTTTTTTAAGCGGTGCTAAAAAGGCGTCTTGCAAATGCGTAATTTTTTGAAAATTATTATTACTACTCGCAATATAAATTTCATTAGGGGTGGCTGTATTGCTATACAAGGCCACCATGGTTCCGTTTTCATTTAAGTCAATGGCATTATATACGGCCATCTCAGTTGTCAAAGCTTTTACTTCGCCAGTGCTAGCATTTATTTGCATGAGGTTCTGCGCTCTATCATCTTCTACCAATGCATAAACAGATTTACTATCATTCGCCCAAATAATATTCTCTATAGAACGGTCAAAGTTTTTAGTAAGAACTTTACTATTCTTAGTTTTAATATCTATGACTGCTAACTGTTGCAAGTCATACATGTTATAAGCATCTTCTGAACTTGCTTGTAAATAAGCTATGGATAAATTATCGGGACTAAATTTAGGGGAACGGTTCGACCCTTTATAAGTGGTAAGCTTAATAGGGCTTTGTGAAGCGCCTAAGGCTAATAAAAAAATACTGGTATTATCATTTTGGTCAGGACTTGCACTTACATTACTTGCATAAGTAATCATTTTGCCGTCCTTGCTTATACTTACGTCGGACTCATTATAATTACCCTTGGTAAGCGTATCTAATTTTTTAGTAGCTAGTTCAAAACCATATAAATGTGTTTTTCTATTATCTAAATAGCCTTCATAGTCTGCCTTAAAGCGGTACCTATCTATTTCATAAGGTTTTCTATTTTTAGATTTGGCTGTATCTGCATAATTAAAATCTTTAATGGTAAAAATTAAATGCTTACCATCTTTAAACCATTGATAGGCTTCTAATTCTCCTTTAATATGCGTTACTTGAATAGGCTCTCCTCCTCTTCTGTCCATTAAATATAATTGAGCGCCTTCTTCCTCTTCTTTACCTGCAGCAAGAAAAGAAATGTATTTCCCATCAGGACTCCAATTATAATTAGAGGCGCCCTTGGTTTGTTCAGTAAGTGTAACAGTTTCTTTGCCATCTGCGCTTACCATATAAAGTTTGCTTGAAAATTTATCCTTGGCAGAATCTATTTTGGATACACTGTACAAAACCCAATTGCCTTCTGGAGAAATTTTTGGACTGGAAATAGTAGACATTCTATAAATATCATTAGGTCTAATATTACGAAGTACTGTGTTTTGCGCGGTGGCAATAAATACGAACACTGTGTTCAATAAAAAACTAAGTCCCGCTATTTGTATAAATTTTCTCATAGTATTATTTTAATTTTCAAAACCTACAAAATTCCAATTAGCCTTTCTACAGGCTTCGTTAAAGGCAGCAATTTCACCAGCTAATAAAGCTTGTTTTTGTGCTTCGTACTTTTTCCACTCTGCATGTAATTCTTCATAACGCTTCTGTTGCCCTTGAGTTACATAAGGTGTATTAGCCGATTCTATATCGCCTTTTACAAAAACAATATTGGCACTTAATTTATTGATAAAATTTATGACATCATCATTGGACTGCGATTTAGGTTGAATAAGTTGCTCCTCCCATTCTTTAATGGTTTTAACTATGGCTTTTGCTTTAGCGGCTAGTGAATCAAGTGTAGCAACACCTTCTGCTCTTGTTACAAACTGATTTAATTGTTCTTGAATTTTTCTCATTTGTACTACCGATACATGAATGGCTTCAATATCATCAGAGGCTAGTTTAGATAAATTATCTTGCATAGCATATTCACCAGCGTTAGCAGTTAATCTAGGATCGGCCAATACTTCAAAACTACTTCTCTCTGCTTTTCCATTAATAGTTAACTTGGCTTCATATTTACCAGGCACTACAGTTCTGCCTCCCATACTTCCTTCAATGATTACATTATCAATAGAGGGTAAATTAGTATGTCTAAGATCCCAAACAAATCGGTTCAGACCAGAACGAATTTCTATTTTAGCATCGGCCTCTAATTGATTATTACTTGTGGTAGCCTTTGGCTTTTCCATATAATAAGTACGTATCAATTTTTGATTCGCATCTAAAATTTCAAGGGTGGCCGATTTTACTGAATCCTTGTTTTGAATATGAAAATAAATAACGGCGCCAGTAGCTGGATTCACTGCAGTGGTATTTATGTCAATGGGATCTTCCTCTTCTGCAAATTGTCTATCTAATGGGCTTGATCCTGCAACACGCACTACATTTTTTACAGGAAGTAAGGCTGTTTCCGTTTTAATACTTGCTGCATTTTTACGAAGCGCTGTTAAATCATCTAACACCCAGAAAGCACGTCCTTGGGTAGAAGCTAATAAATGATTTTGATGCAATTTTAAATCGGTGATAGGTGTAACCGGAAAATTTAATTGTAATTGTTTCCAAGCCTTACCTCCATTATAAGAAATATAAAATCCAGTTTCTGTTCCTGCATATAATAAATCTTTGACTTCATTGTCTTCTCTTACTACACGCGCGTAAGCTCCGTAAGGAATGCCTTCTGTAATTTTAACCCAAGTTTTACCGTAATCGGTGGTCTTATATATAAGCGGTGTGAAATCGTTAAACTTATATTTATTTACTGCTATGTAGGCAGTGGCTTTATCAAAGGAAGAAACTTCAATCGCATTCACTAAAGTTCCTTTCACTGCATCTGGTGTAATATTGGTCCAAGTAGCACCGCCATCCTTGGTAATATACACTAGTCCATCATCACTACCTGTATAGAATACACCTTTTTCAAGAGGTGATTCAATTACATAAGTAATAGTGCAATAATTTTCTCCCCCCGCACCTTCATTGGTATAAGGGGTTCCGCTCATGCCCATTTTACTAGTATCATGTGTCGTTAAATCGGGAGAAATAGCCGTCCATGATTTTCCTAAGTCGGTGGTTTTAAATAAAACATTACCTGCATGATAAAAAACACCTGGCTCATGAATAGAATGTATAATAGGTGCATTCCAGTTGAATCGATAATTCATATCCTTAGGTTGTAAAGATTGATATTGAACTGGATATTCCATAACACCCACTTGCTCATTGGTTTTAGTATCTAATAAGCTTATTGTTCCTTGATAACTTCCGCCCATTACATATCTTGGATTGTTGGGATCAAAGGCTAAGAAAGCCGATTCACCTCCTGCACTATAAGACCAATCACGTTCTGTAATGCCGCCCCATGAAGTTGTTTGACTTGCTATTTTTACAGAAGTATTATCCTGTTGTCCTCCGTAAATATTATAAGGAAATACATTATCTGCATTCACTCTGTAAAATTGTGCAGTAGGTTGATTGTCTTGTGAAGACCATGAAGCACCACCATTAAAAGAAATAGCAGCACCTCCATCATTGGAGATAATTAAATTTTTATTGTTGCTAGGGTTAATCCATAACTGATGGTAGTCACCATGTGGCGCTCTAAAGGATTGCCATGTTTTTCCACCATCCGTAGATTTCACTGCGGGTGAATTTAAAACGTAGACTGTATTTTCATCCACCGGATCTGCAAAGGCTTCAATATAATACCAAGCACGCTGCACCAAGCGGTGATCCTTGCTTATTCTATTCCAATTTTTTCCTGCATTCTCTGATACAAATAAACCTCCTTGCTCTTTTTGAGAATCACTCTCTACTACTAAATAAATTTTATTAGAATTCGCTTTAGAAACAGAGACGCTCATTTTTCCTAATTCCTTCGGAAGACCTGTTTGAATTTTTTCCCAAGTATCACCACCATCTACCGATTTATACAAGCCACTTCCTTTTCCACCACTTCTCATTTCCCAAGGAAGTCTTCTATAATCCCACATAGCTGCATATAAAATTCTTGAATTATTCATATCCATACTTAAATCCACACAACCTGTATTCTCATCAACATATAAAGTTTTGTTCCAAGTTTTTCCTCCATCTGCAGATTTATAAACACCTCTATCAGTACTTGCACCATGAATAGCCCCTTGTGCACCAATGTATACTAAGTCTGCATTTTTTGGATGAATACGAATAGAAGAAATTTGACGCGTTAATTCAAGTCCCATATTTTTCCAAGTCTTACCTGCATCGGTTGATTTATAAATACCATCCCCATAAGAACTCATCACACCTCTTGGTGCATGTTCTCCCATTCCTACATAAACTACATTGATATCTGATTCAGCTACGGCTACTGCACCCACCGATCCTGTTTTAAAAAAACCATCTGAAATATTATTCCAACTAATACCTGCATCTTCTGTTTTCCAAACACCCCCACCTGTAGTGCCCATATAATATACTAGCGGATTTCCATTAACCCCAGTGGAGGTAACTGAACGACCACCACGCATAGGACCCACATTTCTCCATAACAAAGGCTTGTAATAACTAGTTTCATTAACTGGTTTTGCAGTTTCAATTTTTATTGCATTTGTTTTCTTTTGGGCCAAAATGAATAAAGGCAGGCATAAGAAAAATGAAATACGCAAAATACTGTTTCTCATAAATTAAATTTTTGGATACTGATAAATAGGAATTGTAAGGTTTAAATTTAATAAAAATAGGCGAACCTGTCAAAGACAAGTTCGCCTATTGTATAGAATAGCTTAAAAATATTAAAGCTTAGTTATTTAAATGTAAAATGAAGTGAAATGACATTTGAATTTAAATCGGTGCTTTGACTATAATGTCCGTACCTAATTTCTAATGCTGACATATAAGTATCCTTAATTCCACCTGGGGGCGCTGTTCGCATGCCTAAGCCAAAATAGTTACTATTAAAGGCCGATGAAGAATAATTACTTGTAAAATAGGTGTCCGATACATTATGCTCCCCTCTTTTTGCAAAATATTTAGTAGCCGTTTGCGTATAAAAACGATAAAAAGGAGAGATAGAGAAAAAAGGAGTGAATTTATAGGGCAATTCAATACTTGCAGTATGTGAAACAAGTCCCCAATCATCGGTATAAAATCTGTAGTAAGTTCTGACAATTAAATTATCCCCAATAAAATAATTTAGTCTGGCGCCTAATGGAATTTTTAATCTGGAATGTGGCAAATTTTCAATTTTTTCACTACCATCTTTAAAAACAACTCTATGAAAAGGAAGACCTAGCCAACCATCCTGTTTTACAATATCAAAGAGTAAACTTGTTTGTACACTTTTATTAATTACTTGAGAATAGGTAAAGGAGCTTGTAAAAGTGTTTCTTGGTGAAGTTGGTATGCTTGCTTTTTCAGACCCACCTAAATCATAAATAGTTCCTCCACTTCCTCTACTTGCATTGGTAGTTATAATATTTACATCATAAGGTGTAATACCATTACTAGCTACTGCAGGAATTAGTTCTGAAGGATATATTAGTTTTACTTGATCAAAATAGGCAGATACTTTTGCAGAAAATTCACCTCCAATTTTATTTTTAAATCCATAATGACCATCTAATGCAATGGAAGAATAATTATATTCATGTGAGTAGTAAGTTCCCAAACCAAACTCTGTTCCTTTCTCTTCATTTTCTACTGTCCAATTTATAGAAGGATATACTCTATTGCCATCCGGTGAAGAAGCGCCTGTTTTTGAAATCCATTTTTGAGATGCAGCTGTATGATGATCAACCCCTAAACCTGCAAGGATAGTGTGTTTTAAGCCAGTCTCACCATAGCCCACTAATTTTAATTCTAACATATTTGCAAAGTCGGTTAACTTTTCTGAGCCATCCATATATTGAGTTCCGATATATCCACTACCCCCACCTGTTACTGCAGAGTGCGTTCCATTTTGTGAATAATAACTTGTTACTAAATTAATTTCTTCCAACTTTAATGGCTTGGCCTGAAATATATTCGTATAATGTTCTGTGACTTGTGAATACCCTTGTAAAAACAATAAGTAAAGTCCTATGAGTGTTAGAGATATTTTTTTCATTAAATGATTCTAAAGAATTGTATAATTAATTACAGCCACAACCTCCTCCAGTTTTACCACCATTCGCACCAGCTGCACCTTCTTTATAAGATTGAAAATTAAGCTCATTTTTTTCAACCCTTCTAGCATTCAATGCCATCTCAGCATCATTAAGTCTATTTTTTTGATATTCTCTTACTGTCTCACAAGAACTAGCAAAAAACATTGTCAGTAAACCTGTAAAAAATAAATAATTTTTTTTCATGAATTTGTATTTTGTATTACTTTGTTAATCGTATGTTTTTAGAAGCATATAATTTGTTATCATCGTCTATTACTATAACTTCTATATCTTTGATTTGATTGATCATATCAATACCTGCATGTATTCCCATTATCATCACCGGAGTAGCCATGGCATCTGCAATTTCTGCATTAGTAGAAACAATTGTTACACTTTTAATTCCTGTTACTGGTAAACCTGTTTTTGGATTAATAGTATGCGAATATTTCTGTCCATCAATGACAATAAATTTTTCATAATTACCTGAAGTGGCTACCGACAAACCACTAATATTCATGTAAGAAAAGATATTGTTCGCCATTTCAGGATGTACAATACCAATAGTCCATTTATCTCCATTGGGTTGATTCCCCCAGGTAGTTAAATCTCCAGAAGCGTTTACCACACCACTTTTCACTCCAGCTGCTTGCATAATGAACTTAGCCCTCTCTGCCGCATAGCCCTTACCAATACCTCCAAATCCAATACGCATTCCTTTTTCCTTTAAAAAAACAGTAGAGGCTTCTTTATTAAGAATGATATTTTTGTAATTAATTAGGCGAACGCTATTTTTTGCTGCTGCTTTGGAAGGTAAAGTAGTCATAGTTGTATCAAAATTCCAAAGTGATTTATCTACTGAGCCATAGGAAATATCAAAAGCTCCTTGCGTGACTGAAGAAATGCGCAAAGAGCGTTCAATAAGTGCAAAAGTTTCTTCGCAAACTTGAACTGGCTTAATACCAGCATTACTATTAATTATATTCGTTTCACTATCCTCAGCATAAGTAGTTAATAATTTTTCAATTCTTTTTATTTCAAGCACGCCTAAATCAATTTTTTCAAAAGCCCATTTTTCATTAGAAGCAACCACAGTTATTTCGAAGTGATTACCCATCAATTTCATTGCTTTTTTATATGACCTAAGTACACTCATTTACTTATTGTCTTGAATAGTTTGTTGAACATCTTCTATAAAATCTGTAGTGGATGCAGGAAAGCCTTCCCAAGATTTTATTAATTTTCCCTCTGCATTTAATAAAACAGTTAAAGGAAAAATACCTTTATTATTATACTTGTCTGCTAAACCATCATTTATTTTTTGTTGAGCTGCTGTTAATTGATTTTTTTTATACCTAGGAAAATCTGCATTTAATAAAACCAATTTGTCATTCGCTAATTGTATAAATGGATCAGTTGTAAAAACTTCTTTATGCAATCTTATACAAGGGCCACACCAATCTGAACCAGAGAAATTAAGTAGTATAAATTTATGTTCTTTTTGAGCACTAATCAATGCTTGCTCATAATTATTACCCCATTGCAACGGTGTTGAAAACATAAAAAGATAAAGAGCAAGCAAAATTCTCATAGTTGACTTATTTAAAGGATATCTTAAAAACTACGACAAATATCGTTTATAAATATTATTTTTATATTATAGAATAAAAATTTAACATTATTATATAGTACAAGCAGGGTTCTTGAGGCATTATTAATATATCTATTTTTTGTTATATATAATTTAAATAATAAAAACTAAGTGAGAAATAGACTCTAGTATCTTTAAATTCAATTCAACTAAAGCATATTTTTAAAAGATGGAAACTATAGAAATTTCAGGGGTTTTAGGTTTAACAGCGATGGTGGTTTTAACCTTAAATATACTAATGGGCATTATGTTAAGTACAGCTTATAAGCAATCGGCTTATTGGAAGAAACTACCTGCCAAAGTAAAAGCGTTTAAAATAATTGATATACATAATTACACAGCTTATTTTGCTTTAGTGATTGTGTTTTTACATTTTATCATTATTCCTTTAGACCCAAGTTCAAAATTTAGTTTCAAGCATTTATTGAACCCTTTATCAGCACCACATCAGCCCATCTTTGTTTTATTAGGCACAATTTCATTTCTAGCCTTGTTAATAG
>Ga0114958_10002207_pt1 | contig 14722 bp, 11 predicted proteins | sample C_130208_EF_Meta_FD_89577 | JGI IMG/M metagenome (GOLD analysis project Ga0114958, IMG submission 89577) | Freshwater microbial communities from Lake Croche, Canada to study carbon cycling - C_130208_EF_MetaG | ecosystem: Environmental > Aquatic > Freshwater > Lake | place: Lake Croche, Canada... | reverse complement strand
TCGTGGACGATGACGTATTCGAGAAGGTGCCTGGGCTTCTTCACCAACTCGGTGTTGAGCCGGATGTGGCCGGCTCGGTGGTTGCAGCCGCCCCACTTGGTCTTCATCCGTTGCAGGAAATAGCCGTGGACCTTGACGCCGAGCTTGGGCTCCCATTTGCGGATCAGCGGTGGCACGGCCTCATGAAGGAGATCCTTGTGCCACTGGTGCATGACCTCGGCCCGCTTGAAGTCGCTGCTGCTGGGGCGCACGGCCAGGACGATGCGCTTGTGGTCCACGGTCACGCAGGGCTTGGCCTCACGCTGTTCGACATTCAGGAGGTATCGGCGTCCCCAGAGATAGTGGCTCTCGCGGGTGACGAACTGACGGGGAGTCTCGCGTGCCTGGCTGGTCAGCTTCTTCTGCTGCTCCCGGATCCATCCGAGCTTGGAGATGGCGTAGGCTCTGGCGACTTCGAGACGCGTCGCCAGCGGGGCGGCGAGGGTCACACGACCATCAGGCGGCCGCACGGAAAGATGGACGTTCTTGATGTCCTTCCGCGTCACCTCGATGGAGATCTCCCCGAGTTGGATCGTTTGGGTCATCAGTATCCAGGCTGGTTCTTGACGAGATCGAACAGCGCCTGCGTGGCAGTCTTGTTCTTGCCTGTGAGAAGATGAAGGGCATTGATTACCTGACGACCACGTGGACCATCGAGATCTTCCTTCCACCCGGCAGGAGCCTTGTCGCGCATGGTCTGATCGATCAAAAGAGCGAGGTCCGCCCGGTCCTCGATGTCCAGAGGGCCTTCCTCCTTCATGACCGAGGAGTAGGGATCCTCCATGATGGCCGGGAGGTTGTTGAAGATCACAGTGGCCTCTGGCTTGCCGTGAAGGACCACTGGGACCCCGCTGGATGGAGCCTTGGCAGTCATCTTCTTCACCAGGTCCTCGGCCTGCTTGAGGAATTTCTCATAGGACTCCGCATCGTCCCGCTTCTGGTGGATGAGGTCTTCCAGCAGCTTGGAGATTTCCTCGTAGAACTTCGGGTCGGTGAGCTGGTCGCGGATGATCGTCTTGCGGATGTTGTTGATGATGCCCTCGGCGATCGCGTTCTTCGAGAGCTTGCCCTTCTGGTTGAGCTGCTTGGCGATGGCATCGTGGATGCCGGTTTCGATGATCAACTCGGTGAGCGACATCGAACTCAGGTTGCCAAGATCGACCGCGTGGTCGGCCTGGATGTAGGTGTTGATGAGGTGGCGCATGTCCGCCTCATAGGGCTTGATGTCCAGTTCCTCGCCTGAGTGCTTCTTGATGGCGTTGCGGACGTCGGCGTAGAACACGGTCTCCGTCTCAAGCGCGGCGATCTCGGCAGCGGAATAGCCAGCCTTGTCGAGATCCTGGACGATGTCCGCGTAGGCCCGCAGGTAGGTGGCGGCCGCCTTGTAGAAGGAAATCCGGAGCGGTTCGGTTTCCGAGAGAGCGCTGGCATCCGACGCGTCGCCGCAGAAGTAGTGGAGAAACTGCTCCTGCTCGCGGGGATGGGCCACTGGCGCGCAGAGGTAGGACAGGGCCTCGCGTGCTTCATCCAGCTTCTTTCTGCCCTCCTTGAGCCAGTCCTTGAGCTCCACGTTGGAATCGCTGCCGCAGGTCTCGGTGTCTAGTTCGTCGGAGGTGTAGACGGCGATCGAGTTCTGGACGTTCTCGAACAGCCCCTTGAAATCCACGATGTGGCCGTAGTCCTTGTCGTCGCCGTCCAGACGGTTGGTGCGGCAGATGGCCTGGAACAGGTTGTGGTCCCGCATCTCGTTGTCGAGGTAGATGTAGGTGCAGGAGGGCGCGTCGAATCCGGTCAGCAGCTTGCTCACCACGATCAGCAGCTTGAGGTTGGCCGGCTCCTCGATGAACCGGCGCTTGGTTTCGTCCTCATACTGCTTGGTCGTCTGGTCGTTCTTGAGGACGTACTGGGTGTAGGTGTCGAACTTGTAGCGTTCGTCGCTATTTGCGGGTTCAAGCGCAATGGCGGAGGGATTCGGCTCGAAGGAGGTGATGATCCCGCAGTATTGGCCGAAGGGTGAATTCTGGAACAGGCGGAAGTAGTGGCAGGCATCGTAGATGCTGGCTGCCACCAGGATCGCGGTGCCCCGGTTGTTGTTGAGGCGGTTCTTGACGCCGAAGTCATGGATGATGCTGGCAATGATCCGCTGCTTGCGCTCGCCGGAGCTCATCAGCTCCTCCATCGTCGCCCAGCGCTTGCGCAGAATCGAGCGCTGGTAGCCGTTCAGCCCCTTGGTGCTGCTCTCAAACCAATCGTCGATGGCCTTCTCCGAGGTGAGGCGCTGCGGCACGTCCCGGGCTTCGTATTTGAGGTCAAGCACCACCTTGTCCGCCACGGCCTCGTGGAACTTGTAGGTGTGGATGAAGGTGCCGAAGATTTCGCGGGTCGTTTCCCGATCCTTGCGCAGCAGCGGCGTGCCGGTGAAGCCGATGAAAATCCCGCCCTCCAGCCAGCGCTTCATCTGCTTGTTCATGCCGCCGCCCTGGGTACGGTGGCACTCGTCCACGAAAATGTAGAAGCGTCCTTGGACCTGCGGCGGCGGGCCGGTCAGATCGAGGTTGAACTTGTGGATCAGCGCGCACATCAGGCGCGGCTGGGCGGCGATCAGTTTGCTCTCGAACTCCTGGCGCGAGGTGATGCGCGGCGAGGGCGCATCCGTGCTGATCACGCCGACGTTACGCATCACGCCTTCGATCTGTTTGTCGAGTTCGTCGCGGTCGGTGATGATGAGAACCCGGCCGTCCGGGTCATGTTCCAGCAACCACTTTGCCAGCATGACCATGAGGATGCTCTTGCCGCTGCCCTGGGTGTGCCAGATGACACCGCCCTCCAGCTTGCGAATGCGCTCCTGTGCCGCCTTGAATCCCTCGTATTGGTGCTTCCGAGGCACCTTCTTCTGGCCACCGTCGAAGATGATGCAGTGGCGGATGATGTCGAGCAGGCGGGTCTTGTCACACAGCGCGGCCAGCGGCCCGTCCAGAAGGGCTCCAGCTGGCATTGCAGCCCCCTTAGCCTGCCTTTCCTTCCACTCCGTGAAGAACTTCTCCGGAGTGCCGGTGGTGCCGTAGCGCAGCCCCTGGGAGTCGTTGGCGGCGAAGACGAGCTGCACCGTGCTGAAGAAGCCCATGTTGAAGATGGGCTCCTGGTTGGTGATGAGCTGGCGCACGCCGTCTGCCACCTCCACCGAGCTGCGCTTCAGCTCGATGACCACGGTGGCGATGCCGTTGAGGTAGATCACCAGATCAGGCCGGCGCTCGTAGCCGCCCTTGAGCGTGACCTCTTCGGCCAGAGCGAAGTCGTTGTTCTCCGGGTTCTGCCAGTCGATCAGGTGCACGGTCTCGAACGGCCGGCCGGCGGCGATCTGCACCGGCACGCCGTAGCGCAGCAGGCGGTAGGTGCGGAGGTTTGCCTGGTAGAGCGTGATGCCGGTGGCGTCGGCGGCGGTCTCCAGCTTCTGCAGGGCGGCGGAAATGTGGGCGTCCGAGTAGCCTCGTTTTCTCAGGTTGGCCTCCAGCAGCTTGCGTTCGATAGGGCGGTTGCCTGCCCGCTGGCTCCACTCCCCGAGGTAGCGGTAGCCGAGGCCCCCCGCGTCGGTGAAGAGTTTCACCACGCGGATCTGTGTCTTGCGTTCGGAGCGGGGTTGGTCAGGCATGGGAAAATCGGGTTTGACGGAATGCGGCGGCGGCGGTATGAGTTTTCATGTCCGGTGGTTGAAATTCGGCTCCATGCCGTGTGTTTCGGGTCTTTTGGCCAGTGAAACCTATACCCACCGGATTTTTATTTTCCCGGGGTCGGGCGGTCTTCCTTTGCGGGTCAGGTAGGATCCATAGCTTTTTCCGTGCGGGTCGTCCACATCGTGGATGATCGAGACCTTCGGCCACAGGGCGTGCAGGAAACGCGCCTCATGCCGTTCGTAGCAGCGCTGGAGTGCCCACAGGCAGTAATCCGCAATCTGGAGGCCGGGTTGCTCCCATGGGTAGGCGGGCAGGATTTCCAGGGTCGGCTCGTGCTGGAGCCTTTGTTCGCTGAGAAACTTCTGCCGTGTCTGCTCCAAGTGATCCTTGAGCGCCCGGGTGCGATCCGACTTGCCGCGCCGGGCGAAGGTGATCCGGTAATGGTCGTGCTTGTGGAGCCTCTGTTTGAAGAGCATGCGCACCGTCAGGTCGTAGAGTTCATTCGGGTGGTAGCGGTAACCGGCGTTCATCCGGTTGCGATCCTCGACGTAACGGAGCACCGCCCGCATGTCCTTGACCACCGCATAGAACTTGAAATCCAGGGTCAGGAGCAACTCGAACACCTTGGAGCGGATCTCCAGATGATCGTCCTTGGCGTGGAAGGCGCGGAAGGTCTTACCTGCCGCCGGCTGAAGCGAATAAATGGAGGAGTAAAGCGGATGAGCCAGCAATTCCCCCCGCAGTTTTTCCAGTGCGGCCGCTGCCCCGGCGTCACAGGCGCAGCGAACCATCCCGAGCATGAAGAACTGCGGCGCACCCTCATCCGCCAGGCGGTTCCTGCCCTTGGGGCCGAAGAGCACGCCGTCGCCAGCCTCGTCCACAAAGTAGGTGGCCGTGATCGGATCCGGGGCTGGTGTTGGGTTGTTCATATTCCACTCATACCAATCTCGTTCTTCCGGTGAGGAGTTCCTGCATCATGCCCTGCTTGAGGGCGCGGGTCTTCTCCCGCCGCTGCTCCAGGGTCGCCAGCTCCGCGTCCATCTCGCTCAGCACCGAAGCGATGGCGGTTTGTTCGGGGAGGGGTGGGAATGGAATTTCTTGGTCTGTCACGCTCCTCCGTCCGAGGCCAAGCTGGGCGGAACCGATGACCTTCTTTTTCAATTCGCCATTGATTCTGTGGGAGTTGATCGTGTAGGCCAAATAACGCGAATCACCCGTCAGCGCCCTCAAGCAGTAAACATGGTCGCCGAGAACGTAAGTGTCGTCGGCGTCGATGTAGGCCACCTTGCCGATGATTTTGCCTCCGCCGATATCGTCTTTCGGCATGATGAGGTCACCGGCATTGAGGAAGTCGCCACAGAAGTTTGTCTGCTTGGAAACAATGAGCCGTCCTTCGGTGGAGACCGAGCCCATGTCACATATCCAGTAGTCACCGCTCTCGACAATGAAGGTGCTCTTCGACTTCCCGGCGGAGATAGTGAATGCTTCCCCCAGCGTCTTCACCACCCACTCGCCCTTAAAGCCGGGGAGACGGGTTTGGCCGGTGAGGAGTTGCTGCATGGCGGCCTGTTTGAGGTCGCGCTTTTTGGCGATGAGCCGGTCCAGCGCCCCCAGCAGCCCATCCACATCGCTCAACGCCGTCGCGATGGCGCGTTGTTCGGGGAGGGGTGGTAGAACGATCCGCAATGCCTTAAATACCGGCATGTAAATCGTGTTGTGAATGCTCCCCGCCATGAGGCTTTTCCAAGTTCGGCCCATTCCGCGAAACAGATACAGCAGGAAGTAGTTATCGAGCCGCGGCCCGCAAATGTAGTTCGCAAAGTCCTGACTGGTCGCCATGTCCCGACCTAGCACTGTCGTTTTTCCAACGGTCGCCGTTCGTGAAAAGACGACAGTTCCTTTGGGGAGCATCCTTGCAGAGGAATGTGCCAAGCCTTCTTCGGTGATCATTTGCTCGGTCGTGAGTATTTCTCGACCACTGAGCCCTCCCGTATCGTGAAGCGACACCCAAGGGATTTTTCCACCCCAGTATGCTGGCTTCCGCTTGCTAGGCGTATGTCCGCTTTCCAGTTTTGCGACACTTGCAATTTGCGCACACTCCCACTCCTCCGGGATCACGCCGACCTCGGTCTGTTTGTAGCCGGGAGGGGTCATAAGGATGAAGGTTGAGGGTTGAAGGATGAAATCATAAAGGAGTCAATCGTTGCGACGTTTGGCGTTCTTGGAAATGGTCGTGAGGATGGCGACGAGCTGGTTGATTTCGTCGCGAAGGGAAGAGAGTTTGGCCTCAGGGACGATCTCACTGCGGACGAGGAGTTCGAGCCAGTAATCGGTCTCATCGGCTTCCTTGAGGCAATCGCCGATCTTCGAGATGAACTCCGCCGTGCTGCGGGCTCTTCTCGCCTCGCGGTAGTTCGCGCCGACGGAGGTTCCCGACCGTAGCACTTGTCGCCCCAGAGTCCGCGCCTCGTCCGTTTTCGGCAGAGCAGAAAACATCTTCACGATTCGAAGTGCGAACTCCGTCGCCCTTTCCCCCAGATTCTGTGGCCCTTCATCCTTCATCACTCACCCTTCATCCTTTCTGTCTGGTGGTGACGGTGCGGACGGCGTGGAGCGTGTGGCCAGCCGCGAGGGTTTCTTCAATGAACGCGAGGAAGCCCCCTGCGGGGTGGCAGGGGATGACATCGAAGGGGATCAGATCCTCGCCCGCGCGGACGAGGTTCTTGTCGTGGGCATCGAAAACGCCGAGATTGTCATCGCGGCGGTAGTAGGCGCTCTCGGTGACTTTCTCGAAGCCGCGCACGGCGAACCAGGCGTCGATCTCTGCCGTGCTGACCGGGACGATGTCGAAGCGGGGCTGGGAGGTGACAATGGCGAGTTCGCCATTGGCCTGGTGGATGACACCCTCCAGGCGGTTGAGTCCGGGAACGAGGAGGTTCTGGAGGTGGAGGCGCTCCAGATACTCGATGGGTGAGGCTTCCCAGAGGTGGAAGCGGCGGGAATCCTCCGCAGAAGAGACGAGCGCCAGCTCGATGCCGGGGCTGAGCCCGAAGACGCCGTTGCGGGTGACCTTCAGGACCCGCTCGCCCTGTTTCAGAATTTCATGCTCCTGCCCCCCGCGATCAAGGAAGGGAATGATCTGATCCGGGATCAGCAGGAGACCCAGACCGTCTGCCCACCGAAGGAGACTGGCCTCCTGCCCGGCAAGAGAGGGCGGCCCAGATGGGCCTCCACCTGCTTCTTGAACTCCTCGGAGGAAATCGATTGCCGCGAGGACAAGATCTCCCGCATCCGCTCCTCGCTGATCAGCGGGCGGACGGGAGTAGCCGTCGGACGTTCGGTTTTCACTAGGCATGAGGATAGGACGGAATCGGAGTGGTGACAAGCTGGGGTTTCCGCTCAACAAGCGCCCATTTTCGCCAGGTGCGCGGCCACCTTGGCAGCGAGCTGCTCGACCTCCTCCACGATCTGTGGGAGCGGGGCGGCGTAGCGGTCGGCGAGGAGCCGGATGCGGCTGGTGAGGCTCTGGGAGACGCGATCCAGTTCGCCCTGGATGGCGGCGGCGAGGGTGGTGAGCCATTTGTCGTCCACGACGAGGGTCTGGATCTCGGCCTCGGTGAGCTGTGGGTATTTCTCGTAGGCGAGCAGATCGAGCGCGATCTCGGCCTCGCGGATGGCCTTTTTGAGTTCGGCTTCCTCGGCGCTGAGGCTGAGCCATTGCTTGAGGACGGCGGTTTCCTCCTTCGCGTCTTTGTCGCCCCTGATCTCTCGGAGCCGGGTGTTGACCTCGGCCTTGTTGATCTTTTCCAAGGCTCCGAGGAAGCCGTCTTCGCCGCCATGTTCCTCTTCCAATTCGGCGAGGGTGGCGGTGGCGGCTTCGAGATCGGCGGTGGCGGCTTCGATGTCTGCCTGCTCCTTGGCGAAGTAGCGGGCGACGATGAGGGACTTTGGCACGAGGTCGCAGGTCCAGCCTTTGTCCTTGGTCTTGCCCTTCTTGTCGGTCTCCAGGATGCGGGAGGTTTTGGCCTCCCAGCCATCGGCCGCGATGAGGTAGCAATCGTCCTGCATGGAGGCGGCCCAGAAGTCCATGAGGTGCTGATAGACGGCGTAGGGGTCGATGAGCAACTGGCTCTCCGCGTGGTGCAGGAGGTTTTCCGAGAGATCGCGGATGACTTCCTTGGGCAGGCAGTCGAGCTGGATGGTCCTCAGGCTGACAGAGGCCTTCTCCCGCCACGCTTCGAAATGCGTTTCCAGCCCGGCGATGAAGGCGGAGAACTGCGGGTGGCCGTGGATCAGCGGCTTGATCTCGGCGGCCGGGGTGCGAAGCGCGGAGTAGCCGGCGCGGGAAGGCTGGAAGAGGGCGGCGCGGAGTTCGGGGCAGATGTCCCAATACTCGTGCAGGGCATCGATGTCGCGGATGGGGATGCCGCCGAGGAGGTGGCCGCCGATGTCCTGGATGTCCTCGGCCTCCTGGGTGTCGATGTAGCGGGGCAGGTTGAGATTGAAGTCGTTTTTCTCGATCTCGTCGTGCGGGACGAGGCGGGAGTAGCCGGGGTGCTCTTCGGCGTTGGTGAAGACATCGACGATCTGGTGAAGGTCGCGCTCGCGAAGGCGGTTCTTGTTGCCGTCCTTGATGAAGCCCTTGGAGGCATCGATCATGAAGATGCCCTTGCGGGCGGTGGCATTCTCCTTGTCGAGGACGAGGATGCAGGCGGGGATGCCGGTGCCGTAGAAGAGGTTGGCGGGCAGTCCGATGATGCCCTTGAGGATGCCGGAGCGGACGAGCCTGGTGCGGATGACGGCCTCAGCATTTCCCCGGAAGAGGACGCCGTGAGGGAGAATGCAGGCCCCCTTCCCCGTGCTCTTCATCGAGCGGATGATGTGGAGCAGGAAGGCGTAGTCGCCCTGCTTGGCGGGAGGCTCGCCCCACTCGAAGCGCTGGTAGGGGTCATTGGACGGCGTGAGGCCGGTGCTCCACGTCTTCACGGAGAAGGGTGGATTGGCCACGACAAGGTCGTAGGTGCGGAGGTTTTCCGAGTCCTTGAACTTGGGATCGGAGAGGGTGTTTCCCGTCAGGATGGTGGCGGTGGGGAAATCGTGGAGGATCATGTTCATGCGGGCGAGACCGGCGGTGGTCATGTCCATTTCCTGGCCTTCCAGGGTGATGTGCTTGCCGGCCTCTGCGGCTAATTTCAACAAAAGGGAGCCAGAACCGCAGGTTGGGTCAAACGCGGTGGTGCTGGCCTTGGTGTTCTGCGGGGTGATACCTAGGACCTTGGCCATAATGCGGCTGATCTCGGAAGGGGTGTAGAACTGGCCCTTGCTCTTGCCGCTCTCGGTGGCGAAGTGCCGCATGAGATACTCGTAGGCGTCGCCGAGGATGTCGTCGTTGTCGGCGCGGTTGTTCGAGAAATCGAGCTCCGGCTTTTGGAAGATGCCGATGAGGTTTCCCAATCGCTCGACCATGGCATTGCCCTCGCCGAGCTTGTTGGGGTCGTTGAAGTCCGGGAAGTCGCTCTTGGACAGGCGGGAGTTCGCCTCGACGAGCGGCTGGATGATCTCCTTGTTGATGCGGTCCCCGATGTCCGGCTTGCCCTTGAGAGCGATCATGTCCGTGAAGCTGGCACCGGGCGGGATGGTCACCGGCGGGGCAAAGTCATCGGAGTCCCCGTATTTGTCGGAGACGTATTTGATGAACAGCATGAAGAGGACGTAATCCTTGTACTGGGAGGCATCCATGCTGCCGCGGAGCTCATCGCAGGAGGCCCAGAGGGAGGAGTAGAGGTCGGATTTCTTGATGGCCATGAGGCGGAAAGGTGAAGGCGAACGCCCGGGATTGTGATTCCAGCCGCGCAGACTGGCGAGAAGGTTTTGAACGCTAGGATCATTGCCACCGGGGTGGGACAACGGCGGGGGGAGGTGGTTGATTCTGGAACCCGGCCCTAGCGACTCTTTACCACCCAAAAGACCTGGGCTGAAACGATCGAGATTGGAGAGGCTGTAATCTGAAACTTCAGCCGGTGAAGCTAATCACGTGGGAATCTGGATCGAAATCGGTCGGGAGCGCGTCTGAACGGAAGATTCCGAAAAGCTGAGTCCATACGTCATCTTCGAGCAGGGTAACCATGTTATCTCCATTTCCTTCGTCGAATCCATATTCGTAGGATATACCGCCGATATCCGTGAGTAAAAAGCGGGCGTGAGGTCTACCGCCTTGAGGCAGGTCATCCCAGTAACAAATCGTCAGATTCCAGCCTTCTGGCAATTCCCTAACGACGTATTGCTGCCACTGAGTGACCTGATGTTGGCGAACGTAGTTTTCATTATACTGAAGAGTCCGGCGAGTGTGAACCTCCAGCCGCCTTGGCGTTCTACCCAAATCCTCCAGAAAATAGACTAGGTGTATGAACGTATCGAAGAAGCGGTTGAGGACCACAAGGATTGAAGCCATAGTGGCCCGCGAAGGGCCGTTCGAAAGAACAGGACTTTTCACCAAGTAAGCAAAAAATCTCATGAAACTCGAATTCCAGATGGTTTCCGAATTCGGCGAATTCCTCGCCGACGGTCACGTTGGAAACCAATTTCGCTCCCTCCAGATTGAAAGCATCTGGGATCGAGTGGAATCGGTCGTGTTCGATTTTACCGGCGTGACGAACCTGACCGATTCGTTCGTACGTGCCTGCTTCGGCAACATGGCCGAGGAACACGGCGAAGAATTCTCCAGGAAGGTCCGTTTCAAGGGCTGCTCGCCCTTGGTTCGCTCGTTCGTTTCCATTGCCGTCTCGGAAGGCTTGAAAAAGCACCGGGAACACCACTCCGGCCGCTGAGTTGATTTCCGCTCAGGAATTCAAACGCCTGCCCCAGCGAGTCGCTTTTTGCAGCAGGGGGATCTCGGTGTTCATGTCGGCCTGAATGCGGGTGAAGAGCTTCAGGTATTGCCCAAGAACACGGAGCGCGTCTTCGCCCATTTCCTTCCCTTCGAAAAGCTCCGGGGCAGCCTTGGAAAAATCCAGGCCTAGCTGGACGGCATGCGACCTCAGCTCGAAGCCCATGTTAAAATTCGTGAGAAGCAGGCGGTGGCGTGGTTTGTTGGTCGGGCCGCAGGCGTCGAGGAACCAGGTGGGCGAGCCGATGGAATCGACGTGCAGGAGCGTGAGGAGCTTCTTTTCGAGGTGCCAGAGCTTCAGGAGGCGTTCTTCAGAGACGTTGAGCATCTTCAGGAAGACGACGGCGCGGAGGAAAGCGAGGTAAGCAGCCGAGTGTCTAGCCCCCTCGAACGCGGGTAGCTCAAACCGCGCCTGCAAGCCGTGGAGATATACCGCCGGGCGGTTCAGTGCTTTTGCCATTTCTCCGAGGGTATGCATTGCGGGTTGGATAGCTGTTCGCTGCTTGCCAGCATAGCATGCTGACTCGCTTCCCATCACTCTTCCCCAGGATTGGTAATCGTCCAGATCCGTTTCAGGGGGAGTTCGGATTGGCGATCCTCGTCGAGGGTATCGTAGTGGGCCAGCAGATTCTCGATCAGGTCATTCCGATTCTCAAGTCGGACGCGGAAGAACTGGGTGGCGCGTTCCCGTTCCACGGACTGCTTGAAGCCTCCCCAGCTGATCAGAAGGCCCTGCTCGGTAGGGAATCTCTGAATGGTACCGATGAGCTGGTCGAGGACCACCCGCTCGACGGGGGTGTCGGAGGATTTGACCTGCACGCGGATCCTGGGCTTGCCGAATCAGAGAGGGCCGGGGGCGGCAAGGAGATCGACGCCGTGATCCGGACCGGTCGGGGACTGGTGGACGGTGTACTCACGGGCCTGTAGAATGCTCCTTTCATTGCTCCGCGAAATGATAGTTGAAACGGGCATCGGGTGCCGCGTCGCCCTTGCTATAAAAGTCCATGACCTCTCCTGATGCGGGAATGTTGTCCACCCATTTGAAGTCCAGCTTGAGTTTGCCAGCGGCGATACCAGCGCCCAACATCTCCCGGGGTATCGATAGGGTTAGCTGATTGCCCGCCCATATCAGCGGTACCATGGCGACCTTATCCCAAGTCTTGGACTCTGCGTTGTAGCGCTCGAGCGAGCAGATGTCTCCTTCACGGCTGCGATTGACGAGGAAGTCATAGCCATGCCAGCCAGTGGCGGGATTGGCATCGGCATCAAGGTAGAGCATCATCCAGTCTTGGTCGGCAGCGGGTGTGAGAGCTGCGGCAGTCTGGACGTGGAAAAACAGGAATTTTTCGTCACGGGCCACCTGCGCCAGCACCAGATCGTTGCGCGAACTGTTATCCGCATAGCGGATTCCCGGCACGGTGGCGTCGCTGGAGCGATTCGACACATCCCCGGTGGCGTCGCGGAACACGGGGCGCACATCCGCCCAGGAACCAGGTTGTTCCAAGGCGTTGGTCATGGCGGGCGATGGGGCGGGTGGTGGTGCCATTCCTTTGTAGCGCCGCATGTTTGACACAAACTGCCAATAGTAGTTGTCCCGGTAGCCGCCACTCATCGGTTCAATGTCCCGGTTGAATTCCATATTGAATTGATCGACCATGTGTCCCTGGCCCGCGACCGTTTTGCGATTCAGGAAGACCACATCGGGCGTTTCCCAAACGGCCGCAGTCCACTCATTCCAGCCGGTGACCATCAACATCGGCGCACCGATTTGATCAGCCACTTTCCATTGCTCCTCGAAATACAGGCCTTTGGGTGCGTCTTTGGAAACCCATTGGTCGTTGTAGACCGGCTCATATCCCGGAATACAACTCACGCTGGCGGTTTTCATGTTGCCCCAAAGCGGGCCACCCAGCGATTTGGTGACAGACATTTGCTCGACCTTGCCATCCGGTCCCAGCGCCGGGTGTTGCGGATGGGAATCCATGAAGCGCCAGCGTCCGGGTGAGTCCTTGCTCTCGAAAAACGCCCAGGTCGGACGCCAGGTGAAATAACCTTGGACCGCGGGCAACAGCGCGGGTTCCTTGAACTTTGTTACATCTGTGGGCGTGGTTGATAGAATCAATGGTTTCCCTTCCCACCGGAACCACATGCTCTCGTATTTGCCTGGTTGATACCAATTCTTGTAAAGTGCCTCGGCTTTCCACTCGGGCTCGTAATTGAGGAAAAAGGCAAACAAGGGAACTTTCACTCCTTTCGCCTGCAGCTCCTCCCCGATCTGGAGCAACTGGCTGAGTTCCTCATCATAGAGTTGGGCATTCGTCGTATCGAAAATAAGGTAGTCCACACCCGCATCGGCAAGCAGCGCGAGGTGTTTCCGGATGACCCATGGATCGGCGGAACGATAGTATCCGAAGAGTGGTTCGGCCCAATAGAACTCCGGAAAGTCAGGACCACCGGGTGGGTGCGCGGTGAAGTCCATGAAGCCGGGCCGGGTCTTGAGAAACTCCGTCATATTGAAGTTTCCAGGCATGTGCCTCAGGTTTTTGTGCCAAAGGGAATAAAAGAGGCCCACGTAGCGATTACTCTTCGGAGGGCCGACTTCCTCAAAGGTGGGAAGCTTGCGCCCGAGGTCGTCCGAGCCGGACCAGTTGGAATTCTCGATGACAACCGCTTTGCTGGTTTCGGCGGCAAGCGGCATCGCTGCGGTCAGGAAGACTGATAGTGCCACGGCTTTCATCAGGCGCGGAAATGCGGAATGCCTGCAGCTGGACGCCTGGACATTGAAGAAGTCGATCACGCGTGAAATAATCACCGAAATGGGTTGGGACATGGATCTATCGATGGGAAATTACTCTAGGCGGATGCCGCCTGAAACAGCATTTGGTGCAGGACCACAGGGCCAGGGAAAGTCGTTGTTGGAGCGAAAGACGGGTTTTTCGCTGGTCTGTGGTTGGGTTTCAAGGTCCGTATATGGCACCGGTTCACACAACGGCCGCCAAGTACTCATAAAAGCGGACTTTGCTGAATCTGTCATGTGACGCAAATGCGTCACGCGCTGATCCCGGCGGCCTTGTTGCGATGTCCCCAGTTCCTACCAAGCCTGCTTGTTTTCACATGCCCGGGTGTGGCTCCGGCCCCCGTTTCGGGGAAAGCTCCCACCCACCGGCAAGAGGCATGGAGGGAAGCTGCGGTTCACCCGTCCACAATCTTGACACGTTGGCCGTAAAGGCACGCTTCAAGATCGGCGCCGAGGCTTTGCTGAACCGCCCTCACTGGGCTTCGGGTCTTCCGGCAATGGTGGCCAACCGAAGACCCACCGGTGGCTCAAGCTCCTGTTTGAAAGTTTCGTTCTGATTTTTCACGCGACGCCGCAGCGCCGCAACGAAGGCCGGTTCCGGGCTTTGGTTTTGATTCGTCGCGTCGTTGCGCCGTTGCGTGAGATTTCCTCTTCGGATCTCCCAACACTGTTCCGCTGCAGAGCTCCTTTGAGCTGGAGCGGTGCGGCAGGAATCCTTGTCGAAACCGGCAGCGAATCTGCCGGAGAGTCATTAAAAATGCTGCCAAAAGAAAGATTGGCAGCATGTGCAAGGTAGCTAGAGTCCCGACAGGTGCTGCTGCCTGAATGACTGCTTCACGATTCCCTAGGATGCGTATCTCAGCAACACTTCAAGCACCTTCCACGGCTTTTTCAATCGCCACGCTTCACGACCAAACTCCTCCGCACAACCTATGAGAACGTCCTTACCATTGTATGCAGTTCTGGCGCTCGGCGCCTTTTCGAATGTCGGCCTCGCCGAAGAAAAAACCAAAACAGAGATTCCCGCTGCCGGTGCCGATGGCTGGATTTCACTTTTCAATGGCAAGGATCTCACCGGCTGGGAAGGTTTGAAGGGTTACTGGTCCGTTGTGGATGGTGCGATCCAGGGCGCCGAGACCAAGGACACCTCCAAGCAGACCGATTTGATTCTGCTCTACTCGAAAGACAATCCCGAGAAATTCGCCAACTTCGAACTCCACTACAGTTTCAAGTGGGTGACTCCCGAGGGCAATTCCGGCATGCAGATCCGCGGTAAGATTGACAACCCCGAGATGTTTCACGTCGGCGGCTATCAGGCCGACATCGACG
>Ga0114958_10002203_pt1 | contig 14734 bp, 13 predicted proteins | sample C_130208_EF_Meta_FD_89577 | JGI IMG/M metagenome (GOLD analysis project Ga0114958, IMG submission 89577) | Freshwater microbial communities from Lake Croche, Canada to study carbon cycling - C_130208_EF_MetaG | ecosystem: Environmental > Aquatic > Freshwater > Lake | place: Lake Croche, Canada... | reverse complement strand
TCCATCACCACGTTCCAATGCCCGAATCACTCGATCTCTCAGATCTTGGGAATAGCTTTGCATCGCACCAGTCCATCACAAAGCCCACCAAAATGTCACTATTCAGATCAAATACGCTCTGAAGCGCATTGGGGCCCGTTGCGGAAAGCCGCCAGCATCGGATTTATCCAGCGTTTTTCTAGATTTCCCCGATAGGTTTTGTCGGCGACCATCGCCCTCAAAAGCCCGTTTCAGAACTCGTCCTTGTACCCCTGCATGAGCTCCAGGCGATTGCCGTCCGGATCGTGGAAAAAACAGACGCGGCCACCGGGAATACTTGAAGAAAGATCGATGATCTTCTCGGGCTGAATGCCATCCTCCTGAAGTTTGGCGATCGCGGCATCAAGATCGTCCACCTCAAAAGCAAGGTGGGTGAATCCGACGGATTGGGATTGGGCCATGATTTTTTTGGCGTCATCGGATGCTGAAAAAAGTTCGATGCAGGCCGATCCCAGTCGCAGCAAAATGAATTCGCCGGGTGTTCCACTGTTAAAGACACGCGCTCGACGAAATCCAAAATGCCTTGTGTAGAATTGTTCCTGTTGCTTTAGATCCCGGCAATTGATGGCGATGTGTTGGATGGCGTTCATAAGTTGGACCGTAGCAGGACGGCTTGTCTTGTTCCAGTATGGTAAAAACGCATTCGCCGGCTGAGGGACATAAGAGAAAGAAAAAGGCTAAAGGCAAAAGGTTAAAAGCTGAAAACTCTGCAGCCGAAAGAGAGTTCAGGCATACCTCTGAACTACCTATGTCCTGACCCGTGCCCAAGTCGACTCAGTTTTTAGCCTTCATCCTTCATCCTTTAGCCTTTTTCTCGCTTCTTCCTCATATCCGCGGCTGTAGCGGACAAAGACAGCGAAAGCGGTAGCGTAAGCGATCCAGAAGCCAGGGAATCCATCGAGAAAGCCAAGTCTCAGGAAATAGGCCCTGAAAAAACGCCAGAGTGGGCGCAGGAGATTGGCCGCAAGCGACCAATGCTTTCCCTCCCCGGCCTGACGATGAGCAAACTGGTCCGCAAAGGGGCCTATCTTGTCGAGATAGCTCTGGATGGTCGGGTAGGAATCATGGAGCAGATCCCCCTTCAGGTGTTTCACCGCTCCCTCCACCAGCACGGTGTCATGCGCAGCGTTTCCACCCATGCTGGCTTTGTCACGACGGACAAGACGAAGCTTGGTGTCGGGATACCAGTCTCCGTGTTTGATCCAGCGACCGAGAAAGCAGACCTTGCGATTGAATCGGCAGCCATGAAACCAGTCAACATCACCGCTGGCGAAGAACGCACTGATCGACCGCCTTAACTCCTCTGAGAGTTCCTCATCGCAGTCGAGAATCAACACCCACGGCTGCGTGCAGTTATCCAGAGCCACCTGCTTCTGGGCGCTATGGCCGAGCCACTCCTGATGGATGACATGGGCCTTCTCGGCCTCGGCGATGGCCACCGTCCCATCAGTGGACCCGCTATCCACAACAACGATCTCACGCACAAGCCCCCTGGCGCTCGCGAGGCATTTGCGCAGGCGCGACTCCTCATTGCATGATGTCACAGCAAGGGAAATCGGAGGGATCTGCACTATATCGCTCATGCGGATCGCTCGGATTTTTTGGCGACTTCCCAGAGCGCGTTCATTTCATCGAAGGAGAGTTCCTTGAATTCCCTGTCAGCCGGCACGGCTCGCTCCATGCGGCGGAATCGCTTCTCGAACTTCCCGGTTGCAGCCTGAAGCGCGGATTCGGCATCGATCGAGAGAGCACGTGCAAGATTCACCACGGCAAAGAGAAGATCGCCCACCTCTTCGGAAAGACGCCTGGCCACAGCAGGTTCCTGACGCAGAGGCATCTCGGCCTCCACCTCCAGGATTTCCTCGCGAATCTTCTCCACGACGTCCTCGGGTCGCTCCCAATCGAAGCCAACCCTGGCTGCTTTCTTCTGAACTTTCTGGGCCCGGACCAGGGCAGGGAAAGCACGCGCCACGCCGTCGAGCAGTGAGGTGTCGGCTGCCGCATCGAGTCCCTTTGCGATCCGTTCTGCGCGCTTGATCTCCTCCCATTGACCCAGCACGGCATGGCTTGTCTCTGCGGAGGCATCGCCGAAAACATGGGGATGACGTCGGATAAGCTTCTCGGCAGCTGTGGAGGCGATGGAGTCAGCGGTGAATTCCCCCTGCTCTGCGGCGATCTCGGCCTGCATGAGGATGTTGATCAGCAGGTCGCCGAGTTCCTCTTCCAGATCGGCAGGATGCTCACGCTCGATGGCATCGACGACCTCGTAGGCCTCTTCGATCAACGAGGAGCGAAGAGAGGAAGGCGTCTGCTCACGATCCCACGCACATCCGCCGGGAGCCCGCAAGTGCGTGATGATTTCCTTGAGCTGATCGAGTGCCTGGCTCATCGAAAGAATGGAGGAGCGTTACTTAGAGTTCCTGCCGCCTCGCTGCAGGATCGCCTGCCTTGCCTGTTCGAGCGAGGCACGCTCGGTTGCAGTCAGGCTATTCATTCCCTTCCGGCTAATCTTCTCCAAGAGACCGTCCATCTCCAATTCGGGATCGACACGCGTCGCTCCTTCGGAGGGGGATGGCTGTCCCGTAGAGCTGCGATTCCCGGCAACTGAACCGCGGAGACCGCCCGGCATGGCCGAGAACTTGGACTTAGGAGACTTGAGTCCGGGAAGCGACCATTGAAATCCATAACCAAACAGCGGTTCCTCAAATCCCGCGCGGCGCATCAGCATGACTGCCAGAATACAGGAAGAAATCAGCACAAGCACCTGCGGCGGCTGATGATCCGCCAGACGTTGGAGCGAGGAGATGGCGAGTAAACCTAGAAAGACCCAACGGGCGGCCAAACCGAAGAAGAACTGGGCTCCGGGATGCATGGCCACAAAGGCAGCAAAGACCGCAAAGTTCACCTCCTGCGCCCCCGCAAACGTCTGCGGGATCCCCCCGTAGCCAAAGGCCTGGAGAAGCAAGGGTCCGAGCAGGATCAGACCCCCGTAAAGAATCCCGAAACGCTTCCATCCAAGTCCATTCTCCACCTCGCGACCGAAGTAATAGAGCATGACCATCTCCAAGAGGAACCAGACGGAGGGAGAGGCCACGAAGGCATAAGTTGCAAGTCTCCAGATCTGGCCGTGTGCGACCGCGGTGCTGCTGTAAATGAACAGATCTATCAACGCACCGTGACCCGAGGCAATCAGGAGCGAGGCCGTGATCATGGCGACGCTATGAAGAGCCACCAGTAAGGTGATCAGGCGCACGGGAAATTCCCCAAGGTAAAAGAGGGGTTCGTTCTCACCGGGAAGAATGGCTGCGGACATACCTTAAAGTAAAACCGGCGCCACACAGCGACAAGCAGGAAGACTCGGATGCTGAGTGAGGCCCTAGCACTCCTCAGTTCAGGTGTCTGGAGACCTCGATCCTAAGCGCCCTGAGCGAGAGGTAGATGTCGGCGAGTAGGAAGCTCATGGAGCCAAGGAGACTCATCAGATTCAGGAAGAACAGTATGATGACCAACCGCTCCAGATGCATCCCTCCAAAACTCTTGAAGTAGAGAAAGAGAATCATCAGGCAGGAGAGAAAAATACTGCCGACCAGCAAACTCACTGAGTAGCGCAGCAGCGAGGCCCGTCTCAGAAGAATCACTAACTGACATCGCATCTCACTTCTGGCGGTCTCGTTATTGAGGTTATGATCCAGCTCTTTGACGGTCAGGCGCGAGCGGTCAATGGCCCTACCAAGGCGATTGGTAACAGATAGTAGCAGCAGACCGACCGACGAGATAAGCACCGCGGGCGATACCGAAAGCTGCATGAGCCTGGAGAGTGATTCGACATTGAAATCGTCCATGAACGAACACGAGTTTACGGGACATTCTTGCCCTTGTCTCCCAAATATCCGAAACTGTCATCATGAGTATGACAAAAAGAAATGCTGACTCACTGGGAAATCTCGAACCTACAATTCCTGAGGTGCTGAAATGGGTGAAAGAGATCGCCGACCTGACACAACCCGATGCGATTTTCTGGTGCGATGGTTCCGAGACGGAGGACAAGCTGATGTGCGACCGCATCGTCGAGTCGGGAGCGGCTCTCTGGCTGAACGCCGACAAGAGACCGAACTCCCTGCTTGTCCGCAGCGATCCCCGTGATGTGGCGCGTGTCGAAGAGCGCACCTTCATCTGCTGCAAGTCGAAGAAGGATGCTGGTCCGACAAACAACTGGCGCGAACCCTCCATCATGAAGGCCAAGTTAAACGGACTTCTCCAGGGGTGCATGAAGGGCCGGACCCTCTATGTGATCCCTTTCAGCATGGGACCCGTCGGCTCACCGATCGCCCAGTACGGCATCGAGATCTCGGACAGTCCCTATGTCGTCGCCAATATGCGCACCATGACCCGCATGGGATCCAAAGTGTACGATGAGATCGCCAAGACCGGGACTTTCGTGAAGTGCCTGCACTCCGTCGGTTCGCCCCTGACTGAGGGAAAACAGGATGTCACCTGGCCCTGCGATCCCGAGAATACCTATGTCACTCATTTCCCCGAAGAGCGACTGATCATCAGCTATGGTTCCGGATATGGCGGGAATGCCCTGCTTGGGAAAAAATGCTTCGCACTTCGTATCGCCTCGGCCATGGGACGTGACGAAGGGTGGATGGCCGAGCACATGCTCATCCTCGGCGTTAAAGATCCCAAGGGAGAAAAGACCTATGTCACCGCGGCCTTCCCGAGCGCCTGCGGCAAGACGAACTTCGCCATGATCATCCCTCCGAAGCACCTGAAGGAAGAGGGCTGGGAAGTCTCCTGCGTCGGCGATGACATCGCCTGGATCAAGCCAGGACCCGACGGCTGGCTCCGCGCTATCAATCCCGAGGCCGGTTTCTTCGGCGTAGCCCCCGGCACCTCCTACGAGAGCAACCCGATGGCCATGGACTCCATCAATAAGGATACCATCTTCACCAATGTCGCCCTGACAGATGACGGCGATATCTGGTGGGAAGGCATGACCAAGGAGGCTCCAGCCCATCTTATCGACTGGAAGGGCAAGGATTGGACCCCCGGCCAGAAGGATGCCGAGGGCAAACCCATCCTCTCCAGCCATCCGAACAGCCGTTTCACAGCCCCTGCGCGCAACTGTCCCATCATCGATCCCGATTGGGAGAATCCGGAGGGGGTAAAGATCAGCGCCATGATCTTCGGAGGCCGTCGCGCCACGACAATGCCGCTTATTTTCCAGGCCTTTAATTGGGTCCACGGCGTCTACCTCGGCGCCACGGTGGGCTCGGAGATGACTGCCGCAGCGGCGGGAACGATCGGCCAGGTGCGCCGCGACCCGATGGCGATGCTGCCCTTCTGCGGCTACGACATGGGGGATTACTTCGCCCATTGGCTGGAGATGCGCCGCCTCGTGAAGCACGTCCCCCGCGTCTTCCATGTGAACTGGTTCCGCAAGAGCGCCGAGGGGAAATTCCTCTGGCCCGGCTTCGGTGACAACATGCGTGTCCTCAAATGGATCGTCCAGCGCTGCCAGCGCGGCGCCCATGCCCTAGAGACCTCGATCGGTTGGGTTCCGGAATATGCCGATCTCGACATGACCGGCCTCGAGTCGATGACTCCCGAGAAATTTGAGGAGGTTCAGAAAATCGATCCCTCTGAGTGGCATCGGGAACTGGTGCTGCAGGATGAGCTCTTTATGAAACTCTATAGCCACCTGCCTAAGGAACTTGTCTTCCAGCGCGAGCTGCTTATTTCGCGGTTGTAGGTCCGGGCAATCGAAAGATTTTCCCGCAGAGGTGCGGAGATTTTTATGACGAAGATTACAAGTAGGCCGAATTTCTAATCAGGAATCTTCTCGTGAATGTTTGTGCTTTGATTGTTTTTCCTCCGCGTCTCTGCGATTGCTTGCCCGGCCTCGGCCAATTGGCCTGCGTTACGGCTGCGGGAGTTTGTTCCTGATCCAATTCCCTTCAGAGGGAGGGAGTGATCTTCACCAGCTCCGCAAAGACCGAGCCGATAAAGACATCCACCTCAGCCTTTAAGGGCAATCGGCGGGAATCATCCGACATCCAGACACGGCCGGAGCGGAATTTTTTATGGGGAGCAAGTCTTCCGATATTCGGGCCCATGGTCTCGATGGTCTGGATCCGGAGATCGAAGCGGATCGCCTTCAATTCCCTACCCATGATGTTGATCGTGTCATGCTCGACCACTGTGAGATCGACCAGATAAGGATTCCGGTCAGGAAAGCTGGTCAGGCGGAGATGATCCTTCGTATTGAGGGGCTGACTGCGAACAAAGAGCATTGCGGCAAACAGATCCCGGATTCCGGGGAGTGGCGTGTGCAACCAAGGCTTCGATTCAGTCGTGAAGCGGTGACACGCAAAGACTGCTCCCGGAGTGAAGAGTGCGTCACTCACCATCATCTGCTTTGTAAGCGACTCGTCCATGTGAAACCAGGAGGGAACCTGGCCGTTGATTCCTGCCTCTCCCTGGTAATTGGCATGATAATTCCAGAGCTTCCGCACCCATTCATTCGGGCCGCCGCTGGCCACGATCCGTCGTCTAGAGGAATTAGTGGGATCAGAATTCCCCGAAGAATCGGTGCCAACAACACGGACGCTAGCCCCGCCTGCGGAAACCCCTTCCCAGCCGAAACGATAGGTTGCCTCAAACGGATCGATCGCGGCAAAGGGAACGCTCGCTACGGGCGTGAGGCCGGCATCCCAAGCTGCATAGGGATCAAAAGGAGAATTGGGATCCGTTGGGGCGGCCTGGAGGGAAACTCCGCACTTGCCCGCGACAAGGAGAAGTAGAACGAGGCCTACGAGGATCCCTTGGAGGATGAAAGCAGGGGGGTGGCGGCGTTGGAAGGGATCCATCCTTGGAGGGCACCAGATCTAGTACCCGTAGAAACATACCACCACGCTCCGTTCCGGGATAGGATGCTGATGAGGGTTCCGGGTTCGATGGTTCCTGATTCCGTAGCACTGTCGGCAGGGGTGGCCCTCAGCGTGACCGCCTCCTTTGCAGTAAGGACTGCTTGATGACGCGCCGTGCGGCGTTGATCCGCCATGGTGCCGAGGACGGAGGTACCGTGCCCGACAAAGATCAAGATCAGTGGCAGCATGATCAGTTCTTTCTTCCGGCTAGCTTGGAAAAGAAGAACGATCAGACCAAGCGCCCCGATCCAGCCGATCACCGCACCCGTCACGATTAAGGTCTCGGGGTGGATGGACTGCATAGTACGCTCCCTCCATCCGGTCGGCACGGGAATGCCGAGCGATCCAAGGGTCTTGGCAAGCTCCATGCGTGCTGGTGCCAGAGCGGGATCCAGGAGCAGGGCCCGGCGGAAGGAAAGCGAAGCAGCAACCGCGTCACCTGTCTGCATTTCGGCCAGGCCCCGATTGTACCAGATCTCAGCCGATCCCGAGGTCTTGAACTCCGGATAGGTCAGCAGCGTCTTGTAGGTGGAGAGGGCCTCATCTGCATGACCAGAGGCAAGGTTAGCATTGGCTGAGGCGAAATCCTCCGATAGTCCGGCATGCAGAGAAACCACTACAGGCACTGCCAAGAGAAGACTAACTGTAAAGATTCGGGGAAAAATGCGTTTTATCACGGGGCTTTGGTGGTGGTGAGTTCCAACGATTCCAGAAGTTTCCTGTGCTCGATCGCCGGAAGAGGAAGCAAACCGCCGGAGCCGTACTTCAGCAGATCACGGCGCTCTGTCAGTCCCGAGATCAAGGCATCCCGTTTTTCCGAAGGGGGAAGCACCAGTTTCGCATACTCGAGAGCAGCCTCATAGGAGGATCCCGCATCGACGGTTCCCCCAGTAAGAAGTGAGCGGAGTTCGGCGATATGTTTTCGACGACGGGAGGCGATCGTGCCTCCTTGGGATTGGATTTTCCAATAGGCAAGGATCCCGGCCAACGCCGCTGTGGCAACAAGCATGGCAAGGGTCGCGATCAGGAATTCGCTCCGTTGCATCGGAGTGGTCCAGGAACGCAGTGTTATTCCTGATAGCGGCTGACCTTCCTTCAACGGTGCATTCTTAGCGAGTTTCTGCCCGGAGGAAGGAATGGGGGTTGGCGATGATGTCGCAGCACCAGAGACAGCTGGAGAGGGACCCCCAGGAGAGGCTACCAACGGAAGCGGCGTGGAGGTCAGGGAGACGTACTTTGCGGTAATAGGATCGAAATAGGAGAACTCGCATCCCGGCGACTCTTTCTGCGGTTGCTGGGCGATGAGCGTAAAATCGAATGACTTCACCCCCGTATAGGAGAGCTCGTCGGAGCTGTCGAATTTGTCACTCGGCGGATAGCTCCTCCAACCCTCGCTCTGGGTCAGGACGGGTGCACCCATACCCTTGAAATTCCCACGCCCCCCGATTTTCACGACAAGATTGGCAGGATCACCCGCGGTGGGATGGGGGTTGCTGACGATCGAGTCGATGTCGAACTGGCCCACCGCTCCGGCGAAAGATTCGGGCCGGCCTTCTTTCGGCAAAGGAAGAACCTCGAGATGCAGGCCGGATGTCTTGACGGTCACCTGCTTCTGCTGGCTGAGCCCCGCCTGACCTCCCATCAACTGCCGAAAGACGGGATCATCAAATCCGGGAGGCAGCGCGCCAGGCATCTCGATCTCGCAGTCGAGCTTGGCAGGGGCGACATCCAGTGAACCGGGCTTCACTGCGGAGAGAAGGGAATGGAAGGTCAGGACATTGTACGTGATCCCATCACGATCCTCGCGGGTTTGCTTCGGGTCGGGGAAACGCTCGACAAGAATTCCCTCACATCCGAAGTCGACCCGTCCACGCACCTGCACAGGATATCGGGCATCGAAATAGTAGCGGATCTCGACGGGCGTCATCTCGCCCGCATAGAGCGTCTTCTTGGTGCAGTTGATCTCGCCGAAGGCAAGATGTCCCTCGTCAGGACGCTGCTGAGCGGGACGAGCCCGCTGCTGCTGGAATCCAGGCATCGGAATCCCCGGAGGCTGGATCCCTTGGCTGGACTGGGGTGGCCCGGCGGATGGATCGACAGACTGGGCCTTGGCGTCATCGACCTTGAAAGAAAGCTCCGGAGTCCGGAACTGCCGTCCATCGGCCGTTATCGAGGCGCCGGGGATAATGAAGCTGCCCGTGCGGAGGGGCATCACAATGTAGCTGTAAACGACGGAGGAAGAGACCTTGAAGTTCACCATCTGGAACTGGGTCGATTGACCCGTGAGACGGATCTGGAGACCGTCTGCCTGAATCTGCTGGGGCACATCGGCCTGCTGAGCTCCGGAGACCTTGATCTGCAGCTCCGCCATTTCCCCCTGACTAATCTGTGGACGTGAAAGCTCGGCACTCACCGAGACATCCGCCGCATTAAGCCGTAACGGCAGGAGCCATCCCGTGAGGAGCAGCACGGCCACCGCCATACGTTTTGTAATTCCTGAAAGCTTCATGGGCGGTTGCATGCTACCAATCGCACAGCGGTTGTTCCACCGCGCGATTTTGCTGGTTGCTCAACTGGTGAGCCTCCTCGTCCTGCACCGAGCGAAGAAGGGCACGAGCCTGATTGGGGCTCATCTTGCCATCCTTCCCTTCTTCAGCGGCCGCAGCCTCAACAGCTTGCTTCTCCTGCTCAGTTTTTTTCTGCTCCTGTGGGGAAGATCCCTTTGCATCATTGGCGCCCTGCTCTTTCCCGGGAGAGGGAGCGGGGGTAGGAGTCGGTTGAGCCCCATGCCCAGCCTGCTTCTCATCACCGGGTTGTTGGGACTGGCCAGGCTGTTGATGAGAGGAAGGAGTAGGCGTAGGCGTGGGCTGACCTTGCTCTTTCTGCTGATCCTTTCCTCCTTTGGACTGATCATTCTTCTGCTGTTGATCTTTCTGATCCTGACCTTGGCCTTGGCCTTGGCCTTGGCCTTGGTCGTTCTTGGAGTTCTTAGGGTTGTTGGAGTCTTTTGAGTCCTGAGGCTTGTTCTGATCGTTGTTTTTTTGATCCTGATTCTGCTGATCCTTCTTATCGTCTTTACCGTCCCCTTTGGACTGATCGCTCTTCTGATCTTTTTGGTCCTTGTTATCTTTTTGATCTTTTTTATCGCCCTGACCTCCCCCTCCACCCTGCGATTGGTCGCTCTTGCTCTTATCCTTGTCCTTATCCTGATCCTTCTGGTCTTTTTTATCTTTGTCGTTTTTCTTGTCCTGCTGCTTCGGCGGAGGTTGCTGCCGGTTCAGATCGGCGATCAGTTTACGGACGATGTCGCGGTTTTCTTTGGCCTTAGCATCAGAGGAGTGATCCTTCAGTACGGTCTCGTAATGCTGCAGGGCGTTGTTCCAGTCGGAGAGCTTAGCCTCTTTTCCTTCGACGCTCTCACCGGAACGGACAAGTGAATTCGCGAGATTGTAGGTCGCGGCATCCCGGATCTTCGGATCTGTGGAAGTCATCGCGGCTGAGAAATACTCGGCAGCCTTCTTGAAATCACCTGCCTTGTAGGCGGCGGCTCCAGCGTCGAAACGGATCTCAGGGGTCGTTGCTCCTGATTGCAGGCGTTGTTCGAAATCCTTGAGTGCCCCCTGGTAGTTGCCCTGCTGATAGTCACTGATACCCGATGAGGCGGCCTCGAGAGTTGTGCTTCCCTGCAGGAAAAGGCCCAGCATCATGAGAACTCCGACCATCGGAATCGCTTTCTGCCTGCGAGCTTCGCCAAGAAGGGACCAGAGGAAGAGTAAGAACAGGGCCACTCCAACCGGCCAAGCATAGCGCTCGATCGGCTTGTGGGCACTCAGCACGCCCGTCTCCTGCTGGTCCATGGGGACGATCCCTTTCTCGTAGATGATCGAGGCGGCATCCTGACCATAGGGGAGATAAAAACCTCCTGTCTCCTTCGCGATCTCCGTGAGCCGCGGCGCATCCAGCTTGGAATTCACAGGGCGCCCGTTCTCATCCCTAACAAAATCATTCCGTCCCTTCTCCGTCTTGATCGGGATCAGCGATCCCGCAGCCGAACCGAATCCGATCGTGAAGATCCGGACACCCGCGGCCTCCGCTTCCTTGGCTGCTTCGACACCGCTCTCATCCAGCTCCTCTCCATCCGTCATCAGCACGAGTGCCCGGCTCATCGTCTCTCCCTTACCGAAGGCGGCGATCGCGAGCCTGATCGCCGAAGCGATGTCGGTGCCTCCCTTCGGGATCGTGTTCGTATCGAGATCGTCGATGGAGGTCAGGACAGCACCCTTATCCAGGGTTAGGGGGGCCTGAAGGAAGGAAGTTCCCGCAAAGGCAATCAGTCCCACCCGATCACCCCTTAGCAAGTTGAGCAGATCCTGCGAGATCAGCTTGGCTCTTCCAAGTCGGGTCGGAGCCGTGTCCGTGGAGAGCATGCTGCGGGAGGTGTCGATCGCGATGATGACGTCGCGGCCGCGGGATTTGATCTCCTGATCGATGGATCCGTAGCGCGGCTTTGCCAATCCCGTGATCGCCCAGGCGATCGCAAGAAGCAGCGAGGCGATCCGGAGGTTGCGCTTGAAGAGACTCACTTGGCCGGCAAGCGACTGCTGCAAGCGAGGCGCCAAGATTCTGGCTAGCAGGGCCTCCCTCTTGCGACCCGCATCAATGAAAACCCATAGCATGGGAGCCAGCAGCAGGAAGGCCCAGAACCATTCGGGTGATGCGAACGTCAACCTGTCATCGAGTGCTGTCAGAAGAAAAGGATACATGCGAAGGGATGATAATGCGCGCGTTAGGGCAGGCGGCGCCAGAGGGTCTGAGAGAGAACGGCCTCAACGATCAGAAGGCAGGCGGCGATCAGAAGGAAAAGCGTGAAGTAATCGTGGTAGTCGGAGCTCTTCTCGACCTGGACCTTGGTCTTTTCCATGCGATCGATCTCGCGGAAAGTACGTCCCATCGAATCCGTATCCGCCGCTCGAAAATATTTCCCCTCCCCGATCCTCGCGATCTGGTCGAGCAGCTTCTCGTCAAAGTCGAAGATCACCTCACTGTAAACCGACTTGCCCATCATATCCTTGCCGACAGGGACGGGAACAGGCCCGGTGCTTCCCGCCCCGATCGAATAGATCTTAATGCCCAGCGCCTTGGCGGCTTCCGCGGCCGTAAGAGGCTGCACCTTCCCTGCGTTGTTAGCGCCGTCGGTCAGCAGCACGATGATTCTCGTCTTCGCATCGCGGTCTTTCAGCCTGTTCGCTGCGGAGGCGAGAGCCGAACCGATCGCGGTGCCATCCTCTACCAGACCGAGTTGGATGCGGTCGAGATTGGTGATCAGCCAATCGTGATCAAGCGTCAGCGGACTCACGAGATAGGGTCTCCCAGCAAAGGCGATGATACCGATGCGGTCGTTGGGTCTTGCCTCGATGAATTCGCGTGTGACTTTTTTGACCACGTCGAGGCGGTTAACTCTTGAAGATCCGATCGTGTAATCCTCCGCCGTCATCGATCCCGAAACATCCAGAACCAGCATGATGTCGACGCCGCTTGCGGTGATATGTTCGAGCGTATGGCCGATCTGCGGCCTGGCGAGCGCCACGATGAGACAGGCCATCGCGCCGTAGACCAACGAAGAAATAACGGCTCCGGCTCTGGAGCGGCGTTTTTTTCCAACGGCGATCACAAGCTTAGTGGAGGAAAAGAGGATTCCGGGTGTCCCGCCCAACTTACCGCGTAGCAGTGCCAGTAAAGGAAGGGCCAGCAGTCCCAGCAGCAGCCAGGGATGCGCAAAGGAAAAAAACGTTGCCGAGGCCAGAATCATGGGAGCCATCATGCGGCTGGGGGAGCTGTAGCCTCCGGGTTAGTCTTGTTAACGGGTTGCTCACCGCTGCGGACAAAGGATTCTGCGGCTTCAATCAGGCTCAGCCGTTGCTCGGAAGTCGCCTCACCCTGGGCAAATTTCAGATAATCTGAGCGGTGCAGAAACTCCGCGAGAGCTTCCTGCTCGGCGGGGACAAAGCGGAGTGATCCTTGTAACGAGACAAGAAATTCCTCGGTAGTCTGGCGCGGCGCAGCAAGTCCCAGGGCCTCCCCCAGAAATCGACGCAGCACATCGGAGACCCCGACGCCGAAGTCATGATCACTCCCCTCCGAGACTCTTCCGCGCAGGCGTGTCAGGGCATCGAGAGCGGCCTCCCGGGGCGTGATCAACTTGGCCTTTCTGCGGCCTAAAAACCACCCGAGAGCCCCACCAATCAGCACGACGGCAAAAAATACACCAAGGATCAGCCAGACCGGTCCCGAAAAGAACGGGAGTGGACCCACGATATCATGGATAGGGGCCGGCGTAGGGCCGGCGGCTCCGGGTGCAAAGCTCAGGCCGGGAGTGGGAACTGGTGCTTGGGCCGCATTTGTCATGCCGCCATCCTCCTTCCGCGCCTGTCGAAGAAATTACGCAACACGGGCAGGTAATCCTTGTCAGTCCTCAGGGAAACCATGTCGATACCGCGGGAACCGAACATGCCGTTGAGCTCCTTGGTCCGTAGAGCGGAGAGCTCGGCATAATTGCGTGTGATCGCACGCCTTGAGGTGTCGACCTCGATCTGTTCGCCCGTTTCCGGATCCTCAAGAAGGATGACTCCAACATCGGGCAGCTCCTCTTCGGCCGGATCCACTATCGGAAGAGCCACCATGTCATGGCGCCTGGCAGAGACCGTCAGGGGACGGGTGAAGTCGCCTGTGAAGAAATCGGAAATCACGAACACAACCGCGCGGCGGGTGATCAGTTTATTCATGTACTCCAACGCACCTGCGAGATCGGTGCCGCGTCCCTTGGGTTCGAAATAAAGCATCTCTCGGATGAGCCTGAGAATATGGTGACGTCCTTTCTTGGGAGGGATGAAGAGCTCCACCCGGTCACTGAAAAGCAGTAGCCCGACCTTGTCGTTGTTGTGGATCGCACTGAAGGCCAGGATCGCCGCTACCTCGGCCGCAAGCTCACGCTTACTTTCCTGGACGCTACCAAAATTACCCGAGGCGCTGACATCGAGGACAATCATCACGGTCATCTCGCGCTCCTCGGTGAACTTCTTGATGTAGGGCTCCCCGGTGCGCGCCGTAACATTCCAGTCAATGGCACGGATCTCGTCTCCGGGCGAGTAGGGGCGAACCTCTTCGAAGTTCATGCCGCGTCCCTTGAAGACACTCTGGTACTGACCCGCGAAGGAGGACTCCACCAGTCGGCGCGTGCGCAACTCAAGTCGGCGGATCTTGCGTAGGATTTCCCGTGTGTCGTTCATCGGTGGAGTGGAGAAGCGGACTGACTGCAGTCAGGGCAGACCTCTGATCCCGGATCAGGGAACGGGCATACCCTCGAAGACGCGCTTCACGATCTCCTCGGAGGAAATGGACTCGGCCTCCGCCTCGTAGCTCATAGCCACGCGGTGGCGCAGCACCTCGGTGCCGATTGACTTGACGTCATGCGGGGTCACGTAGCCACGGCCGTTCAGGAAAGCATGAGCCTTCGCGGCGAGGGTGAGATAGATCGTCGCGCGCGGGGAGGCGCCGTAGCGGATCAGGCCGTCGAGCTTCAGGTTGTAATTGGCCGGCTCGCGCGTCGCCCAGACAAGGTCGACAATGTAATCCTTGACCCGCTCATCGACAAAGATGGCGTTCACCACATTGCGCGCCTCGAGGATCTGCTCGCGGGTGACAAGCGCGTCGACATGGGTCTTGGGCGAGGAGGTCGCCATCGCGTCGAGGATGGCACGCTCCTC
>Ga0114958_10002202_pt1 | contig 14738 bp, 10 predicted proteins | sample C_130208_EF_Meta_FD_89577 | JGI IMG/M metagenome (GOLD analysis project Ga0114958, IMG submission 89577) | Freshwater microbial communities from Lake Croche, Canada to study carbon cycling - C_130208_EF_MetaG | ecosystem: Environmental > Aquatic > Freshwater > Lake | place: Lake Croche, Canada... | reverse complement strand
GGCCTGCGCGTCAAGTTCGCGGTAGGTCAGCGACCGCTCCGCAAACTCCACAGCCACCGCCTCGGGGGTCCTCTCCACCTGCTCCTCGAACAACTGATGCACGCACTTGTCCCGCGGATACTCCCGCTCAGTCCGGTTCCACTCGACGAGGATCTGATGCCGTTCGGACTGGGTCATAAGAGGCAACTGAGTTTCACGCCGCTTCTGAGCCGGGCCCGCTCATTGGCGGGAATGGTTGAGGACTCAAGTTCAATTGCCACAGCAGTCTCGAAGTGGAGCGATTGTCACGGTCCTTGTGAAACAATTGCAACATGCGTTCACGGTGAGTGGCATGGGAATCTTCGCCATTCAAAGTGGCCGCCAATTGGGAGAAAAGCTCTTCCGGGTTGGTGGCCAAGGGGCCGACCAGATATTTTTCTAAAGGCTCGAGCGAAAAGCCGCGGGAATTCTGATACTCCCTCAAGTCGGGAATCATGTGGATGACCGGCCGGTTGAGAAGCAAATAATCAACAACCACGCTGGAAATGTCTGAGACCAGAACACTGCATTGACCGAGCAACTCATAGAGGAATGTTTGATGCTTTTGCAGCCACTGGTCATTTATAATCAGGAGATTGCTGAGTTGAAGGTTTTCGGAGGCCTGAGCCATGGGATGCGGTTTGACTATGGCAAAGCCGCCCTGTTTTTTCAGGAAAACATTTAACGCTTCAGGCGAGAGGCTTTCGAGGCCAAAGACATTCCCGCTTTCCACGCCGTCGGCCCTGATCTCGCCGCGAAAACTCTGGCGGTAGGTGGGGAGCCAGCCGAGAGTTTTTTTGCTCCCCACGGTTGCGGCCAGGCCCAGGCGCTGCCACAGGTTGTGGGAGGGCAGAAAAAGGCGGTCGTTGCGCGGGAGTCCCGTGACGAGGGTCTGCCCGAACGGGCGGAGTGATTTCTGCACATACCCGGCCCAGAAATCCGATGTGGCAATCGAGTAGCGGGATTCATAACCGCGATTTCCTTTAAGCATCCAGCCGACTTTCTTGATTGGCATTCCATGCCATAAATTGACAGAGACGACCTTGGACGGGAAACGGTACATGAAGCAGCGGTGGGTGAAAAAAACATACTTTGCGAAAAGAAACCAGGCCGAACCGCGCATCGAGTCTTTGCGCACAACGATCGTCTTGGGTCCCAGCTCGAAACCGGCGGCGTTGTCCGGATTGACCACAAGCAGCACCACCTTGCGCAAACTGGTTGCGTTCAGCGCGGACTGAAGTGCCAAAGCATTGTCCTCCAAATCAGGGGAGCCATAGACGACGGCGAATGGGAATTTGGGAATCGCCCAATAAACCCAATAAACAAGCTCCCTTGCCAGTTCCTTGAACAGATGCAAAAAAGTGGGTTGTTTCAAAGAAGTCCGGCTTTTATCTGCGATGATGAAACACCTTTGGTCCTTGGCAGATAAACCACCTCGCAAACTGTTTTCAGAAAATCAAACTTCCCCAGCCAATCGTCCCCCATGACGAGCACGTCAATTTCGTATTTGATCACGTCTTCCATCTTTTGCTCCCAGGTTTCCTCGATAATGACCCGGTCGACATAGCGTATCGCCTCGAGAACTGTTCTACGGGCAGCGAAAGGATTATAGGAGACTTTCTTTTTGATTTTATTGAAGGGGTCGCTGGAGAGCCCCACCGTCAGGTGATCACCCATGGCTTTTGCCTGCCGCAACAAATTAATATGGCCGCCATGTAAAATGTCGTATGTGCCATAGGTTATTACTCGGTTTAACTTCACTTTGCAGTAATACAACAGGGAATGGAGAGCCTAATGAGGGGAATAAAGGCCCCGGCGAGGCTGCACCATAACAACTGATGGGCTCTGGATTTGACGCACTGCTGAAATGTATGTGCCAGTCGAATGTGTGTTTTGTCGAGAAAAAACCGCACGCATTTCCGTTTGAAAGAACTATTTTACACGACGGCACGCACCCGCGAGATGTCGCCCGAGCCCGGGCCACTCGGGCCGCGGCGGAGAATAGCGACCTGAAGCGGAATGTTTTTGCAATTCGCCCGACGGGCTCCCATCTTCAGCCCCATGATGCAACCTTTGGCACTGGTGATGTATGAGCGGCTGCTTCCGGGCACGCAGCTGGTGAACCGGTTGCAAGACCTGCACTATCGGGTAAAGGCGGTAACCGACGCCAGCCTGCTGCTCACCTGCGCACAGCAGGACAAGCCAATGCTCGTTCTGACGGACGTTATGTCCACCCGCCAAGATGTCTGCGCCGCGATCCACCAGCTCAGGAACACGCCGGACACCCAGCACCTGCCCATCATCAGCTTCGCTCCCGACAACGAGGATTCACGACGGGACTCGGCCCGCGCCGCCGGAGCGCTTCTGGCCGTCGGCGATACCGCTCTCCTGGCTCATCTCCCAGAATTGCTTGAGCGCGCCCTTCAGATCGACTGAACCGCAACGCCAACTCGGGACGGATGACGGGCTGACGAGGCTTAACCCCCCAAACCGGGAAATGGCTGCGAACCAATATTCCCGAAGCTTGGTGTTCCCAAAATGGCGGGTGTTCCTCGGTATGCGGTTTCCGAACGGAATGGGCCTTTGTTGAAATCGCCTTTACAATTTCCGGGGCTTTTGTCACGCTGCAATTCATGTTGAAGAAACTATTCATGCTCTCGCTCTTGCCAGTGCTGCTGGCCGGTTGCGCCGCGCGGATCACCAATTTGACCCCCAAGCAGCAGAGCCGAAACCCCGACAATTTTTATCCCGTCGAAGTATCCCTCGCCTGCAAGCAGCAGACACTTCGCTGGGATTCTATCAAACCCCAGATTGTGGTCGGCAACGACTATTACCCCATGCACCCCACCATGCTGATGTCCAACCGGTGGGAAGGCGCAGTGCCGGTGCCGTCGGGCGCCACGGTGGTGCGATACCGCTACAAGTTTGAATATCTGAAGAACGCCTTCGGCCCGCCCCTGCCTGACACATTCCTCTCCAAGGAATACAGCCTAAAAGTCCGCTGAGATTACCAAGCCCTTAGTTTTTAAAGCCGCAACCTTCGGGTTTGCGGCTTTTTTTATAAAACCGCCAACCACGCGAAAACAAAAGGGTTCTTGAGAAAAGTGCCGCTCCTCCGTTGTGCGATTTTTATAGGATGAGGATAGCACTTCGTCTTTGATGAAAGCCCCAAGCGCGAAGGGGTTCAGAGTCCTTGGTTTTCAAGCGCCGGAGCCGCGGCCTGTCTATAAATACAAAACCTAAAAAATATTCCCCAGCCCCGCAGGGGCGGCAGAGGCGGTCTCTCTGCCAATCGCCCCCTCACCCGGCCTGCGGCCACCCTCTCCCGGCCGGGCGGGAGGAGGGTGGCCGGTTTTCTATAAACAGGCCGCTCCGCTGGAGCTTTGAAGGAAGAGTGGAAAGAAGAGGCAGGAATTCGCGCGGATCCAAGCGGGTCGCCCCATATCCTTGCCACTGTGCGCTTTGTGTCAAGGCGCTCCTGAGGTCGCGCGCCACAGAAGACAGAGCTGAAACCTGAAGCGGACCGCCGAGACACTGCGGCCCCTTGCCTCTGGCCCGGGCTTTAGCGCTTGTAAAGACAGAGGTAGGCCACATCGCCCGCGGCTTGCACCTCAAACCGCACGTTGGCAGGAACAACAAAGGACTGGCCGCCCGCATAGCTCTGCCATTCGCCCCCGGGCAGCTTCGCCTTGAGCGTGCCGACCACCACGTGCATGTGCTCCACGCAATCCGTGCCGAAACTGTATTCGCCCGGTTCAATCACGCCGACCGTGGCGGGACCATCGGCGGTGCCGACAGCCAGGCTTTGCACTTTCCCATCAAAATACGAATTATGTTTCATGCCCACTAAATGCCGGTTTTCCCCGGCCCTGACAATAAAATCCACCGCCACAGTCCAAATTCTTGCACCCCGCGCCGGCTCTCCCTGTTTCAAGCGGGAACAGGACTCGTTCATCTTGCTTCTCAGCGACGCCGGAAAGCGCTAGAGTCCCAGCCCTGTGGCTGCGACACTTTACGATCTTATCCCGCATGACGGGAGACCCGGCAGCGATTTGCTGCTGGAACGGTTTCTGGAATACACCGAAGGCCGGCGTTTGCAGCTCTATGCAGCCCAGGAATCCGCCATCCTAGAATTGTTTGAAGAGAAGAACGTGATTCTCAACACGCCCACCGGCTCGGGCAAATCGCTGGTGGCCACCGCGCTGCACTTCCAAGCCATCGCACGGGGCAAACGCTCGGTCTATACCTGCCCAATCAAGGCGCTTGTGAACGAAAAGTTCATGGCCCTCTGCCGCGAATTCGGCGCGGACAATGTCGGCTTGAGCACCGGTGACGCGTCGGTGAACCGCGACGCCCCCATTCTATGCTGCACGGCGGAGATCCTGGCCAACATCGCCTTGCGCGAAGGCGCGGCGGCCACCGTGCAGGATGTCGTCATGGACGAGTTCCACTACTATGCAGATCGGGAGCGCGGCGCGGCGTGGCAGGTGCCGCTGCTGACCCTGCCGCAGACGCGCTTTCTTCTGATGTCAGCCACATTGGGGGAAACCACGTTTTTTGAGGAGGCTCTCACCCGGCTCACCGGCCGGCCGACCGTGAGCGTGACCTCCGCCGACCGGCCCGTGCCGCTGGAGCATGCCTACTCCGAACTGCCTCTGGCCAAAACGCTTGAAAGCCTCATCGCCGGCGGCAAGGCCCCGGTCTACGTGGTCCACTTCACCCAGCTGGAGGCGGCCCAAAGCGCCCAGGATTTCACAAGCCTCAACTTCTGCAGCCGCGAAGAGAAATCCGCCATCGCTGGCATGCTGGAAGGATTCAAGTTCACCAGCCCCTACGGACCGGAAATCAAAAAATGGCTCCGGCACGGCATCGGCCTCCATCACGCCGGACTCCTGCCAAAATACCGGGTGCTGATCGAACAGCTTGCGCAGAAAGGCCTGCTCAAAGTCATCTGCGGCACCGACACCCTGGGCGTCGGCGTCAATGTCCCCATCCGCACGGTGCTCTTCACCCGCCTGTGCAAGTTCGACGGTCAAAAAACCGGCATCCTCACAGCGCGGGATTTCCACCAGATCGGCGGACGGGCCGGGCGGAAGGGGTTTGACGACCGGGGCTGGGTGGTGGCACAGGCGCCCGAACATGTCATCGAGAACCTCAAGCTGGCGGAGAAATCCGCGCGCGACGGCAAGAAAAGCGTCAAGCGCCAGCCGCCGGAGAAGAATTTCGTCAATTGGGACAAGAACACCTTCCTGCGGCTCATCAGCGCGCCGCCGGAACGATTGACCTCCCGTTTCCAAGTCACGCACGGGATGTTGCTGAATGTGCTCAGCCGGAGAGGCGACGGATGCGCCGCCATGCGCAAACTCCTCCGCGACTGCCACGAATCGCCACGGCAGAAACAGGCTCATGTCAAGCGGGCATGGCAATTGTTCCGCTCCCTGCTCGACCGGAAGATTGTGGAGTTCATCGAACCCGGCGCCATCCGGTCTCAGGATGCCCATTCGGAAACAAGCGGCGCAAAGTGCGTGCCGCCACAAAGCGGCGGCCTTGATTCACCTGCGGCAACCGGTCAGAAAATCCGCGTCAACATCAATCTCCAAGACGACTTTTCCATGGACCAGGTCCTCTCCCTTTACCTGCTGGAAACAATCCCGCTGCTCGACCCGGAATCCGAGGACTACGCACTGGTCCTGCTCACTCTGGTGGAGTCCATCCTGGAAAATCCGGACATCATTCTGCGCAAGCAGCTTGACAAGGTGAAGGACCAGAAGATGGCGGAGATGAAAATGGAAGGGCTCGAATATGACCAGCGCATGGAGGAACTGGAGAAGCTCGAATATCCCAAACCTAACCGCGAGTTTGTCTACTCCACCTTCAACGAGTTCTCGGCGCGACACCCTTGGGTGGGACAAGAAAATATCCGGCCCAAATCAATCGTCCGCGAGATGTTCGAAGAATTCCGGTCCTTCTCGGATTACATCAAGCTCTACGAACTGCACCGGGCCGAAGGTGTTTTGCTGCGGCACCTCAACAGCGTGTTCAAGGTGCTGGCCCAAACCGTCCCGGATTCAGCCAAAAACGACCAGGTCCGAGAAATGGAACTCTATCTGGGCACCATGATCCGGCAGGTGGACTCCAGCCTGTTGGACGAGTGGGAAAAAATGCGCGATCCCAATTACCGCCCCGACGAAACCAAGGAAGTCCGACCGCCGGGCGCCGAGGCGGCGGATGCGGACATCACCCGCGATACGAAGGCGTTCACCGCATCAATCCGCAACCGCATCTTCACCTTCCTGCGAGGCCTGGTCATTGGCGATCATGAAGCGGCGCTGGGAACCCTGGTTGCCGTTCCGGCCGAAGCGACCGCCGCAGCTCTGCTGGATGCGGACGATATTCCCTGGACGGTTGCCAGGCTGCAACAGACGCTCGACTCCTACCTCACCGATCATCAACGGCTCTGTCTCGAACCCAACGCCCGAAACGCGCGCCACACCTATGTGGTGCCAGCCGAAGACAAAAAATCATGGCGGGTGCAACAGATGCTGGTGGATCCGGAGGAACACAACGATTGGGTCGCGGAGTTCGAGGTGGATCTCATCAAGTCGCGCGAACTGGGCGAACCGACCTTGCGCCTGCGGCGAATCGGACGCCTGACCTAATCCTAAATCCTGCCATTGGGCGAACGTTTTTGGGGATGAGGATGGCCGTTCGTGTGTGATGATTTCGGGGCGCGTTTCCGCCCCGTGGTCGCCGAAGTGAAAAGGCGCTTCCGGTATAGCCAAGAGCAAAGCGCCTCGGAGGCTTGGGTTTTCAAGCGCCGGATGCGCGGCATGTCTATGGATTAGAGCCAAAAACATTCTCCAGCCCCGCAGGGGCGACACAAACGACCTCTCCGCGAATCTTCCCTCACCCGGCCTGCGGCCACCCTCTCCCTGCCGGGCGGGGAGGCCGGGGTGTGAAGCCGATTTTGCCGAGACAGGACGCTCCGCTGGAGCTTTGAAGAAAAGGCTGAAACCTGAAAGAGCAAGGAACATGGTTCGGCTCGGCTGTAATCCGGGCCAATTCCAGCGAGTCGCCCCACAACCTTGCCTTCTTGCGCTTTGCTCTTTTCTTCAGGTGTCATTCTTCACCTCAAAGCACTCCCCACGTCGTGCGCCACTGCAAACAAGGCTGCCACCTGAAAATCACAACGACCGGCCCGACCCGCCTACGCACCGTGCCGGGCCAATTCAAGTTGCTGCTCCAGCCTTTTGGGTGAAACCGGCATGGCGGTCCCAAGCTCCTGCGCAAAAAGTGAGACCTTGAACTCCTCGATCATCCACCGGAACGCCTCGACCTGACGGGCCACTTCCGGAGTCCGGGCCGGTTGCATTCGCAATTTCTCAAGCGCCTCCTGATAGGGCGCGAGCTGGCGGAGTCGATCCAGGTTTTTCACGGGATTCAGCGCGGCGCGTTCGGCGCGGATCAACAGCGCCTTTAAGTAGCGCGGCAATTGAGCCAGCCGTTCATAGCTCACACGCTCCAGAAAACGCGCTGACACCAGACCGTCCAGCTCCAAAAGCAGCGGACTGCTTGCCCGCGGCGCACTGGGGGAGCCGAGCTGACTGAGTGAGGAAAGTTTTTGGGCGCGCGGGGCCGGCGGCGCCGCACCGATCCGTTGCTGAACCTGTTGGCGCAGTTGCAGAACGAGAAGCAGCCGGTCCATGAACTGCGTGGCGAGTCCGGGCAGCCGCTCACGCGCCGCCGCAACCGCCGCCTCAAAATGGCCGAGCGTTAGAGCGGACTGCGGGCCGGCGGGCAGGAGATGCCGCTTCAGATGTTCCATCGAGGTTTCCCGCAACTCGGCACTATTCCCGACCGGGGCATAGAGCGCCTCATGCCGGCTCAATGCGCGCAAATCCTTTTCGAGCCAGGCCAGATCCTTCTGGATGGCCAACTCCACCAGCCGCTGCACCCCGCCCAGCGACGCCGCCCGGGCCGCATCCATGCTGCGGCAGAGCCGCAGATTCACCACCCCTTCGGCAAACTCAATGGCGGGCCAGGCATACACCGGCAACCCCGGCCCTTCGCTCACAGTGATGCGTTCGGGTAGATCCCCCAAGGTCCAGCCCGTCAGGCCGAACCGCTCCCATTGCAGCGCGGCCCGCATCCAGTCCGCCGAATCGGATTGGGCGGCCGGCTTGGGCGGCGCCTGCTTGAGACGCTGCTGAAGCTGGTCAAGGTCGCGGCCAACGCCGAGGGTTTTCCGCTCGTGATCCACAATTTCGATCCGGGGCCGGAGATGCGCCGGCAGGGCATTGGCGGGCCAATCGGCCGCCTGCACCGCCACTCCGTAGGTGCGATGCAAAAAGGCGCCCAAATCCTGCAGAAAGGAAGTCCCTGATGGTTGGAAAGATCCGACAATCTCCGCAACCTTGGGCGGAAAAGGCATCAGCTCGCGGCGGATGGATTTGGGCAGGGCACGGAGTAGTTCGTTGACCATTTCCTCGCGCAGTCCCGGCACGGCCCACGCGATCAGCGCCGACGAAGCCGTCTGGGCCAGGGCAAAGGGCAGTTCAATCGTCACACCGTCATGCTCTTCGCCCGGTGCATAGGCATAGGCAAGCGGAACCGGTTGACCGCTGACGGGCACGGCGTCGGGAAAGGCCTGCGCGTCGTAGTCCAGCATCTGTCCACCCGCCAGTTCCACCTCGGTAATCGACAAAACCCCCTGCATGGCAGGATCGTGCAATAGCCGGTTCAACTCATGGATCGACGACACCCCGGTGATATGGCGGGCGTAAAAACCGGCCAACGCCTGGTCCAGGTCCCCCAAAGCGTGGTTCCGGACCCGGGTGCGCCAGTTCTCGATTTTCTCCCGGACGCTCCGGTTATGGGCCATGAACCGATACTGCGGTGGCAGCTCAGGATTCGTCTCCCGCACGGGAGTCAAAACACGAACCTCATCCCGATCCGGTTCGGCGTCGTCTTCGCGCCTTCTGCGTCCCGGCAACAAATCCTCCTCCACCAGCGCCGAGCGTATGAAGATGGCGGTGGCATCCTTGGGATTCAAGTTGCCGTAGGCGACTTTGCGCCTTTGCACTTCCAATCCATGCAGCGTGACAATCTCCTCAATCAACACGTTGCCCGCACCCGGATTCCAGTGGGGATTTTGATGCGTGACTTTGCAGCAATGCGGCGCGAGCTGAAAAATCCACTGCGGATCAATGCCCGCCACCGTGCGGGCAAAAAGCTGCGAGGTCTCAACTATCTCCCCGGCCACGACCCACTGTGGCTGGGTCGATTTGGGCTTTGGCGGCGGCTTGGGACCTTTGGCAGCCGGCTTCCTCTGCGGCTCGCCGCGGGCATACAGCGCCGAGCCGGGAAAGACGGAGACCAGCCGGTTCCCAGCAGCCTTGTAAGTGTTCCGGTCCTCAAACCGCGCCACGTGTCCGATCAACCCGGCAAGAATCGAGCGGTGGATGGCGTCGTAGGCGGCGCTGCTGGTATTGAGCTTTACCACACCCAAATCCTCCAGTGCTTCCTGCAACTGGGCGTACACATCCTGCCACTCGCGCATCCTCAGATAGGACAAAAACCGCTGCTTGCAGAACTTCCGGCGCTGCCCCTGCGACCGCAGCCGATCCCACTCGTCATGCACCGCATTCCAAATGTTCAAGAGCGAAAGGAAATCGGACTGGGGATTGGTGAATTGCCGGTGGGCCGCAGCGGCAGCTTCCTTCTGGTCCAAGGGCCGTTCGCGCGGATCTTGGATGCTCAGGCCGGCGGCAATGATCAAGAGTTCGCGGGTTGCATGTTCACTCTGCGACTGGAGCAGCATCCGCCCCAGCGTTGGATCGATCGGCAGCCGGGCCAAATCCTCACCAAGCCGGGTGAGGCCGCGCTGTTCATCCAGTGCGCCGAGTTCCTGAAGCAGCGCGTAGCCATTGGAAATGGCCGCCGGAGCCGGCGGCTGCACAAAAGGAAAGGTCTCAATATCCCCAAGATGAAACGCCTTCATCCGCAGAATCACCTCCGCAAGATTGGCCCGCTGGATTTCCGGCTGGGTGAACGCAGGCCGCCCTTCAAAATCCTCCTGCGAATAAAGACGGATGCAAACACCCGCCTCAACCCGCCCGGCACGCCCTTTGCGCTGGTTGGCACTGCTCTGAGACACCGCTTCGACCGGCAACCGCTTGGTTCTGGTCCGGGGATTATACCGGCTGATCCGCGCCAGCCCCGCATCGATGACATAACGGATTCCGGGAATGGTCAGCGAGGTTTCAGCAATGTTGGTGGCGATGACAATCTTGCGGCGCGCGGACGTTGAAAACACGCGCTGCTGTTCCCCTGCGCCCAACCGGCCAAAGAGCGGAACAATCTCGGCATCACCTGAAAACCGCCCCTCTAACAGGTCCCCTGTCTCACGGATATCCCGCTCGCCCGGCATGAAAATCAAGACGTCGCCGAAATCCGTTTCGTAAAGAATGCGCTCGGCCGCCTGCACCGCGGCATCCACATAGCTGATCTCCCCCAGCTCCTCGGACTCCGCGTCCAGCGGTTGATACCGCACCTCAACCGGATAAAGCCGTCCCGACACCTCAATGACCGGGGCGTTATCGAAATGCCGGGAGAAGGCTGCCGTGTCGATGGTGGCGGAGGTGACAATCAGCTTAAGATCCCTGCGCCGGGCCAGGAGCCCCTTCAAATGACCCAGAAGAAAATCAATATTCAGGCTCCGCTCATGGGCTTCATCGAGAATAATGGCGTTGTAGTCCGCAAGATCCGGGTCGCCTTGGGCTTCCGCCAGAAGAATGCCGTCGGTCATCAGCTTGATGTAAGTCCGGGCCCCCGACCGGTCGTCAAACCGGATCTTGCAACCGACATCGCGCCCCCAAGCGACCTGCAACTCCTCGGCGATGCGGCGCGAGATGGAAAGCGCCGCAACGCGGCGGGGTTGCGTGCAACCAATCTTGGCCTCAACCCCCAGCCCGGCCTCCAGACACATCTTGGGAATCTGGGTGGTCTTGCCCGAACCGGTTTCACCCGCAATGACCACCACCTGGTTGGCCCGGATGGCGGCGACAATCTCGTCCTTGCGGGCGGTGATAGGCAAATCTGGAGGGTAAGTGGAGACGGGCACATGAAGCAGGCGCTCCGCCCGCAAAGCCCTGGAAGCGTGGACCTGCTGGAGCAATCGTTCCAACAGGGCATCGCGCTGATCCGCAGGATGCGGGTCGCGCAAAATCCGTCCGAGCCTCCGCCCCAGTCGCACCCAGTCGGGCAACATGCACTGCGGCAGCAGCATCTTCAGTTCTTCAATCCGAGCGTAAGGCATTCAGGAGAGCCCAGCATAGCAGACCGGACCGCGCAGGAAAGCCGGCATCGACCATCCGGGACAAAACCTTGAGCCGGCGCTTCGGATCGGGCGCGAAAAGGAGCAGAAGCCGGACATAGTGTGAATCGGCAGAACGGAAGAGATGACGGTCCGTCACCTCCTCAACAACAAATTGGGAGCCGCAAGATGAGATTTATGGACTGATTCGGCGTGGTCTCGCGATGGTGACTTGGTCGCCAGACGCTTGAGGAAGGCCGCATTTTACGGTGCGAAAAAATCATCACGGGATACCGCCACCCCTGCCCGCTGAAATTTCCATTGGCGAAGCGCCCACCTCACGCGAAAACCCTCCTTCCGCAAACTGAAGAATGTCACCGTAGGATCTGGCGCATCTGGACGGACAACCTCGAGTTCGGGTTGGCGATCATGCACGCAATTCTGCCGCAAAATATCACCAGGCTGGGAATATACGGCTTTGCCAGTGCTGAAGTTGTTTGGATTAGACTGCCCAGTTCCAATTTATGAAACCAGAAAACGGAGCCGTCGTGTAACCAGTTCTGGTGACTTGGGAAGGCACGGCTGTCATCCTATTATAAAAGAGTTAAAAGGCGCTGCGTTCTCAGTGCCGTGTGTAAAAAGCCGGACTTGTTACCCGGCTTTTTTTTTGTACCCAAGGAATCTGCCTCACGGCGAAGGTGCACAAAGGATACCGTTAATTGAAAAAATTCAGAGGTCTTCAGCCAAAACAGCCGTTCCAACACCCACTCTGAATTCTCCAATCCCCTCCGAGGATGGCACTCCCCTGTGTGGGCAGGCCGATAATGAATCCTTATCGACGAGCCGCCAAGGTTCTGCCGTCTGGTGGGGTGCGGAATATTAAATAATTGGCAACATTCTCCATCCGGTCCCAGTCGGCGCACAGGATCGGGCGAACGACGCCAAGGACGAAAATCTGTCAGGGGTCCACGCCTTTCCGCCCGGTGGTGTGTTTGCCGGCGGATATTCCAGCCTAAAGCAGGGCGAAAATCTCGGCCTTGAACGGGGTGTGTATCCAGAGACCCAATGAAGAGCGGCGAGGAGCGGTGGAAGCCCGTAGCGTCTCTTGATCAGCAGGCGAATCCTTATGATGAGCTTGGCTTGGAAGGCGTGGCACAAGTCGGAATATGGGTGCGAATGTTTCAAGATTCAGCCATCCAAATCCGCGCAAATATTCAATGTTCAAATCGACAATCACACTCGCGCATCAGAATAAAACCCAGTCCTGTCAAGAATTTGAGCGTTTTCAGCCAATCGCTATGGAGGATTCGAAGGATCCCATGCAAGTCGACCTGTTCATCAAGCCTGGAAGAACAGAGACGCATTCCACTCGCTTTTCCGCGTGGAGTGGGTGTCGAAAAGAAAGACCCGCACGACTTTCGCCGTGCGGGTTGTTTGATTGGCTGGCCGCTGTGCCGTTTGTTTCGGCCGGGCGGCGGCGGAACAAGGTCAGGCCCAAGCCGCAAGAATCTGCTCCGCCTTGACGACTTGTTCGGCTGAACCGGTGAAATTATACAGATATTTTCCCGCCCTACGGGTGATCTGAACATCAATGGTTTCCAGGCCGCTATTCTTCATCCGCAAGCGGAGTTGCTTGTAAATTTCCTTGATCCCGTGTTGTTGCAGGCTATTGCGCATGCGTGAGTCTCAGTGCGCGCCGGTTACATAGCAATGTTTAACATTGGATGTTTTGCGGGGGCGCACCATCAAGGCAGCCTGACGCCTTGGACCCGGCCTCGGAATATAACCCCAAAAATTCGGAATTGTCCCAAACGGGGCTCGAGCGACACCGGCGCGCCGTCTGTGCCGGATTGAGTGGCATGGATCTATCTTCCTTCCGGCACAGTGAAGACGATATTCGAGTTGCTCCACCTCTCAGAAGACGGCTAAATCCCAAAACACACGCGCTTCAGCCCGCCCTCGACAGATCGAGAAACGTAATGATCGATGGATTACCTACGGGCGTGTAGTGCCCGGTGAACTTCAATCCCCCGGTTTTCCGGTTCACCCGAAAGCTGACGACATTGTCGCCACGCTGGTTGCAACAGTAAAGGAAGCGGCCGGCCGGATCGAAGCTGAAACTGCGCGGATAGTTTCCGTGCGTCCACTCCTCGCCGACAAAGCCCAGCTCACCGGTCGGCGCGATGGAGAAGATGCTGATACTGTCGTGCAGGCGGTTGCCGGCATAGACAAACCGGCCGTCGGCAGAAACGAGAATTTCGGAGCAGAAGTTGCTGCCGGCGAACCCGGACGGCAGGCTGGAGAGGGTCTGACGCGCGGCAAGCCGTCCACTCGCGGCATTGTAGTCAAAAAGAACGATATTCGAGCCCTCCTCCTGAATGGAATAGAGCCAACGCCCATTAGGGTGAAAATGAAAATGCCGCGGCCCGTCTCCTGGCGGGAGTTGAATCCCCGCGGGATCATTCGGCGTCAGCACGCCAATCTCACAGTCGAACTTCCAGACAAAGATGCGGTCCAAGCCCAGATCGATATGCAAAACGAGCCGCCCCGCCGGATCGGCCTGAATCATGTGGGCATGAGTCCGGTCATGACCGCTGAAGGCGAAGGTGCCCTCAGGGGCATGGATCGCCCGGACCGGTCCAATGTTTCCGGAATCGCTTTTAACATCGGTTGCATCTCCCAACCGACCGTCGGATAGAAGGGGCAGCACCGCGACCGATCCGCCGAAATAATTTGCAACAAATAGAAACCGGCCCGAGGGGTGCAGGCTGACATAGGTCGGCCCGGCCCCGCCGGAACGGACGCTGTTTAGGAGTTTGAGTTGGCCATCCGCCCGGTTGATGGCGAAGGCACTGACCGTGCCTTCCTTGCTGTCCCCAACGCGGTCGGTCTCATTAGAGGAGTAGAGCCGGGTTCCGGCGGCATTCAAAGCCAGACAGCTCGGGCTGGTCCCCAGCTCGTAGACACCGCTTGGTGTCAGAACTCCGGTATTGCGGTCGACTTGAAAGAGGTGGATGCCGCGGCCATTTCCGGGAGGCAGATCAACCTGAGTCGGCAGCGTATCACGGAGCGGAGAGCTGAACGTCCCCACATAGGCCATGAGGGGCCCCTTGGTCTGCTTCTGTGCCGCGGCAAACAGGCCCGACAGTGGGAGGCCGGCAGCCAGGGCAGAGGATGATTTCAAAAACGCGCGCCGGGAAACAACCGGAGAAATCGGATTCGGATGGTATCGCATGCCGAGGAGCACAGTAGAGTCCAGCGGTCTGAAGGGTCGAGACAAACTAGGTCCCCTTGCGGAGGCTTCCAACGGTTTGGGGATTTCCAGCAGGGACGCGAACGGCGGGGATAGTATCCAGCTTTTTGGGGGCCATGGCGTCGTTCTTCGGGACAAGGATATTAAAAGGCG
>Ga0114958_10002201_pt1 | contig 14741 bp, 12 predicted proteins | sample C_130208_EF_Meta_FD_89577 | JGI IMG/M metagenome (GOLD analysis project Ga0114958, IMG submission 89577) | Freshwater microbial communities from Lake Croche, Canada to study carbon cycling - C_130208_EF_MetaG | ecosystem: Environmental > Aquatic > Freshwater > Lake | place: Lake Croche, Canada... | reverse complement strand
CGTCTCCATCGCCGGACACAGCAGGCGTTTGCAGGCGTCTTGGACCGCGAGGCGGACCTGGGCGGAAGCCGCGTTCTTGGTTTTAGCAAAAAGCGGCTCGACCTCGGCCGGCGCGGTGGCCTCGTCAGGCAATTGCACGCGCATCATCAGAAACATTTCTTTTTCCCCGCGCCGCATCGCTAGAACGCGGTGCGAAGGGGCTTTGGCCAGAGGCTCGCTCCACTCAAAGTAGTCTTTGAATTTGGCGGCTTCCGCGGTCGTGTCTTTGCCGAGGAGAACCTTGGAGGATACGATGGCATCGCGCTGATAAATGACGCGGAGGCGGGCACGGGCATCTTTGTCGTCGCTCACACGCTCCGCGATGATGTCGCGAGCGCCGGCGAGGGCTTCGTCGGTGGTGGCGATGGTAGATTTTAGGTTTTTGCCGTCATCGGCAGTGTACTCGCGGCCGACGTAGGCCTGGGCGGCGGCGAGGGGATCAGTCGCGTCGTCTTGGACAAAAATCAGATCGGCCAGCGCCTCTAGGCCTTTTTCTTTAGCGATGGTCGCGCGGGTGCGTTTTTTCGGGCGGAACGGCAGATAAATGTCCTCGAGCGTAGTGACGGTATCCGCTGCGTTGATCGCCTTTTCGAGGGCTGGGTTCAGAAGATTGCGCTCTTTGAGCGAGGCAAGGATGGACGCACGACGTTCGTCCACTTGGGCCATTTGTTCTAAACGGTCGCGGATCGTGGTGATTTGGACCTCGTCGAGTTCGCCGGTCGCTTCTTTACGGTAGCGAGCGATGAAAGGTACCGTGGCGCCTTCTTTGAAGAGCTGCGCGGTGGCAGCTACTTGGTGGACTTTGAGGTTCAGCTCCTGCGTGAGGCGGAGCACGTGTTCGGCGTTGGGCAGATCCATGAAAAAGAGGTCTAGCACAGAGCCCAAGGAGGCGCGCGCAATCCCGAAAACGACCCAACGCATAATTGCACTCCCCGGTTGTTTGCGTATCATTCGTGCGATGAAATTTTTCTCCTATCTGTTTTTTGGGGTAGCGCTCGCTTTTTCAGCCCGTGCAGCGGAACTGCTCCCCATCGAAAAACACGTCGCCGAGGCGATTAAGTCCCCTGGAATCACGGTCGTGCATTTTTGGGCGCCTTGGTGCTCGAACTGCGGCGCCGAGCTCGTGAAAAATGGCTGGAGCACTTTTATCGACACCAATGCCGAGGTGAAATTCATCTTCATCACCAGCTGGCACAATGAAATCGGTCGGGAGCTTCTCGTCAAAAACGGCGTCGGCTCACAGTCTAACTTCGAGCTTTTGCTCCACCCTAACTCCGCGCGCACGGGTGATGAGCGCATGTCGCAATTTCTCGGACTGCCTATGAACTGGCTGCCGACGACCTGGATTTTTTCTGAAGGACAGCTGCGCTACGCTATGAACTACGGTGAGTTACGCTTCCCGATTTTGCAGCAGCTCATCCGTGATACCGCGAACAAATGGTAGGTCACGATTAACCTCCGCGGACACGAATCCGAGTATTGTCAGCCCAGCAGAAATCTGCGGAGCTTTTCTTTTTACCCACTCGCTCGAACCGCCTTCGGCCGGTTTTCGCGGCTCGGTTCTCTTTTAACCTCAGCTAAAATTCACATGTCCGCCATTAACACCTTCCTACTGAAAAATAATCTGCGCATCGCCACCAACCCGTGCGTGTCGCCGGATTTCTGTCTGGACTGGGCAACATTGCGGGGCGCAATTCAAAGCGCGCAGCCGATTCATGTGTGGCCGCACAGCCGCTTTGAAACGGCCGCCGGCAAGTGGGTATTGCTCGAAGACGTGGCGACAGGCGACTGCGCATGGAGGCTCGATGCCCGCGCGGGCTCGGCCGCAGTTAATACGCTTGCCGATGGCGCGGCGCTTACAGACGGCGCAGCGATTTTCCCGGCCACTTTTTCTAATTTGCTGACTCTGAAAAATTTAATTCAGGCATATCATCCTGCTTCGACGGTTTTCCCAAGCGCTACGGAGCAACTCGGCCGCAGCACGCTTGGTATTGGCGCGCGTTTCACGACGTTGCACTGGCCCGCGGTTGAGTGGGCCATGGCGCAGCTTGGTATCGGCGTCACCGCCAACCAAAACTCCATTCCGCGCGAACTTGTTTACGACACCGACGTGATGCTCGCCGGTAAACTGGACACCGTGCCATTTCCCTTCATTGGGACCAACGTACCCGAAGGTCACCAAGGCCAGAGCGTTGAAGGCATGAGTCACGGCTGTGTGCTTTCGAAGCTCAAAACTGGTTTCCACACGCGTGGCATCGCGTGGTCGTTCAATGCCGACCACCAGCCCATCGGCGGTAAATTCGATAGCCGCGAAGATGCCCTGGTTACCGGGTGCGTGCTCGCTAGCTACATCACCTTCGATCTTTCCCCCGAACTTGCACAGACCAAGGTCGCTGACGATGCTGCCGCTTGGTGCGACGTGCACGTCCCTGCTGCCCTCATCGCTACGGTCAAAGCTCGCGTCGCCCACGCCGGCCTCACGCTTAACGAAAACGATTTTTCTAAGCTTCTCGCCTACGTTTGGCCGTCGTTGCAAAAAATGAAAGTTCGCGATGGCAAATACGCTGCCGCCCGCGCGCAGGCATTTACTACCGAGGTCGGCCGTGCGTATCTGCGCGAACTCTCGATCGACGAATTGCCCGGTCTCACCACGCCTGAGACGACCGCCATCATGCTCGCGCTCTGCGAAGCCCTCGGAATGAAAATCCACTTCGTTGCTCCGGCGTTTGGTTTTCAGAAAAACATGCCCTACCCGGACAACGCCGCGCTGCGCTCGCTCATTGAAAAACAATGGGCTGTTTGCTCGAACTTTGGCGCGAGCATCGGTTTTCACTCAGGCTCCGGCAAATCCGCCGAAAATTATCAAGTTATGGGCGCGGTCACCGGCGGCCGACTCGAGATTAAGACCAGCGGCCGTTACACGTACGAAATGGGCCGCGGCCTCTTCGCTTCAAAAAACCCCGCCGACCAAGCGCTCTGGCGCGACTGGTACCGCTTCACCCTCGAGCTCGCGTTACTTGGCGCTTACAGCACTGATGCCACCGAGCAAAAAATGGCCCGAGTCTTCATTGTCGACGCCCTCTCAAAATCTGGCCAGCCCACCGAAGTGTTCGTTAGCCCGGCCGTTACGCGCGCCGCGCTTGAAGCGCTCACGCCCAGCCCGGAACATATGTTCTGGTTTGAATATAATTTCCTGCATGTGCTCGCCGCTGACGGCCGGGCCGATAAAGCCGCACTCGGCGATCACACACCTGCTGGTTACCGCCAACGCGCGCGTTTTTATACGATCAGCGACGAAGGTCGCCTCAACTTCGCTAAAAACATCGCCGCTTACATCGTGTTCCTCGCGCGCAACACCGGCCTGGCCTCAGCCTCTACTTGCACCGCCGCCGAAACTCGTCTCGCTGGCTACAGCAGTCTCGCCTCGATGCTTAACGATATTGCCAAAGCCTGAGTCGCCCCGCGAACGTCCCTGACCCACATTTATCAGATTCCCCCATGGCTGCATTCATCCACGACGATTTCCTGCTCTCCACTCCCGCTGCTCGAGAGCTCTATCATAGCTTCGCGAAGAACGAGCCGATTTACGATTATCACTGCCACCTGCCGCCCGCTCAGATCGCCAATAACCACCGCTTTGCCGACCTCGCCGAGATCTGGCTCGGGGGCGATCACTACAAATGGCGCGCGCTCCGCACCAACGGCGTCTCGGAGCGTCTCATCACCGGCAACGCCACCCCGCGCGAGAAATTTGACGCCTGGTGCGCGACCATGCCGCACACCCTTCGTAACCCGCTCTACCATTGGTCGCACCTCGAGCTCGCGCGCTATTTCGGCATCACCGACATCATCAATCCGGCGAGCGCTGACTCTATTTGGGAAAAAGCCAACCCGCAGTTGGCTACGATGCGCGTCCACGATTTCCTGACCAATTCTAAGGTGGCCGTTGTCTGCACGACCGATGATCCCGCCGACTCGCTTGAGCTCCATCAAAAGATCCGCGCCAGTGGTTTAAAGACTCGCGTGTATCCGACCTTCCGGCCTGACAAGGCCTTCGCCGTGGGTACGCCCGCGGTGTTCAATGCCTACATGGAAAAACTCGCTGGCGCTGCCGGTGGTTCCTTCGCGGCTAACGGCGTACGCACGTTCGATGATTTCCTCGGCGCCCTGAAAAAACGCCACGACGATTTCCACGCCATCGGGGGCCGAGTATCCGATCATGGCCTAGAATCCGCCCTCGCCGAACCATGCACGCACGCGCAGGCGCAATCTATTTTTGACACTGCCCGCGCCGGTCGCGTGCCTTCTACTGAAGACATCGCGCGCTACGGTTCTTATCTCATGCTGGAGCTCGGCCGTTGGGACGCCGCGCGCGGCTGGACCAAGCAGCTGCACCTGGGAGCGCTCCGGAACAACAACACCCGCCTGCTCACCAAGCTCGGGCCCGATACCGGTTTTGATTCCATCGGCGATTTCCCGCAGGCCGTCGCGCTCTCGCGCTATTTGAACGCCCTTGATGCTACCGATCAGCTCCCGCGCATGGTGATCTACAACCTCAATCCCGCCGATAATTATGTTATGGCGACCATGATTGGAAATTTCCAAGACGGCACCATCCCCGGAAAAATCCAATTCGGTAGCGGTTGGTGGTTCCTAGATCAAAAGGAAGCGATGGAGTGGCAGCTCAACTCGCTCTCCAATCTCGGCCTGCTCTCCCGGTTCGTCGGTATGCTCACGGATTCACGCAGCTTCCTGAGCTACCCGCGCCACGAGTATTTCCGTCGTACGTTGTGCAATCTCCTCGGCGGCGATATCGCTCGCGGCGAAATCCCGAACGATATGGCGCTCGTTGGTGGCATGGTGAAAAATATCTGCTTCGCCAATGCCCGCGGCTATTTCGGTCTCGAGCTCGCGAAAGAATTTTCCGCCTGACCTAAGCGAGGTCGCAGGGGCGAGCGACGATTTCTGGTGCTTAGTATTTCTCGCCCCATTTTTTGCGCATCATGCTTTTGATGAAATCAGGGTAGCCCACGACATGGAGCATCTCGGTTTGTACGCCGGCGACGTCGGTGATCGTGAAGCGGTAAACGCGCATCGAAGTTTGGATGGTTAGAGCCCAGGCGAAATGCGGGTCGCCCGCTTTGATTTTCGCTGAGTCAGCTTGCCAACGGTTGCCGGTAAATTTTGGCGTCGTGTCATCGATGAGTGGGAACGCCGCCAACTCCTCGGAGACATCTTCGATTTGGACGCGTTTTACTTGAGCGCCGACGGGTGAGGTAAAAGCGAATTGATAAAAACTTTCCTTCGGGTCGGTGCCCGGCAGGAGTGCTGCGACTTGGACCTCATAGCCGTTGGCGCGACCGGGTTCTGCGCCTTTGGGGCCGAAAGAAAATGCGACGGTTTTTCCTCCGGTGATAGGGATGAGTTGTTTGACTTCGCTGGAAACGCAGCCGTCGAGCATGAGGGGAACCAGAATCAGGAGCAGGTGTTTGAAGCGAGGGGAGGTGCGCACGTGATCAACCTCGGCAAGCGTGGGGAGCGAGGCAAGCGCGCGGTGCACGGATACAGGACTCGCGCGATTTTTGGTGTGGATGTTTAGGAGCGCTTCAGCGCGGCGCGGACGCGGGCCTGTGATTCGAGGTCGTGTTTCTCGCGGGGTGGAAGTTCGAGCGCGCGCGAGAAGGCTTGTTGCGCTGCGTCGGCTTGCCCGTCGGAGCGCAAGGCAAAGCCGAGCTCGGCGTGGTGGGAAGGGTTATGTGGGTCGAGGGCGACCGCGCGGCGGAGGTGTTGCACGCCTTCGGTGGTCGAGGCGGCGGGGAGACCGCCGTAGATGAGACGAACGAAGAATCGAGTGGCGGGCCCGATCGAGGCGACTTCGTGGTGCCACTGGCCGAGGACGTGGTGCGCGTAACTATAGTCGGGATCGAGCGCCAAGGCCTCGACGGCATAATCTTTAACTAGGCGGGAGTTGGCGATCTTGGTTTTGTTGTCGGCGTAAAAACCAATTTTGGCGTAGCAAATGCCAAGTGAGAGGACGCATACGGCATTTTTCGGTGCGAGGGCGTAGGCGCGTTGGGCGTAAGTGAGGGCGAGCTCGCACAATTTTTTCTGCTCGGAGAGATCCGTGGTATCGAGGGTGGAGTCCGAGTACTGGCGCGCAATTTTTTGAAGGATGACAGGGTCGTTGGGTTGCGCGGCGTCAGCTTGGAGCAGGAGCGCGAGCGCCGTCTTAGAGTCGAAACGCGTTTCAGCGGCTTGAGCTTGAGAGACGAGGACCGCGACCGCTGGCGATGGGGCCGCACGCAGGCTGACGAGGAAAAAAATCAGAACCGCAAGTTGGGGCAGGAGGCGCATGCGAGCGGAGGGCTGAAAAAATCGGAGGTCTTTACGGTTTGCGGAAAAGGTAATGGCTCACAAGCCATTCCTCGCCCGCGCGGTAGCCCCAGAGTTCCGCGCAGCTCATGTAGAAGACCCGCCAATAGGCCCACCATTTCGTCGCGTTGGCGGCGCCATAGGTCTGAACGAAGAGCGGATAAATTTCGGCGCGGTGTGCATCCATTCTTTGAAGCCAGTGTTCGGCGGTTTGTTGGTAATGGCGGCCGTTTACCTTCCAGTCAGAGACGAGTTTGAGATCGTCTTGAAATTGTGAGAATAGATCGTGTGCAGGAATTTGACCGCCCGTGAAAAAATAGCGACTCATCCAATCTGAAGCATCTCGGGCGATGAAGTGGTAGCTGAGGCGGTGGTGCGTGAAGATGTGAGTGAAGAGCAGGCCGCCCGGTTTGAGCCAGCGGGCAATGTGCGAGAAAAGCAGTTGATAGTTTTTGAGGTGTTCGAACATCTCGACAGAGACGACGCGATCGAACTGCGCTGGCGCGGTGTCAAAGACGTTAATATCAGCGGTGATGATAGTGAGGTTGGTGAGGCCGCGTTTTTTGGCTTCGGCGTCGATGTGCTCTTTTTGGGTGCGCGAATTAGAAATCGCGGTGATGCGGGCGCGAGGGAATTTCTGCGCGTTGTAAAGGCACAGAGAGCCCCAGCCGCACCCCAATTCTAGAATCGATTGGCCGTCGGCGAGTTGGGCGCGCTCAGCGTAGAGCGCGAGCATAGCCTCCTCGGCTTGGTCAAGGGTTTCGCGGCCAGTGGGGTAAAGGCAGCCGGAGTATTTGAGGTTTTTGCCTAGACAGAGTTGATAGAAGCGCGTGGGCACCTCGTAGTGTTGCTCGTTGGCGGCAGCGGTTTGTTCGGCGAGGGAGCGGGTCTTAAGATCCGCTACGTAGGCGCCGCGATCGTAGACGGCAGACTCGTCGCGGATGCGTTGGGCCAGGAGGCGCCGGATGCCAATGCGCAGGAGCCAATCGGGGAGGAGATTTTTTTCGAGAAGCGCGTCGATCATGATAGCTAAAAATAGGTTGTTTAGGATTTTTTCGGAAACCACGGGACGAAGACACTCGTGGTTTTTTGATAGTGCCGGTACGCTTCGCCGCGACTGCGGATAGCTTGTTGCTCCGTCAGTGGGATGCCGGTGACGCGCAGCAGCAGGTAAAGAATCGTTGCTGGTCCAATGACCGCGATTCCTCCAAAGGGCGAACCAAGGGCGAAGACAAAGAATGCGACCCAAATGAGCCATTCGAAAAAATAATTCGGGTGGCGGCTCAAACGCCATAGGCCGATGGCGCAGACTTGGCCGCGGTGAGCGGGGTCTTTTTTGAAAGCGGCGAGTTGAGCGTCGGCCAGGGCCTCGCCACTAAGGGCGAAGAGCCACAGCAAGGCGCCGGCGATTTCGAGGAGATGAAGCTCGGGCGCGGGATTGAGCGCTGCGATTACAAAGCCAGCGCCGAGGATCACAACGGAGACTGCCTGCATCTGGAAAAACCAAAACATCTTCGGTGCGAAATTACCGGCCCAGTCGCGTCGGAGTTGGATATAGCGACCATCTTCGATTGGGTGGTGGCCGATGACGCGAATGGCCAGATGCGTGCCAAGACGTAGGCTCCATAGAATTGCGAGTGTGGCGATGAGGGCGCGTCGGACAGGCCAGCCCGGGCCGCAGGCGGCATAGAAAAAGGCGAGCAGGCCAAAAGCGTAGGCCCAGGCGATGTCGACGACTCCGTAGTTATCCATGCGCCGGGCGATGAGATAAATTCCGGCAAACAGCGCGCAAAGTCCGGCGAGCGCGAGCATGATGAGGGCGAGGGGACTCATGGAATCGGGTGTTCGGGGTGGAGCGACGCAGCCTTAGTGGCCGCTTCGGCTTTAAGGCGGGTAATCGTGCGTATGATCGGCAACGTGATCAGGTAGACTGTGCCCATGTAAAAAGGTGCGACGACCGCCCACCCTACGATGGCGTGGCCGGCGGTGGCGCCGAATTCTTGAAAAAACTCAGCCGGATGGTTCCAGAAGAGCTGTTGCATATGATGTAAGCTGATGGGCACGTGATGGGCTCCGAGGATGCGTTCGCCGAGCTTTATGCAGCCGAAGATAACGGGAATGTGAACCGGCCACAGAGCCTGGTTGATGAGCTGGATGATCGGCTGGTTAAGCCGCAGCGCCAGGGCGATCAAGAAGCAGAGTAACGTGGTCGTTCCGAGAATTGGAAATAGCGCCACGCCGCTACCGATGGCGACAGTGAGGGCGATTTTCTCCGGAGTAATGCCTTGCGTAAGCTGGGCGACGATAGGATCGCGTACGCGGCGCTGCCAAAAGTTGCGCGCGGTTGCAGTCCGCATGTCAGCGGGCAATTCGGCAGAAAGTGGATCAGGCACAGGCAGAGTTTTAAGCCAACGCAATGACGGCGATACCCAGCGCGGCAAGCACGAGGCCTAGTCTGCCCGGACCCTCTCGGCGCGTGGTCAGCAGGCCAGCGAGTGAATCGTGAGAGGTGATGCTAAACAGCTCGGCTAGGCAGTACGCGGCCATCGCGATGTTGCCGAGGAGCATGATCGCAATGAACCAAGCGAGACGAGCCAGGTGCGAGGTTTGTTTGTAGCAGACCCAGACGTAGAAAGTGATAAATCCCCAGTAAGCGTCAAAGAGCGTGGCGATGAACCAAGGGTGCGTCGCGACAGCGCGCGGCACGCCGAAGAGCGGGCATTGCAAGCTCGCCCAGCTCGTCACTGCCAACATGGAAGCGATTATGACTATAAAAAGAGCGCGAAGAAAAATGAGCATGGACTCAGAAGCTGAGATTGTTGGCTCGGGTGTGAAGCGTGTGGACCACCGAAATATTGCGCAGGGCGAAGGCAGCCTCGCAGTAATTGAGGTAATAGCCCCACTTGCGAATGAATCGGTCATCGAAGCCGAGCGCCCGGACCTGGTCTAGACGCTCAAGAAAGTTGTCGTACCACACACGCAGGGTGCGCGCATAGTCGGGGCCGAAGTCGTCGACGGCGTGGAGGATAAAGCCGCCCGCACGACTGAGCTCAGAGTTGACCCGATTAAGTGAGAGCAGGAGCGAACCGGGAAAAATGTGTTTTTGGATGAAGTCCACCCCGCGGCGGAATTGTTCGTAGCGGGCGTCGGGACAGGTAATGAACTGGAGTGCGAGTAAGCCTTCGGGCTTCAAGCAGCGATGCAGCACCTCGGTGAATTCGGGAAGATAGCGATGGCCGATCGCCTCCATCATTTCGATGGAAACGATTTTATCAAAGGAGCCTTGGAGGTCGCGGTAATCGCGGAATTCGACGCTGATGCGATCGGAGAGGCCGGCGGCGGCGATGCGCGCTCGGGCGTATTCGAGTTGTTCGCGTGAGATCGTGACCGTGGTGACACGGCAGCCGTAGGTGCGTGCGGCGTGCAGCGACCAGCCGCCCCAGCCGGTGCCGATTTCAAGCACGTGATCCGTGGGTCGCAGGTGGAGGTGACGGCAGAGGGCGTCGTTTTTTTCGCGTTGGGCGGCCTCGAGCGTGAAAGTGGGCGAGGTCCATTTCGCCGATGAGTACATCATCGACGGGTCTAGGAAGAGGGCGAAGAAGTCGTTGGATAGATCGTAGTGTTCGCTGATGTTGCGCTGGGCGGTGGCACGAGAATTGGGCCGTAGTAGGTGGCCGAAACGGTTGAGTGAACGCAGGGAGTTAAGGGCTAATGTGCGCGCTTGGCGGGAGCCGGAGAGGGTGGGCGCGGTGTCGGCGTTGAGAATAAAAAACGCGATGACGGCGGTAAGGTTGGGTGTCTCCCAATCACCGTCGATGTACGATTCGGCAAAACCAATATCGCCCGCTAGGCTGCATTTAGTGAAAAAACTTTCGCGATGGATTCGCAGGTGTGCGGCGGCTGGAATCGCAAGCGGGAGGGTGCGGGCGGAGGCATCGGCGTGAGAGCCGATTTCATGGATGTGACCGTTGGGTAGTTCGAGGCGCAGATGGCCTCGGGTCATAGCCCCAAAGGCTTTGAGCACGGCCGCGCGAAAAAACGAGGGTTTGTCGCGCGCGGCGACGAGCGCGGTCGAGGTGGTGGCGGAGTCTTGGCTCATGCGGCTTCGGTAGGGGCTGGAATTTTGGTGGCGTTGGGCGCGGTGGCGGCGATGGAGGCGTGGGGGCGGTAGAGATCGCGTTGGTCGGTGGAGCGGGCGGCTTTGGCGAACCAAGGCAAACGTCGCAGCCAAAGCAAGGCCGCGTGCCAATGTATTAGCGCGATTATGCGTAGGGTAATGAGCGGGTATTTAAGGGTAAACCACCCTAAGCGGGCGCTCGTGAGTTCGCGGCGCGGACCGGCAAGGGTACTGGTCAGGGTGCGCTCCGCGCCGACGTAGTCGTCAATTTGTATCGAAAGGCGTTCGCTCGGCGTGCGCAACGTGAAGTCAAAAGCCGTGTCCACGTCGGAAAATGGGGAAACGTAAAAGTATTTGGGCGTACGCCGATGAAACGTCCCGGGCGCATGGGCGACGGCGGTGTCGGGGCCGAGAAAGTACGGCTTCATCTCTCTAAACGTGTTGGTAACCTCGGCCAGGCAAGCCACGCACGTGCCCACTGCATCGTAGCAAAAATAAAATGATACGGGATTAAATAAGTAGCCCAATACTCGTGGCAGCGTGACCAACATGATTCGGCCTTCGCTCAGGTCGATGCCGCGAGAGGCGAGGTGGGCGAGGAGGCGTTGTTTAAGCGAAGCGGGCCGGACAGGGCCCGTGTGTTCGTTGGTTTCTAGCGCTTTAGATTCGTGGCTGGCGTGGTGCAGCGGTTCAGTGACGGGAAAGAAATCATGTTCACGGAAGCAAAATAAGTTGGGCCGATTAAACGAAAACAGCGGGAGGCGCCGGTGTAATTCGGGGAGTTCGTCGAGGTCGAAAGCGAACAGAAAGATGCGGTAGTTAAAATGATGCTCCTTCGGCGTGAAGCGGTGATGCATCACGGTGCACTCATAGAGGCTGGAACGGAAAGGCGTAACGGGCATTATTATGACAAACTTAGCTTGATCTTTGCTACGGGCAAGGCTGGGCCGCAGATGCTGACAGGGCTCGACCTGCGATAGAAAAACAATATCTCTTGGCCCGATCGTTAACGTGTGGACCCGTAGCTCAGCTGGATAGAGCACTTGGCTTCGAACCAAGGGGTCGGGGGTTCGAATCCCTCCGGGTCTACCACGCTTTGGTTCTTGCGGCGGCGGATTATTTACCGCTGGCCCACGGGTTGGCTCAACCTCGCCACACTCCGTCAAAGTTAGGGTGCGCCGTGCCCGTCTTTGTTATGTTTAGCCGCCCTTCCGCTCTAGCTCGTTTTTCTGGGGTTCCCTCGCGCTGTCTAGGAGACGCTCCAGCCGATGCCTTTGAGGGGCATCTGCTGTTACGGGCATCTCCACACTATATAGCGGTGTAGACTCAAACCGCCGCCAATGACGACAAAAAGTAACATTTGCATTTTCGGGTCGTTGCCGGAGACTGAGTCCGTTAGCACGGCTTTTTTTGTTCAGTAAACCCCGTTAGACCCCACCCCCTATGAACCTGCGTTTGTTTATAATAGCTATCCTGTGCCTAAGTGTCGCGAGCGTGTCGTTCGCCCAGACTAACCCCGCTAAATCGGCGGCGGCCGACGAAACCATCAAGCTTGAAGAATTTACGGTGAAATCGGACCGTTCCAATGGTTACCGCGCCACTAATTCCATCACCGGCACCGGTATCGGCACGCTGATCGCCGACTCACCGCTGCCCATCAATGTGCTCACAGGTGAATTCATCAAAGATCTCGCGCAGACGCGTCTCGCCGAGGCGCTTGTTTACGTCCCCGGTATCCAAAATTCCACTTACGAATCCACGATCTCAATCCGCGGATTCAGCGGCCTTCAACTTTACCGCAACGGCTTTTACCGCCGACAAACTTACACGACTTGGAACATCGAGCGCGTCGAAGTCATTAAGGGCGCGGCGGCGGTTTTTTACGGCGTACTCCGGCCCGGTGGCGTGGTGAATTACCTCACCAATAAACCGAACTTCGACGGTAATTCCACGGAGTTAGACTTTGCGTTCGGCTCGGCCTCTTACGTCAAGGCCTCGGCGTATTCTAATTATAAGCTTAACGATAACCTCGCCGTGCGCGTCGGCGTCGGTGCTTCGGACGGCGGCGGCTGGCGCAATAACGAGTTTAACCGCCAAAATTACCAATCCGTTTCGAGCACGTTCCGCATCACCAAAAACCAAGAGCTCAACGTCGATCTTGAGCACATTTATTGGAAGTTCACCGATTTGCGCGGCGTCGATAACGCTCTCACGAACGCACTTTACTATGGCAACCCCGCGGCGATCGCTAGCGGGCTCTCCGTTAACCAATGGGTCGCGGCTAATTACCCCGGCACGGCCACCTACAACATCCAAGTCCCGAACGCCCTCAACCCCAAGGGCCGCTATTATTTGAACGGCTCCGATACCTGGTCCGAACAGGAATCCGACACGGTTGACCTCACCTACCGCGCCAAACTTACCGAATCGCTTGTATTTACTTCCAATGTTAACTGGGCCCGCGACTTTTTCGAAGAAATCCGCACGATCAGTAACGACCAATCGCCTTATGCTGACGGTTCGATCAATTACCAGTTCGGCAATTTTGGTAACATCCGCCACTCGTTTAATCTAAATAACAAGTTCGTGTACCGCTTCGATTTTGCTGGCACAAAAAACACGCTGCAAATCGGTCAAGACCTGCTGCACTTACAGCAATTCACCCCTGGCATCATCACCAGCGCGGGTAATTTCCAAGACGGTATCCGCAGCGCATTCTTCAAGGAAACGCCGTTGCAGGGATCTCGCCGTAGCGGCACCGCGGCTCTCACCGCTTCGGGACAACTTTTCACCGCGCAACGCAATCGCATCACCCAGACCACCGGCTACTTCATCATGAATCAGCAGGAGCTCTTCAACGGCGACCTTCGCCTGCTCTACGGGATGCGTCAGAACGAAGTTAGATATCACGTCCTGTATCCACAGAAGGTCGGCAACGCTGAAGTCCGCTCCTCGCTTTCCCATCCGACCCCCCAAATCGGAGCGCTCTACAAGCTGACGAATGAAGTCTCGGCTTTCGCGACTTACACCAAGTCCACGGAATTTGCCGGCGGCGCTGATTTCTCCGGCAAACCCGTCGATCCGATTGATGACCTCGGAATGGACGTCGGTTTGAAGACCACCCTGATGGACGGCCGGGTGAGCGGTACTTTGAGCTACAATGTCACCCGTCGCGATCACTTGGCCTCGACGGACAACGCTAAGCAAAACGCCCTCGGCACCGCTCCGTGGTACATTTACGGCAACACGGCCGAATCCAAGGGCATCGAAGCCGATTTCAACTTCTCCCTCACCGATAGCTGGTCGCTCATGCTGGGCTATTCGCATGACCTTCAAAACGAGATCACTCAGTCTACGGTGCCTTCGCAAATCGGTCTCCCGCTGGGCGGCGTGCCTAAGGATTACCTCACCCTCTGGTCGCGCTATGATATCAAATCAGGCGATCTCAAGGGTTACTACCTCACCGGCGGCATGCGCGCTAGCACGGATGCACGCGTCTCTCCTGACGGTATTGGCCTAAGCTTAGACAACATCGCCCTTCGCCCCAGCTTCGTTGTCTTCGAAGCCGGTGTCGGCCGCCGATTCAAATTCGCTAATAAAAATTGGTCCGCCTCCGTCTCCGTTAAAAATATCGCCGATCGCGCCTATCGCGAAGGGGTTGATGGAGGCTGGGGTTCCCCCCGTCTCATTAACGTGATGGTCGGAACCAAGTTCTAAGCTCCGTCTACTTTAGCTTTCTAAGCCGCGTGAATTTCACGCGGCTTTTTTATGCCCCGATACAGATCCTCTTGCGAGCTAGCGCCGAATTTGGCGCCGGCGCAGCCAGATCAGCGCCAGTAAATCCAGCAGTGGCAAAATCGCCATGGCGCGCAGACCGTAATGCGATACGCCCGCTTGCCGCGCCCGGTGTTGGACAGGGATCTCGCGCACCGTCCAGCCGCCCGCCACGGCGAAGGCCGGCAGAAACGAGTACAAAGTGCGAATCGGGAAAAACGAGGCCGCGACCTCTCGGCGGAAAAGTTTTAACGAACACCCCGTGTCACTCACGCCGTCGCGGAGCAGGCTCCGGCGTGTGGCGTTGGCGATGCGCGACATGGCGCGGCGGAGCCTAGAGTCGCGGCGCTGGCGGCGCGCCCCAGCCAGCATATCGGCGGTGTGGCGCTCGGGCCACAGGCGGGCCAATTCCGCCGGCGGATTTTGGCCGTCGCCATCG
>Ga0114958_10002199_pt1 | contig 14742 bp, 17 predicted proteins | sample C_130208_EF_Meta_FD_89577 | JGI IMG/M metagenome (GOLD analysis project Ga0114958, IMG submission 89577) | Freshwater microbial communities from Lake Croche, Canada to study carbon cycling - C_130208_EF_MetaG | ecosystem: Environmental > Aquatic > Freshwater > Lake | place: Lake Croche, Canada... | reverse complement strand
TGCGTGGCTGCTCACGGTGTGATGGAGTTCACAAAGGAGCGTTTTATGGAATGCAGTGACGGATTCAAGTGCTACACCTGCAGAAAGTGTGGCTTACTCGCGATTGCGAATCCCGAGTCGAATATCTGGCTGTGCAAGGGTTGCCAGAATACGACTGAGTTCGCGTCGATTCAGATCCCGTATGCCTATAAGCTTCTGGTTCAGGAGTTGGAGACGATGAATATCGGTTCGCGTATCTTTACTCAGGGGGCGATCCAGGATACGGCGCGGCCGCTGCAGAAAATCGTAGAATAGAAGTAGAATGATGGTCCTTCCTTTAGTTGCTGAGTTTTTCGGAACATTTTTACTTCTGATGTCGATCTTCGCCACGGGCAATGCTCTCGTGATTGGTCTGACGCTGGCTCTTGACGTCTGGCTGCTGGGTGGAATTTCCGGCTCCCACGTGAATCCCGCTGTGAGCATTGCGATGTTAGTGAAGGGTGCTATCTCCCCTACGGAGTTTGTGACGTATACCCTCGCTCAGTTGGCTGGTGCCGTCAGCGCGTACTATGCTTATAACACACTCGCGTAAGATTAAAAAATCCTAATATAACAGAGATGAGCAGGTCTAATAAAACTAGAAAAATATACTACCCTATGCGCTATTACCAAGGTCTTTCTCAAAAGAAAAAGACCTTGCGTAAGAAAGAAATACAGAAGTTCGGGTCAAGAGCTTGGACCGATCCTAAAGCCTATCTCGGCTTCAAAAGTGATGTGGGTGTGAAAACAAGACGATCTGGATACACGAAGTCATGGAAGGCTATTTTTCCGGATGCGACTTCTCTTGAAGAGAAGTCAAAGGCTACAGGAGTTCCTCTTCGCTTTATAAAAGAATCATATAATCGCGGAATGGCTGCATGGAGAACTGGTCACCGGCCAGGTGCGACGGAGCAGCAGTGGGGCTACGCCAGAGTCCATTCCTTCCTTCTCTGCGGTAAGACCCATCACACTACAGATTCTGATTTGGCGAGAGAGGCTAAGAAATTTAAAACAGCTAGGGCCTGGTGGAAGTCTCAGGGATGTTAGTTAATAAGCATAAAATTGATACACCTATGGCATTATAATATGATATACTATAATGCCGCTTCCTATCCATAATCTTCCAATCGTCGCTGCGACGGTACTCGCCTCTACTAATAATATCTGGCAACCTCCTCCAAACAAGCAGATTCTTGGTCACTATACTCATAAGAGTATGGAGGACCGTATCTCCCAGCGGACTTGGTATAATAATGTGACATACCGCGATGAGATCGATCGGTCTCTCAGATCTGCCAGAGTTTTCGCCGCATCTCTGAGTCTCACTTCTTCCCGCCCCAGAAAGCAATAGCCGCCATAATCGATACGACGGCGACGCTCAGACTTATAAGGGCCTTCGGGTCTTTTCTTTTTTGAGCCTTATAATCTGAATAGTTCATAAAGCCGTCGCTGTAAGCATTTACGGTTGTTCCGTCGCCCAGCTTTATCACTTGAGATGCTGCAGCAGCAGAACAGAACTTGGGCTGGTCCTCTGTTCCAGCCTCATCGACGCGACATCCATTTTCCTTATATATCTTCGGCGCAGAAGACCAGTCCTCGTAAGAAAGCTGCACAGGATCGGCTCTAGCATCAGCCGTCGCCTGAGATTCTCCAGGCCTCGCCTTTGCAGGATATTTGTCTTGAACCCAGTGCTGCTGGTAGAATTTTCCGTCGCCGCCTTTGATAATACCGACCGGATCGACTAATAAGACTCCATCCACATTCTGAATCTGACCATCGGCGTCGCCCACCATTTTCTTTACTAGTTTGCACTGGGGGTAGCCACTTCCGACTACAGCATTGATAACAGGTGCAGGATCTAGAGCGAATTTGACGTCCTCTAACATGCCAGGACCCATGCCGCGTAACTGGGGCAGGCCGACACCGGCAAGAGCATCTTTGATCTTGGGACCGAGGGCAGAGCCGTCAGGGATTGTCTGAACATATTCCCACATGATTGCACCATTACTGCATGTGAGGCCACTGTTAATAAAATAATTGACGCCGAGAGGTTTCAGACCTGGCATGCCGCTAGTGAAACTGGAGGACGGCCCACCGAAGCCAATCATATCTCCGTAATACACAACGCCTTTCACGGCGCCAACCACGTCGCCCAAGTTACCACCGCGCTTAACTCCGATTTGTGCAGGAGCTAACATCTCATCTGCGGGATTGTAGTCCGGTCCGAGGAAACCAGGACCGGAAGCAGGTTTTACCGGCAAGACATTTGATCGGCCGTCATTACCCATTTTTGTTGCGCCTGCAGCACTCATCTTGATTTAGGGAGGTATAAAAAGCCTAGCGTAAATACTCTAGATGGCCCCGACCCTCACTGTTGCGATTCCCACAATGGACCGATGGGAGGGTTTCTTAAAAAAGCAACTGCCCATCTATCTGACTCATCCTCTTGTAAGCTGCGTAGTTGTCTGCGATGAAAACGGAAATGATCTGGATGCAATATGTGCTGCAGGGTATGATATAAATCCCAAGCTGAGAATGTATCAGAATGATCAAATCTTGGGCGTCTATGGTAATAAGCGACAGTGTCTCTTAATGGCGCCGACGGACCATGTTGCAATCTTTGACAGCGATAATTGGTTCGAACCCTCGTATATTGATCACGTGTTTCAATGCTTTGCTAGAGACGGGGAGGCCTCTAAGAATACGATTTATTGCGCAGGGGAAAATGAGCGCCTTTTCCTTGATACGGGTGTCTCAGAAAACCGTATCAAGCACTTCAGTGGCATGCGTATTAACAGAAATAACTGGAATGGGGTATTAAATACACCGAGCTGGAATTTCCTCTTGAATGACGGGAATGCAGTGTGGCCGAAGAGTTTTATTCAATATATGGTGGATCTTCCTGAGGAGAGGGTCGTCGGGACAGACAGTATCTTGGCTATGAGATCTGCTATTATGAATGGTTATACCTTGTCGGTGGAGCCTGGTCTTCACTACGTTCATACGGTACATGATGGATCGCATTGGACTCAGAACGCGGCAGTCTCTAGCAGATTACTGGCGCAGATGGATTGGCGCTTATGAAAAAGTTGAACTGCCGTTATACTGGAATTTCAGTACCCAACCATGCTAAAGTATCGCAAACTTACTGTATTCTCACTGTTTCTTATCGGCTCTATTATGCTTATTACGGGTTTATCAAAGATACCAGGACAACCTCAGGCAGTCATATCAAACTCTTCAGAGGCAAATACAGTAATGGAGGACTATAGGAATGAAGTTATTCACTCAAATGGCTTTCTTGTTGCAATGATAGGTATTGGATTAAGTTTTAGCAGCACCGTTCTATATATTTACTTCTTTAGCGATATTTGTCAAAGAGATGAAGATATAGAGAGAGATGAAAGAAGACCGCGAAGAACATATACGACAACTATAGCGATTGCTCCTGAGCCGATCGTCTATCGTGCTAAACATTCATCAGTAGCTACGCTAGTAGCTGCGCCAGTAGCTACGCCAGTAGCTACGCCAGTAGCTGCGCCAGTAGCTGCGCCAGTAGCTGCGCCAGTACTAGCATCTCCAACAGAAGTTATGCCTATTATGCAACCGCCGCTAAAATCCATCTTAAAAGCTCCGAGGGCGCCGGTTCCATATCCTCAAGCACAGGGGGCGATATATGGATACCAGGCAGAAATGTATAAAAATGCTATAGCTCAGAGATATCATATGCAGCCAAGACCATATATTGCTTAGAATATTCTTTCCCGTATCCTAACAATCCAGCAACTTTTTGCACACATTTTATAAAAGAGTTTTTTTGCATACTTTTTTTTAAAAAAAGTATAAAAAGTATAAAATTGAATTAATCTACATGGACAATTTAGATTAAACCAATGCCGACCAGACCGTTCAACGAAGAGTGCCTGTGGAAAAGCAAGATGGAGCGCACCGGTATTTTAAAGAAGCGATCCCTTGAACAACCTCCTATGACCCTTCCAATCATTAACTCACATACAGGCGGTACAAAACCCGACGATAATGACATTCATGGAGACAGAGTTAAACGCAATGCTTACAATAGCGCTGTGTATTGGGCAGGCGTCAATGAGAGGAAGGCAGCCTATCGTATTAAGTATAAGTTTCCTCTTGATGAGCAGGCCTATTTCGCAGAGCAGTTTGAATCGACACTTGGTTTAGAGAAGGGCGGATATATCTTCCGCCGGCAATGGACATACTAAAGTGAAAAAGTAAAAATTGAGCAGTGTGACCCTTCATTTTTTCCCTACAAACATGTCTCGACTCTCCTACGAATTCAGCAGCCGCACAGTAAAGAGTATCCTGGAGGATGACAGCATCGACATCCCTGACCACCAAAGGCCAGAGATGTGGTTGAAGGATCGCCAGCAGCGTCTAATTCAGACAATCATGATGGGTCTCCCAATGCCCAATCTCACTCTCAACGACACAATTACGAATGGAAAGCGTGTCCGATGGCTGGAGGATGGGCAGCAGAGATATATTTCGATGAAAAAGTTCCTCGATAACAAGCTCGACTATGAGAATGTCTATTACAAGGACTTCAATGAAAGCCAGCGCCTGCAGTTTCTCACTTACAAGATTCCTATTCTCACCTACGAGAATGCAACCCGTTCTGAGATCATCCAGATCTTCGATAACCTCCAGCACGGTGTGCCTCTCAGTCCTGGCCACCGCTTCCATGCACGCCTCGAGTCGCCCCTTGTAAAGTATGCTAGGGATCGTCTTCTTACGCCCGACAGGTACTTCTATGCACGCGCTTCCGGCGTCTGGGGCGCCCACCCATCGAATAAGGATACGAAGACCAAGAAGTTTCTGATGAATGCGATGGCACTCGCAGGTGGAGCAGCACATGGTGTAGAGTGTATCACTACATCATATGATGTTCTGGGGCCTCTCCTAGAGAAACAATTCGACCCTACAAAGGCGGATGCACTTCTTGACAAACTCATTGGCATCTATGAGATTGCAGATACTCAGTATGCGATTACCCCTGCTGACAAGAAGAAGCAGTGGGACGCTGGTCAGATCTCAGGATATATTCTTGCCTCACTCATCCACAACTATACGCCGGATTTGATAAGCATGTGGGCAAAGTACATTGTCGATGTTCGTAAGGGCGACGATAAGTTATCTGTACTTCACGCCAAGAAGCCTGCATCCAGAAACTGGAATTCCAATCGTTGGCGTATCGGCTATGAGAATGTCTTCATTACGAGGCCCGTAGAAGTTGAAGAGGAGGAGGCGTCAAGTGAAGAGGATTAGTTCTAGAATTACTCGACTTTTCTCACTAATACTACAGTCTTATTCGTTATCGGCATCACTCTTTTTTCACCAAAATCACTCACCGGCTGGAAGGTCTGGGGCGCTGCTTCTTCCACCTTAGGATCTATAATAGCCTCCTCAGCATTCGGCAACATACTGCTTAACGATTTGAGAATCTCAATCGCAATCCATCGCTGACCAAGGATCTCACAGATCACGAGGACTGTATTAAAGGCTAGGAGGCTCTGAGATGTACAAGTCTGAACTAGGATGCACTGACCCTCCTGCAGCGACTTTTCACCATTCTGTGAAGGGACTGTTCTGGAAACCCACATCCTATGAATGGCGCCCTTATAGTCTGGCATCCGCGCTAGAATTCGTGCGCAACAATCCAAGAATTGGGAGACTTCACGTTGATTTGTGATGAGCTTCCACTTTTCTTGGATGAAAAAGACGTGCTGCTGACCTTCGGGATCTTGAAGTTGGATCAGATGATCAACTCCATTGAGACTCTGCTCCTTAAAGAACTCCCGGATGCCCTGTTCTGTGTGAATGATCATGAGCCAATCATCTGGTAGTAGTACCTTCATCTGATCTAAGAGGACCCCGACCCGGCGTTCAAAGGCAAAACCTTCTGCTCCTGTAGCCTTAGTTTCACTTCTTGACATTTAACTATGCGTTATATTTGATAAGTTGTAAAAAATCCCTAGTGCGTATTTTTTTATCCACGGATGGTATAATGGCCGCTTTCGATCATCAGGCAATCCAGGATGAGTACGTAAGCACATTTCCTGTAAGAGATTTACATATTGATGAGCTGAAGAATGCAATCTTATATTCTAATGACTTCGTCGAGGGTGGAGCATTCTATAATAATGGCCAGCTTCATGAGAATCTGTGTCAGTTTACAAAGCAGGCGAATCTATATTGGGCTGGTAAGCAGGCTACTGGAAATATTTGCGAAGTCGGCTTTGGTACGGGCCATTCTTCATTATTGATGCTACTAGGAACAGGCGATAAGGCATTAAATTTCACGATTTTTGATCTGGTCGAGCGTGGCTACAGCAGACCCTGCTTCACATACCTCGAATCGAAGTTTAAGAATGTGTCATTTGAATTAGTTGCTGGTGATTCTTTTACTACATTCACTGAGTGGGTGCAGAACAATAGTGCAAAAGCCGCTACGTATAGCGTAGTTAATATTGACGGGATGCAGAGAGGTCACGTACTTGAAAGTGACATGAGAAATGCGGATATTCTTCTGAAGTCTGGCGGTTTAATGATTGTGAATCACACGCAGTATGGAGATATCAGTGGGGCGGTTGATGACTATGTAGCTACCGGAAAATACACTGACGCTGGTGTTATAAGAACCTGGGATCCTCCCCACAGAGTCATCCAGAAGGTTTAATCTTTTAAGCTTAGCTCCCGGATACTTTGAAAAATACCCAGGCAAGATAGAGAGATGAGCCTTTTTAAATATATACTATCGGCCTTAGTAATTTTCTTAGTAATATTTGCTTTGATGAAACTTTATAGAGTTGTTTTCAGAGAGGGCTTCGATGATATGAGTCCATCTAATAAGCCACCAGCTGCTAGTGCTAAGGCCTCGACAAAAGCCCTATCAGAATCATGTCCATCTCTCTCTCCTGTAGCCGCCGCTGCCGCCGCTGCCGCCGATGCTTCAGCCGCTGCTGCCAAGGTGAAGGCGAATGAGATCGCGAAAATGACCAGTAAGATGGTTTCAGATAATATTGTGGATTCGTCCGACGACTCAGGTCTTAGTGTCTCATGCCCTTCTGGAGAAAAGCCTATTGTAAGTTTCGCCCGCAATACCAAAAATGCCAAGCCAACTTCAAAGGATATAAATACTCTGAAAGGTGTCAAGGGTACCGAATGCTCTGGAACTGCGGTAGCGGGTTCAACCTGCGCAGAGGTTTCAAGCTCAAGCTCAACCTGTGCAGAGGCTGGAACCGGAGGTGGCTATAATTTTGACCCCTCCAAGGAGTTTTAATGCCTTCTAGACCTTCTCTCACCCCTATAAAAATTGAATGACAGAACAAAAAGTTTAAATGGACACATCAAACTATGTCTATTGAAACTTTCCTAGATTCCGCCTGGCTCGAGAATCATGCATCTCCAAAAGGAACCGTGGCAAATTGTCCAACCTGTGAAGCGACGTTCGAGACCTGGGAGAATCTAGATGTCAGCACCTGTCTCAAATGCGGCACCGTCATATCCCGGTGCTTGGATCTCACTGCCGAGTACCGCTATTTCAGCCAAGATGATCGAGGTGGTGGCGATCCCTGTCGCGTTGGCGCACCCCAGGATAACCGCTTTCCAGAATCAAGTCTCGGCACGGTGATTCTTCCAACCCAGTCTGGCGGCTCAGCAAATTGCCGCTGGTCAATGAACAAGATCCGCCGCTACCATACCTGGAATATGCTCCCCTACAAGGAGCGCAGTCTACTCCACGTCTTTGAGACATTCCAGATTACAGCTCTGAACCAGGGCCTCGACGCGACCATCCTCGATCTCAGCAAGGAGTACTATGTCGCCCTAACTGAGCATTGCCAGAAACGTGGCCTATCCAGATCGGCTATTCTCGCCTCTTGTGTCTTCTCAGCTCTTAAGCAAGTCGGCCAGCCCAGAAAGCCGAAGGACGTCGCAGACATGTTCCACATTAAGACCAGCGACTTCACGAAGGCTTTCAAATATGTCCAAGAAGTCCTTGCGCTTGCTCATCAGAAAGGAAATCTCAAGGGCTTCTCCGGCTCCCCTGCGGCTCTTCAGACAACACGTTCGTCACATTATATCGCTCATCCTCTGAGTAAATTGCCTCTCAAACGGGCTGAATTCCCCGTGGTCCTCGCACTCAGTATTGCCATTGCTAATGCCGCCGAGGACCTCTCACTGTGTGCTGAGCATATGCCGCCCTCTCTGGCGGCTGCAGCCATTGCGACGGCCATTCAGATCAAGGGTCACACTGATATCGCCGTCGATACGATTGCGGGACTGTGTTCGGTTTCTGCAGGGACCTTGATCAAGTGCTGGAAGCGGCTCGAGGAGACGAAGTCACAGTGGGCGGAGTTATGCGGTGTAACAGAATCTAAGGATAAGTAGAATGGGTGCGACAGCCTCCAGTTTAATAGGACCACTATCAAGAAGTAAAAAAATCGGTTCTCAGGATGAGCTTATAGCTAAAACGGAGGACATGACCCTGATGGCCGATAAACTTTTTGAATTCATGTATAAGAATTTCAAGCCGTCCGAGGTCTGGGATATAGCTCTGAAACCCGAAGAGTATGTTATTTCCCTCTCTGAATTAATTCAGAAGCATTTCGACATCATCGGCTATACGACCAATAGGACTGTGCAGGGCGAAATCTATTTTAAGAAGTACGACGCCTTGAAATACGATAAACTCAAGCGCGAGGAAAAGGAGAACCACATACGGAATTCGAAGATTATTGCATTCTATTTCGTTCGTATTTTCCAGATCATGGGTGCGATGCTTCTTGTTATTAAGGATTCATCGGCGGACTTATCTGGCAAGAGCATCCCTAGTGCCGACGACGCATCTCGCCCGATTCTTGGACTCCCCCGCGTCTATTATCCTCAGAGAGGCGGGACGATTTCCCCGCAGAGTGTTCTGGGACCCTTTGAGTTTCTGAGATCTCAGCTGGAGAGACCGGACCCGAAGACGATTGCTCTTTTTGTTCAGAAACCTGAGACGGAAGTTTATAAGATAAAGAACACGAACTTATTAATACGCTTCAGAGCATTTACTGCACCTATAACCCAGGATACAATAAACACTAAGGCGCCAGAGTTTATAATTCTTCTGAAGGACAAGGCTTCCAAGCGCGAATACGGGAAAGAGATCCCCATTTACGTTCTAAACTTGTCGCCTCTGGAGTTGTCAGCCGATGTCACGAAGATTAATCTCCAGTTTCTCATGTTCAGAATAAAGACTTCTGAGAGAAAGAATGAGATTGAGAAGAATAAGGAGGCCAATCTGATGGTAATCGAGCAGACTGCCGACAGCCCTACAGTAAAGCGCTACAGTATTCGCTTAAGAGATCCGATTGTCGCACAGGCCATCGCGGGCGGTGATTACACGGCCGTACAAGATATGAAGTATATCTTGGAACGCATCTTTTTTCTTCACAGCGTTACGTCGGACCCGAATCATCGCCCAGATCTGCTGCAGACATATGATCGCGCTAGGGGTGAGGATGAAGAGGATGGGGGCAAGGAGGGACAGCACACGGCCAAGAGCATTTCGAATCCGATGATACAGAAGGGCCTTGAACTTATGGCGGCGAAGGAGGGGAAGCACTGTATCAAGCGCGCCATTCAGTTATTGGATCCCTTATCTATTTTCGACAAGTCACTCGGCCCGTCAGTGACGAAGGTCTGCAAGTTTACTTTACCAGGAAAGGAGGCTGAGACATCTCTCGAGGAGTACGGTCCGACGAATACTCTGGCGCAGTTATACGGAAAGATTGATGTGCGCAAGGAGGAGTTTGAGAAGTCGAAGGAAGTTCTTCAGGCGTTTATCAGCACGAAGGACGCTCTTGCGTCAGGTCACACGATGTCGGTTTCTCAGCTGCGTGCATCTTCTCAGGATGAGGCTAACGCCATGAAGGATGCTCTGAAGCGTCTGGAGACGGCCTTCAGATCTGTAAAGTCGAATCTGGAGCAGTTTGGTGATATCAAGGTGACGAAGCCTGATGAGTGTGGGGAGGCGGCAGCGAAGGCGGCGGCTGTTCCGGATGGCAAAGGTATGAGCGATGGTGGGATTGTAGTATCAAATGACAATCTGAAGCGCAAGCTGCGCGATGTTTCCCAGGAGCTGTTGGCATACCATGTAAACAGCACTATTGAAATAACCAAATTCTTGAAGAGGATTTTTAATATCGATAAGGACTCGAGTGGATATTGGGTGGTCAAGGGAATCAAGGAGAGTTTTCTGATTGCTGGATTCCCTGCCTTGGATTCTGTGACTGATATCGCGCGCGATCTGCTACTTGAATACTATGATGGATGTGAGACGCGCTATCAGAAGGGTGTCGATATCTGGAAGGCGGAGAATAAGAGTACGGCGCCTTTAGCTGCTGCTGGTGCTGCTGGTGCTGCTGGTGCTGCTGGTGCTGTGGCTGCGCCTGTGCCTTCAGCCCCTCCTGCTATGGCTGCGCCTGTTGCGCCTGTGGCTGCGCCTCCTGTTGCTGCGCCTATGGCTGCGCCTGTGCCTATTCCTTCTCCCGCTGCCTAAAGCACCCTAGAATCTGGAACGCCTCCCAACCACTTCCCTGGAATCCATCGAAACGCATACATCGAGACTAGGCTATCATGCACCCATCCACGCTTCTCATCTATATGATCTGCCCCCGTAACAAAGACCCAGCAAGGCGGTAGGCGATCAAGAGCGTCTTCCCAGAGGGCAATTTCAGCCTTATCTGGATTAAAACCACGAATGCCCTCAACCTTGACGAGCGGCAAGCCAGTCTCCCGCTCATTAGCCTGATATGGCATGACACCTAGTCCGGTCCCCTCACGCATCTTTTTTATTTCTGGGGAACCAGCCCGCCTACAACGCAAGAATGTGCTGTAGACAGGTATATGTGGCAGAGGCAGAGGCAGACCCTCCTTCAAGAAAATGTGCGCCTTTCTGCCGACCCTATAGGTGATCAAGTCGAGGGCTTCTAGCATTTCTGTGCCGACTCCCTTCTCTCTCCATAAGGGATGAACACAGTACCAATCAACCAAGCCCCAGGGATCTGCCATACTGCAGCCACCGAGAGCATTCGGATAGGGTGCAGCACTTTTGAAACTCGCAACGCAGCCGCGTATAGTACCATAAGGATCCTTAGCCACTATCCAGATTGCGTGATATAGTAAGAATGTAGCCTTGATCCATTCCTCGGTAACGTCCGTCTCAGCCCTAGTGTTAGAATCGTATTCAGAATTCAGAAGTTTTGTAATGCCGGCTACATCTTTGGTAGAACCCACAGTAATACGACAGGGCGATTTTCCTATTTCAATGAGTTCTGGCTTAATGAGATTATCAGCTAGCTTCAGTTCGTTTTTTCGAAAGAATGCCAGAAGTTGGCTTAGTGTATTGACTTTCCCCTTCCAGAACATTGTACTTGCTTATAAAATTGAAAAACGCCTCTACAAATTTAGCGCAAACCCGGGTAGAGTAGAATGTCTGATTACGTGCAGTTTGATCTGTCAAATCTCCTGTCAATGATTGATAAGGCCTCATCTCAACCTTCGATTAAGGATCTAGAGTTGAAAGCGGCAGCAGCGGCAGCAGCGGAGGTAACACCAGCCAGACCCAAGAGGTGTCAGATGGCTGAGTGCAAGATGAAGCTCAGCTTAACAGATCCAGCCTGTAAGTGTTCGGGCCTTTACTGCAGTAGGCACCGGTTCGCGAACGATCATTCTTGTGCCTTTGATTACAAGGGCGAAGGAATGAATAAGTTGAAGACGCAACTAACCGAGGTTAGAGGGATTAAGCTGGAGAATATCTAGACTTATTGAATTCTCAGACCTATTTTTTATTTCGGTTCTTTCTGGACTTCTTGGACTTTGACTTGCTCTTGGACTTGGCCTTATTACGTCTAGTCTTCTTGTACTTGCCGCCCTTCGTGGGCGTAACCTGGAACTTCTTAGGTCCGTTAGGCATTGTCACTACCACGCTGATGGCATTGGCAGAAGGCATAGGAGAACCTAGAGGGGATCCTGATCCAGAAGACGCCACCGATGCTGTGTCCATGGAAGATGATCCAAGAGGCTTCGGCTTGCCCTTTACCGCCTGGGCTGCCGCCGTGCAAGGCTCCTTAGGCAGCATCCACTGTGTTATACCCTTGCCACCATTACCAGCCTTGCAGGTGTAATATCTCTCACCGGTTGATTTAGAAAGTGTGTGTTCCCAGCCAGGCAGTAACTTGAGTTCGCAGGGAATCTTGGGGAAGCGCTTTGTCTGATCATCTCCACACATATATACAACAGTCCCATCGGGACGCGCGGATTTAATCCATCCTTCAGGGAGGGTCTGATCGGCCATTCTTCTAATCTGCCCTAGTTTATAAATCAGACTCAGTCATCTCATAAATTTCTTTACGCACTAATTTAGGATATACATATTTGTAATAATAGGCATCATCCTCTGTCGGGACGTGGCTGGTAGATAGCTGCACCATTGTACCTGGACTAGTGCCGAAGCCTTCCTTTTGGACTGGCTTTAATGTTCGTTTTAATGATACTCGCATTACAACTACGAGTATCATTATAAGGAAAAGGTAAAAATATAGTGACCAACTGTTCCGCATTATCTATCATATGCCTGGATATACATTGCTGTAATAGAAGGTGACCAACGCCCCATCATCTTCGTCTCTCTCAGATCGAACCAGCGAAGCTCATCCTTTTCCTTCTTGTCGCGCTTCATTCTCGCGAAGAATCTGGGATGGGCCTTGAGCCAGGCGAACCAGTCGAGCGCAGACTGAATTGCCTTTGTCGGTGAGACGGCTCTGAAGATGTGATACTGGAAGAACCAATTTGGGGGGTAATCCTTCTCTCGGTTCTGATAGACCATCCCCGTGTATTCGAGAGCGTTGAGCTTATTCACATGGGCTTCCTCGAAGACCTCTCGCCGGACATTTTCCTCTATGAGTCTGATTGTGTTAGTTCGCGGATGCTTCAAGGCGTCCTTGCCTTCCATCTGCCCCTTCGGCGGCTCCCAGGCCTTTGACAGAGGTTCAGCCCCAGTGCGCTTCACGACGAGGAAGCGCTTGGCATCGAACTGCGCGCCTTCCTCATGGACGAAGCAGACTCCACGCAGAAACACACGCCAGCCCTCAGTGGGATGCTCCACGTAGAAGTAGCCCTTCGCAGGATCGAATGGCAGATGTTCTTCTCCGCGGATTAGACCGGGCTGGAGTGTGTCTAAGATTTGCTGCATTCTATCTCGTTACAAGAACTTAATATGATTTTTAACTCGAAATGGAATACCGCTAACTAGTGAAACTAAATGTGCCGAAAATTAAGATTTATGCTGCTACAGGAGTTGCTGACATTACAGAAGATGCTGCACCTGTACCTGCCGCATTACTTGCCTTAATAGTTACACTGTATTCAGTATCATTTTCGAGGCCTGTGATTGTAAAAGGGCTTGTTGTTTGACCCATTGCTGTGTAATTAGAGCCGTCTGTAGAGTACAAGTAGTCTGTAATCGCATTTCCATTATCAGATCCAGCAGTGAAATCGATGATTAATTCGGTATCACCTGGCGTTATAGAATTAATCGTAGGCGCTAAAGGAACTCCGTAAGGTGTTTCTGTTACACCCGTGGATGCTGTACCTGCACCAGCAGCATTTATTGCTTGAATTGTTACACTGTATAAAGTCCCGTTTGTAAGTCCAGTGATTATTACAGGACTGATTGATTGATCTGATATTGTATAATTAGAACCATCTATAGAATATTTGTATCCTGTAATAGTACTTCCATTATCATATCCAGGAGTGAAGTATGTTGTAAGTGTAGAATCACTTGGTGTAATATAATCAATTGTAGGCGCGAAAGGGCGTCCATAAGGAGTTGCTGTAAGGGGATCAGATGCAAGGCCTGTACCTGCCGCATTAATTGCCTGTAGATATATAGTATAAGGGGTGGCATTTGTCAGGTTGTCAATTGTGATTGGACTTGATATTTTAACCGGATCAAACATAGTATAAGTTGTACCAGAATCAATAGAATATTGATAGTTTGTAATTGCACTTCCACCATTAAATCCAGAAGTAAAACTTATAATCACTGCAGAATTACTTCCTACCGCTGATAAGTTCGTGGGTGCATCTGGAGCAATATAAGGGGTTGCACTTATTGGATCGGATGCTACACCTGGGCCTATTGTAACTGCCTTTAAATAAATAGTATATGTGCTGGCATTTTTAAGGCCATCTAATGTAATAGAAGGTGGACCTTCTGTAAAACTATTTACAGTATTATACGTATTACCATTGAAGGAATACTGATAATTCGTGATAGCATATCCATAAGTATTTCCATCAATAAAGCCTATAGTAATCGTAGAATAGCCTAGTGCGGTAGGAGATAAACCGGTGGGTGCATCTGGCAAAGGGTACGGAGTTACCATTATAGGATCAGATGCAGTACCTGGGCCGGCAGGATTAATCGCCTTGAGATATATAGTATAAGGGGTGGCATCTATCAGATTACCAATTATAATTGGACTTGATGTCTGAAGCGGATCAAACACAGTATAATTTGAACCAGAATCAATCGAATATTGATAGTTTGTAATTGCACTTCCACCGTTAAATCCAGGAGTAAAAGTTATAATAGCTGCAGAATTACTTCCTATTGCAGATAAGTTCGTAGGCGCATTT
>Ga0114958_10002198_pt1 | contig 14747 bp, 17 predicted proteins | sample C_130208_EF_Meta_FD_89577 | JGI IMG/M metagenome (GOLD analysis project Ga0114958, IMG submission 89577) | Freshwater microbial communities from Lake Croche, Canada to study carbon cycling - C_130208_EF_MetaG | ecosystem: Environmental > Aquatic > Freshwater > Lake | place: Lake Croche, Canada... | reverse complement strand
CTGGCGGAAATCGCGGCGGGAGCCCCCGTCTTGGTGATTATTGCTAGGAATTTGCTTATATGCTGCGGGGTGTGCTTCTGATTTTGAGCGACGGGGTCGCGAATTGCTAGGAATTTGCTTTTGAGGTGAAGGCCGTTGAAAGAGCGGGTGGCCGGACCGGAGGTGGGGAAAAAGGGGGTTGATTTTGTTGAACAGAGATTTGAAGAAGCCCATGGCAGGAAAAGAATGCGGAGCAGAATTCGCTCAGAGAGTTTTGATTTCGAGATGGCGCCAGCGGACATTGCAGGATTTGCCCCCGTGCACCTGCAAAGCGAAAAATCCCTCGGCCGTGAACTCCGGGGCTGTGTCGGTGTAGTCGACCCGTTTTTCGCCGTTGAGCCAGATCTGGATGTGCTTGTCCTCACAAAGAATGCGGATCTTGTTCCAGTCGTCCCACTTGATGAGCTGTTGCCCGGTTTTTGTGAATTCCGCCTGCTTCTCTTTGTCGGATTTGTCGGGGTAGAGCCAGCCGCGCCGCGCTTCGTCGTAAAGCCCCGCCGTCCAGGCCCGGGCCTTGCCATTGTCGTGCTCGCATTGATAGCCATGAACCCTGCCGTCGTTGCCGGGTTTCTGCAAGGCGCGGAACATCATGCCGGAGTTGCCCGAGAGGTCGTCGAATTTCATCTCGAAATGAAAATCGAAGTTCTTGTAGGTTTTGTCGCTGCGCAGGAAGGTGTTGGATTTGACATCTTTTCCGCTGCCGACGATGCATTCGCCTTCGGCCGCGAATTTGCCATCGCCATTGACAACGGTCCAGCCGCTGAGGTCCTTGCCGTTGTAGAGCGACACGAAACCTTCCTCGGCATGGAGCGCTGTCAGGGGGAGAAGGCCGAAGAGTAGCGTTAGGGAATTTTTCATAGGCTTTTGCTTTGCTGCGCGGAAAATGGCGAATGCCGCAATCAAATGCAAGCGAAACCACGGGCATGTCGGGGATTTTGATCAGTCGAGGTTTTGCAATGCCGATTTCAATTGCTGGATCGCTTCGGGAGGATGGCTGGCGGAAAGCGAGATGCGCAACCGGGCGGTGTTGCGCGCTACGGTCGGATAACGGATGGCCGGGACCAGCAGGTTTTGCTGCTCCAGTTTCGCCGCTGCCCCGAGGGCGCGCTCATTCGTGCCGAGGATCACGGGTATGATCGGTGTCGCCGGGACGGCGGCGCCCCCCCCCGCGCTGAGTTGCGTGATGTTCTCCTGCAGTTTTCTTCGGAGCGTGCGTCCTTCGTCCGACGAAATGACCGCCACTGCAGCGCATGCGGCATGGGCGAGCGCCGGGGGAGGGGCTGTCGAATAAATGAACGATCGTGCGCGCTGAATCAGCAGGTCGGCCAGCATCCGGGAGGTGGCCATAAATCCGCCCGAAAGCCCCGCTGCTTTGCTGAGCGTGCCCATTTGCAGGTCGATGTCATTTTGCAAACCGAACAACTCCGCAAGTCCCGCTCCCTGTTCGCCGAGCACGCCGAATCCGTGGGCTTCATCCAGCAGCAACAGGGCATCGTATTCCTTCCTGAGTCGCACCAGTTCCGCCAGGGGCGCTACGATTGCTAGGAATTTGCTTTTGAGGTGAAGGCCGTTGAAAGAGCGGGTGGCCGGACCTGAGGTGGGGAAAAAGGGGGTTGGTCACTCTAAATCAACTACTTATGGAAACCGACCACAGAACATATACTAACTCTGATCCTAACCAATTGAATTTGTGGTAGTTACAACCGGACACTCGTGATATTTTCTCTTCAATACTTCTTTATGTCTCTCACCACACAAGTATCCGTGCCTTCATTCTTCTCAATCAATAGGCGCGAGGAGAATGGTTTCGCCTGCAGAGGTCTTCAGGGACATGCGTTCTCCAGTTAGTATTTCATTTGTCTTGCCGTTGCGCGTAACTCGTAATTTCTTTCCCGGCCAAGGATTCTGCACCGTGCATGGTTTACCCTTCTCACTGACGATCTTCACGCCGGATACCACGCCGCTTTTCAATTCAGCTGACACGAGAAAAGCTCCGACAGTGCGCAATGTCCCGAAACGGGCGTCCTGATCCTTCGGCCAGCAGGGAAAGAACCGGATCACACCCTCGTGGCTTTGTAACAACATCTCGTTGATCGCCAGAAAGCCACCGCAGCTCTCAACGCCGCCACCACCGTAAAACAGCAGGAGGTTCGGAAAGGAGTGCTTGTCGCACTCCTCGCGCAGTTTAGTAAGGATGATTTTCGGATCATACCCAATACGAGCACAGGTCGTGTACCACGACGAGAAGCCGTTGTAATCCGCCCAGCGGGCCATCTCATTGATGGTATTATGGCAGATCGCCAGCAATTTCGGGTCACTATCAAGCCCGATGGTATCACACGGGAAAATATGCTGAATTCCCAATGTGTTGTCGTTCCACCAATCCAATCCCTTTTCCGTGTAACGGAACACGGTCTTCCCGTTGCGTTCCTGCAAGGGATACGCACTGAGCTTGTCCAGAATGTCCTGCCACTTCGCCCGCCGGGACTCATCCACACTCAGATCCTTGCTCATGAGGACCAAATTTTTAAAAAGATTTCTAACAAGACCCAACGAAAGAATGGGATTTGTGTTATCACCGGAACCTTCATGGATTGCATCACAATGGATCACATAACGCCCCTCTTCCAACTTGAGGTAATCTTCCCAGAAATCTGCCACTTCCAACAGATAAGGATACGCCGTCGTTTTAAGGAACTCCTTGTCCTGCGTGTACTGGTATTGCCAGATGAAATTCAATGCGACATACGCGGCATTCGAACGTTGTCCATGATCCTTTTCACCCTCCGGAAAAATCCCCCTTGGCCCGATGCATACAGGAAAATGCACGCCCTTCCAACCGTGCTTCTTTGCTACCTCTTTGGCTCGGGGTACCGATTCAAGGATCGCCTGATAAAAAGGTACCGACAAATCGGTGTGGTTACTGGAATAGGTGATGTAATACGGCGCCTGGAAATTATAGTTGAGATGGTAATCGCCCTGCCATTGGGCGAAAAGAGTAACCCAGCACCCCCACAACCCAGGAGCAACCTTACCCTCCTTGCTGCACGAGCCCATCACATACAAGGCCGCATACCAGCGTTTCTCAATCTCCTTGTCAGGAATTTCGATGAATGAGCGCGCCCAGAAGCCCTTCCACCACTCTCTGTGCTTAGTCGCCATCGTCGGAATATCCTTTACATCGATCGCCAACATCTTCGTTTTCGCTGCATCCAGACAATCAGGAGCATCCAGCTTGGAGAGCACACACGTCACGATCGTAACCACATCACCAGCATTGAGGGTCAATTTCATCGTGCCAGCGCCAGCATCAACAACCGGCTTCCCGCCGATGATACGGCTCGCCACAGCGATATCCATCCGTAGATCGGCAGACGCGTCCTGGCTCTTCCGCGTGTAACACAAGACGTTGGAGGGAAGACTCGTATGGCTGGTTCCCCATGGCTCGTCCAAGCCGTTTCTCTGTGAAAACACGGCAGTCACCGGTTTGCTGCCTGCACACTTCAATTCCATCACCAATAGATTGGAATAGGTATCAACGAATGAGCGCGTCTGTACTGTGACCTCACCGTTGGTGAAAGTTCCTCGCACCTCCGCCAATGCAAGATCCTGCTCCTGCCGGTAGCTTGCCCCCTTCAATTCGGTAATTGCAAGAGTCAGTCCTCCGACCGGCATCGCACGCGATCCATCACCGTACCCCCACCAGTCGTTCTTACCGATGTAGAAGCGCTGATCCTCGGGCGGCCCCGCCAACGCGACGCCGAGATCGCCGTTCCCCAGCAAGGGCCCATCAGGCATGTAGTAGGTGGGGACGCCCTTCGGCGGCTCGGTAAAAACGGCACTGTAATTCATGGCGGGCGCGGTGGCATCCGCTTGCGCGACTGTTGCCGGCGCGGTAGTGGCGAACCCGCATCCCATAACTCCAACGGCCACGATGGCCAGAAACTTGTTTCTCATACGGTTCTGTTTTTCTTTTCTTTTCATAACTCTTCCTGCAACTATTTCTCAGTCACGCCTTTCACGCAATCCGTACGGAACGGCGTAGCCGGCAAACCATCTTTGTTAAATAAATTCACATCGGGCACGTTCGCCCAGCCATACCGGACGGCGACTGGTTGCGTAACTTCTTTACTCGAAACAATCACGGTTGAGCCGGAAATGACAGCTTCCGCCGGAATAAATTTGTTATCACTGCCAGCGATGGTAAATCCTTTGAGCGCGCCGTCCTTCGCCACCAAGCCACCGCCAACATGAGTAAACGAAAGGGTTGTCTTGCCGCCACGCACCTTCATCCCGGCAAATACCGGGCCGGAGTATTCAACGCGCTCCCCATACGCCACCGCACGCGCCGCCAAGGCCAGACGCGCGCCGACTGGCTCTTTCGGCTTCGGATGAATATCAGTGGGGTGGCCGTAGTCAGTGATAACGGCCATCGCCGTCTTCGCTGTCTGCTGCCACGTCAGCAACTGCGACTCGCGAATCTCTGGAACCATGTCGTTGTGGGGCGCGATCTGCACAAACAGGAATGGCAGCTCCGGAAGCCCCCAATCGTCGCGCCAGCACTTGATCAGCGTCGGGAACAATTCCCGGTAGACCGTGGCCCGTGAGGCATCATACGCATTGCTTTCGCCCTGGTACCAAATCACGCCGGAAATGGCGAACGGCTGCATCGGCGCAATCATTGCATTGTAAAGAAACGACGCCCCCCCCTCCACCGGTTCTTTCCCCGCAATCTGCTGCAGCTTCGGGTTCGCCGCCAAGGCCCGCCAACTCAGCCAGCTCTCGGCTGCCGTGCCGCCGACTCGGGAGTTGATCAACCCGACCGGCACTTTCTGCGACAGCCGCACATCGCGCCCGAAGAAATAGGCCACCGCCGAAAACCACTCCACGGATTGACTCGTACACTCACTCCAACTTGCCGTAATATCGCGTTTCGGCTGGGTCGCACCGCCTTGTGGCACCCCCAGCAACCGGAGTAGCGGATCATTGGCGAGAGCGATCTGCTTGGCCGAGTCCGTCAGCCAGTGCATCTCAAATTGCATGTTGGACTGACCGCTGCAAACCCAGACATCACCGACCAGCACGTTCTTGATCTCCACGGTATTCGCGCCGGCAATGGTCATCACCTGCGGCACTGCGTTGGCGCGCATCGGTCGCAACCGCACCATCCACTGTCCATTGCTGGCCACCGCGCTGACTTCCTGCTCGGCAAACTTGACCGTCACCTTCTCGCCATCGGCGGCACTGCCCCAGACCGGCACGACGCAGCCGCGCTGCAAAACCGCTCCGTTGGAAAACAGCGCATGCGGCTTCACTTCCGCCAGCAACAGCGCGGGCGTAACCAAACACAGAAAAATTGATAGATATGCTTTATTCATGGTTTTTCACTTTGTTAAATTCATGGGAACACTCGCATTTCCCAGATTGAATACCCCCATTGCGTCCCACGCTTAATGCCACGCATCCGCACCCAGCGCGTCTCGACCGGATCGAAGCGGATCACCTGCGTCCCGCCGCCACTGTCGTTCACATGCTGGACTTCCTTCCAATTCTCGCCATCGGGGGAAACCTCGATCGCTAGTTCTTTTGCATAGGCACTTTCCCAGTCCAACTCCACGCGTGCCACACGCTGGTTCCCGCCCAAATCAACCGCAACCCACTGGGCGTCGGAGTGGTCCGACGACCAGCGCGTATCGGCGCGCCCATCCACAATCGCCTCCGGAACCGTTGCGTCGCCCTTCGTAAGGCTAGACGACGCCTTGACCGGCTTGCCCGCCGCCAGCCCGCGGGGCGACACGATCTCGCCAGCCTTCCGATCCAACTCCAGCTTGACAACGGTGTTTACAGGCTGACGTTCGCAGGTCTTCAGCGAAATGGAAATACGGCCATCACCCTGAGTCACGGCGACATTACCACCAGTCAAGGCAACGCTCCGGACGATCTTCGCCGGGATATCCGGCAATTCCAGTGTATCTCCAGGCCAGTTGAGAATGTGAATGTAAATTGTGTTCAACTTGTGCGTGGAGACGCCGAAGGTGTCAGGCTTGAACGGCCCACCCCGCGTACCGTAAATGCTCTCGCCGTACTTCTCCAGCCACGTGCCAACCTCCTTGAGCGGCGTGGTCTGGCCGGGATCAATAATCCCGTCCGGACGCGGCCCCACATTCATGAGCATATTGCCGCCACCACCGGCGCAGCGGATTAACATGCCCAAACACTCCGCCGACGACTTCGCGCGGTCACACGGACCGCCCCACGCCCACTGGTTACAAACGGTCACGCAGGATTCCCAAGGCCGCTGGATGTCGAAGCCTCCAATGTGCAGCTCAGGTGTATAGAAATCTGCCCATGGCCCGATCTGGCTGGCAGAATACCCAGCGCTGGTACTATCCAGGCGATTATTGATCACGATACCTGGCTGCAATCGGCGAACCAAGGCATAAGTTTCATCCTGATCCCACGGAACTGACGCCCCGTCGCAGTCGAACCACAGGATGTCAATCGTGCCGTATTGGGTGAGCAACTCTGTCAGTTCAGCTTGCATGCGCTTGACGAACTCCGCGTTCTTCACCGAACGGCAGTCGGGATCTTTCCAGTCCGGCGGAGAGAAATACCACCCGAGCCCCATTCCGGCTTTGCGAGCCGCCACAGCCAATTCCGCGCAGATGTCGCGCTTGAACGGCGTATGCATGATGTTGTAATCTGAGACCTTGGAGTCCCAGAGCAGGAAGCCGTCGCAATGTTTTACCGTCAACACCATGTATTTCATGCCGGCAGCTTTCGCCGTGGCGACCCATTCCGTGGCGTTGAATTTGTTGGGGTCGAACTTCTTGTAAAGCTCGTCATAGACCGCTGCCTGTGTTGGACCGTTGTTGGGGCAGTTCGGATTGGTGTTCGAGCGCGACCAACTGATTTCCTGTTCCGTCAGGCTGACAGGCCCCCAGTGAATGAACATTCCAAAATGCCAATCCTGCCAGCGTTCGACTGATTTTGTCAGCGCTTTGTACGGAACGTCGGGACCTACGGACACGGCATTTCCAGGACCGAACACAGCGGCCCCGCCCCAGTCCCCATGATCATTGTCCAGGCCATCACCATTCCCCGACACCACCAACTTCATCTTCGCGGCGCCGGTCAGGTCAACGGAAATCAGCTTCGGGGCATCCCCGCACCGCATAACACCGGATTCCGCCTTCTTCACTTTATCGACCCAGACCTCAAACGCAACAGTACCACCCGTATTAACCTGATCATCCACGCCGACTGCTGCTACGAATCGAGTCGCTTTCTTATTGAGACTGACCTCCGCCACGCTTTCCGCATGAACACCGATCCCGTGCGCAAAAACCTGTTTGCCGATGGAAATCGGGTTTTTACCGTCACAGGCTTTGCCGGCTCCAACGGTGCCGAATCCAACTTTAATTGAACTCAGGTCCTTGGTATCCAGCCAAACTGCTCCCGATGGCGCATCCTTCCCGGTTAAATCCCGCAAGGTAACTTCCGCGGCAAACGCCTCCGTCATTCTGGCGGAACACAGCACGCCCGCCACAACAAACATTCCCAACCGATAAATCGTCTTTCTCATTTTATGACATCCTTCTTTACTTTGCAAAAACCCGCATTTCCCAAATGGAGTACCCCCACTCCGTCCCGCGCTTGATACCGTGCATCCGAATCCAGCGGCCTTCGACGGGATCGAACGTGATCACCTGACGGCCACCTCTACAGTCATTTACATTGCTAGGAATTTGCTTTTGAGGTGAAGGCCGTTGAAAGAGCGGGTGGCCGGACCTGAGGTGGGGAAAAAGGGGGTTGAACAACTCACCGCTCTGCTCGTAGCGATAGCAAGTGCCGTATTCCGCGAGGCGCAACGGCAAATCGCGGTAACTGTGCGGTTCCGCCGCAAAAATGCGGTGATGATGCGGACAGTTCATGGCTTTGAGGTAATAACTCTCCGGCTCGCCCAGCTTTTTCAATTCCGCGCGCAACGCGGACAACTCGTTGAAAGCGGCGGCCACGGGCTGCGGCGCAACGCCGGCTTTGACGGCGGCTTCAACGGCAACAAATTCTTCGTCTTTCAAAATGGCAGACATGGCGGAGAAAATAGCCGTTTGCGAACCGCGATGAAATGCAATTTTTTAACGCAGAGACGCCGAGGAGAAAACCAGCAAAACAGTCATCCAGAAAATCTTTGATGAACTTGCCTGTGCCGTGAAAAATGGGAAAAACTTTAACGCCCTGTTGCGGTGTTTGGTTTTAGCACCAAAGTCAAAACCAGCGTGACCAGCAACGTGAAGCCAGCCAGCACCGCCGCAGCCAGCAGCCAGCCGCCTTCTTGCTTGAGGAAATATGTCAACAGCAAGCCTACACAAAGGATCGTGCTGATACCCTGCCAGAACCACGCCGCGATGCGCCCAGCATCGGCCATCTTGCAGGATGCCACGATGAGCGAGAGCAACGCGTGCAGGCCACACGCACCTGCCGCCCAATAAGACCACTCCTTGACCTGTGGATATACCAAGCCGCCAAGCAAGACCAAGCCTGCCGCGATAACATAAGCAACTAATAGTATGGTTTTCATGTTTTTATAGTCCTTTAAGCCGCTGGTGGAATGGGAGGCGGCATTGGTGGAGGCGGTGTCGTTGCGGGTGCGAACAAAGCCGCCAGTTCCGGCACGGTGCCCGCCGCTTGCCAGCCCGCCATTCCCTGCCGCCACACAAGCGACGTGGCATTCAAAGTTCCAGCCGGGATCATCTGTTGCAACATCGCCACAGGAAACGGCCCTAGTTGTTGTCCATTGAGCGCCACATAAAATTGCACTGTTGCCACTTGTGGCGCTGGCGGAGGCGCTGCCGTGCCTTGGGGTTGTAAATGCGTAACCATTTGGTTGGCCTGCTGGCCAACTTGGTTCCCAACCACCATGCCCATACCCATGCCAATGCCCGATTGCATCACCGTGCTACCTGCTCCTTCATTTCCGGCAGCCGTTTTCAAAACATCCATGCTCTTGTCGTATTGATAAATATCGCGTCCAATCATATTCAACTCAGCCGCCTTTTCTTTGAGTTGTTTGAGCTTCATGTAGCTGGTATCTTTTTCAGGAACATTGATGGACTCAAAATAAAAGCTCACAATTTCAAGTCCATATTTGGCAAATTCAGCGGCAATTTTCTCCCGGCAATAATCGGACAAGGATTCAAGGTGAACCGCTATCTGCACGATGGAGATATTCTTTTGCGCCAGAGCCGCGCCGATATTTGAGCCGACACAAGCCAAGAGTCTTCCGCGAAAGTATTCAGAAATTTTCTCTGCGCCGAAAACCCGCGCCGTTCCTACCAGCGTTGTCAAAAATAGTTTCGGGTCTTGCACCCGGAATCCAAAAAGCCCAAAAGCCCGCACCGACACAATCAGCCCATATTTTGGATCTTCAAGCTGCAATGGTGTTGGTGTGCCAAATCGGTTGTTCAATTTTGAAACCTTGTTGACGAACCACACTTCCGCTTGAAATGGTGTGTCTCCGCCAAATGGCAGGCTGATAAGTGATGTGAGCAACGGCAGGTTGCCAGATTGTAATGTGTATGTGCCTTCGGTGAACAAGTCGAGCAGTTGGCCACCTTTTACAAAAACGGCCCATTGTCCTGGTTTCACTACCAACTGTGTGCCCAGGCGGAGGTTTTCTGATGGAAATTTCCAGACAAACTGGTCAAGGCTTCCATCCCATTTTACTACATCAATTAAGGCCATAATTTTTTTTCAGGTTAAAGTTTTCGACCGCAATAGCTACATACCGCAAGACCCCGAACTGTTGCACCGCATCCCGGACATTCTTGAACTTCCGAAACCATCCCACCGCTTGGCAATACCGGGGCAGCCGCTACCGATGGCGATGCACCCGAACCAAGTTCCGTCACCAGCAGGCAGATTTTAACGTGGTTGGATTCGCCATGTATATCAATGCAGTTGAAAGTCACATACTTGCTGCCGTTGATCCACAACTCTGGCGCGAATGCGCCAACCACGTTCACGGTTTTAATTTCCGAAATGGTCATCACTTTCGCTGACGACGCCATGTCGTGAGCATAAAGCCTGTCTCGCGTTACCAGCATTCCGTCCCCACATCCGCCCCATATCGTATTGTCCACCAGCATCAGCACTTCGCCCGGCGAAACCGCCTGCGCATAGGAGCGCAGCGCGCCTTGCAACTTGTTTGCGGGAATGTTTGGCGCAAACCAGATTTTGGAATCTTTTATTCCAGCTCCGTGCCTAATCACGATTTCTTCGACAGAAGGCATAAATATTCTATTGGCTCATGTCACGCGTGATTACATTCCAGACTAAAACCACTCTTTCTTGTTGTTGACATAGATGTTTAAGAATTCCTGATCACTCTTTGTTAAATAGATGATTCCTTCAATCAGGCCTATGATGCCGAGGACGATGCCGCCATAACCGCACGTCAGAACAGTGATGCCAAGCATGGTGAAGCCCGCTTTCTGGTAGCCCAAAATAAATTTATGAATTCCAAGGGCACCCAACAGGATTCCACAAATGCCTGCTGCTATTTTGCTCGGAGGCGAAGCTGGCATTTGTTGCGTCGGTTGGATTGTTGCGCCCTGAACAGCATTTGCGGGGACGCGCGATACAGCCGCGCTACAATACGGACATTGATTGGCGTTGTCGTCCACTTGCGCACCACAGGATTTACATTCCATAGTTAATTTGTTGTTGTTTTTACTTATTTCACATCTTTTCCAAATGAGGAAATCACCAAAAGCAGGAGGCCGAAACTAAAGATGCCGCCCATGATAATGCCAAACCATGCGCGACCTTTGCCCATTTTATCGGGATGCTTTTTAATATCGTTCAGCGCCAAAATTCCAAAAATCAAAGCGAACGGTGCGGGAATAAAAAGGACTGAAAACAAAGCCAAATAACCTGCCGCAATTGCAAGGCCGGAACGTCCAACTGGAACTAAATGACGCAGTTCGGCGTCGTTTGTGCCAGTTGAGGATTTGTTTTCACCAGACGATTTGCTCATGTCCCGCGTCACGGCATACCAAATTGCAGCCGGCCAAAAAAATAGAACTAGCAATATTAAAACCCATACTTCCCCCTTTGGTTTTGTTTTTGGCTGGTATGCAGAAGTAGGTTGCGCATTAGCCGCTGCCTGTGTCGCCACAGGTTTGGAAATCACCGCTTGGCAGTAGGGGCAATACGTTGATTCGTCGGCGATTTGTGCGCCACAGGATTTACATTCCATGTTTGTTTAGTGTCAAACTTTGTCTGTGATTATTGGAGATACGATAAAAAGCCAACAGTCCACCGAGTGCCAAAAAAACGCTCAAGACCTGGGAGGGAGGCAGTTCAAATGCGTAAAATGGCAGATTGCCTCGTATATCGCCGCGTGTGAATTCCAGAACAAAGCGCAAACCTCCATAAAGCATCATCCATTCCGCTGCAATCTGCCCGGCGTGCAGATTGCGGCGCGCAGCAATCATTGCTAGGATTGCTAGGAATTTGCTTTTGAGGTGAAGGCCGTTGAAAGAGCGGGTGGCCGGACCTGAGGTGGGGAAAAAGGGGGTTGCGGGGGAAAAGGGGGGCGGAAGAAGTGAAAAGTGCCGAGTGAGCAGTGATCAGAGAAGAAAAACGCGACGCAACAGCAGTGTCGCAATGGCCGTTTCTGGTTTTGACGGTCAAATTCATTCGCCATGAACGTAGCTCTCCGGGCCGCTTTGCCAAGAATTCTTTTTGGCGGCGGTTTTTTCGGATTTGGAAAACAGGCGGGACGCCCGTGCTCCTTTCTTAGGTGTATTCGAGAACCAAGATGCGGCCGTCGTCCAAATGGATTTCAGGTGCCTGCCATGTTTGGCTTTGGTCGATACCGTCGGGATCGGGATTTGAAGGATTCCGTGGACGGTTGAACCAGTCGAGATCCGGTTCGTCGTCGGGGATCCATTCCTTGATCGCCTGTGGCGGAGACACAAGACGGCAAGACACAAGACAGAAGACGAAGAGGGCTTCGCGCAGATCACTGGCTGCGACGCTCATAGAGACGCCGTTACAAGCGATTCATTCGCGTGCCGCCAAAGCCCGCCGATGAAATCGCGGGTTCTTGTCTTACGTCTTGTGTCTTGGAGTCTTGAGTCTATCGAGGGATGGTGAAGACGAATTGGCGGTGCGGGACTTCGTGGCATACGGCGGTGGCGATCCAATCGGCGGTTTGGCGGACACGGCGCTGGTGGTAGGCGGGGCAGAGGTGGCGGCCTTTGCAGGTGAAGGCGAGGAGGCGTTCGTGGCCGCAGTCGGAGCAGTGGAAGCGGAGGAAGCCTGAGGCGAGGTCGCCGCAGCGGAGGAAGTTGCGGACGGCGGTGAAGACGTTTGGGCGGAGCGGGCCGAGGGCGGGGCGGTGTTTTGTCTCGTAGGATGCGAGGAAGGCTTCCCAGGCGGCGGTGAGGATTTGCCAGAGGGGCGAGGCGCGAGGGCGACGGAATTGGTAGATGGACGGCACAAAGAGTGTTCATAAGAACAATTTTTGTGCAGGACAAGAACGGGGGTGATGAATCGGATGTGTGGAAGGTCAGGGTGGGTGAATTTCTGACGGTAGAGATTCGGACTCGGAGCGAGACGCTCCGGGGACGGCCTGCGGCGAGACGCCGCAGCCACTTTGTGGGAGGCGGCGGCGCTGCGGTTTTCGCGCTGCGGCGGAGGTTGCTACGCTGCGGCGAAGTCGAGGTCTCGGGTGGCCCGGACGGCGGGTTCGGGAAGTGTTTCGCCTTTGGCTAGCCGGTGGGCGATCTCGTCGCGGACGATGGCGCAGAGGTCGGCGTAAGTGGCTTCTTCCTGTTCGCCGTGGCAGCAGCCGCCGTAGTAGAGGTCCGGGCAATAGCCGATGTAGCACTGGTCCTCATCGGACCAGCGGACGAATCGGTGATACCGGTCTTCTGGTTTCATGAACAGATGAAGAAGGTTCAAGTTTTCAGTGTTCAGTTTTCAGGGAAGAGCGTGAGGAGCCGAGTAGGTGAGAAGAATCGTGCTACTCAGGCATACGAGAGCTTGCCTTTGGGCTCGGGGATTGGGCGACCGAGGGACTCGGCGGTTTTAATCCACTCGGCGATGACGATCTGGGCATTGGCGAGGGCTTCCTCGTAGGTGCCTCCGTCGGCCATGCAGCCTGGTAGTTCGGGAACTTCCACGAGGAAGGCCTGATCCTCCTTGCTCCAGTCAACGATGAGTTCGTAGCGCATGTCAGTCGAAGAGTTCGGAGTGGCTCCCCGTGCGGATGAAGGTGACCGTGCCGTCGGCAAGCTGGTAAACGAGCAACCAATCCCCACCCAGATGACATTCGCGGTAGTCCTTCATGTTTCCGACGAGTTGGTGATCGCGGCTGTTTGGCGGTAGTGGCTGGTGATTGGTCAGCAATTCGATGATTTCCAGAAGTCGGGTGGTGTCTCTGCCAGTGCGCTTGATGCGCTCGAGGTCTTTGCGGAATTGCTTCCTGAAAATCGCCTCGCGTTTCATCAGATTCCCAGGGTTGCTCTGATGTCTTTCATGGTGTTGTAGCGTGGTAGGTCTTCGTCAGTCTCGTCCATGGCGGCGCGTGTAACGGCGTTGGGGACTTTTTCATCAACGAGGAGCGTGATCACAGCCAGACAGGGTCCAAAAATAGGCTCCGCCGTCGTCACAACTCCGTCGGCCGAAACGGTTGCTTCAATGGTTCTGAGTGTTGCTGCCATGAAAGGAATTTAGTGTGTTTCTGGGTTTTGGCTAGCTTGGAAAGTGGCTGGGATGTTGGCGGCGTGTCTTCCCATGAGGATGTCGGTGAGGGTTTTCCGGGCTTTGCTCATGGGGGGATGGCGTTGATCGAGGGAACGAACGGCCGGCTAAAGCCAGCGCTCCGTTATTGGCAGGCTTCGCATTCGCCGCCGTTGCGCATGGCGTCGATGCTGCAGACCATTTTTTCCTCGGCGGTGTATTCGCGTTTTTCGGGGGCTCCGTCGCGGGCCATGAGGCCTCGGGTTTCCTTGCGGGACTCGATGGTGGATTTCTCGACGTTGGAGGCCTGGAGGGTGCGGAGGTAGTAGGTGGTCTTGAGGCCCTTGTCCCAGGCGCGGCGATACATGTGAGACAGGGTCTTCATGTCCGGGGTGGCGAGGAAGAGGTTCACGGACTGGGCCTGGTCGATCCACTTCTGACGGCGCGCGGCGGCGTCGATGATGAACTCGTAGCCGATGCCGAAGACGGTTTTGTGCTTCTGCTTGATGGCTTCCGGAATGTTGTCGATGGCGTCGAGCTCACCGTCGAAGTACTTCAACTGATCGAGCATTTCCTGGTTCCAGAGGCCGAGCTTCTTGAGGTCCTTGACCAGCTCGGCATTGAGGATGATGAACTCCCCGCCGAGGTTCGACTTCACGAAGAGGTTCTTGTAGTTCGGCTCGATGCAGGGGGTGGTGCCCATGATGTTCGAGATGGTGGCCGTGGGGGCGATGGCGAGGACGTTGGAGTTCCGCATGCCGTGCTTGGCGATCTTTTCGCGGACGACGGACCAGTCCATCTTTCCGCCGCGCGGGACATCGATCTCGCGGCCGCGCTCGCTCTGGAGGAGATCGACGGTGTCCTGCGGGAGCAGGCCGCGGTCCCACTTGGAGCCCTTGTAGCTGCTGTAGGTGCCGACCTCGGCGGCGAGGTCGCTGGAGGCATTGTAGGCGTAG
>Ga0114958_10002197_pt1 | contig 14749 bp, 26 predicted proteins | sample C_130208_EF_Meta_FD_89577 | JGI IMG/M metagenome (GOLD analysis project Ga0114958, IMG submission 89577) | Freshwater microbial communities from Lake Croche, Canada to study carbon cycling - C_130208_EF_MetaG | ecosystem: Environmental > Aquatic > Freshwater > Lake | place: Lake Croche, Canada... | reverse complement strand
TCAACTAGAAAACAAATGAGTCAAGTTGACCCGCTTAAATATGATTCAAACTTACGAGCAAATGTTATGGGTGTAACTAAAGGTGAGATGGAACGTCTTATTGATGGAAGGTATGATGTTAATAGAATTAAATCTGATAGGGTTACAAGTTTTGTAATACATAAAGGTAACAAGCTTAATCAATCAAAATTAATTAGTGGTGGTTATGGAGATAATGCTCATAGAGTTAATTTTATGATTAAGGATATTGAAGATGTTGATGGTAAAATTAAAATATCTATTGAAATTCTTAAGGCGGGTAAAATGATTGGTAGAAAAATGATTCCGGATTCCAATTTTAAAGATGACCCCCAATTATTAAATGATATTATGAACACAATTAAACAAGACCTACTGAGGACTTATCCAACTCACTTAACAAATGACAATACAGAGATAGAATTATTAAATTAAAAAAAAAAGGAACATTTAGTTCCTTTTTTTTGTTTATATCAAAAATGGTATTATCTTTGTACTCACAAAACAGAGATACTATGGCAACTACCGCTACATCAACGACATCAAAAGTTAGAAATTACCAAGGTTCTAACAAATTCTTATTAAGTATTAAATCATCTTTGGAAAAATGGGGAAACTTAACACCTAAACAAGTGGAATTCGCTGAGAAAGCACTTAAAAGTGTTCAAACCGTTAATGTTGAAACAATGTCTGAAAACTTACAAAAGATTGCTAAGTATGATGGACCAAATAGTTTCGTCAATGAAATAAAAGGTAAGTTACTTAAATACGGAACATTGTCTGACAAACAAGTAAACGCTACGTTAACTCAAATCCAAAAGGATATTGATAAAGAGGATACTCGCAATTTCAAAATTCCTACTCCGGGTGATACGGTAACTGTTGGACGTAAAATTGGTCAACAAATGAAAGAGACTTACGGATTAGAATTTAATCCAATGGTTATTGACATTACTAAGTTGTTGGCAGTTTCTCCAAAGGCGTTCAAGTTCTCAGGAAAAATGACAACAGGAAGAAGTAAAGTTTGTAGATGTTGTGCTAAAACATTGACTGATGAGTTTTCAATGTTAACAGGTGTAGGAAAGATTTGTGCTAAACATATGAAAATCCCTTACATCACTGACATAAGTCAAGCTGATAGATTCCGTGAGGATTATTTGAGAAGAGTTGAAGAGATTGGTGAAATGGAATTTTGGGTTCCTAAATCTCAAGTTAAAAAGTGGGATGGTCAATGGGTTTTGAAATACATAATGTAATATGAACCCATATCCTAAACGATTACAATTACTATTAAAAGAGATATATAAGGAATTTCCTGAGTTAAGGAGACACCCTGACTATCGTATGTATTATTTGTATTGGGCATATCCTGAAGAAAGGGAATATTTTATTGTTTTAACAAATTTAATACCAAATGATTATGAAAGTGACAATATGGTTTTAATAATTAATAGTCTTGCTAAAACATTTGGATTTGTGGAGGGTGTGTTAATGAAACCGGATGATTTTGAAAAATTTGTTAAAGACCCTATTGAAGAGTCCATTAAAGAATTAAGGGGTAGTGAGTTTAAAACTTGTGCATATGAGGTTTGGTGATTTGACTTCCGAAAAAAAATGATTATATTATAGAAACAAACAAAAAAACAAACAAAATGACTATAAAACAATCGTTAAAAAAGAAAAACCTATTGGTTAAAGAGATTCAAGATTTACACACTAGATTGGCAACATACAACTCAGTTGAGGTTGGTAATGTTAGACCATATTCTGCTAAAGAATGTATGGTGCAAATAAATCAAAAAAGTGATGAGTTGGTGGAACTTAAAACTAAAATCCACACGGCAAATGCTCCGATATATAAATACATTTTTAGATTGTCGGAATTAAAATCTACGATTACAAGAATCAAAAACTTGGATTGTAATGAAGGAATCGTTCAGGATTATTACTCAAGAAATCGTGAGACACCAACTGTGAAAGAGACGGAAATCTCAATTGTTGAGAGAGACAATATGATTAAAGATATGGAAACAGCTATTGAATCAATTCAAGATGTTTTAGATAATCATAATCAAATCACCGAGATATAATATGGGTGGTGATGTGGAGTATGACAAATGTGATTTTTGTCATATAGAAAAACCTGTTGGGAGAACATATCTACGACCAAGTAAGTATGTTAAACCTAAAAATCCCGAGGAATATTTAAAGTTATATAATGAAGGTGGTTACTTTATTATTATTAAAACTTGTTCCGAGTGTGGTGAACCAAAAATATAGTTCAGTGTCCGGGAGGAATTTAATGTAATGTAATATTGACTATCAATATTTAACTACAAACTATTAACAGAGTCATCGACGTTTTGATGATGATAAAGTATTCAAACCTCAACACTCAGCAGTTCAAAATTAATTTATCAAAACTTAAAACTCTTTTTTAATTACTTATTGAACTCCCAACCTGAATATAAAAAAACCTTCACTTTACGGTGGGGGTTTTTGTTTTTAAAATTTTATTTGAAAGTTCATTGGAACATTGACATTTTCTTCATAGTTTTGTTCTACATTTAAATAAATTTCTGAATCTTTTGGACTAAATACAAAACTACCTTGACCACCTTCGTTGTTCCACCAATCTATACCGGTTTCTTCTAACCAATGATATAACATATCATTAATAGATTTTGACATATCTTCTGATGACCCGTTAATTACAATGTCATCATCTAATGACCCGCTATCTCCACCACCACTAAATTGTGAGATACCTTCACCATTTTCACCAATTTGTTCAAATATTCTTAAAACTTCATTATGTGTTTCTTCACCATATTCTTCTGAAATTTCTTCTAAAGTTTTTGAAAAATCAAACCCATTACTTTCAAATTCCCATTGACTTGCGGTTGCTGTTAATGTTCTTTCAACGCAATCAATTTCAATATATAATTGTCCTCTAAATTCACAATCCGTGGTTGTGTTTTCAAATAGTTCGTTGGATTCAATAATTTCATTAAGAACTTCATCAATTTTTTCGTAAGATTCTATTGGTATATTTGTTTCAGATGAGCGCCAACTATCGTCTTCCCAATCTAACGCACAAGATTCTACATAGTATTCTTTAGTTGCTGTTTCAGCTCCGTATGATTGTAGATAAACGGAGAATAGTTTTAATGATTTTAATTGTTCTGTTGTTACTTGTGGTTGCATAAATTTTTTTATTATAAATATATTAATCTACATTAATGTCTAGTGTCCTTATCATCCAAACCGGTTTTTCTTTGGCATCTAACGCTTGTATCCACTCACGGGGTGTTGGGACATAGTTATAACAATCTTCTTTAATATGGTCTGTCAAAATATAACGGGTGTAAACGACTTTTCCATCTGAGTTGGTAAAGTAACTACCAAATCTTTGTTCGGCTTCGTGAATACCCATACTATGATGTCTAAACATTCTATGAATTGAGTGGGGAACCCAAAGTTTACTTTCATCCATCCATTCGTGAAGAAATAGATAGTCGGTGTATAGTCCGCCATATTTTTTTGCGGATGATTTTGCGTGGATTACTGAATGAGCCAAATTTTTGATATTTTATTAGATTATTAACTATTTATAATTATAATTTAAGAAATAAAATAATAAATGAAATTAATAATAACCGAATCCAAATATAAAAACATCATATTTAATTATTTTAATAAATTTGGTGGTGAGATTGATAATCAATTTATCAATATGTTTAAGTTGGATGATAGAATAGGTATGATTGATTATGAAGACGCTAATAAATATTTAATTGAGTGGAGAGGTGAGAAAGAATCCAAAGAACTTGCTAAAACTTTGTTACTTCAGAACCCCCATCATATAAATGACTATGGTGGATACGATTTCTTTTTTGAGGTTATTGATATTGATAATTGGGATTTAGATTATAGAAAACCAAATGTTGTTGTTAAAGTAAAAGTTAATGATTTATCGGGGACTGTTGAAATAGACGGAAATAATTTTAGTTTAGAAGACGCTTTAGATAATGATGATTATGGTTTTGAAATAGAAGATGAAGTTAGTTGGGGTATTGATGAATATTTCAAAAAAAATATAAGGTCAAAGACGGGAATAAATGTTATCTTTGATAGCCCAAAATACACTAGCCGTATTTTTAATTTTAATTAATTATGAAACCACATTTACAAGAATACTTAGACGAATTTAACAATGGTGAACTTGAGGATTTAATTGGAATCTTTGGTAGTATGGAACAAATACTTGTATTTTTCCAAAAACAAAAAATGTTAGAATTTGTTGACCCTTTTGATAGAGACCTTGATGATTATCAAACAGAAATATTAAATTATTTATTTAATAATTTGAACGATAAATCAACAATGAAATATATTGTATCTCAATTATCTGATGTTGAAATTAAAGAGGATGGTTACTACTTACAATTAAATGATAAAAGTGATTTATGTCAATTGTTTAAAAGTTATAGTGGTAGAGAAATTGGCCCAAGAGATATTGTTGAAGCATTATTTAATGATGATAATTGGGAACATTTTAATGATACCACAGAAGATATTTATAACGATGTAATTGATGAGTTAAATCCGGAAAATATTGAACTATTAAAAACATCAATTTTAGATGTTTTAACCAATTGGAAAATTGAAGTGGATGATGATACACCTGATTTATTTAATAATTATTCTGAAGAAGGTGTGTTTTATTTAACACCGGAAAATGTTGGTGATGTTATTGGTGACAAAGAATCCTTTATGTATTTACTTGATGAGGATTATTTACCCAATATGACTGGTAATTTGTATAGTATTCATTATAATGCTTACAACCAAGCTTATGAGAGTGAGATTTATGATAGTGTTATGAGTGAGTTATCAACATTCTTTGATGTTGAAACATCTAAATGGGTATCAAAACCAAGTCCTAATAACCCGGAAAAACTTAATGAGTTTTATGAAATTAAATTTAATCCGAATGAACTTGTTAACTCAATTAAAAAATATGTTGGTGATAGAAATCTTTGGGGTTACTACGCAAATAATATTGACTATTTAGGTTCTTGGCTCACTTTAATGGATAATCTGATGGAGAATGGTGATGAAGATTGGTTAGATTTTAGGATATCGGATTATGCGGATTGGAGTTTAACCAAAAAATACATAAATGAATTGTTCCCTGACTACATATAATGGAAGATAGAAAAATAGAATCAATTAAAAAAAACATCGTTAAATTGTTTGATGAGGTTATGACTATGGAAGGTCAATATGGTATGCCTTATTCTAGTGGTGAAGATTATGCTGATTGGTCTGTTACTTATAAGATTGACAAAGTTAGTCTTTGGAATGTTACACAATATAAACGTTGTCAATATGGTGGAACCATATATCTTAATCCAATTGAGATTAAGGTTGGGTTTGAAGGTAATTGGGAATATGTAAAATATATAACAGATTTACCAAGTTGGATTGAAGATGAAATTAAAGATTCAATCCTTGATGTTGTTGAAACTTGGTTTCCCAATGTCTGTGCGGATGTTGATTTTTCTTATTAAGTTAAACCATTTCCAAATCTATCGAAATATCCAATAACAGCGTTTGAATACATATATGTGCTATCATACATATTTTTATTATCAATAATTATTGTTACAATATCCCAAATTAAATCTAATTCTTGTTCGCTGGCGGTCTCATTATAAATAAAGCTCTTAATAAATTCTTCAAGAGTGTCATCATCAACCTCTTCTCCATTAATTTTTGGGTTGGTTAATTCTAATGATAAATAAAAATTAAACATTTCACTGTCCTCATAACCAAAATCCCAATTTAAGACATAACATTCCGAATTAAGTTTTTCACCATCTTGCAATTCAATTGATGTAAATTTACTACACTTGTCATTAATTTTATCTCTTAATTCTTGGTTAATATAAAAGTATCTTACATTACCCACTCTACAATATTTTTCGTAAATATCTTTTCCCCATTCTTCCCTATCTTTGGTTCCGGTCATTACCATAAAATCGTGTAATTTTTCCTCAAGGTGGCCATCAATAACAAAATTACTGTAAGATATGTCATTAGGGTTTTCTATATCCCATTCAATAAAGTCCTCGTTAAGGGTGGGATTTAATAATAATCCATTAATGTTAACCGGTGGTTCAAGGTCTCTAATGAATAATTTTGATAATTTATCTTTGTTCATAATAATAAATATGTATATTTATATAAATAGTGAAAATATTTTATGACAAAGTTAGAGATTAGTTTGCAAAAGTTAATAGATAAAGAAGGGTTTGATGAAGCTAAATCAATGTTGGGTTTGACCACTATTGAGTTAATACAAAAAAGTAATTGTCGTATAGATTTTAATATGGCTAATGGTATTATTGGTTATTTATTTAGGGAAAAATTATTCCCTATGAAGTATAAAAATTGTCAATTAAGTTATGATGGTTTTGGAGGTATTATTAATTGGGATTGTGATTGGAGTGGTGATTATTATGATGATTATAATGATGAATCAACATCTACTATGGCAACACCATTTTGGGATGGTTATGGTGATACTCCCGTGGATACCGAGTTATATAGAGCGGTTGATTCAAATAATGAGGGTATTTTATTGAGTCCTAATGATTTATATGATAATCAATCTTATACTTCTATTGAGTGGGGTAAAGAATTTGATAATCTTGCGTCATACAGTATGTGGATAAGAAGATTTTACTTACCTAAAGTTTATGAGGCAATCTCACAACATTTGGACAATTACCGTAGTTCTCAATTAAGGTAAGATTCTTTCGTTTGTTTTCTTTAAATTTAAATCTTTTGTGTCTTTAGTTACATATAACAATACGTCACCATTTTGATATCCTAAATACTCTTCACTAATTTCTTCAGACATACCCAACAATATTGTTTGGGAGTTGAACCCAAAGTTTTTAGTATCTTCTTCATCTAATTGTTCGTCAGGTTTTGCTCTGAAGAAATAATCTTTCCAACGACCACTCCAAGATATATAATCTAAATATTGAATCTCAACTTGTTCATCTGTATATATATTTCCTGTTGCGTCACACTTGTAACAATTTGTATCTCCATCACCACCACAATAATTACAAGATTCTTCTCCACTACCATTACATCTTCCACAAGTCATTCTTCCGGAACCTTCACACATATCACATTCTTCACCGGCATCTTCATCCATACCTGAACCACCACAATAATCACAATCCTCTTCACCATTACCATCACAACGATTACATTCTGTTTCACCTGTTCCATCACAATTGTCACAAGGTTCGTGTCCGTTATGACAATCAGGGCAATCAACCTCAGGTTCGGTATTGTAGATTTCTATTAATTCAACGGTAAACATATTTGTTTCAATTCTGTCATAAGATTCGTCGATGTCTTGTTCCTTATTGTTAATAGGGATTAAAAAACTATATAAAATAACATCTTCAGGTGACATTCTATCTAATAATGGTTTGAAGTGAATATCATTCCATAATGAATTGTATACGGATGTGGGTGATGAGTAATCATCAAAGTAGTTTGCTGTTTTCTTAACTAATGAAAGTAGTTTATGTTTCTCCATAAAAATAATTTACTAATAAATAGTTTGTTTAATTTATTTGTTTTATATTTGCCTCAATATGGCAGGACAATTAAATTATATGGATTTAGATTTAGTTTCACGAGGTTATAAACTTAACCCCGATTGGAATCAAGATTTTCGTGAAACCCAAGATAAGGTAACCAAAGTAATGAATAATATTCTTGATATGGAATTAGGTCATTACATTAAACAAGGTGATACGATGTTATCTGAGGTTTATTTTACAAAGCATTGGGGTTATGAAAATTATTGTTTGGTTTATAAAATAAAAGAAAAATATAACAATGTCGGGATTCTTATTGGAACTATTTTAAACTCAACCGATAAGGTATTAAGATGGTATGACTTGACAACCAAGTTTAATTTTAATATTGTTATCATCTTACCACATGAAACTTTTAGGTTTACCTATTTGGATTTGTTATATGAATATGTAACTATGCAAGATGGTAGTGGTAGGCATGAATCTATTGGTCTATTGTTGGATACACACCCAAGAGCTCGACAAATGGAAGAGTGGGTTACAAGATATAGAGAATATAAAAGAGTAACACAAAAAACTAAATATAGTAATCACCCATACTCTATTATTCAAAAAGAAATATCAGGTTGGATTCTTACATTAAGATATGATGACGATTCTTTGAAGAGAGAAAAACCAATGAATCGATATGTTGATGGTGGATTACGTATGAGTATTCCGATTGAACCAAGACAAAGAATAATTGAAAGACCAAAAGTTGATAAAGAATGGGTGAGTAAATTAAATAAATTATTAAATAAATTAAAATTATGATACAAGTATTGGTGTTTAACAGCACAGAAAAAACAGTAACCCTTAATAAAGGATTGGATGGACAACAATTAAGTTTTGACAATGTTCCAACGGTAAGGGTTGAGAGTGGGTATTACGAGGTAATGCAAAGACAAGAAGGTGGTGTTACAGTTCCGGTGTTAAGAGTGCCAATAATGAATACTAATATGTTAATAGAAAAATAATATGAAAAACTTATTAAAATTTATGGGGGTTCTAATTGGAATCTTCATTTGGGTGGAATTGATTGATTTATCGTTTAACCTTATGACATTACCTAGCACTTTTTACTTTTATGGGGGTGTCCTGATGATAGCGTTACTAACTGTTGGACCAATTCTTTATTTTGGGGATAACATTATAATGTTCCTAAAGAATATGAAAGGTGTTTTCACCTATAAAGATAAAAAAGATGGAGAATAATTTAGAAAAATACAACGACCAAATTTCGATGGTTAAACAAGATATTCTAAATAGATTCCCAAATTGTAGATACACAATTTGTATTACACTTTGGGATGATGATACTTCATCAGTTCAATGTCGTCACGGTGATGGTGAAAAAATATACACATCAACTTTTTATAATAATGAACTTGTTTATGATGAAATAACTCAATTAGGTAGAGTTATGATAGTTGATGAAAAAGGTATTGAACATTTTAAATATTTAAGAGACGAATAAAAAAAAGATGAAAAATAAATAAAATTATGAAAAACATACACATATTACCAACAGATAAACCAAGTAGGGTTTATAAAAATTTACTTACTGATAAGTTATTTATTTTAGAAAATTCATTTATGGATGTTTCTGAATGTAATAGAGAATACCAAAACATATACATCACTAATTCAGAAGAAATTAAAGAAGGGGATTGGGTTACAAATGGTCTTACTATAATGAAAGCAAATTTAGATGGACAACCTACTATGGATGATTATCATCCTTGGAGAAAAATCATAGTAACAACAGACCAAGACTTAATCAAAGATAATGTACAAGCTATTGATGATGAGTTTTTAGAATTTATTGTTAAGAATCCAAGTTGTGAGAGGGTTGAGGTAAGACAAATAGAAGATGAACTTATTTCTCCTAAAAATCTAAAAATAAGATTTAATGCTTTACAAGACCCACCAAGTTTTATTTCAGCCAATTCTTTAAATGATATGATTTTAACTTACAAATATAAAATCATCATCCAAAAAGAAAAACCTAAACAAGAACTTCCTAAAACAGAAATTGATTGGTCAAGGTTTCCAAAATCAACGCAAGAGCAAGTTGGTTTTACTGAACCAAATATCATTGATGATTGGTTAGATAAAAATGGTAATCTTGAAATAGCTAAAAAAGTTGAAGAAAAGGCAGAGGAATTGTGTAAACAAGAAACACTTGAACATAATTCAAAGTTTATTGTATTCTTACAAGATTCTGAAGATTGGGTTCAACACTCAGTTCCTTTAGATTCTTTTGATAAAGCTGATAATTTTTGTCAACAATTTAGAGATAGAAAAATAAGTTATCTAATATGTAAAACTTTAAAGCAAGGATATAATGGAAAATAGAAAATCAGTCACAGCAGTAGAATGGTTGGTAGAAGAATTAGAAGATAACGGAATAAATTTAGATTTAGCTTCTGAAATTATTGAACAAGCCAAAGAAATTGAAAAACAACAATGTTATAGTAAGGAAGATTTAATTTCTTTTTATAATTTTATTAAAGAAAAATGTGATATTGTAAATACATCAGGTTATGCTGAAACTCACGTTAAATGGTTTATTGAAAAATTTAAAAAGAAATAATAATTATGTTAGAAAAATTTAAAAAATGGTTTTATGAGTGGCAAAATGGTCATCCATTTCTTTTACACGAAGAAGTAATCATAGTTTGTAACACAAGAACAGAAGAAGAATTTTTACACTTAAATGATGTTGAAATTCAAAAACTAATTCAAATTAGAGTAATAGATATGTATAAAAACAAATACCCAAATGCAAAAAAGTATAGTTTAAAATTTAAAAAAAAATAAGATTATGAAAAAAGAAAAAATGGTGAAAACAAAAGAATTTAAGGAACTTGTTAAAGAGTTTATGATTATGGAAGCATATGGTGCTTGTGATATTAGATTACACTATGAACAACATGGATTAAATTTTAAACCACGAGCAACTGATAGTGAAATAGAAACTAGAATAAATTATTTTAGTGATATGGTTACTAAAATTAACAAATTAAAAAAAAATAAGATTATGAGTATATTTTTTATAACAGCAATTTTCTTACTAATAATAGCAATTTGCTTTAGAGTAGATTAACAATTTAAAAACAAATAAAATGAAAACAGTATTGAGAATATTTTCAGTAATAAGCATAGGCTTAACTGTATGGGCAAAATGGACAGGAAAAATTAGTTTAGCAACATTTTTTTTAGTATGGGCATTTTATTTTAAATATTTATCTGATAAAAAAACAATTTAAAAACAAATAAAAATGAAACAAACAGCAGTAGAATGGTTGGAAAATGAAATTGTTTGCCAACAGAATATTTATATTGATTTAGCTAAAAAAAACAAATCATTAAAAAAACAAGTTGATGCAATATTGACAGCTACAACTTTGTTAAAACTGAAATGTGAACAAGCCAAAGAAATAGAAAAACAACAGCAAGGTTATAGTGAGGAAGAAGTTTTAGAATTTTCTGAATGGGTTTCACATAATGATTGGGTTTATTTACCAAGCAAAGGTTATTGGATAAATGAAGAACAAGAAGAATTAGAACAAAAATTTACCACAAAACAATTATTTAAACAATTTAAAACGAAATAATTAATATTAAGATAATAAGAAATGAAAAATAATTTGGAGATATAAAATAAAGTATTATCTTTGTACCCAATTTAAAAATTAATAATTAAAACAGAGTAAAAATGAAAAGAATTTTAGTAGTAGTAGGTTTAGTTTTGTTAACGTTAGGGTTAGCGGGTTCGTGTAAGATTGCTGATTCAGCAGAAGTAGCATTGGTAGTAGACCAAATTGGAACCAACAAGGGAGTTCCCAATATTGAAATGGCGAGTGGAGTTATCTTTTACTTCCCCCCAACACAGGATGTATTTATGTATCCAACATCAGTTCAACACAAGGTTTGGACGGCATCGTTAGATGAAGATTCACCAACAGATGAACATATTGATGTAACCTCCTCAGATGGTGCAACATTTGGATTAGACGTGGCACTTAATTTACAATTACAAAGAGCAAGAGCGGCTGAGTTGTTTGTTAAATATAGAATAGGAATGGATGATTTAATAAACACGAGAGTAAGGACTATAGTTAGAAAAGAATTGTTGGATAACGCTACTATGTTCGCGTCAGATAGTTTGTTACAACATAGAAACATTTATGAATCAAATGTGACTAAAACATTATCGGTGGCTTTAGAAAAAGAAGGGTTTGTTTTAAATAACATTGCGATATTGAAAATGGCGTTACCACCATCTTATAAAGCGGCTATTGAGAGAAAAATTGCTGTACTTCAAGAGACTGCCACCATTAAATCTCAAACGATTCAAGCGGAACAGACGGCATTGAAGAAAGTGGCGACTGCTAAAGGTAACTATGAGGCGGCACAGTATGACGCTAAAACAAAGGAAATCTTATCTCAACCTAAAATGTTGGAGTTATATAGATTGGAGACGGCACGTATCAGAGCGACGAATGGAACCTCAGAGTATGGACAAAATAATGTGTTCGGGAATACTTCGGGAATACTTTTAAATAAATAAATTATGGTAGTAGTATTATTGTTGATTATTGGTTTAGTGATTTTTGTGGGGATTCAAACAATACAAATTAGTGTATATGGATTCCCACCAAAAGATGAAGATGTTTTAGAGTTCATTGAGAAAGTTAGAAATAGTAACCCAAGTTTGTTGGGTGGGGTCACTACGAATTGTATGATTATTTCAGGTGGTAACCCATTTATTTCAAGTAGTATAAATGGTGTGTTGTTTGGTTTTTACATTAATGATGTTGGTGCAATACCAAAGTGGTATAAATCCCATTCAGAGATTAAAAGATTATATAATGAGTTAGGTGCTAATAAAACAAAAAGAGAAAAATTAGGGTTATGAAATTAAATAAAAATTCGGTTACGTCAAGGTTATATAAATGGTTTTATGGTATTAGTGAATACCAAGGGTTACCAAACAACCTTTGTCCATTTTTTTGGAAAGTAACGTTAATGTATCTTACAATCATTCCTTACACATTATTCTCAATCCCGGTGGTTATTTATGATTTGTTTGACAAACAATATGAGAATGGGGATAGAAAGACCGGTGAAAGATTAGGTATTAGTGTTGGTATCTACACCGCGTTGTTTATAGGTGTTAGTTTAGTCACTTCAATAGTTGGTTTTTTTGTTCATTTTGAAACAAAAAGTTTTTGGGAGTTTTGTCAAATTTTAGGGTGTATGATGTGGGTAGTGGTAATTATTATTGGGGTTATTCAGGGTGTTAAATATTTGAGAGAATGGTCTGTAAGTGATGACACCTATTATTCTGAGACAGAAAAAATGTGGATAACTAAGAAAACCAAAGTTAATCTAACCGCAGAGTTTATCAAGGCGAAGTATAACAAATATTGTCCTAAAATTGATTGGGTTGGAAACGAACGAGAAGATTAATCAATTCCTAAAAATTCTTAAACATCAACATCCTGAACATTATGATAAGTTTAATTTTAGTGTTTCCTCAAAATCTAACTATCAAGAATTTCGTGGTATAGGCGGTAAGAGGAGAATGGAAATTAATTATATACCGGTTAGGTATGATTATACATTATCATTTCCCAATATTGGTTTATTATATTATGATATGTGTTTTTATATAAATTATATGTGGGGTGGAAGTGTTGATGTGGTTGGAACATTTGATTATGATGGAACCAATTATTTTAGATTTACGATTTAATAAAACCCCCATTAAGTTGGGGGTTTTTTATTTTCGTTATATTTATATAGGTATGAAATTATTAGAAAGTATAAAACAAATTATTACGGAGGCATCCAAGAAAAAAATCTTAACGGATAAGATTGGTTTTAATGAAGAGAATGCTGACTTATTGGATAGGTTATGTGGTTCGTTATCTGTGTGGATGGCTAAAAAAATGATGGATGTTCAACAAAATAATAGTATAAGTCACGGTAATCCTCCAAAACAAGGTCAAGAATTAATAGACCAAATGAATAGTAATGGTATTTTAAGGATGAAACGGGGTTTTATCCAATCTATTATGGATTGGGTTCGGGTTGGTTTAAATGGTAATTTAGGAGAATATAAAGATTTACCTTTTATTGACTTGGTTTTACATTCAAAAGAATGGCACGATAGTTTGGAAATTGGTCAGGGTGATATTAATTATGTTGAACCTCACACTCACGATATTATATTAGATTTTAGAGACGAAAATGGTAATGGTTTTTATTGGGTTTCGTTAAATACTCAAAATTCAGACGCTGAATGCAACAGGATGGGACATTGTGGTCGAAGTTCTTATGGATATCTTTATTCGTTAAGACAAAATATTCCTATTAATAATAAATACAAATTAAACAAATCAGTTTTAACTGCGGCGATTGGTGAAGATGGTATTATGTATCAGTTGAAGGGTGTCAAGAACTCAAAACCAAAGGATGAGTATCACAAATACATTGAACCATTATTTTATGTATTAGGTGGGGGTGGTGAGGAAGAAGATTACCTCATCCAAGGATTTGGGACGGAATACGCTGCAGACCAAGATTTCAAACTATCTGACCTACCGGAAGAAACACTTAAAAATTTATATCAAAATAGACCTGAGTTATTCTCATCAAGACCAATGCAACGATTGTTGGGTCAAATGGGGATTGTTGAGTTGGAACCATTACCGACAGGTTTTACGTTAGAACTTAAACCTGAAGATTTTGAGGATTATATTGACGGTGGTTGGGATAATACTTATATCAATAAAACAACCGGAACTAAAAGGGTTGTTAGTATCTTTGTTGAGGTAATGGATGGTGATGCTTGGGAATTGTGGGGACATCAAGATGTGTATGAAGATTTTAGTGGTTATTTTCAATATACAATAGACAAACCAACGGAAGAAAAGTTATGGGGTATTGTTAGAAGAATGGCTGAAAGAGATGGAATTGAATTAGATGAGGATTTAGATTTGGAAGACACTATTAATGAGGTTGATGATAATTGGGAGATAAGGAAT
>Ga0114958_10002196_pt1 | contig 14753 bp, 3 predicted proteins | sample C_130208_EF_Meta_FD_89577 | JGI IMG/M metagenome (GOLD analysis project Ga0114958, IMG submission 89577) | Freshwater microbial communities from Lake Croche, Canada to study carbon cycling - C_130208_EF_MetaG | ecosystem: Environmental > Aquatic > Freshwater > Lake | place: Lake Croche, Canada... | reverse complement strand
GGGGGCGTTTTTTGGTGTTTTAGAGCGCCAGTCCAAACTGGTTAGGGGCGATGTGAACTTCAACCTGCGGCGGAAAGTCCTGCATGTGTGGTCGCATCCAGGCCTAAGTCAAACTCAAGGCTCAGGGGCAGCCGGTCCGGGGAGGAGCATTCGTAACGCGGCCGACAGCCGGTCCCGCGCCCAGTCGAGACGCTCCCGGGCATCGGGATCGGACACTGCGGGGCGCAATGCCTCTAAAAAACGGATTTGGGCCGAGATACGTTGGGGTGGAACGCCGAGCAGACCGTCCCGCGTTCTTAAAGCCTGACCTCCCGCTGAACCAGCATACAATCCCGTCTGCAGTCCCGTCCCGGCACCGGGCTGCGGGGTGAGTCCTGCCAGCTCGGCCGGCTCCAATCGATCTCCCGACAGGGCTTGAGCCAGGCGCGCCCAGGAAAGAGGGCTGATGACCTGGGCGTCCAGAGCGTCCCGGAAGGCCGCTTGGGCACGATCGTTTTCCAAGGTCAATTCGGCCAACTGCCCGACTGCGGCACGGCTCAACTCACCCTCACTGACGGTGTCGTGCTTGAGGGCCGCCGCGCGCAACCAGTCCACCCCGCTGCCACCGGTCAAGCCGGACAGAGTCCAAGCCGAATAATCCGGCCATGCCTGGCCGGCGGCGAGCAGCTCGGCTCCAACACTGGGATTCCCAAAAGCCCGCAATAAAACAAAGAGCGGTGCCACTTCCTGCGGCTGGGAATGACTGCCCAAGGCCCCGGCCAAAGCCTGCCGGGTGGCGTGGAGAATTTCGGGGCGATACTCTCCAGGCGACAGGGTGTCGAGCCAGCGCGCTGTCAGCGCCACCTCCATCGGATCGGACACCTGATACAGCTGGGCCTTAAGGGTGTCGCGGGCTACGGCATCACCGGAGGCTGCACACCGTCCCAAAACATCCAAGAGAACCAATCTCAGGGTTGGATACCCGGCCGCTGCGGCGAGGGTGGGCGGGAGTGGCACTGTTTCAATGCCGGCCATGAACCGGTCAATACCGGCCAATCCCCCTACTCCGCTTTCCTGCAAACGCATCAGCGCATTCATCCACTCGACGGCACTGACCTCTCCGTCAGCCTTGCTGGCGAGCGCGAAAATTTCATCCAGAACAGATCCGGCTGCCGCTCGCGCCTGAAAGACCCGAGTCGGTTCAGAATCAACCGGCACCCGTGCCGCTGCGCTAGGGTCAACGGGCGGCTCCACAGGCGGCTTCAAGCGGTGGCGGGTCATGATCGCCAAAAAGAGGATCAAAGCAGAAGCCACACCGGGCACCATCCATCTGTTCAGCGCACCGCGTTGCGAACGGGTTGGAGCCGGACTATTCATCGACAAGCCCGTTGTTGAAAGTCCGAACGTTCTTGGAGAATCGCGGCGTCACCGAATCCATGGAGCCGCTGGCAACTCTTACCAGCGCGAGTAATTCATGGGTCAAGGGAATGCGCGAATCACTCCCTGCGAAAGACGGCGCGCGCCAACTCGAATTTCGTGTCGCAATCATTGTTCCATAAACTTTTCAGCCTGCTCTTTGGGCGGGCAGGCACGATGCGCTTGAGAGCAATCAGGATCCGACCTGGGAGAGAATTTCTGAGAATTCAGCCGCAGGACAGGAAAAAATGAAAACCCGGTCAGGCGTCACCAGAGCTCTGGATTCACCGGATCCACCGGATCCCCCGCCCTGCTCCCGGGGAAACCAGTGGCGGTCACTTCAAAGCATGCGCTTGCAAATCAGCCAGATCCACAAATTCCAAGGCTGAGATCTGGCAGGCGGCCAGAACCACGGACGGAGCGCATCCGTCCGCCAACGACTCCCGCCAGCGCTCCACACACAGGCACCAACGGTCGCCCGCCTTCAAGCCGGGAAAACCATGCTCAGGCCGCGGCGTGATCAAGTCGTTGCCACGCAGGCGGGAATACTCGAGAAACGAGTCGGTCACCTCGGCACAGACGGTGTGCAGACCATGATCGTCGGAACCAGTCCGGCAGAAGCCGTCTCGATAAAACCCGGTCATTGGGCTGGTGCAGCAGGGCTCAAGCCGACCGCCTAAAACATTTGTTCTCATAGAATAAATCCAAACGGAAATTCAGTTGCAAGGAGCCATACCGGGTCAAGGCCGGGTTCGGTCCGGCAACCCGAGGCGCGCACTCGAGTCCTAGAGTTTGGGCTTGGCTCGGTATCAATCGACAGTGAACTGCACAAATCCCAGACGTCCGGCTGACACGGTGATCTTCTGCCTGACCCCGAGGACATCGATGTAATAGTCGGCAGCCGCAGCGGGATGGGTGTAACTCAGTTTGAAGGCTCCGTTGGCATCGGTTGTGGCGGTACCGATCAAGTTGGTTGAGGCATTGTAGAGACTGACCACAAGTCCGGGCCGGGGTGCGCTCTCGAAAAGGGTGGAATAGTTCACCTGCCCAAGGAAACCGGGGTTGGTGTAGACGACATTGGTGCTCTGCACCGGTAAGAGATAGCGGGATTGCATGGCCTTTTCCCCATTCCAATAAATGCTGTTTGTATAGGATTTATAACTTGGGAGGGACAAGCCGGCGGAGAGCGTGCTGGTGGTTCCGGTGGCGGCTTTGGTTGTGGCGTTCATGACCCAGCCATTTGTTCCCTTCCACGCATAATCCAGATGCGCCACGATGGCCAGCACGCCGTTGGTCGGCACAACACCTGTCAAGGTGAAGGTCGTCAGGTTGCTGACCGTTGTCGGTGCACCCACAGAGAACCCGGTCGTGATGTCGCCACCCAAAGTGACAACGCTGTTGGTCGCCGTGGCGGTGACACGCGTAAAGAGGGCATCGTATCCGCTGTAGACGCTTACCGGCTTGATCCCGGAGAGCATGAGGGGCAGCGGGATGCTCACGGTGGCAGTGATAGAGGTTCCCGGGGTGTCGGAATAACCCGCCAGATAATAGAGCTGGCCGGGATTCGCCGCGGCCAACTGGTAAGTATTTGTCACCTGCGCGTCCTGCTCAAACAAAAGTGCGAACTCCATACCCGTGCGGTTCGTGTCGGCGTCAAAGGAGTTCAAGGCGCCCGTGGCGACGACATTTTGAAACCAGAGTGAGGGGCGCAAGACGTTGAGCGACCCGGCCTTGTTGGTGATCGAGTAATTCGCGGCGACCCCGTTGGTTGGTGTGATGGGGTAGGCGCCGGGGGCGCTGTTGGTGGCGGCCGTGGTATTGAAGGCAACCGGCGAAGTAAGAACGGCCGCAGTGTCGGAGTTGACAAACCCGGCATAACTCGCCGAAAAAACAGGGTTCACCGCTCCGGCCACCTTCTGCTTGTTGTCGGCAGTGATGATGAGCGGGGCCTTGGTAATCACCAGCGAGCCGTTCGTGGTGGCAATAGTATAGTTTGTGTTCACGCCGGGGACGACCGTGATCACATTGGTGCCGACCCCTGAGGTGGGAGTGGCTGCGGTGGCAAAGGTATAGTTGAGGGTGTCGCCGTTGACCAAGCCACTGGCGGTGGCGGTGAAGATCGGGTTGGTGCCACCGTAGGCGCGGGTGAATTTTCCGCCGGTCAACCCGGCGGCCTTGGGAGACACTGTCAGCAAGCCGTTGGTGATGGCTATGGCATAGTTGGTGTTCGCCCCCGCCACGACTGTTATATCATAAACGCCCACCGGCGAGTTGGTTGCGGCGGTCGTGGTGAGCGTGTAGATGATCGCACTCCCGCCGGTAATCTGGCCCTTAACGGTGGCGCGAAGAACCGGATTGGTGGCCCCATAGGCGCGCGTGAGATTTGTGCCGACGATGGATGCCGGGGCCGGGTTCACAACAAGAATATTAGTCGCGCCGCCGAAATAATTTGTGTTGGTGACTTTGCCGATGACCGTGTAGCTGCCGGCATTGGTCGGGGCAGCGGTCAGACCATTGTAGCTCAACGCGACAGCCACGTTGGTTGGAGATGTTATCACCGTCACCACCCGTGCGGTGGCACTATAGGTCTGCACCAGATTGCTCAGGGTGACGGCCACCGGAAGACTGGACACAATGGAGAGGGTTCCATTGGTCGCCGAGACCAGGTAATTGGTATTGCTGCCGAGAGTGACGGTGATGGGGTAAACACCAGCTGCTGAATTTGTAAGGGCTGTGGTTGAAAGTGTGTAGCTGACCAAGCTGCCGCCGGGAACCTGCCCTGTCACCACGGCGGTCAAGACGGGATTGGTTGTTCCGAAGAGCCGGCTCTGGTTGTTTGCCACCACGAAGGCCGGAGCACGGGCAATCACCAGAGTGTTGGTGACAACGGCCACGTAGTTTGTGTCGTTTACAGTTGCAACCACGCTATAACTCCCAGCGTTGGTGGGAGCGCTGCCAGAACCAGAATAGGTCAAAACACAGGCGAGATTGACAGGGACGGTGACCGCCAAAGCCGGCTTGGCGGCGCCGTCATAGGTCTGCGCAAGGTTTGTAATGGATATTGTTGCTGCGGCTTTGGAGACCGTCAGTATGCCGTTGCTAATGGCGGCCGAATAATTAGGGTTCGACCCAAGAGTGACGGTAATGGGATAAACACCAACAACAGAGTTGCTATCTGCCGCTGTTGCAAGCGCGTAATTCAAGGTGTCGCCGCCCGGAACCAAGCCGAAAACCGTGGCAGTAAGTGTTGGATTTGCGGCACCATAGGCGCGGGAAGTATTCACCGCCGCAACGGAGGCAGCCTTGGGGGTGACCGTCAGAGTCCCAACGCTGCCCGTCAGGCTGTAGTTTGAATTTGTCAAGACGGGAACCACGTAGATGGGGTAGATCCCCGCACCGGAGAGAGGTGTCGCAGTCGTCGCCAGTGTGTAGGTCAAATTAGTCACTGGCATCACCCCGGAGGAAGTGAAAACCGGTAAAGGATCCCCGTAGGCTTTATTCGTATTATTCACCGTGACGGCAACGGTCTGAGGATCGACCGTAAGAGAACCATTTGTGGCAGAAATGCTGTAATTAGGATTGTTGCCCAGGGTGATGCTGATCGGGTAAACACCCACGCTGGAATTCGACGCCGCGCTCGATGCCAATGTGTAGGTGATGACAGTTCCACTGGGCACCTGACCGTTTACCACGGCGGAAAACTGGGGGTTGGAAGTGGAATAAGCCCTGTTTGTATTCACTGCCACCACCGAAGCGGAATGCGGAATAACGGTCATCACGGCCTGAACCGGGGTCACTGCATAGTTTGAATTAACGCCAGGCAAAACAGTGATCGGATAAGCACCCACGGTCGAGAGATTCGTGGCAGTAGTGGATAGGGTGAAAACAACAGGATCACCACCCGGCGGCACTCCGCTGACAACGGAGGTAAGGGAAGGGTTGGGATCCCCATAAGTCTTGCTGCCCGCCTGCGCTGTCACGGTCACAGGCTGTGGTTCTACCGTGAGGAGAGCGTCCTGACTGGTGAAACTATAGTTGGGGTTGCTGCCGGGTATGACATTCAATGGGTATGAACCAACGGGGGAAAAAGCAGTCGCGGTTGTTGTCAGCGTATAACTCAGCGGAGCTCCGTTTACGGGCTGGCCACTTACAACGGCATTGAAGACTGGGTTTAACATCCCGTAGGGGCGGTTTACAGCCACAGCGCTCACCGATGCGGCACGGGGAGTCACCCTTAGAGTTCCGGGAGCCGTCGTGATCGCATAATTCGCATTGGTTCCGCAGGAAACGACAACCGGGTAGATTCCAACGTCAGACAGACTGTTGGCGGCGACATTGAGCATATAGCTGATGTCATCTCCATGCGCAGGACGCCCACTGACCTGTGCTGTGAGAGACGGGTTGTCATCGCCGTAGGCACGCGTGAGATTATCGGCCTGGATCGTTATGGGAGCCGGAATGACGACGAGCGTGTTCGTGGTGAAGGCCTGGTAGTTTGTATCAGACACGCCCGCCACGACGTCATAGGAGCCGGCGGCAAAAGGAGGGTTTGTCGAGCCATTGTAGGTTAGCTGAACGGCAAGGTTTGTGGGATCGGTCAGAGCAGCCGCAAGGCGAGGGGTGCCGTCATACGTCTGAAGCAGATTTGTCAAAGCCACCACTGCGGCGGCGGGTTGAATAACGAACGTCGCATTCGTGGCTCCTTGATAATTGGCGTCATGAATGTTTGCCGCCACCGCGTAAACACCGGCACAGACTGGAGCGCCCAAAGACCCGTTGTAGGTCAGCTCTGCAATGAGTCCTTCGGGAACCGTGGACACTGCCGGGCTTTGAGGCAGTCCACTGTAGATCGCGCTGAGCCCACTCAAAGCCACGGAAGCGAAAGCCTTTCTGATCACCAATGTGGCCGAAGCGCTGCCCTGATAATTTGAATCGCTTATAGTGGCGGTCACGGCGTAATCACCCCGGTTCGTGGGAGGAGATGCGCTGCCATTGTAGTTCACATCGACAGCCAGGCCGGAGGGAACAGTCGCAGCAGTAATACTGATGCCGCTGGCGTTGTAGGTTTGGTTCAGCCCACCAAGACTGACAGTCGCCGGTGCTTTGGCAACCCGCAGGGTGGCGGTCATGCTACCCGTGTAATTGGGATCCACCACAGTGCCGGCAACTATGTAGTTACCCGCCGCCAATGGAGCGGCTGTCCCTCCATTATAAGTAAGGTCCACCGTTAGCCCCGCAGGAATAGTGGCTGCGACCACCGGCAATGGGCTGCCATTAAAAACCTGCTCCAGATTTCCAAATGTTAACGAAGCGGATGCTTTATTGACGGAAATGTCCGCCGCAAATGCAATGGGTGAGTAGTTGACTATGTCCGCAGGGGTAAAGACCACCGGGACATTAGTCGTTCCTGCATGAGGCTGCTGGCCGGGATTAACGAAGGAAAAAGTCCCTTGTAAAGGCTCTCCGCTTGAATTAGTCACCACACCACCGCTAAAAGCAGCCAGCCCAAGAGACTGTCCATAGATCAGCGCCGAGACGCCCGGCAGTGCGGCCAGAAGAGGCACTTGCCGTGAGATTTCGCATCCAGCCAGACGCACTGGCTGAATAAGTGCATAATTTCCTGACCGGTCACCTGTCAGGGAAAGGTTAGATACCGTCACCATCAAGTTGGTGCCGGCATTGGCCCTCTCGAACTGTGCGGAGTACCCGTTGGTGGCAAACCCGACAAAGGGAGTGTCACTTCCTAGAACGCCCGAAAGCACAACTCCATTGCTCTGGATCGTCGCCCGGGTGGAGGCATCATAAACCTTGGATTGGGCGGTCAGTCCGGCGATCACGGCGACAGGTGCGGGATGAATTAATCCATTCTGGATCAAGGGTTGGGCGGCAAGCAGGTAATTGGTGGCAACATCACTTTCTCCAAGCCTATAACCGACCGGAGTAACCGGCCAACTGCCCGCATCAGCACTGCTGAAAACGCCACTCCCCGGCACAAAGCTCACCCCGTCCCCGGGAATAGCGCCGGAAATCACTCCTCCGCTAAGCGCTGCGGAATCGGTACCGTCGTAGACCTTGTCGGCCGCAAACACATTGGTTATTGTCACCAAACGAGGTGTGATCGTCGCGTTGGCGACGACCGGTTGGGAGACCAGATAGTAGTTGGTGGAGCGACCGCCGGGTCCGAGCCCGTAACCGCTGGCGACGACAGCACGGTTACCCACGTTTGACCCATCGAATATCCCTGTGCCGGGAGTGAACGTCAAAGCATCGCCCTGAAGGACGCCGGAGAGAACTCCACCGTTTAAGGCGGCAACCAGCGTTCCGTCATAGGCCTTGTTGGCGGCCGCCACGTCCGTTATTGCAACCGGTGCCCGGGAAACCGTAAGGCTCGCCGACTGGTAATGAACGCTGTAGTTATCCAGGCCAGCCCCCTGCGCATCACTCACAAGTATTTCGTATTCCCCGACAGAAGCGATGGCATCCGAACCCCGGCTCTGAATACTTACACTGAACAACAAGTCACCGTTGGTTAGACCGGACGCCACATACTCGGTTCCGCTAAAGTGAATCGCGCCCCCATAAACCTTGTTCGTTGACAGCGCGGTGATAAATAACGGTCTCCGTCCGACCTGGACTTCGACGCCCAGTTTGACTGAGGCATAGTGCAGCCGGTCTGCCGGAGTGAACACCACTTCCACGTTGGTCACGCCGGCTGCCGGCTTGAGGTTCGGCTCAGTGAACTCGAAGATGCCTGGGATGACCAGAGCGCTGGCGGCGTTTGTAAAGCCCCCTTCGGTCAGAGTCGAGTCGGCGAGCTTTTGCCCGTAGCTGATCGGTCCGGCTAGCGGCAGCGCCGCCAGACCCGGCAGAGCCGCATTCACCACAACCCTCACAGCCGCGGCTGCAGGACCATAATTCGTGGTGTCGGCAGGAATGAACGCCACCGGGGCATTGGCTTCACCTGCGTCAGGAATTTCGCGCGGTGTGACGAAGACGAAATCACCAGGAACGGCAAGGCCTGAAGTATTTGTGACCTCTCCACCGGCAAGAATGGAATCCAGAAAAGCCTGTCCATAGGTTAATGCTGACGCGGTTGGTATGCGTGCGATAGTCGGTGTCTGACGCGCTATCGGAACGACAACACTCATTTCAACCGACTCGTAATGAATGGAATCGGTGGGGCTGAATATCACCGATGCAGTTGCCTCAGGAGCTTGAGGGAACGACGCCGGAAAGGCGAAGGCGAATGTTCCATCCACCTTCACGCCATTGGCCGAATTGGTCATCCATCCACCGCTAAGCATTGAATCAGAGAGAGATTTTCCGTAGGTGATGGGGGTTGGCACAGGCAACTCAGCCATGACCGGATTGGCACGGCCGACGGTCACTTCTGTTTTGAATGTCAGGTTCGAGTAATTCAAAGTGTCTTCAGGGGCGAACAACACATCCACGCCGGTCAGCCCAACGTCAGGAATGGTGTCCGGAGAAACAAAGCTCAAACGACCGGTCACCACCGCTCCCTGCCGATTGGTGGCCATCCCTCCGGTCAGTGCGGCATTCGCTAAAGACTGGCCATATGCCAGGGCAGTTGCCGAAGGCAAGACCGCCAAAGCCGCGGTTTGGGGCGAAATCGTGGCCCCGACGATAGTCACGGGCTGAATCAAAACGTAGTTGGAAGACAGGTCCCCGCATAAAGACAGGTTCGTCACGGTTACGGAATGATTGGTCGATGCGTCAACGCCGTCGAAGTGGGCCAGATAAGCGTTGGTTGAAAGAAAGACGCCGTTGGCATCGCCATCCAAGAGGCCGGAGAATATCACGCCATTGGTCTGCAAAGTGGCGGCCGATGTCCCGTCATAGACCTTCTCGTCCACGCTCAATCCGGCCTCCAATGTGAGGGCCGCAGGAGTTACGGCGAGAGTCGCCGGATAATAGCTTATGAGATAGTTATCGAGTCCAACCCCTTGTGCACCAGATGGGAAGAGAGAATATCTCCCTGCCGGCGCCTGCTTTACATCCCCGGGCGAACTAAGGTCGATCTTTGTGACTGTGTCGCCAGAAACAAGGCCTTCCGCGGTGAATCCGGTTGCGCTGAAGATCGCCGTTTGGCCGTAAATTTTGGAGACGTTTAAGGCCTGGATCGAGAGCGGCCGGCGGGTTACGGCCAGCGGAAATTCAAAAAAGAGCGGCTGGTAATTGACGGAGTCGGTTGCTATGAAAACAACGGCTGCACTCGCAATCCCGGCCCGGGGCATGGTTTCAGGGCTGACGAAACCAAAGTTACCGCTGATTAATTGACCGGCCTGATTGGTTACGGATCCTCCGGTAAAAATGGAAGTGCCGAATGTCTCGCCATAAGTGATGCCCGAAACGGCGGGCGCGGAAGACACTCCCAGAGGCTGGGGTAAAATCGCAGCACCGCTCAACCGCAACGGCTGGACCAGCGTGTAGTTCGTCGCCAAATACCCCGTCAGACTCAGGTTTGTCACCGTCACCCAATCATTGCTTCCGGCCCCGGGCTGATCGAAAGTGGCGGAATATCCGTTTGTGGACAGGAACACTTGGTTGTTGTCCGGCTCAAACAATCCCTCCAAGACAACGAAGTTGCTTTGAATGGTGGCGCTGATCGTGCCGTCGTAGAGCTTGGTTTCCGCGGATAACCCGGCGCTCACGCTGACCAGCGCCCGATGGACTGTCAATGTGCCGGAAAGATAGCTGATGAGGTAATTTTCAACGCCTACACCCGCAGCCTGCCCGGGCACCAGGGCATAAGATCCTACCGGGGCGGAATTCGTCGTCCCAGGGCTGAGCAAAACCACATTGGTCACCGTATCCCCCGGCATCAGCCCGGCGGCGGTAAAAGCCCGGACTGGAAGACTGAGATTCTGCCCATAACTCTTGTCCATACTAAGGGCGGTGATGATCAGCGGCGCCTGTGCCACAGCCAGAGGCACCGTGCCATTAACGGAAAGATAGTCGGTGCTGTCGTCAGGGGTGAAGACAAACGGGACGTTGATAATACCGGCGGCAGGCAGTGCTTGCGGGGTTGCAAAGGCGAAGCGGCCGCCGACAATCTTCCCGGACAAATTTGTGACACTTCCACCGGACAAAACCGATGCGGCCAGAGATTGGCCGTAAGCCAATCCTGAAGCCGAAGGGGCTTTGGCGACGGCCACGCTTTGCGGCAGGATGGACGCACCGGAGAGGTCCAATGGCTGGAGGAGTGTATAATTGGTGGATTGATCCCCCGTAATGGAAAGGCCGGTGACAGAGACCACCGCAGTGGTGCTTGCCCCGACGCCGTCAAAGCTCGCCCTATAACCATTGGTGGATAGAAATACCGAATTGGTGTCTGCATCCAGCAAGCCCGCCAGCACGACCGCATTACTCTGGATGGTGGCGTTGGATGTGCCGTCGTAGAATTTGGATTCGGGGATCAAACCGCTTGCCACTGTGATCAAGGCCGGCTCAACCTGAAGCGTTGCAGGAATATAAGTCGTGGAATAATTCGCCAGTCCACTGCCCTGCGCGGCACCGGCCGATACGGCATACTGGCCCACCGGGGCTCTGCTGACCGCTCCCTCGCTGCTCAGGGTTACATGGGACACACTGTCGGACCCGATCAAACCTAAGGCGGTGAATTCCGTTCCTTCAAAGGCAATCGTTTCACCGTAGACCTTGTTGGCGGGGTTGGCCTCGATCGTGAGAGGCGCGGGGGCGACATCCACGGAAACGCGGACGGACAAGTTATCATAGTTCAGGGCGTCCTCGGGCTGGAAGCTGAGCAGGACGTTGGTGATTCCCGCATTCGGTCGGGCGGCCGGATCTGGAAATGCGAAGGCTCCTGGCAGAGTGGTTCCGGCGGCGTTCGTCACGCCACCTCCGCTCAAAACCGCACTCCCAAATGACTGACCATAACCCAGCAACGAGACGGCGGGCAGATCGGAGACCGAGGGTATCTGCCTAGCCACGTCGACATTAACAGTAATAGTCGATGTGGTGTAGTTGTTCGTAATAGTTGGCGTGAATATTACAGAGGCAATCGCCAAACCCGCGTTGGGTACGACAGCCGGATCGGTGAATTCGAATGTGCCCTGGACGCCGGCCCCGGCGGCATTGGTTGCCGAACCCGTGCCCAAGAGCGATGAACTGAAGCTTTGGCCGTAAGTCAAACCGGAAGCTCTGGGTGCCAACCAAACCACGGGGGTCTGTTTGCCCACAACCATACTAACAACACAGGTGACCGGATTATAATTTCCAGCATCAGCCGGTGTGAATATCACTGAGGCATTTGTCAGGCCTCCATCGGGCACGATGGATGAATCGGTGAAAACAAAGCTGCCCGCGAGACTTACCCCAGAACTATTCGTCACCGATCCTCCGCTCAACAGCCCTGCGCCAAAATTCTGGCCATAGACAAGACCTTGGGCCATTGGGGCGGTCGACAGCACCGGCGTCTGCCTTAGGACAAGCACGGTAGAAAATGCGGTCGCCGTTTTGTAGTTGCCCTCATCCGCAGGGGTAAAGGTGACCGCGGCATTTGTGGTCCCGGCATTGGGCACACCCGCCGGATCGGCGAACGCAAACGTTCCCGCTACTCCAGCCCCAAATGCATTCGTTGCCAGCCCGCCACTCAGCGACACCGACCCGAAGCACTGACCATAGGTCAGGTCCGTAACCGACGGAGCGGCTGCAACGGTAGGGGTTTGCTTATCCACTGTTACAGCGACCGTCACGGAAGCGGTTTTATAATTAGCCAATTCGGTCGGCGTAAATACCGCTTGCACATTCGTCGTTCCAGCGGCGGGTATGAGTGTCGGATCAAGAAATGAAAAACTGCCCGCCACGTTCTCTCCCAAGGCGTTCGTTGCAGCCCCGCCACTCAATAAAGCCGCGCTCAAATTCTGGCCATAGGTTAGACCTGATGATTTTGGAGCGGACGCAACCACTGGGATCTGCCTGACTACCACTACATTGACCGCAGTGGTGGCGCTGTTATAGTTCGAGAAATCTGTGGCGTCAAACCTGACCACGCCGTTTGTCACCCCCGCCCAAGGCACCCACGCCGGATCAACGAATGCAAAACCGCCCGGAACACTCTCCCCTGCGGCATTGGTCACAGCCCCGCCGCTCAAAAGCGCCTGGCTTAAGCTCTGGCCATAGACCAAATCCGAGGACTGGGGCGGAACCGATACGACCGGGGTCTGCTTTGCCACGCTCACAGTCACGGCGGCCATCGCCGCGGTGTAATTGGCCGTGTCTGACGGGGTGAATCGCACTAGGGTATTCGTGGTGCCCGCGTTAGGCACGCCCGAAGGATCAGCGAAAGCAAAAGTCCCGTCGACAATTGCCCCTGCAGAATTAACCGCGGAACCACCGGTCAGCGCCACCGAGCCGAACCTTTCTCCATAGGTCAAACCCAAATCCTGCGGGCCGGACAAAACCACAGGAGTCTGCTTGTCCACGCTCACATCCACGGTAGTGTCGGCCAGATTATAGCTGTCCGGATCCGAGGGGATAAACCTGATCGCAACATTGGTTGTCCCAGCATAGGGAACCCCTAGTGGATCACTGAATACAAATTTCCCCGTGACGATTGTCCCGGCATTATTGGTCACCAAACCTCCGCTCAAAACCGATGAGCTGAAACTCTGCCCAAAAACCAGAGGCGAAGCCGCCGGCAGAACCATCTGGACGGGTGCGAAAGAGGCAACCAGAGATACGGATGCACTGGCGGGGAACCGGTAGATTGCCGCGTTAGTAACCAAAACTCCGCCCTGTCGCCAGCCCAGAAACCCATAGCCAAGGGCGGGGATAGCCATCGCTTTGACCGGCGATCCATAGAGATAAACTCCACCGCCGGAAACCACACCGCCCTCTGAGGAAACGCTTAGCGACACCGTCTCCAGCGGCAGAAAGGTGGCCAGCAAGGTCGAATTGGAGGTCACGGTAAACGTGTAGGTCGGGGAGGTGCCCACCACGTTGGTCGCCGAGGCCAGAGCCGCGCCCTGAAGCCAGCTCACGAACCCATAGCCTGGCTTGGGCGTCGCCACCGCCGTCAGGTTCGTGCCCGCAGGGTAGGACGCCAGGGAACTGAGATTGACACTCCCGCCGGCAAAGGGCGAGCAACCGACCTTGACCGTGAGATTGGAGACCACAAAGTTGGCGGTCAACGTCCGGTTAGTCGTAGCGGTAAAGGCATAAGGGTTGGCCGAGCTCAACGCCACCCCGTTCTCCGTCCAGTTGGCAAACTGATAGCCCAAGTTTGGGGTTGCCAAGAGGCTCGAGCTTATCCCCACCGAATACGCCCCCGTCCCCAAGACGCTGCCTCCCGATGCGGGAGCAACTCCCGCCGTGATGGTGCAGGATGCGCCCCCGGCACGCCCCACCCTGATGTTGTCCAGGAGAAAATCATAGGCCTGCCCCGTCGCGGGCGCAGGGACCACATTCGGCACGCTGATCCGCACCAGATTAAAGGGTGTCGGGGAAGAGAAACTCAGCTTGCCCTGAGGCCAAGGGTCCGTCGGATCCGGCCCTCCCCCATAAAGACCGGTGGCACTAGCGCTTCCAACCGGAGGATTGGAAGGCGAGTTGGTAAAGGCCTGCAAATAAATCGGGGTCTCCAGATCCACGTTTTGGGAGACTTGGATGGTGGCGAAGGAAAAACTGATATTGGTCACCATTTCGCTGAATCGGATTTCCAATACCGACCCCAAAACACCTGCGGGATAAAGAAACTGATTGGTAAAACTCGAGACGGGATACCCGGTGAAATAGGCGGTCTGAACCGTAAAATTGCCGCTGGAGGCGCTGAAATGGGCGGTGACTCCACCCGCTGTTTGATCCAGAGGCAGGCCCTTGTTGACCGCCAGCGCCGGCGACCCCGTGTCGAAATCGATCAAGGCCGACTGGGACAGGGCGGGGAGCACTCCAGCGAGCATGACACCCCAAAAAAGGATTGCCATGGCAATCCAAGATGCTGTTTCTGAGCTTACTTTTTTATTCGGAAGAGTCATTCTACTGCTTAATGTGTGATCAACGTTACCCATTCGCAGAGGCCTTCTAGCAGAGCGAAACACATCTTAGAACCATGTGGCGGTTAATACGTTTGAGAGTGTTGACCGTTGTCGGCACATTGTCCAGCGCGACATTTCCCCTTTCGCATCCGTAGTGTTGCGGAATACAGAGGCGCCTTTCCGGCCCCATTCCCCCGCCTCGATCCTATACGAGGGACGGAATGGAACCCGGCTGGTCAATTCCTCCGGGCCGAGCCTTCTTGCTGCCCCCCCGAATCCCTCCGGCTCTAAGCAAACTGAGGATGAGCCCGCAGCCTGGCCATGGAGGAGTCGCTCAACGGC
>Ga0114958_10002195_pt1 | contig 14761 bp, 8 predicted proteins | sample C_130208_EF_Meta_FD_89577 | JGI IMG/M metagenome (GOLD analysis project Ga0114958, IMG submission 89577) | Freshwater microbial communities from Lake Croche, Canada to study carbon cycling - C_130208_EF_MetaG | ecosystem: Environmental > Aquatic > Freshwater > Lake | place: Lake Croche, Canada... | reverse complement strand
CAGGCTTGCTCTCGCGCGCGATGTGGCAAAAGATAGAAGCTAACGCGTCGATCGGGTGTTTTGCCACGGCGGTGTAAATTTTTGGACAGAAGACAAGGCGGGCGGGACATGACGGGTTTGATCGAAGTTTCCTACGACGGCGGCGTGGCGCTGATAAAGCTCAACCGACCCAAACAGTTGAACGCCCTGAACGCAGCCTTGGCGGCCCAGATGTTGGCGGCCGTGCACGCGATAGAGGCTGATCCCGCCATCGGTTGCATGGTTATCACGGGCAACGAAAAGGCCTTTGCCGCAGGGGCCGATATTGCCGAAATGGCCACAATGACGGCTGAGCACATGGGCGCGCGGGACTTTTTCGCTGAATGGGGCGATTTTGCCAAAGCCCGCAAACCCAAGATCGCGGCGGTCAATGGCTATGCTCTTGGCGGGGGGTGCGAATTGATGATGATGTGCGATTTTGCGATTGCAGGCCAAAGCGCCAAGTTCGGCCAACCCGAGGTAAAGCTGGGTGTGATTGCCGGTATGGGCGGCACGCAGCGCATGACCAAACTGATCGGTCGCGCCAGATCCATGGACATGCACCTGACAGGCCGCCTGATGGACGCGCCCGAGGCCCTTCAGGCGGGCCTGATCGCCCGCGTTGTGCCCGACGCGGCAGTCTTGCCCGAAGCGCTAGAGGCCGCCCGCGTGATCACAAGCTACTCTCGCCCCGCGGTGCGCCTGATCCGCGAGGCGATTGGCCGCGCGGAAGAAGGGACGCTGGCCGAGGGGCTTTTGTTTGAACGGCGGGTGTTTCATGGCCTGTTCGGCAGCCCCGACCAGCGCGAAGGCATGGCGGCTTTTCTGGAAAAACGCGCAGCGGTGTTCACCGGGCAATAAGGACGCCCGTCTGCGGCGCAGGCGCGCGTCTGGGAATCGGCCTGAGTGTTTCAACTTGCAATCCGACCGAATCGCGGGCGTGACATGCGCCCTTTTATAAACTTGAACACGGGTTTGCCGGTGCAATCCCTGGGCGGTTCGCCGCGCCACCGGGGATTCCGCCCTTGTCGCAGAATTGTCGGCGCTCTATCAAACGCTGCGGGATGGGTTGAAAACTTTCGCTGTCGCTTGCGGTATTGGTTGGCGTTTTATCACAGGGGCAGCGTATAAAGCCCCCAACGCTACCGCCCTTGACGCACCTACAGGAGACGCAGTCATGAACCAAATCAGCACCCTTGCCAGCTTAGATGCCATTTGGTCCGAGTTTGAAATTCTGCGCGCCGACAACCCGACGCAGGGCCTGGCACTTGCTGTTTTGGAGGCGAGCCGCAGGCAGGGTCTTAGTCTTGGTCAAGGCGACGTCGAAGATATGCTGCGGGTTTACAGCCTGCGCGCGTTTAAAGATGAAGCGCAATTCCAGGGCTTCCTGGCACTTCTGGCAGGCGAGCAGACTGTTCGGATTCAGGTGGCCTATCGGCTGCTTAAAATCGCGGGCAAGGGTCAGGTCACGCTGAAAGATGTCACAAAAATTTTCGAACTGTTTGGATTAACCGCGTCGCAAGCAGAAGCAGTGGCCGTAGAACTTAGCGCGGATGGGTCTGAGCATCTTTCCGAAATGGCCTTTGTGAAGTTTCTGCCAGAGGATTTTTCCGCGCATCCAAAAGCCTATCATGGCGGTCATTCCACACGCAGTGTCTCGGTCGCAACTCTGGCGGAGAAGCCGAAATTTGTTGCAGCACCAATGGGGCAAATAGATTCGCCGACGCAATCTAGGGCGAAACCCGTGACTGATTTGGGGGGAACCTCGCCCCTGCAGATGCAAATCGGCTTTTTCCGGCTGATGCAGGGGGCCGCCTATCGGTGCTTTAGGGCCAGTTATTCTGCCAATTCTGAAACCCATTTGCGCGCCTATGATCTGCCCTATACGATCTTTAACTTCGCCGATTTTGCGAATGCAGCGATTGATTATTACAGCGACCTTGGGATTGTGCAGCCCGATGCGCGGCAACCGCTTGAAGATTTGCGCAACTCGGTCAATGCCGCTGTTGAAAATTTGCGCGCTCGGATGGAAAATTGGAACACGGCAACTGCAACGCCAGAGATGCTTTTGGCCGAAGCCAGATTAGAAAGCGAATTATCTGAACTTGACCACCATCATCAGATCGTCTCAGCCGCGATTGAATTGATCTTGTCCGGCGCGGCACTGGGCCACAGCCCAAGCAGATTGACGATCGAAGACCTGCAAATCCATGAACTTAACCGTCTGCGTCACCTTGACGACCATCGCGAGGTTTCTGGCCATCAATTCGATGCACCATCTGCGCAAGGTGAGTTGCCGTTTATTGAAACGTGGCAGCGCGTTATCATTGACGAGTCTGATACGCATTATTCTGGCGCCATTATGCCGTCGCGCTATTGGTATGAAGATTTCATGCCAAAGCTATTGCGTGCCTGCTCGGTCTGCACGCTTGAAGATATCGCTGCCATTACCGCTGAAACTGAAGCCGATTTGGATTCTTGGTATCAAATCTGCAAAGACGCAGAAGAGTTTACGCCTTTTGCGGTTGACGTGCTCGATCAATTTCCGCGCTGTACATTTTGGGTCAAGCAAGAGATCAAGCAGGCATGGCGTCTGACACGTCATTATCTAAACGGCGTGCAAAAGCGTCGTGAACGCGAAGAGTTTGGCCGTGATTCTGGTTATCTGTCTGAATATGTTACCTTTATTGACGTTTATCTCGGTCGCCGTGACATTGCCGATTCTGAAATGCGTATCAGTTTTCCCTATTTCATCGGGCCCGCCACCTGGCGTTTTTTACACACAAGCGCAGAAATCGTCGCCAATCTTCCAGCAGAAGATCAAGGCAGCGCAGCATCGGCTTTCAAGACGTTCTTTGGCGCTATGGCAACCGTTTATCCCTGCCCTTATTGCCGCTTTCATCTAAACCGGTATGTGGTTCAGAACGGCGAAGTTCACATGTATCCGGTCGAATATCTTCTATTAGGCCCGCAAGCGCACACAACTGATGTACAAGTCACCATTCACGAAAAGCTGAACACCGTATCTGACGGCCATAGTTTGCGCATGTTCTTGTGGAAACTGCATAACACTGTCTCATCCTCCATTGCGCGGAGCGAGTCGTGGTATCACCGTGATGAGCAGGCTCATTATACCAGCCGCTATTGGCCCAGCCTCGATTCAGAAATCGCCCGCGCAACGGCGATTGGTCAGGAATATCTTGAAACCCACCGCATCCAACGAATTTATGGCGTGATGAAACACGCGGCTCATTTGGCCATCGTGCGCGATGAATTCAAACTGGCTTTGTCCGGCCCATTGACCGGCTATTTGGAGCAAGTCATCGAACGGGCAGAGAAGATCATTCCAGCGGTGGAAAGCGCCATTTTAGGCTCTCGCTTTTTGCAGGAGACGTATCACTTCAACCCGAATGCTGATTTGGATGCTCCTCATTTCTCGGCCGAGGAAGAGGCCTTGGCCCGCAGTGGATATTTTGTAGAGGCTTAAATTCCCATCGACCTATTCACGAGACCGTAGCGCCTATTGTCAAAGCGGCGCGTGGTAGCAAATTTTGGGAGGGCTTTTAGCGTATGACTCGGGTGGGCACTCCGTAGTTACCCGCCCTGATCAACGCCCATCCCATTGATTTCACCCTAAAACGCTGTGTGTTTTCGCGCAACGACCTGAAGGGTTTTAATTTCGCCCGAAACCCTGCAACTTCGGGTCTGTCATGAATCATCACCCGCGACTCTCAGACCAGACTGACCTGCTGCGTTCGCGGCGGATCGATCTGATCGACCGACGGCACAGGCGGCTGAAACTAGCCGCCATGATCAACGGGACGGTGTTCAAGCGCAGATAGTCGGGGGTCTGTGCGTCTGGCAAGGGTCGCCCCGCCTTTTTGGCGTTGCGGCGACCGGAGTCCGGATCCGCAGCATAAGGCGCGGCTTGTCACCCAACCTCATCGCAGACCCGCACCGTCCAGGCGGCATCCAAGCTCAAATTGGCCACCTGAAAACCGACAGCCTTGTCGAGATGCCCTTTTAAAGGCACAACGGTCCACGCGCCCTGTGCGCCTACGGCCACACCATCCGCAAGATGTTAGGCTGCCTCAGAGTTTGGCGCGCCTAGATTATTGTAACCTTGTGCCCCGATCAAAACCGGCCAACCTAAAGACGCGGAGGAATTATCCACCAATTTAGCACAAATATTTCTCTCGAAACGGCGCGAAATCGAAGTTTAGGAACCTCAATTTCGGCAGGGAAGAAGACCAAAGCTGCCCCCAAGGCCCTTACCGATTGAGAAAGTTGCCCGCACGATGGGTCACAAGATCTGTCCGAGGTTAGCGATGCCTTATAATTTTAACCCTCCCCCTCTCACAAATCTAAGACCTCAAAACGAAAGTTAAGCCAAGCAGTGATTAAAAAATTCCGAGTGTCACAAAATCGTTAAACACCTTGACCAAATACGGACGCACATACCACGGCCTCTGCCTAAGCGACTGAAAGATGCACCGAAGTTTGAACTTGCTATCAACAGATTGCAGCACCTTAGCCTAGACGCGAAGGCTAAATGAAGTTAGCAACCAGACCATCTACGGTGGGGAAAACTTGTAAATGATTGATGTTTTCAAAAGGTCGTTCGCGGTGGGTTTACTTGCCTTCTTCTGTTTTTGGGGCACAAGCGGTATTGCTCAAGAGGGGCCGCCGGACATTGGGGCCATTACCAAGAAAGGTTACATTGTCATCGCCATGCTTGGCACAGACAACGCACCCTTTTTCGGCACGAAAGATGGACAACTTGAGGGCATAGATGTAACGCTGGCCAAGAGCATAGCCGCAGCGATGGGTGTACAACCGCGATTCGACCGATCCGCAAAATCCACTGATGATGTTATTGAGATGGTGCGTACCGGCAAAGCCGATATAGGTCTGTCAAAACTAAGCCGCACCAACGTCAGGTCACGTATCGTCGCCTTTTCAAACCCTTATGTAACCCTGCGTCACGCCCTACTTTTTAACCGATTATCACTGGCAGAAAAAATGCAACGAACCAAGATAGGAGATTACGTGCGTGACTTTCAAGGCAACTTGGGGGTCATTGAAAAATCTGCCTACGAAACGTTTGCAAAGATCTACTTTCCCAAGGCCAAGGTAATATCGCTTAAAAATTGGGATGCGGCAATTAACGCCACTCTTGATGGAACAATAGACGCCGCCTATCGCGATGAGTTTGCCGTGCGCGCTGTTTCCCTTGACCGACCAGAGGCAGCCACCTTGCTGCGGTCTATTACAATTAGCGACGCCCAAAGCGCAATTTCCGTCGCAGTGCCATGGAATAAACCGATGTTACTTGCAATTGTCAACCAAGTGATTGATGACCGTCCCTCGAAGATGACAGCGGACGATGTTATGAGTCTCTATCGTGCATCGCTTGCACCCGAGGGAGTACACTGAAATGATCTCAACCATCCGAAAAGTGTTGCTTAACCCATTTTTTTTGATACCCGTAGTGATGTTGTCCGCTCTCGTAGGCGTAAAGTACCCAGCGATTGGCAACGCATTGTCGCCGCTTGGCTCCTACTACATTAGCCTGATGAAAATGATCGTGCTCCCATATCTTTTTGTGACAATCACGCTCGGCATCGCCCGCGTCGCATCTAACCCCAGCGCCGCCCTATATACACGCCGAATTCTCATTACCTATCCTTTGACTTTAACTTTTGTTGCCTTTTTCGGTCTTGGAACGGCTCTGCTAATCCCGCCAGCGGGGTACAGTAATGCGTCATCCATGTCAGCCTTGGGGAACATGGTCAATGAAAACACCTCAGGCGAACACGGGGCACCGGACGACACCGTGAGTTTGATGAAGCCCGAGTCTGATCGGCCTCCAACCAGTTTAAAAATTCTCGATCGTTTTGTTCCAACTAACATATTCGCTGCCCTCAGCGACGGTGACACACTCAAAGTCGTTATTTTCTGTATCATATTCGGCGCATCAATGGCCAAGGAGATCGACCAAGATACCGAGGACCTTTTTGATATGTTCAAAGTGGTGCAGGGTTCCTGCGTACAAGTGATTTATTGGTTGACGCTTTTTCTTCCATTTGCACTGTTTTCCATGGTTTCAGCGCAAGTGGCGACTGTGGGTGTGGGCCCACTCCTTTCCCTCGCACCTTTCATGATCACGCAAATTTGTGGCGCTTTGGGTCTTATAACTTTGAGTGTGTTCATAATTGCAGCCCGTGCCGGTGTTTCACCATGGAAAGCGGTCGTGAAATTGCATGATACGTTCTTTCTAGCTTTGACGACCCAGTCAGTCGTGGCTTGCATCCCGACTGCCATTCACGAAATGACGAAAAAATTGGGTTTCAATAGTGCGGGTGCGGATTTACTGCTGCCACTCGGAACAACCATATGTCGGGTTGCCTCAACGCAATACTTTGTGATCGGAGCAATATTTGCGGCGCAAATATACGGAGTCAATATGGATTTTACAAAGTACTTGACGCTCATCACATTTTCCATTGCTGCTGGTGTGGCTTCAAGTGGGTCAAGCGGCGCTGTCACTGTCGTATTGATTTCGATTGTCCTGGGAGCCCTGAATCTCCCATCAGAAGCAATTATACCCTTGTTCATCGCCGTTGATCCAATTGTTACACTGTTCCGAGTATTCCTCTTAGTGCTCGGCACTTGCGCAACTACGTCGTTAATAATCCCGCGCACACGCGCTGAACCCCATCAGGGCGGTGCGTCTTTGGAATTGCGTGCAGCAGAATGAAGTCGATGATTTTCGCTCATTATATCGCCAAGGGCTCGCGCAGAAAGCCCTCCGAACTGATCAGCTTACAAAAAATTGCTAAAACCGGGCGAATGAATTGCATATTCAAAGGGCTCGATCACGACCAAAACCCACCCCTTTTCTTGGAGCTTGCAGTTGCAAACTAGCGCTCATCATGCCGACGTCGGCCATCACACAGTGGTCGGAAGAGCAATCCACTTTCTCCACAGTGGGCCTGGCGTCTTGTTGTCGGCCACGCTTGGACTTTATGTTGGTTTAAAGTGGTCCCTCGGTGATTTCCCCGAACAGTTTCAGATTTTTTATATATCTCTTTACCGGATGATGGCGCTTCCGTTTCTAATTTTGACGATCGTTTATGCGATTTCGAGAATTAAGGCACGCAAAGAAGAAAACGGCTCTGGTGTCCGCATAGCAGTGCTTCTAACGATGGCCATGTTTTCAACCGCTGCCTTGGCAGTATTAGTCTCGGTCATTATCATCCATTTTGAAAGCGATGCCATCAGTCAGGGTTTGGGATCTGTTGTTAGCGCTTTCGGGAAAGACAGTGGAACCTTCGCGGAAGTGACCCTTAGCGGGACGGAAAGCGACGGTCATATCTCCTTGCTGGGTCAGGCGGTAACAAACTTAGTGCCAAATAATGTATTCTCGGCGCTCTCCGCGATGAACCTTGGGCAGATTATTATTTTTCTGATCATTTTCGCAGTCGCGATTCTTCGACTATCGGACAGTCACAGACATCGCTTCATTACTCTGGTCGGCACGTTGCGCCGTCCATTTGCTCACATGATGGAACGCATGCAGATATTAGTCCCGATTGCAGTTTTCTTTTACGCGGTACATGCAGCGCATGCTATCTCTGCGCAGAACTTAGCGGCGCTTCGACCTCTTTTTGGTGTGATTTTCGGTTCGACTCTAGCAACCTCAGTGGCCGCCATCCTGGTTACATCTTTGGCGTCCAAACGGTCACCTTTAAAGGTTGCTGCCGATATTAAAGATGCCGTTGTGGCAGGTATCTTAGCGGTCACAGAGGAGGCTTCTTTGATCCTGGTTCTTCAGAAGATCCGTGAAACTGGGAATGACGATAGCGATGACCAAGAAGTAATTGCCTCGTTAGGTTTGGCGATTGGCCGTTTTGGTATGATAACTATACTCGCCTCGGTGCTGGTTTATACCATCGCAGTCTATCAGGTGCCGCTTACAAGTTCGCTGATTTTCAATGTTGTATGTCTGTCGATTATGTCGGCAGTGCTGATAACCGGACTCAACGGACCGGGCGTTTTAGCTGCAGCCCTCTTGTTCTGTGGCGGTATTTTGGGATTGCCGTTGGAAGCCCTTTTGGTTTTGGTCATCATTTTAGAGCCTCTTTTGGAAATTTTGCTCATACCTGTTTCTGTATCTGTTACCACTGCGACAATTGTTTTGATGGTTGCGCGGAAAAATCGTCAATCCCGGCAAATAGGCTGACCAGCGTGATTTCCTATTGCTCGCTCTGATAGCGCCGAGCCGCTCAGTGTAAACTCATCGCTGTTAACGCGATGAGTGCCTGCCGCTCGCTCACGTTCAAATTTTTGATAATGTCGTTCAACTCACCGCGCCTGTGATCTGAGTTGAGCACGTCCTGCACCGTGGCAAATGTCCCGTGCTGAATTTCCTGAGGCTTTGCAATCGTTTGTGAAGAATTTCGCAACGTCATGATTCGCTTCACATTTTCGTCTAAGGGAGGCACCCCTGGATGAACCGCGTCTACATCATGCTTTCCTTTAATTTTCTGAGAGAACCCGTTTGCCAGAATACCCGCCGGCAGCGCGATCATCCCTAAACCAACAACAGCGAGGAGTGATGTTAAAAGTTTTCCGATTGGTGTAATAGGGTAGTAGTCACCGTAGCCGATAGAGGTCAAAGTGATCACGGCCCAATACATCGAGGCTGGGATCGAAGAAAACTTCTCCGGTTGTGCAATGTGTTCGGCGACATAAATGCCGGAAGCGGCAAAGATCGTCACCAAGAAAAGCATCATGATGGCCGCAGACAACACAGCACGTTCTTCGCGCACCACTGCTATAATCGTTGAGACGGAAGTAGAATAGCGCGCTAGTTTTAACATTCTTATGAGACGCAAAGACCACAGCCAAGGAACAGGCGTGATCCACACAAGTCCCAGGAAGAACGGGATTACGGACGCTAGATCAACCAGTGCACCGCCGGTGAGCATGTATCGAAGGCGGCCCGTGATCGGTCGCCGATAGGCTGGGTCCTCGACACAACAATAAACTCGGCTGATATAATCAAATAAAAAGACTGTTGTGATAAAAAGGTCAAATGCGTGAAATTTGGGTTTGTACATGATCTGCAGCCAATCAACACTCTCTAGTGTCATGAGAAACACCGAAAAAATGATGGCTCCAAAAATGATGAAATCAATCAGTTTCGGAACTCCGCTAGCGCGGGATGCACCAAAAAACGCGCCATAGATGCGGCGGCGAAAGGTGTATCCATGTGTCTCTTTTAAAAAAATCGTTACGGCCGCTGACACTGGATGAACGAGTTCGGTAATACGAAGGATGCGAAGGTACTCCATAAAGAACAAATGCAGTGGAAAAAATAAGGATAGCCAAGAGGGAACGAGAATTGCGATATCAAATAGTGTCATGGGTCGCAACAAAAACCTAAAACGCTTGAACCTTAGGTTTGTTAAGCGCGGGTCCAAGTCGACCGTCGCCCATTTTAAGATAAGGTCAAGGGTTAAGCATGTGGTCGCCAACCAATCTAAAAAAAGAACAATTGAAAGCAGTTCTTTTGCGTTGCTTCGCACATCAAAGAATAAATCCAATGTAACCGATAGCAAGATCAATGCGGCAATGCCACGGTCCAAATATTTGGTGAAGTTATCATTGGGGTCGTGCCCATGAAGCACTCGGAACATGCGTTTTCCAAAGGCGCTGCCACCGACCGGTGGCTGGTAGCGGTCTTCGTTGAAGTCAAACCTAGCGTAGCTCCGCCATTTAGATAGGATTCGCAAACATCACTCTCCCATTTGTTGACATCTCTCGTCCTCGCACCGTTAGACTTGCAAGCCAGGCACCATTAAGCCAACGGTCTTAAGCAAATTAAACCAATTCACTTTGGTCTTGTAGTGTCTTCATCATCCCTGGGCAAATTTTCGATATCTGTTGCGAAGATGAGCGCCGATGTCGGCTGAACAGGGTCGTAGGACTGTTGTGTGTGCCCTGTGCCGGGGTGCTTTGCCCAGAAGACTCGAACAGTGCGATGCCGGAGCGCATGCCTTTGCCCTTTCAAAAACCGTGGGGTTTCGGTAGACGGTCATCGCATTGTTTGATTCTTGAAAAATGGTAGGTGAAACCTTGGTCTTGGCAAGGTCCCTTTTTCGAGGTGGCAGACTTTGTGCAGTGTTGTTAAGCCTGTGTTTAGGCAATGGAAGTGTGGCCGAGTGGTTTAAGGCTCTAGTCTTGAAAACTAGCGTGGGGGGAACTCCACCGTGGGTTCGAATCCCACCGCTTCCGCCAATACCCATTGAAATCATTGGACATTTCGTGAATTATGGAAGCTGTTCCCATAATGGCTCCCTAATAGAACAATGACTGCAGGATTGCTTGTATCTGCCACATTAGCACCTTGCTCTATTCGTTGATGTGGACGGCATGCCTCAACATCTTCCTGAAGGCGAAGTCGTTGCTACCCCCACCCCTTTGAAAATATCGACCACGGCTGAACCCGACCCGGGTGGCACCCCCCATTTGACGCATACCTCCCCCAGTTTGGCTTTACGGTAGGATTTGCTCGTCCATCCACCAAATGGCCCGGATCAAGGCAGGGGATGATGACAGCGTCAGAAGTTCATTAGCACTATTTCAGCAGCGCCGTTCACGCAGTGGGTTTTCCTGCATCCCGTGTTGCCCATCATAACCACAGAGAAACGCCTGATTGATGCCCGCCTGAGCGAAAATGAATGATCCACCGGCATGGTCCATCCTTAACTGGCACCGTGGCTAGTTTGGGGACAAGTAAGGTGCGACAGAGATAAGACGGTTGATCTCGCTGCCCTTGATACCAATCGCTCTGGGGTTGCGGATGCCGGGCAAGAACGCAACATCAAACAGTTCGTCGATAACGCCCTCAATTCGCAACCATTCCAAAACTGAGCCAGTTCTGGTATCAATTACGAGCAAGCCTGTCCTTGCGTCAACGTTATGAGAGCGCAGTGCTTCCTGAAGTTCCAGCCCATCGAAGGTGTGGTTCTCTCTAGCACGCGACAGTCCGACCACAGCGTAAGGACCCGCAAAGGCAAGGCCACGTGCATATCCGGGACAGAATGCCACGTGCTTAAACCTGCCATCTTCGATGTAGCCAAATTCACCCTTGCCAGAATTCAGTAACCACAATTTGCCCCCCCAGAAACGCGGTGAGTGCGGCATAGACAGACCGGATGCGATGACTTCACCGGACAGGACATCGATCACAATACCGCCAGCGGCCCGGCGATCGCGCCATCCATCAGCAACGTCAGACTGAGAAACGCAGGTCACATATCTTGCCTGACCATCGTGCATCGCAAGACCGTTGAGGTGACAGCAATCTTCTGCGGCCATCTTTTGGATAAATGCAGGTTGCCATATGGGCCGAAAACTGTGGCCTTCCGCGGTAATGGCAACGCAGTTAAAAAGTGTGTTTGCGAAGACTGGTTTGCTATCCTTAGTCATTCCGATGTCATGAATATCGATGTCACCGGTGATCCATGTCTGGTGGGGAGCGAAGACAGCATCGTTTTCGCCTTCCAACGATCCCGACGCCAGCAAATTATCGAACCGATAAAGTTGGACATTGGTGGCTAGATACAAGCTTCGGGCATCAGGTGATACGGCAAGCCCCATAGGACGTGGAAATGAACGCTCAGATACGGCCAGAGTGCCATCTGGCTTTAAGCCAAGCAAAAAAACTTTATCACCCTGATACGTTGTGAATGCCAACGACCCCGACACAGCTGACATCCAAGAAGTGAAGCCCCGCGATGTCGTCAACGTGAACAAAGGCACCTTCTCATTCGTCATAGTTTTTTCCGTGTTTTCATGTCTTTAGGATGGCTTTCTGGCGCTACTTTATCAAACATCGAATGAAAGATCGCTCAAGCCGCAAAGGCATAAACAGTCAGTCAGAGCGGATTTTTGTGCAGTTCTAAAGCGAATCCTTTGCGTAACGCGGGGATAACGTAAAGTTGCACAACCAGTGAATAAGTGACAGTACTGGTGAACGTCAATAACTTCGGAGAAAATGATGACCCAAACGGTTATTGACCTCAGTACGCTGACCTCTGATCAAGGTTTTTCCGTTCAGGGCGATGCTTCCGGCGACTACGCCGGTTGGAGTGTTGCATCAGCGGGCGACATAAACGCTGATGGAATTGATGATTTGATCATCGGCGCACCGTATGTTGGCGAAGTAGCTAAACTGGCGGGTGCAGTTTACGTAATTTACGGTTCAGCGGATGCCAGCAAGGCCACCCTAGACTTAGGGAACCTCGGATCGTCTGATGGGTTTGCGATAATTGCCAACCGCCCGTTTGGTGCTGCTGGCTGGAGCGTTTTTGCCGCTGGTGATATCAACGCAGACGGTATTGATGACGTTGCTATTGGCGCACTAAATTCTGACCAAGGGGGTTCCTCTTCCGGTGAAGTCTATGTGGTCTATGGTGTATCCGGAACAACTCGAACCGATGTTTACCTTAACGTTCTGACGTCTTCTGAGGGTTTCAAGATACAAGGGGACAACGCCGGAGATAATGCCGGCCGAAGCGTTTCTGGCGCGGGTGACGTGAATGGGGACGGAATTGAAGATCTAGTCGTTGGGGCTAGCGGGCGCGATTTTCTGCCATCAGGAAATGCGGGGACTGACCGAGGCGCAGCTTATGTTGTTTATGGTCAAGTCGCTGACCGTTCGATTGTTGATCTTACCAACTTAAATTCCGCGCAGGGATTCTCTATGATTGGCGGCGATGGATGGGGTCGCGCTGGTTACAGTGTGTCCCTAGTTCAAGACATTAACGGTGACGGCATTGATGATATGTTTGTCGGTGCGCCGCTTGCTTATCAGGGAGCAAGCCCAAGATTTGGCGAAGGGTACATCATCTATGGCACGAATTCTAGTAGTCGCGAATCAGTCGATCTTTCAAACATAAGTGCTTCTGACGGTTTTACCCTTTTCGGATCATACAATGATGATCGCGCAGGTTATAGTGTGTCCTCTGCCGGAGATTTTAACGGGGATGGCATTGGCGATCTTCTTGTTGCCGTTAAAGGTAGCGATATAGCAGGCCAAAACGCCGGTGCTGTATATGTTGTTTATGGTCATCTGGGGTCAAGCCGTGCAGATATAACCCTGCAAAATATCAAAGCTGAAGATGGATTTGTAATATCAGGCGTTGATACACTTGGGCAAAGTGTAGCAAGCGCTGGCGATGTCAACGGCGATGGTTTTGATGACCTCATAGTAGGCGCTCCCTATGGAGACATTGAAGGGCGTCAATTTGGCGCAGCCTACATCATCTACGGAACCGCCGGTGACACCCACGAAAGTGTAAATTTAAAAACACTGACTGATGCAGATGGCTTTGTAATCAATGGATATGAGAGTGGCAGCAGAACCGGTTGGTCGGTTTCCTCTGCGGGGGATGTAAACGGCGACGGCCTTGCTGATGTCATTGTTGGCGCACCCTTCAGCGATGCCGCAGGCGACAATGCAGGTCAGGTTTACGTTGTCTTCGGAACGCTGCCGACCACAGCAGTTCTGCGAAACGGCTCAGATATCGCTCAAATTATCCGGGGCGGTGCTTTTGATGATACGCTCAATGGCCTTGGTGGCAATGACACGCTTTATGGCGGTCTTGGCAATGATCACCTTGACGGCGGTTCCGGCATTGACAGCATGGTTGGAGGTGGCGGTGATGATATTTATGTAGTCGAAAGCACCAATGACATTGTGGTCGAAGAAGCGACAGCGGGCAGCGATCTAGTCGAGTCCAGCGCAACATTTACGCTATCAGCAAATGTCGAAAACCTGACTTTGACAGGCACTGCCGCCGTCGATGCTATCGGAAATGCACTTGGAAACATAATTATTGGGAATGACGGCGCGAATAGTTTGTCAGGATTGGCCGGAAATGACAGTTTGTTCGGCGGCGATGGAAACGACACTCTCAACGGGGGTGCTGGCAATGATTCAATGGCCGCAGGCGGCGGAGATGACACCTACATTCTTGATAGTGCTAACGATACTGTCACAGAGGACGTTTCTTCAGGGAATGATCTTGTTCAGGCATCGGTCAGCTTTGCCCTTGGGAATAATTTTGAGAACCTAACTTTAACTGGAGTTGAAGCCCTCTCCGGTACTGGCAACGCAGCCGCAAATATCCTAACGGGCAATGCAAGCGCCAACAGTTTGAGTGGCTTGGCCAGTGACGATACGCTTTTTGGCGGTGATGGCGCTGATACTTTATATGGTGGCAGCGGCAATGACAGTTTGGATGGGGGCATTGGAAACGATAGTCTGTCGGGTGGCGATGGCAACGACACCTATGTCGTCGACAGCATTAGCGATTTGGTTGTCGAAGCCCCATCCCAAGGGATCGATTTAGTCCAAAGCTCGGTTACCTTTACCCTTTCTTCCAACGTTGAAAATCTCACGCTGACTGGATCTGACAGCGTTACTGGAAACGGAAACTCTGAAGCCAACATATTATCCGGGAATTCTGCGGCCAACTCACTGTACGGCTTTGATGGTCAGGACACTGTTTATGGGGGTGATGGGAATGATGCCCTTTGGGGGGGGATAGGCGAAGACAGTCTAGATGGCGGTCTTGGCGCTGACAGTTTAACGGGTGGCGGTGGGAGCGATACATTCACCATTGGGTCTGGCGCTGATACCATCACCGATTTGAGCGGTGGGGACATT
>Ga0114958_10002194_pt1 | contig 14765 bp, 7 predicted proteins | sample C_130208_EF_Meta_FD_89577 | JGI IMG/M metagenome (GOLD analysis project Ga0114958, IMG submission 89577) | Freshwater microbial communities from Lake Croche, Canada to study carbon cycling - C_130208_EF_MetaG | ecosystem: Environmental > Aquatic > Freshwater > Lake | place: Lake Croche, Canada... | reverse complement strand
GAATGAGTCAAAAATTACAATTTGTAATTACTGTTTTACACGAGCCCAAATTAATTATTTTAGACGAACCTTTTAGTGGTCTTGATCCATTGAACGCCAATTTAATTAAGGATGAAATTTACGCACTTGCAAAAAAAGGTTCAACCATTATATTTAGTACCCACCGTATGGAACAAGTAGAAGAAATTTGCGACCATATTGTACTTGTGAATTTAGGTAAGAAAATTTTAGATGGCTCTGTTGCAGGCATTAAACAACAGTTTAAAGAAAATAATTTCTCCATTGAAATTAAAGCAGGGTCAAGTATAAGTAGCAACTCCATTTTTACCATTATACAGGAAGCTGGTTCTAAGTATATGATAAAAATTAATGAAGGCTATACAGTCAATAACGTACTTCAGCATATCATTGAGCAAAAAATTGAATTAATTGGATTTAATGAAGTACTGCCTTCTTTAAATGAAATATTTATTAAACTAGTAGAAGGAACGCATGCAGGTGCCCGTGCCTTTCAAAATATTTAAAAAAATTACAATGAATAAGACTTGGTTAATTATACAAAGAGAATATTTAAGTAGGGTAAAAAATAAACGTTTTTTAATCCTTACTTTTTTAACCCCCTTATTAATAGTGGGTTTAATAGCAGCATCTGTGTACTTCTCTGTTTCTGGAGTAGAATATAGAAAAATTGCCGTAATAGATCCAAATGGCTATATCAAAACTTCTTTGAAAAACACCAATCAAATTAGCTTTAGCTTCCCAGCTAATGTAGACACAAGTAACTATATCCAAAAAGGCTATACCGATATTTTAATTTTACCGCAGTTTGAAAAAGGCACAAAATCGGATTATATACTAAGATCTCAGAAATCGATGGGCTTAATGTTACAAGAAAGTATTAGTAGTAGAATTAATAGCGCTATTGAAGATCAAATGTTACAAGAGGCGGGTATTCAACAAAATATATTGGATTCTATTCACAAGGCTTCGCAAGTAGCTGAATTAAAAGCTTATGAGGACAAAGGGAGTTCTAGTAAAGAAAGTAATGCAGGTCTAGCCATGGGCATTGGTTATGCGAGTGGCTTACTTATATATATGACTATGTTTATTTATGGGGCCATGGTAATGCGTGGTGTGATGGAAGAAAAAACCAACCGTATTGCAGAAGTCATTATAAGTAGTGTGAAGCCTTTTGAATTAATGATGGGAAAAATTATTGGTATAGGTGCTGTGGGTTTGACTCAGTTTTTACTATGGATAATTTTAATTATTAGTTTAACCAGTGTGGCCTCAGGCTTTTTACCTGCTGATATACAAAATCAGGTAACAAGTTTGCAACAAAATAATGGAACAATGGCAGGGGGAATGATGCAAGCCAGTGAATCAGCACAAAGAATTTATGATTTTCAACATTCTATTTCCACCGCTAACTGGCCTTTAATTATTTTTTGCTTTATATTTTATTTTATAGGAGGTTATTTATTTTATGCAGCATTGTTTGCAGCAGTTGGTAGCACAGTGAACGAAGACCCTCAGGATGCACAAAGTTTAATGTTCCCTATTACCATGCCACTTGTTTTTTCTTATATCATTACCAATATGGTTACCCAAAACCCCAATACACCCATAGCATTTTGGGCAAGTATGATTCCCTTTAGTTCACCCATGGTAATGATGGCAAGAGTAGCCTATGGAGTTCCTAGTGCTGTTACTTATTGGGAATTGGCTTTAAGTATGTTATGCCTAGTGGCAGGCTTTATTTTTACCACTTGGTTAAGCGGTCGTATTTATCGTACGGGTATATTATTATACGGTAAGAAAGTTACTTGGAAGACAATGTTTAGATGGGCCTTTAAAAAAGCCTAGTAATTATAGAAATAGAATCATTAGCATTACTACAAAGCAATTCTTATGTTCACCCCTGCCCTAGTATTCGTAATAGGAGGTGATGAAGATATATAAGGTGTGGCCTTTCTTCTATCATAGAAGAATTTTAAATTAATTTTGGAATTTAAAACATAGTCTATAGAAGGCTGTATTGTTACTTCTTTTTGTCCACCTGTTCCATAAGCATTAGATTGGTCTAACCTACTATTACTATTAAACATATCACGGGTGGAAATATCAAGCCTGAATGTTAAGTCGTTACTTAATTTATTGTTGTTTACACCAGGAAGAGCGAATGGTAACCTTACTCCTTTTTTACGAAAAGCCGTTCCAAACACCCATTCGGTACTATTGTTTTCACTTAGTTGATAATCGACTAAGCTGAGTGATAAGATTCTACTTTTCTTGTATTCAAAACGAAGTGACCATTGATTAACTGTGGTTAAATTCAATCCAAGGAGTGGTTCCATTCTTTCACTAATAGTAATATTAGGAACTAAGAAATAAGGAATATAGTTGCCACTAATGCTATCTTTAAAGGAAGGCGCCCCTCTTCTATAAATATCGGTGTATAGTAAAGAACTATTAAAACTATTCATAGATAAATTACTATTGTACCCATGTGTTAAACTTATATTGGTAAATAATTCAGAAAGTACTGGAAGCTTCGATAAACCATTAAATATAATTGTCCAATTGGGTTTAGGCAACATACCCGAAAATGGATTTGACCTTATACTTGAATTATTTTGATTTAATAAACTTACTTTTTTAGGGTCCTGTCCGGTATAAGCGGCAATGAAGGCAGGAATTAAAACATCTTGCGCATATTTACCATAACCAGCAGCATACCCATCTTTAGTGGTGGCACTATTTCCGTAGGCAGGGTCGGTCCAATAACCATTATTAGCAGCCACACGCTTTGAAATGATAGACCTATAAGATTCAAAAGCTTTAAACTGTGAGGAAATAATATTGGGGTCGTGTACATCAAAGAAAGTATTTAAGGCAATATAACTAATATTAAAACCGCCTGCCGATAAAGGATTAGCATGCACTTTATTGTCAAAAATAGGGTTGGATACATTTACATAGCTATTGGTGTCTTTAAATAACTCTGTATACTCCTTGGTAAAAGATTTATTAAAGTTGACATCAATGATTAAAGTTTTAACAGGCTCCAGCATTATTCTACCTGTCAATCTTTGCTCGAAACCTTGTCTAAATATCATATTAAATGCAGGGCTTCTTGTAAACTTATTATCCTTCTCTTGTTTATTTAACCAAGCACTATCGGGCTGTCTGCCAAAAGTATAATCAAGGCCTGGAGCGAGTCCACTAAAATCATTATTTAAATATTGCACCCCACTTAAATAACCTGGCAGTCGGCTATTAAAGTTTTCAGCATAATCAAAATTAGCTGTTTGGAGCATGGTCAAAAACTTAGCAATAGGTTTTAAACCCTCTGGCACATTAACAGGCTCATTGGCTTTCAATACTCTTTGTGCAATTTTTTCTAATCTTCTTGCCTCTCTCCATTTTTTTAAAGTAGAGTCGCGCTGCTTACCCTTCATCCCTGCCAAGGCCTCTTCCTTACTCATTAATAATTTAGAAGAGAGCGGATTGGTTTCAGGCCTAGCACCCGTTGATCTTTGATCCGATAATAATGCACTTATATATTTCGATTTTCTATAAAGACTTAAAAAATTAAACTGCGCATTTATTTGTTGAGAGAAAGTATTTTCAATAGTATTACCCAAATCTTGGGCCAGTCTACTTGCTCCAATCCAATTATAATTTGTAGAGATATTATAACTAGATAATATCCAATCGGTCAATGGAAATTTAGAAGTAGGAATATCATAACGCATGGAAACTCTTTGATTGTATAAAGTATTTCTTCCAGCACGAAGCAACATTCTTGTTAGGGAATCTTTTTTCTCTTGTGTATCTATTTTTCCATTGGGTTCATCAATTCTTGAATTCACATTCACCGTTGCATCTAGATTAAGTGACCTAGACAGCGGCCAACGCATATTAAATAAGCGATTCATGGTGAAGTATTTATCAAAAGTGGTTTCTGCTTTATCAATGGATCCATCTGAACCTACAATTCTTGGGGTGAATTCACCAAATTGTCGGTCTAAAGAAGTTCTATAACTAATTAAGCTTGGGGCGGGTGTTAAGTTAACATCACGCATCCATGCAAACCAAGGCGAAGCATTTTTTAATATTTTTTTGAAAGGCTCAATACTTCTTACTCTATTGTTAAAGGTATAACCAATGGCTCCTCTTTGTTTAGTCAATTGATTTAATTCAACAAGCGGACTTGTTTGTTCCAATTGAGAATAAGAATAACTAAAATCAAAATTACTAATACTTAACATATTCGACCTTTTACCGGGCATCACACGCACATTGGTGAAATTGATGGTCTTGATGGTTGTTTGATCAACCGATGCCGCAATAATGGAATCTCTTTTAAATGCATCCTTTGTGTTTTTTACTTTATCTGTATAAAGTACATCTTTATCAAAGGGGTCAAACATGGGGTTTTCTGTCGTTCTATTAATACCTGCAAATATGGGTAGTGAAATTTTTACTTGTTGGGGTAATAATTTTCCAGCGTCAATATTGGTAGCAATATCAAATTGAGTAAGTCCTGTTTTAGAACGCTCATTCATTTTTTGTTCAACAGTGCCAAATCCTGCGGTACGCTTATTCACAGAAACCGATACCGATCCTAAATCGGCCAAAATTAAATCCATTCTACCTAATGCAGCCCATGCGCCTCTTTCATCCAACTCCGACAATCTCAATTCGTTAACCCATACCTCTGCATCTACTGCACTCGTTGACTTTGTATTTTCAATAGCAATTAAAATACCCCTCACTTCACCTAAATTAGGAGCGCCCTTTACAGTGTACCTTTGTCTGCCAAAATCTTTTCCATATAAGGAGCCTGCACCGAATGAAGAATTATTATCTCTTTCCATTTTAAGTGCAATCAAATCACTTAAACTTAAATTTAATTCGTTGTCAGCAGGCCATACCGAATCGGCCACTACTTTACCATTTAACTCTCCCTTGGTAACGCGAAGTGGAATGCGTATTTCATAAAAGTTATTTTGAAAATCTTGACCCATACGAATAACAGCTGTTAAGTCGCCATCATTTATTTTAGCAGCACTATTCAGCATGCTTTCTGCATGTAAGAACATAGATAGTCTTCCATAACGTCTTACATCAATATTCATTGTTTTAAAAACGCCTCTGGGACTAGCGCCTGCCCTGCCCGCTGGTTTCAATCCTTTAAACTGCATAGAAAGGGCTTGTTCATTCTGAAGTAAGTTCACTCCATTATTACTTAATAATTGTACACGTTCAATACCTGGAGGAATAATATAATTCACAGGTACCCTGCTGCTATTCTCTTCGACACTTACTGCAAGTGTATTAAGTCCAGTCAAATCAGTTAAAGGAGTATACTGTTCGTTGTAGTCAACTACATTGGTGTATTGTCTCCATTGATTTCGCACTAAATCTAATTTGGCAAAACGAAGTGTAATGGAATCTTCAAAACCAGTTAAATACATTCTTAAAAAACGTATCGATTTAAAATCTCTAATACCACCCACTCTATTTGAATATGATTTTATAGGCACTCTAAATAAATACCAGTTCTCTGAACTAGGTGTTCCATCGGCAAGAGTTACATTTACTGTTTTTGCATCCGTCACATATTTCGCAGCTGCTAGTCGCCCTTTATCTAATGGAATTTCATATTCAAAATAAGATTCGCTTTCATTTAAAGTATTGTCTCTATTTAAATCTTCATTATCGGGAAGTAAAGTGGCTGCACTACTAAATTCACTCGTACCTGCCAGAGATGAATTCCCTTGTGGGTTATTAAAATATTTATACCTGCCTAAGATATCCACTTTGTTCACATCATATTTCGGATCTCTATACCATACATAGTTATCGGCACTAGGATCGGCAAGAAACTGCTTACCTATTTCAGTAGCCGAGCTTAAATTATATTTTGCAATCACATCAGCTCTTTGTTTAATTTCTAAACTATCAGTTAAACCATCAAAACCCACATCCTGGTATTTTCTATCTTCTGGATTATTACTAAATGCATTGGTTACTTGAATAGGATTCGTGGGCACTCTACCCCAAGTTGAACTATCTACACTTGCAGGAATAGTAGGCGTAGGCATTCCATTTTCATAAAAGCGTCGACCATCTCGTAAAATATCTTCACTTACATTTCCTAAGTTCAAAATTAATTTACCACTAGTAGCCGGCGATTTTATAAACGGATCCTGCACCCAAAATTCTACATATTCAATAATGCTGGTTTCAAAATCGGTTTGATCTAAGGCACGCATAATACCTCCCCATTTTTTTGAAGCCGCTTCCTTATTAAATTTTCCAGGCCTTGCCGCATCTAATTCACTACCCTCATAATTATAGTTATAGGGCCCTCTTTCTTTTGGGTAATAAGTTAAATCAAAAGTAGGCAACTGCACATCCGTAATATTGGTAGTCTTATTGGGAAATAATTCATTGGTAAATACCTGACGCACTCTTGGGTCACTTAATAATTTAAGATTACTACTTAAGGGATTATTAGAACTGTTTTTATCTTGCAAAGTAGGTTCAATCGTATACCATGCTATCTTAGCTCTGTTTTTATTGTACTCAATATTGTCTGTCAATGACCCTTCTTTAAAACGATACTCTGGTGTTGAAGCCAAGGCCCAGGCGGTGAAAGGAAAACGTAAATCGATATTAGTTCTGGTCGATTCAAAATCGTCTAAGTATACCACACCGCTACCTGCCTTACCAATTTGTTGCGCATGACCTGGTTGTAAATAAGCAGCTTCTCCATAAGCTGTAATAGAAGATTTTGCTTTTGTTTGATAAAAAGGCAAGCGGTCCAAGGCTCTTGTTAAACCAGGTAGGTCTGCTTTATAATTAAAATCAAAACCATACATGGCGTTTTTAATGGGGTCTGATCCAAAATTGGTTTTCGTAAAAAATGGGCGCTCACTTAATCTAGTACTTGAAATACCAAAGTTGAAATTTTTACTTTGCATGTAATCTAAACGAAGGGCTCTAAAACCTCTTTCTTGAAAACCAAATCCTAAATTATTTTCATAAGACACATTTACCGGAATATTAGAACCTAAAATACCTGGGTTAATAATTCTTACTGTACCCGAACCATAATCTACTAAATAATCAATGCCTTCTCTTAAAATTTGTCCACCTGCTCTCACACTTACTGAGCCCGGAGGCACATTAAAGGCATTTAAACTAATCTCTGTGCCACCTGCACTTCCTTTTACTTGTCCTTCCATTACAAACCTATTTAAGTTATTATAGGTTTGCGCTTCTGCTTTTATTTTAGTGTATAATTCTTTGTACAAATATTTTTCTTTAACAGAAGCCATTTCAGCACTAGAAAACGCTAACTTTTCTAAGTCTTCTCCAAAAGGTTCTAAGTATGGAAGTACAATGCGTCCCATTTTAGATAGTACCGTAAAGCCTTCAACATAGTCGAATTGACCATCGGGTTGTGGGTCGTTTCTATTGTTTAATCTGTCTAAGCCTAAAATTTTAATTAAAGATAAACCTCTCACTGGGGCATCTGAATTGGGTAAGTACCTTTTTAAACCACTACCTGGCGACTCATACATTAAGTTTAATTGAAAGTCTTGTTGTTGAATAGAACCAAATAAGTCTAGCGAGTACACGTTTTTCATCATCAAGTTCCAAATAGGCAAATCGGTTCTTTGTGTAGTGGCTTTTAATAATTTTAAATATAAAATTTGTTGTACGCCTTTGTTGGGATCAAGGGCAATACCTTCCGAAAACTCACCCACCTGATATACTTTACCATTATAAGTATACTGATAAGCCACTCCTAATACTTCATCAGGTTGTAGTGGAATATTTAAAGATAAAAATCCAATTTGTGGATTGAAAAAATATTCATTTTCTGTTAACTTTCTTGCAAATGTGCGTTCATAGTCTTCTGCCGATCTCAGCCCAGCAGCAGTTAACACTGAAGAAACCCCAGCTGGATTTCTAGCTAGCGGGTTGTTTATTATTTTAGCATATAATTGGTTGGCGCCGTTATCAGGAAAAGTGTCTCGTCTTGACAATTCTTCCCACTCTTTTTTACCAGGAAAACGCTCTGCTAAATCTACCAAGCCCACCACATCTCTTGCATTGGTGGTTTGACCATTACGATTGGTTACCCATACCTCAATTCTTTTAATTTGAATTTGTGAATTAATAATGGGCAAGGTACTCATGGCCTTATTGTAATTCTTTCTAAAATGTTGCGCTAATAAAAAGTGTCTATTTTCTTCATAGTCATCCAATCTTTTTTGAAAACGCTGTGTGGTAGATCCACCTTGTAAGCTCATCGATTGTCTTTGTGACTTCTGATTGGCGATGGCTGCAGTCACCAATAATTTTCCAAATTGTAATTGCGTTTTTACACCCATTAAATTTTGTGTGCTGGGAATTAAAATACTTCTTGAAATATAATTTATATTACCCGCTTCTATACTTTTTACAATTTCATCCTTCTTGCCCTTATAGCTTAATTTAATTTGATTATCAAAACCTAAATTAGATAAAGAGTTCAAGTTAATAGGAAACTTTAGTTTATCCCCAATACTTGCATTCATACTAAAATTCGTATTGGCATCAAAATCAAGCCCCCCATTTTTTCTTGCACGCTCAGGCAATGTGGGATTGTCTACAATTTGCCCCTGATAGCCTGCTTTAATATTTATTTCTCCTACGGGTTTAATATCTATTTTTAAATCAGATCCTGTTTTTCCAAACAATCTATCAAAATAACTATCATATACTTTTGTTTTAGGCCTACTCATCTTCCTATTTAAAGTACCTAAAGAATTTGACCTTTGCATAAAATAGGCCTGCTCATCCTTGGCGGTTTTTAATTTCCAAAACTCATCAAAGGTTAAAGTAGAAGGCATTCTTTGCACTTTGCCTGCAATTAAATCGGCAATAGAATAGGTTTTAGTGGTAGGGTCGTAATCGACTCTGCGTTTTACCACACTGGTATCTGTTAAATCAAATGGGTTATTACTAGGTTGTGATAAAAAATCAGCTCTTCTATCTTTAATGGTATAATGCAAAGAATCTCTTCCATAATAAACTCTAATGTTATCCTTTGTTTTTTTACTTACTGCAGTGTCTTTGAAGGGAACTTGCAAAGATTTCGATTGCGCTAATAATTCACTTCCCCAAAGAAGCAATAAGCTTGACAATAAAATAGTTTGCAATATTTTCAAAGAAAAAAAGTTGAAGTTTTAAATTAACAGTTTTTAAGGGCTGCCTTAATCAAAGATTCTAAACTCATTTCAGCACCCTCTGCCTGTATAGTTTTATCAACCGCTTTCTCCGCAACGGCTTTTTGAATACCTAAAGAAACTAATGCTTGCACTGCATCCTGATGTGGTGTATTCTTATTGGTTAAAGCAAAACCTCCATTCGGATTATTCGCCACATTCATTTTAGAAAGTTTATCTCTTAATTCAAGGACTAATCTTTCTGCCGATTTTTTTCCAATACCTTTAATTTGTTCTAACTGTCTTGCTTCACCTTGTACAATGGCTCTTACAATTTCATCGGGGCGCATACCAGACAACATCATTCTAGCAGTGCTTGCCCCTACACCCGAAACACTAATTAATTGAAGAAATAATTCTTTTTCTTGTTGTTCATGAAAACCAAAAAGCACTTGTGCATTTTCGGTGATATGCAAATAAGTATGCAGCATTCCTTTTTCTTTTTTTGAAATGGCTTCATAGGTATGTAAACTTATATTTACTTCATACCCAACACCCCCCACATCCACTATAAGTTTGGCAGGTGTAACTTGAACAAATTGGCCTTGTAGAAATGCTATCATAATACGTTCAAAATTAACAAATAAGCAACGAAAAATGGGAATTCGAACCAATTCTTAAGCAAATTTTCGGATATTTGTAAGCTAAACTAAATGATATTCCATGATGCCTACTTTAAGAGCCGCCATAACTGCTGTGGGAGGATATGTTCCAGAAACTAAACTGACCAATTTCGACCTTGAAAAAATGGTAGACACCAACGACGAATGGATAAAATCTAGAACAGGAATTTCGGAGCGAAGAATTCTACGCGAACCAGGTAAGGCTAGTTCTGATATGGGAACAGAAGCTATACTAGAGCTTATTCGAAAGAAAAAACTAGACCCTTTAGAAATTGATTGCATTATTTGTGCAACAGTAACACCCGATATGCCCTTTCCTTCTACTGCTAATTTAATGGGTGATAAAGTGGGTGCTAAAAATGCCTTCGGTTTTGATTTAGGTGCAGCTTGTAGTGGATTTTTATTTGCACTTACTACTGGCGCTAGTTTTATTGAAACAGGCAGGTATAAAAAAGTAATTGTGGTAGGTGTTGATAAAATGAGCTCCATTATTGATTACACTGATAGAACCACTTGTATAATATTTGGAGATGGCGCTGGTGCTGTTTTATTAGAACCTTGCACCGATGGTTTAGGTTTTCAAGATGCTATTTTAAAAAGTGATGGAAGTGGGGCAAAATATTTAAACTTGAAAGCAGGTGGAAGTTTAAAACCAGCCAGTTTTGAAACAGTTATGGCAAAAGAACATTTTGCTTTTCAGGACGGACAACCTGTATTTAAGTTTGCAGTAAAAGGCATGGCCGATGTAAGTGCAGAGTTAATGGAAAAACATAAATTAACGGGAGATGATATTGCTTGGCTAGTACCGCACCAGGCTAACTTACGTATTATTGATGCCACTGCTAATAGAATGGGCCTTACTATGGAAAAAGTTATGATTAATATTCAAAAGTACGGAAACACAACAGCTGCCACCATTCCACTATGTTTATGGGATTGGGAAAAGCAATTAAACAAAGGTGATAATTTAATTTTGGCTGCTTTTGGTGGCGGTTTTACTTGGGGCGCTAGCTGGATAAAATGGGCTTATTAATGTATATTTAGAAAAATGATGTAAAAGATAAAAAAAGAAAAAATGAAAAACAAAAAGTTCAAAGGCATTAGTACTTTAACATTACATACAGCCAATAAAGAGAATAATAATTCTTCTCATACTACTCCTATATACGCTACATCTACTTTTACTTTTGATACTGCTCAAGAAGGTATGGAGCGTTTTGCAGGAACAGATAAAACAAAATTATATACAAGATGGGGTAATCCCACTTTTGCTGCTGCAGAACAAACTTTAGAAGCATTAGAAGCACACGGATTAACGAATGAAAGAGGAGAACCACTTCAACTAAAAGCATTACTGCATTCAAGTGGGCAAGCTGCCATGAGTACTTTATTTTTAAGTAACCTAAGTGCAGGCGATACTTTAATTTCTCATTTTTCTTTATACGGAGGTACACAAGAATTAATGCAAAAAATTTTAACAGAAGCAGGTATTAAAACAATTTTGTTAGATGTAAGAGATAGCGCCTTATTAAAACAAACTTTAGAAGCCAATAAGAATGTTAAATTAATTCATTTAGAAACCCCTGCGAACCCTACCTTACAGTGTGTTGACATTGAAAATATTTGCACCATTGCGCATGCACATGGTGTTAAAGTTTCTGTAGACAATACAGTGGCCACTCCTTATTTACAACAACCCTTCGCCCTAGGCGCCGATTTTGTTTTTCATTCTGCCACTAAATTTTTAAACGGACATGGCTCTGCTTTAAATGGTGTCTTATTAGGAAAAGACCTAGAATTTATGAACACCAAGGTTTGGAAATGGCATGTATTATTAGGCGGAAACAGCAATGCATTTGATTCCTACTTATTAATACAAGGCATGAAAACTTTAGAAATAAGAATGGAAAGACATTGCAGCAACACAGCTAAAGTGGCTGAATTTTTAGATAAGCATGCAGCTATTGAAAAAGTAAACTATACTGGGCTTACAACTCACCCGGACCATGCTATTGCTTCCAAGCAAATGAAACAACATGCACCTTTAATAAGTTTTGAATTAAAGGGTGGCATTGAAGCGGGTAAGAAATTTTTAGATGCTTTAGAAGTATGCACAAGAGCGGTTTCTTTAGGCACAGTGGATACCTTGGTTTCTCATCCTGCAAGCATGACACATTATGGTATACCAAGAGAAGAAAGAATTAAATATGGTATTACTGATGGTTTAATAAGAATGAGCGTAGGTATTGAAAACTACGAGGACTTAGAAGCCGACTTAGCACAAGCCCTTTCTGTAATTTAATTCGATATTAATTTTTTACAACGAATCAATTCTTCTGATGGATATTATTATACGCCGCGCCGAAAAAAAAGATTGTGCTAGATTATTAGACCTTATTCAAGAATTAGCGGTTTATGAAAAAGCGCCTGAGGAAGTAACTGTTACACTAACCCATTTCGAAGAAAGCGGATTTGGCCCAAAGCCAGTCTGGTGGGCCTTTGTAGCAGAAGTGAGTGGCGTGGTGGTGGGCATGGCTTTATACTATGTGCGTTATTCTACATGGAAAGGCCAAAGAATGTATTTAGAAGATTTATTAGTAACAGAAGAAATGCGTGGTAAGAAAATAGGTAGTTTATTATTTGATGCATTAATACAAGAAGCAAAAGATAAAAAATTTATTGGAATGAACTGGCAGGTATTAGATTGGAATGAACCTGCTATTCATTTTTATAAAAAGTACAATGCCAGCTTTGACCCTGAGTGGGTTAATTGTGCTATTAGTTTTTAATCGAAGATAGTTCTGAACAAGTTTGTTTTTTTTCTGCCAAAGGAGGTGGATAAAGTGAATTCATAACTATTTGTTCTAATAGTAGAGGCTGTTTTATTAGTCTTGTAAATATCATAACTAACTCCAAAAATATATTTATCAGAAATAAATGAAATAGTGGGTATAAAGACTTCATTTTCTCTGTAATAAAGTCCAAAATATACTCGTTTTATATCATCTTCATAACTTGTCAAGGGCACCCCTATTGAGGCACCCACAAAAAATTGTTTCTTTGTTTTTTGATATAAAAAATTTCCGTGTATTGCAATAGTTAAGGCATCAACGAATGTAATTTCAGCACTTGAGAATAATCTATATCTATTTTCTGGAGCTGCATTTAATAAAGAACTAGTTACATTCGGCTTGTTTATAAAAGAAGAAGAAGATCCAACTTGTATAAAAGCAGATTCATCATGCTTGGTATATAAAGCACTTGCATTTGCAGAAAATGCCTTTGGATTAGGAATAAAATTTTCTAAACTAGCATTTCCAGTAAATTGAGCAGCATAGTCATACTGATCCTCGAAGCGAAGTTTTGTCCTATTCAGCGAAGTCTGGTTAAAACTAGTACCTATTCCTATGGATACATTTTTATACAAATTATCATCTAAATAAATATGATATGCCAAATTTAATCCAATAGTATTGAATTGCATTACCCCATTCATTACTTGATCTGAAACTAGCTGCACGCCAATACCTAAAAAGTTTTTACTATTATCTATTGCATTAAAGCGGGTATCAAAGCCAACAACAACGATCTTATATAAATTTTGGCCATTAATCATTTGTGATTTGATATTACTTTGAATTCTACTTCCATACAAACCATTGCCCACTGATGCAGCACTTAAAAACTGGCTTGACATGAAGGGTTGTGACAAAGCAACTCCTTGCGCCCTTGATGTAAAAGCGGCCATTAAGCAATAAAATAATATATAATTTTTTTTACTCAATATATTATTTTATCAATAAGAAGCTGCCTAACTTCCTAAAGGTTTCATTTTTCTTGGTTACATACTCTGCTGTCCAATAATAAGCATCTGCCTCCTGGTCCACACCATTAACTCGTCCGTCCCAACCGTCGGATAATAAAGAGGTCTGAAAAACAATATTGCCATTACGATTATATATTTTTAAAAAATGTAGACTTACAATACCACTATTATAAATAGACTTGATCACGTCATTTAGTCCATCAAAATTGGGCGTAAATGCATTTGGTAAATCAAAAATAAAATTAGTAGCAATGGTAATATTATAGGTGTCAGTGACTGAACAATTACTTGTCGTATCTAGTCTATATAAAGTATACGTGATATCATTAATGCCTCTAAAAACCGGATCCTTTTTGTTATAAAAATCAAGATTCGTCTTTGTCGACCAATCGTATACCGAATAACCAGAATCGACTTTAGTTTTTATGATTGTATTAAAATCATAAAAAGCTTCCTGAAAAAATATGGTAGGCTTTAGAGGTTCATATACTTTTATTTTAAATGGAGTAGAATTTTCAGATACACAACCATAAGCATCCTTTACCTTATAATTAATGGTAGCTTCCCCTTCCTTTTTAGCAAGTAAAATACCAGCATTATTTGAAGTAACACTTGCACTATCTGAATTAATTACAAATTGATAGCGTGCTCGTCCTGCGGATACATTGTTTAATAAATTAATACTTGCACCTTGACAGACATTAACTGATCCTGATAAAGGTTGAACTATTGGTAGCGGATTGACAACCTGATCGACATAGGCAGTATTCTTACAAGCATTTAAGTCTGTTCCAATAACTGTGTAACGGTCGGAGGCTACAATTTTAAAATGAGTTTTATCAATGACCCCCTTATCCCATAAATAGCTAACTGCTCCAGAAGCATTTAGGGCAAGACTGTCCCCATAACAAATTGGATTAGATGAACTAGTTATTGTGACACTAGGTAAAGCAAAAGTGGTAACTTGTATACTTGCTCTTGGACTCTCACAAGTAGTTAAATTATTTACCTGACTGACAAAATAAT
>Ga0114958_10002193_pt1 | contig 14766 bp, 15 predicted proteins | sample C_130208_EF_Meta_FD_89577 | JGI IMG/M metagenome (GOLD analysis project Ga0114958, IMG submission 89577) | Freshwater microbial communities from Lake Croche, Canada to study carbon cycling - C_130208_EF_MetaG | ecosystem: Environmental > Aquatic > Freshwater > Lake | place: Lake Croche, Canada... | reverse complement strand
ATATCGCAATCAATCATGTTGCCGACCATGCGAACACCAGGAGCACCGTCGATGGCAATAACTGCAATAACGTAAGGAACCACCGCTTGCAACATAGGAATCACTGCGTGGCGGGCAATAGTGAAGGTGTAAATCTCACCCGTACCTGGAACCTCAGTAAATTTCAAATCTTGACTGGTGCACTCGTAGCAAAAACCAGTAGGTGGCATATGAAAGGTGCCGCATTTATTGCACTCAGGAATAACCAAGCGATGCTCGCGGGCTGCTTCCCAGAACTTCATCGTGTAAGCGTCTGGATTCAATTCTGCGAACTGATCCATGCCTGAAACTGCCAATGCTGATTTCATTTCATTACCTCCGCAGTAACAAGCCGCTAGTTGGGATAGATGCTGGCCCGCCTGTTGAGAGTGCTATTTGGCAATTCTCAACTTGGTTCACCGCTTCGCCGCGAATCTGCTCAACGGCTTCGTACACATGGGTCATGCCGATGATGTAAGCCTCAGACAAGTTTCCTCCGTGGGTGTTCACCGGGATAGATCCAGTGCCGTAACGAATGTTGCCAGCTTCAACGAATTCACCGCCTTCACCAATTCCACAGAAACCGTAATCTTCAAGTTGCATGAGCACCATCGGAGAAAAGTGGTCGTACAACAACGCCACGTCTACATCTGCGGCAGTGACGCCAGCTGCTTCATACATCCGCTTTGCAACTTCACGGTGGCCCGATGAAGCGAAATATTCATCTGGCATCTGCATCAACTGGTACGCCGAGCCCCATCGACCAGCACCGCCGTGCGTTGCAGCCATGATGTATGCCGGTGGTTTGCGTAAGTCTTTTGCGCGGTCGGCACTGGTTGTGATCACGGCAACAGCACCGTCATTTTCTTGTGTGTAATCGAATAAACACAGCGGATCAGAAATCATGCGAGCGCCGAAGTAATCCTCAAGCGTTATCGGATCTTGGAAGCGAGCCGTAGAACGTTTGATTGCATTCTCTCGCTGAGAAATTGCAATCTCAGCAAATGCCTCGCGGCGGGTGCCGTATAGGTACATATGGCGACGAGCTAACTGCGACATCATCTGGCCCGGAGAGAACAACCCTGAAGGTAAGACGAAATCCATCTGAGGAGTGCTAGGCGCTGAGTAAGCGCTTTTACCCTTAGTAGCGAATGCGGCGCCTAGACGCGCATCAGGTGTCTGCTGGAGAGTCATCAAACTGACCACCACACTGGCGTCACCTGAAGTGATTCCGGCAGATGCCAGACCGACGGCCGCAGAAGCACCGCCTCCACCTCCGGTAAGAGAAGCCGTGAATTTCACTTCGGGGATGCCAAGTACTTGGGCAATCCATGCCGAGTCAAAACCGCCTGAATAGTAGGCAAAGCCGTCGATATCCTTGACGCTAAGACCTGCGTCGTCGCACGCGGCAATAATCGCTTGGCACGCCATTTCGACCTTGGTGAGCGGCAGTGACTGACCACGGCGGAAATAAGAGGTGCGCCCGATACCGACTATTGCGGTCGCGTCTTTAATGGTCATGCTCACCCAACTCACTCAGGTCTTTCGCATCCGAACTCAAAGCTGAGAGCATCTGAACTCGGCGCCAAAGACTGGTCGCCTGTTTCCGTGTAGGTCAGGTATACGCCGTATACTTACTCGCGTCAAGTGGAATTGAGATTTAGTAGCGAAAATCGTGCCTCTTGTTCACTCCTACCGCAACACTTTCGGTAGCGGACTAAGATTTGGCCTATGTCGTCCCCTGCAGTAAAACAACCTTCTCGGCGACGCCAGCCTGCAGCTAATCCCTCGCTCAGTCGCGAAGAAATCGCACGAGTCGCCCTTGAAATCGGCAGTGCCGAAGGATTTGAACAGATGAGTATGCGCTCTTTGGCCCGAGTTTTGGGAGTTACGCCAATGGCGCTCTACCACCACGTAAAAGATAAGAACGATCTCACCGGACTCATCGTTGACTCTGTTTTGGCCCAAGTTGAAGTGCCGACGCCTGATTTTGGTGATTGGAAGAGTCGCCTGGCTGAATTGACTCGTCAACACTTTGAGGAACGCACTCGCTACCCCGGTTTTGACGTCCTGCTGTACGAATCTCGTGTGACTCCGCATGGCACCCGACTCATGGAGGCATACATCCAAGTCCTGCGCGATGGTGGCTTCAGTCAGCGCGAAGCTGTACTTGGACTTTCAGTTCTTTATGCACAAGGTTTCGGCGCGTCACTACTCGATCGCCAACTCGCCTCTGGTCCAACTCGCCTAGCGAACTCAAAAATCAGCGAAAAGCCAGCAAGCGTCGCCGGCGAGTGGCGTCGGCTTTTGAGTTCAGAGCATCGCGAATTTTTTATGGGTATTCGACATGACGTTGTCGTCGCTGGCCTAGAGTCCATACGAGGCACGCTGCCCGACGAGGAGTAAATGTGAGACTTGGCATCGTTTCGGATGTTCATTGCCAGGACGAACACTTGAAACTTACGGTGATGGCAATGATCGCCGATGGAGTAGATGAAATTCTTTGTGCCGGCGACGCCCATTACGAATATCGCTTGAGCAATGAAGTAGCTGAGATAATTAGCGAAAACAATATTCGTTACATTCAAGGAAACCACGAATGGGTCCTGATGGGTCCCCATGGCGTAGGTGCCAGATCATCGCCCCATGTGCGAAAGTCAAACCTTGAATTAATTGGCGCGGCACCCGATGAAATCCGCACCCAAATTAACGGTAAAACTCTGCTAATGACCCACGCCAACCCTTGGGCACCAAAAGGTCACTACCTTTATTCAGGTGATCCGCTGTTTGCTCGCTGCGACGAACTTGACGCTGACTATCTAATTCTTGGACACACGCACGTGCCTATGGTCGAACGATTCGGACGTACCTTGGTGATTAATCCGGGATCACTCGTATTTTCTCGCGAACCGGGTGCACACGCGTTGCTTTCTTATGCAATTTTAGACACAACCACCGATGAAGTCACGATGATGCATCCACCCAAAGACCCTGAGGCATACAAGATTCGCAATACTGAAATCACTCCTTCCTCTTGATCTGACCGTCGATAAACCGGTACCGCTCGTTCGCTCGATCTACGGTTTTTGGTCTAAGGCTGTCTTACCGTTCACTGAATCCATCACATTGCTTTACGGTTCTCAACGCGCTGTCATTTTACAAATGTAAAGTCATAATTCCCTTGCGGCATATAGCTTTAATCGGGATACTCGCGCACATGGAAAAGACAGATCGCCTCGCAGGAAAAGTCGTCATTGTCACTGGTGCCGCGCGCGGGCTTGGGCGAGACTACGCACGCTATTTCGCCACGGATGGAGCAAATGTTGTTATTGCCGACGTTAGGGCCACGGCAAGTGCAGCTGACGAAGCATCTACGCTCGGGCCTCGATGCATCGGAATCGACTGCGACATCACCTCCCAAACTTCGGTTAATGCACTCGTAGCAACCACAGTTCAAGAGTTTGGCCGACTCGACATCCTGATTAACAATGCCGGCCTTTGGCGTGGTCTTGCAGAAGCAGGACTCCTTGAATGCCCGGATGAAGTTTGGGACGCCGCCTGGGCTGTGAACGTGACCGGAACGCTACGAGCGACAAGGGCTGCTATACCCGTGATGAAGGCAACTGGCTGGGGTCGCATTGTGAATGTGTCATCGATGGCAGCTAAGCAAGGAGGAAACTCATACGGATTAACTAAAGCAACTGTTGAACACATGACACGGGGGCTTGCGCGAGAAGTGGCGGAGTTCGGAATCACTGTTAACTGCATCGCCCCGGGCATAAGCGCATTTGAATCAGCTGGAAGTCAGCTTGCAAACGCCGAACTAATACTTGCAGGAAATCCAATCAAAAGATTCGGCACTAGTCGTGAGCAATATGAGGCTATGGCCTACTTCTGCTCCGTGAATGCAAATTACACGACAGGACAAACTCTGTACGTCGACGGTGGAGCGACATCTTGATGGCTATGGCATCGTGGGATGGACTGGAAGTTCGCGCAAGCCGGCTTTTGGAATCAATCCAAGTCTTGCGAAAACTCTTCAGCGGTGACGCGGTGAACTTCGATGCAAGAACTGCTGAACTCCTCTTTTGGTCTCAATTAAACAACTCAAGATATTGCAACACACGAGCTAAAAATTAGCCACGGCTACGGCATCACTTACTTCACTGTCAGTGAGCCAATCGCTTGGGATCTGGGCCCGCTGATTGCCGAATTAGCCAACGACTAGTGAGATAAATGCTGTGCGAGTACTGGAACCTCGGCCAACGAACGAAGCGTGTCGTTCATATGTGTGCACCCATCTGTTCCCGGAAGTAGCTCATTCACCACTGTTCTGAAGTCGCGAACCTTCTGACCTACCAATCGGGTGACCGCGATGATTGCCATCGGGCACTCTTGGAAAGGTAGTACTTGAGGAATCGCTTCAATTGCCGTGACTATTCCGGTTTTTGCATTAACTCTCGCAACCACTGTGTACTCATGAACAGCAATTCGCTGACCCGAAGGTGACGTTCCTGAATCCTGGAAGAAAGCATCAACAACCCACTCGTCACCTTCATTCCATACATCTATGCGACGAGATCGACGGGAAGAAACACTAGAAGTCTCGAATAGTTCATGCCAAGCAAAAGGATCTTCGCCGATAGGCAAATTCTCCACAGGTTGGGTTGCATGTTTAGCCGCTGGGCCATCCACACCCAATGCACTTGCTCCTTCTTGGAAGCCAGCACAGATATTTAGCATCTTGAGCTTGCGCGCCTTCAGATCAACACTGGCATCGTCTGTGAAAAGTGATGTACCGGCAGGCGCCCAGTGCGTGAAAGCAAAACCAGAAACTAATGTTGCACCAGATATGTCGTCTAGGAGAAGGTAGAGAGGCGATCCAGTTTCAACGAGTTCTGGGAAAGTTTCAACTATCTTTGCTCGTAGCCCGCCTTTAAGCCCTATCAGCACTTCAAGATTCTGTAATTCAGGTTCCGAGGAAATCTGCGTCACAACCCGGTCTGCCCCCGCTACGGCATTGAGCGTATCTTCGCCAAGAACTACTGGGGAGGAACCATCACCTGGCGTGAAAAGGTCTCTGCTTCGGCCGAATAAATTCATCGGTGCTTCGCGAGAATCAGAAGACCAAGTGGCATCTATCGTTGAAGTCCGCCGAACCGAACCTTGTCGACGCATTGGCGACGGCGCAGCAGGCCCAATTGGTTGAATCCCTGCTGGAACATCAACAGCCATGCCAAACCTCTCATCGTCCGGTCTCTTTGAGTACCGGCTAGGACTTGCAGTCTACTTAATGGCCCGAACCATAGCCGGCACTTCTGCAAGTGCCCTGAGCGCATCATTTAAGTGTGTGCAGCCAAGAGTTCCTGGTAGGCGATCAAGCACCGCTTCCCGAAACTCATTGAGAGGTATACCAATCATTCGATCGACATTGCTCGCAGCTTGAGGACATGCATCGAAGGGCAATATCCGAGGATCAGCAGTGACTGACAGCAGAATCCCAGTCTCCAAGTCCGCTGTGGCCGTCACACAATATTCGTGCACGGCAACACGTCCGTGATGCGGCGTTGTGCAACTGTCCTGGAAAAAGGAATCAATATGAATGACTTCATCGACCCATACATCGATTCGGCGAACCCGACGCATCGACGGTTCGTTCGTTTCTACTTGGAGCTTGTGCCAAGCCAACGGATCATCTGCACGCGTGAGTAAACCAACCGACTGCACTTGATGGATTAATAGGTTTTTCCCATCTGGCCCGATCGCATTTGAACCCACTTGAAAGCCTGCACAAATTCCAACTGGTGCTCGATAGTCACCTTTGAGATGGGATGTGCGCTCTTCCGGTGGCAACCATTCGATTGCTATCTGACCCGAAACTAATGAGATCGCTGGAAGGTCATCGAGTAGAAGGTAAAGCGGGGTTCCCGCCTCGCGCTCTTCTGGTACTAAAGAGCTCATAGCCCGCCGAGAGTTTTTCGTGCCACGTGGTCCAACCAATTCTTGAATTGCGGGCCGATCAGGAAAACTAAAAATAGATTCGTATGACCGATCCTGTGTAACAGAAGCAACAAGTACGTCATCGGCCAAAACTTTTGTCGCGCCATCACGACTCAGTAGATCCCGGGCGCGTGCACGTACTCTTCGGCTGGCTTCTAGGCCCGCTGGATAATCCAAGTCCAATGAAGCAGTGCGCCGAATAGAACGCGGGCGGCGATCCGGGCTGGGGTTGCTGGGACCGCTCACATCATTCGTGACAGGACGACCAACAACGGGAAGTTCGTATGGCACAACTCATCCTTATGTATACGGCGTAAACCTTGTAGTCAAAGACTAACTCATGGTCCGAAATGTCCATCCCAATTTTCAGAATGAGATTCTGCGAAACCCGGACAAGAGATACCACAGCGCTTACGGTTGCACCACATCGAATCGGAAGAGTGACAAATGGACATGATGGACTTAACAGGACGCGTAGCAATCATTACTGGCGGTGGCACCGGTATCGGTGCGACAACAGCCCGGCTTTTTGCCGAGCACGGAGCCGACGTCGTGATCGCGGGTAGAAAACTTGAACGTTTACAAACAACGGCCGAAGAAATTATCGCTAAGTCAGGCCATCGTGCCCTCGCTGTGCAAACCGACGTTCGCGAAGATGATCAAGTCCAAAACTTGATCGACACAACCATCAGTGAGTTTGGGAAGATTGATATTCTGATCAACAACGCCGGTGGCGCGTACATGTTCCCAACAAAGGACACTTCACCTGAGCGTTTCCGCAACTCGATTGAACTCAACCTCACTTCCGCTTACTTGTGTTCTCACGCAGCCCTGCCGCATCTACTTAAATCCGAGCACGCCTCGATCGTCTCAATGTCATCGGCTGCAGGTGTTTCAGGAGTCAAAGGCGGCGCGGCCTATTCAGCAGGTAAGGCCGGCTTGCAGATGTTCACCCGAGTAATCGCTGCCGAATGGGGACCGAAAGGTATTCGAGCCAACGCCATTGCAGTTGGTGGAGTCGCGTCAGAAGGTGCTCTTCGATCTTGGGAACGTTTCGGCATGGATGCCGACAGCATGGGTGCGGAAGTACCGCTTCGCCGTGTGGGTTGGCCGATTGATATTGCAAATGGAGCATTGTTCTTCGTTAGTGACATGAGCAGTTGGATCAGCGGCCAAACACTTTCAATCGACGGTGGCCCTCGCGGACTCGGTGGACTTACCGACGATGTGCTTTGGCCAGAAGACAGCGAATAAGGAGAGGACGAACAATGACAACAGAGGTTTCGCCACCACTACCGCTACCCAATGAGCTCACCGCTCCTTTTTGGGAAGGCGCTAGCAAAGGCCAATTAGTTATTCAACATTGCAATGCATGCGGGAACTTCCAACATGCACCAGAGCCAATCTGCTCCGCATGTTTAAGTTTTGACTTGGGATCAGCTGCAGTTTCGGGCAAGGGCACGGTCTACACGTTCTGTATTCCGACTCAAGCCTTCCATCCTTGGTTTGAGGACAAACTTCCTTTCGTGCTGGCCGTAGTTGAGCTTGATGATCAGCCCGGTCTAAAAATGATCACCAATATCGTCAATGTGAATCCAGATGACGTGAAAGTTGGAGATCGTGTCGAAGTAACTTTCCAGCCGCTCGGCGAAGGCTTCATGCTTCCCGTCTTCCATCCAGCAGCCCAGTAATTACTGGCATTCATACTTCAGGAGTTACTCATGGCTAAAAAGAATCGTGTAGCAATCGTTGGTGTCGGCTATTCAGACGTAAGCCGCGGCACCGGATACACCCTCGACAAGTTGACAGCACAATCCAGCGTCGCGGCTATGGACGATGCAGGCATCAAGCCGACAGACATCGATGGTGTGGTTGTCCACAGCTTCCCCCACCAATTCGTTTCATCTACCCACACTGCAGCAATGCTCGGTATCCCAGACCTTGCCTTCTACTCAGGCAACGTCGATGGCGCTGCATATAGCGTTGCAGCTATGCATGCGATTGCTGCAATCGCATCTGGGTCGGCGGAAACTGTATTAACCCTTCGCACGGTCCACAAGGACGGTGCCGCCGGAGGTGGCAGGCCTTCTGGCAATCAAGGTATCCCAGGAAACCAGCAATTCAGCATGCCTTACGGATCATTCACTGGTTCCCATTGGGCGGGTCTGTATATGCAGCGTCACATGGCGATGTACGGCTCGACCGAAGAAGACTTTGGTGCATTCGCAATCGCCCAACGCAAGTTCGCTGTTGCTAATCCAACTGAGTCCTTCTTCCATGAAGAGCTCACAATGGATGACTACCTCAACTCGCGTTACATCGCTAAGCCGCTGCACTTATTCGACTGCGATTACCCAGTCGACTCATCAAGCGCATTGATCTTCACTACCGAAGAGCGTGCACGTGACATGAAGCAAAAGCCAGTGTTCTTTGACTCTTGGGCCAACGGCACAACCAAGGAAGCTGACTTCAGCCTCGTAGGCGACATGACGCACTCCTCACCTTGGATGGCTTCAAAGCGGATGTGGTCACGCACTGACCTCAAGCCAAGCGACGTTGATACCGCCGGGTTGTATGACGGCTTCAGTTTCATCGCAATGCAGTGGCTAGAAGCCTTAGGTTTCTGTGGCGAAGGCGAGAGCGGCTCATTCGTGCGTTCAGGGGCCACGAGCGCAACTGGATCACTTCCAACCAACACTGATGGCGGAGCGTGCAACGTGGGACGACGTCACGGTGCGAACTTCTTCATCGAAGTAACCCGACAATTGCGTGGCACAGCCGGCGATCGCGCATTGCCAAAGAAGCCTGAAGTTGGCGTTGTGAGTAACGCAGTGGGCGGCTTTGCAGCCTGCGCACTGCTTACAGCTGAGTAGCTAGTTTGCTGCTGGTTTTGCTGCGTAAGCCGCGACACCAGCAGCGAGCTGGCTGCTCAATTTTCCAAGGGCAAACTTCCAGAACCAACCAGTCCCCGCAAGTTTTGGGTCGAAGACTGAACTCCAGGTGACCGAGCAACCGGTAGCAGTAGGAACAATGTCCACATCAGCCCGGTAGTTCTTCACTGCTACTAATTTGCTTTGCTTCAAGGTGTACGCAAACTTTGTTGGAGCCTGGAGTTCAACGATCTGTTCTAGGTTCATCATCAATCCGCTATTCCACTGCCGTACAGCTCCAACGCTCTCACCGCCATCCACGCCAGGCGTATGAAGGGCATAGGTTTTAATCGGCGCCCAATTAGGCCACGTCTCTCCGGCCGCAAGCAATGCAAAGACAGCTTCCGCTGATGCGGTTGACTGCGCGGTTGCGCTGACCTTTATGAGCCCCTGAGCCATGTTCATACCTTTCGAAAGTTAGGGGTCACTCTAGGTTGGTTTGTGCCTTAAGAACGCCAATGGCGTTGCGCCGCGATATTTCGCAGTGCAACGCCATTGCTCGTTGTTTTAACGTCCGGTGAACTTCGGAGCGCGTTTTTCCTTGAATGCAAGCATGGCTTCCTGGCTGTCTGAGCCGGATCCAAGGCCAAGGTAGGTAACCTCGTCTTTCCAGGTTTGGCGCAGGTTTTGATCAAGCGCATCGTTGAGCTGTGCCTTGATCTGGCCAATCATGATCGTTGGGCCACTTGCCAACTTCTCAGCAACCTCCGTGGCCTTCGCGAGAACCTCGGCTGCAGGAACAACCACATTGACTAAGCCCCATTCCAGAGCCTTAGCAGCAAGAAGTGGCTCACCAAACAGTGCGATTTCCTTAGCCCGAGCTGGGCTCACGCTACGTGAAAGCAAGTACGCACCACTGGCTTCAAGCGGAAGCCCGCGGGTAACGAAAATCTCACAGAACCGCGCAGTGTCACCGGCCACGATGTAATCGCCAGCAAAACCAAAGTTGCAACCAAAGCCATAAGCAGCACCGTCTACCGCTGTCACAATTGGCTTCGTATTCGTCCACATTTTTTCGATGATTCGGTACCAGCCGAACATGAGACCGTCTTCGCGGCTCACATGGTGGCGTTCTCCTCTGCGGTGGTCAACTGGAATCTCGGTGTGATCCGGCTCGCTCAGATCCGCGCCGGAACAAAAGGCCCCGCCCGCACCATGGATAACAGCTGCTCGAATACCAGCGTTGATGTTGACCTCATCTAGCGCTTTTAAGATCGCGTTGCGCAGTGGATGCGTCACGGCATTCTTGATGTGTGGACGATTCAGGATGATAAAGGCAACCTGATTCTTCACATAGAAATCAAGACCCGCTTCTTTCCAAGTTTCAATATCTGGTGCTGAGTAATGCTCCATGGGGAACCTTTCGTTGTTGTGTTTTCGGACCAAACCTATTGCGTTCTTAGAACCACCGCACCCGCTGCGCCAAACATTCCACCCACACCTTGCACAAAACTTGTTTGTACACCTTCAACTTGTGCCGGCGACGTTCCGCGAATCTGACGCACGCCTTCTTGGAGCGCGAACATCCCGTACATCCCGGTATGGGTGTACATCAATCCACCCCCGTTCGTGTTCATTGGCAGGGAGCCACCGGGGCTAGTTGCCCCACTTTTAATGAACTCGGACGCCTCGCCACGGCCGACAAAGCCCAGATCTTCCAAGCCGTAAAGCGGGACGTGCGCATAAGCGTCATAAATCATAAGGTGGTCAATATCGTTCACCGTCATGTCAGCTGTTCTGAAAGCTTCAGCAGACGACTCACGGAAAGCGCGGAAACTTGTGAGGTCTTCCATGAATGACGAACCTGCACCTTCAACAAGTTCACCAGTACCCGCAACCACAACTGGCTTGTACTTGAGATCCATGTCAGCGGCACGTTTCGCAGTCGTGAGAACTAGTGAACCGCCACCATCGGTAACAGGACAGCACTCAAGAACTCTAAACGGCCAAGAGATCATCTTGGATTCCATCACGTCTTCAACGCTCAGCACCTTTTGCCGAAGTGCCCTTGGTTGTTGCGCTGCCCACTTTGATTGACCTACAGACACGTGGGCAAGAGCTGTCTCATCCAGCCCATATTTATGCAGGTAGGCCATCGTGGGAATCGTGAACATAGAGAACGTTCCTGCGATGCCATACGGTCGCTCAAACTGACCTGACGCTGTAGCCATGTCCATGGCCATCGGCGGTGATCCCACGCGTGATCTCCCGGACTCCCCATGCATGATCACGACGACATCAGCCATGCCACTGCGAAGCGCAGCAACTGCGTGCCTCACATGCAGCATGTACGAGCAGCCGCCGACATTGGTGCCATCGGCATATCGAGGTTTCACCCCAAGCTGGAGTGCAAGTTCTGAAACATGCAATGTTCCAGCAATGCCATCAACATCTGACGGCTTCAAGCCAGCGTCGTCCAAAGCGCGAAGCGCAGAGCCAATAGCAAGTCCTGTTGCCGAAACGTCGGGAACAATGCCGATCAATTCAGATTCAGCTGCTCCGACAATCACGATTTCTTCGTAGGTCATACCGTCACCTTCGATCCGACTGGACGCCATTGCGGAAGATGTATTCCGTCTCGAAGCTCAAAGAAAACTTCAACGGGCATCCCGACTTCAACAGCTGTTGGTTCCACTGGAACGCCGTAGAGATTCCCCACCAAACGTGGGCCCTCTTCTAGGTCGACCAAAATGATGAAATATGGCACTTCATCTTGATATCCGGCGCCACCGCGATGCGTGATGATGAATGACGCAATCGTTCCGCGGCCCGAGAGTTGACGCCATTCAAACTCAGTTGATGCGCACGTTGGGCAGTGAAAACGGGGAGGAAATACCCAGCCATCGGTTTGGCAATATGGCATCCATAACTCGTTTAATGCTGTTTTTTCCCAGTAGATCCGAGTTTCCGGTGTTGGGTTAGGCAATAACTTCCCACTCATGCACTTACCTCAGCCGTTCCGCGATCGAGCACCACACTGTCTCCTACTTTTGTCTGAAATTGCACTTGTCCGCCCTTAACCCACATTGACGTGGTCAGCGTTTGTCCAGGCATCACTGGCTTGGAGAACCGCACTGACATCCCACGAAACCCTGAAACGTCTGACCCGCAGGTAGCGTGCAAAAGCGCTCGTCCGACAAAACCAAAACTGCAGAGCCCGTGCAAAATTGGCATGGGATAGCCCGCCCGCGCTGCAAAAGTTGGATCGTTGTGCAACGGATTACGATCACCAGAGAGACGGTAGATAAGTGCCTGATCGTCACGAGTGCGCTGGTGAATCACATGGTCTGCGGGCCGGGTCGGCAAATTCCATTCGTCCTCTGGAACGCTCGGGCCACCAAAACCACCTGCACCGCGAATGAATGAGCCATTCACGCATTCAACGATGAGGTTTCCCTCAAGGTCAGTTACTGAAGTCTTACGTAAGGCAAGTGCACCACTGCCTTTGTCGTAAATCCCAATGAGAGTCATCGTTTGCATGCCTTCACCCTGAACAGGGATTGGGCGGTGAAGTCGAATAGCTTGCTGCCCGTGCAGCAATTTGCTGCGATCGATATCCCCGTACATCACCATGGGCAGATTGGGGGTGGAAGCGCCGAGCATCACGGCAAATGTCGGCAATACCTGCTGAGTGACGCCTTCGCTATTCTCCGTCGTGAATTGGAGTTCCTTCATCGGATCTTCCTGCCCAGCACCAACACCTACCGCATAAAGCAACGCTCGATCTGAATTCCAACTAATCCGCGCAGGCTCCGTCGAATTACCAATTGCATTGAAATCAAGTGCCATCATTAACCTCGCATTGAAAATGGATGCGAGGCTCCTGGCGACGCATTCGGCCTAGAATCAGCAACTGCCTTTGGCAGTCGCTCGTTAATCATTTCGTACGTGAGGGGTCCATTTTCGTTCAAAACGGTCGCGCCTATCTGCCAACCTTCAGCAACACCGATGTATCCACCAACGACACTGAAGGCTCGTCCGGTCACTGAACAATCCGGACCACCAAGCCACGACACTGCGTTGGAAATGTATGCCGGATTGAACGGGTCGTAGCCCTCTTTTAGCTCCATTGGTGTACCAACAGTTCCAAGTAAGCGAGTTTTCGCTACAGGCGCGATGCAGTTTGCCAGCACGCCCATCTTTGCGAATTCCAAAGAAGTGACGATTGTGAATGCGGCAATTCCGGCTTTGGCCGGCGAATAGTTTCCTTGCCCAAAATTACCAAAGAGTCCACTACCCGATGTGGTGTTCACGATTCGAGGATCTTGGGCCTTGCCTTCTTTGACCGCATCTTTCCAATAGCGTCCAACCGCTTGAGTTGTTAAGAACGTGCCCTTCAAGTGCACATTAATAACCGACTCAAAATCCTCAACTGCCATGTTCAAGATGGTCTTGTCACGAAGGTTCCCCGCATTGTTCACCAATGTGTGAATGTCACCGTATTCGCGTAGTGCGATCTCAACCATTTCCTGGGCACATTTGGGATCGGAAACATCGCCAAATTGAGCTACAGCTTGCCCTCCCATCGCTTGAATTTCTGCAACGACCTGCTCGGCTGGTTCATGTGATCCACCACTGCCATCACCGGCCCCACCAAAATCATTGACCACGACTGCGGAGCCGAGTCGAGCAAACGCAAGCGCATGCTCTCGACCAATTCCTCTTCCAGCGCCAGTAATCAACGTGACTCGGCCAGCAAGTGGCAGTGCGTTACTCAAGGGTGCTCCGTTCAACAGCAGTTTTGTCTGAGAATTCATTCAGCACGTTAGGGATCCTTCGCACTTCCTGCAACCGCTTTAAAAAGAAAAATGCAGTGCCCGGAAAATCCGGGCACTGCATTTGATTCTGTGTAGAGAATTAGCTGACGCGTGGGAAGTTGTACACGCGACGAGCATTTCCTTCTGCGATCAAACGAGCTTCATCATTTGGCACATTGGCAAGTGACTCTTCGAGCATCTTGCGGGTGTGTGGCCAGTTGCTGTCTGAGTGAGGGTAATCAGACTCAAACATGATGTTCTCGATACCAATGAGGTGACGGGAGAAGATACCGGCATCGTCGTAAATGAACGGTGCGTACATGTTGGTCTTCCACAATGAAGAAGGCTTTACTTCGCGGTTGACATCGTTGTACCAACGGTGACGATCCCAGACGTAGTCGATGCGCTCGAGCATGTAAGGAACCCAGCCGATTCCGCCTTCACTCAGGATGAACTTCACACCTGGGTAGTTGTGGAATACAGGTGACAAAAGCAGTTCTGCAGTGGCCATTGCTGAGTTCAATGCAAAGAGTGAAATCCCGACTGTGAAGTTAGTCGACATACCTTCTTGAGAAACACCCAAAGGAGCGCCGCCGGAACCAAAGTGGATGCTGATTGGCATATCGCGCTCTTGTGAAGCCTGCAACATTGGGTTCCAGTGATCAGTGTGCCAAGAAGGCAGACCCAACTTGTGTGGAAGTTCCACGAAGGTGAAGCTCTTCGCGCCCTTGTCTGCCGTGCGGTGGATTTCCTTGACCATGAGGTCAACATCCCACCAAGGCATGATCATCAAAGGAATCTGGCGCTCTGGGTACGGAGCACACCATTCGTCAAGGATCCAGTCGTTGTAAGCCTGAACACAAGCAAGTCCCAGTTCCTTATCCTTGGCCATAGCCAAAGTAGTTCCTGCAAACCCAGGCATGTTTGGGAAGTTCAGTTGTGCGTGAACACCTTCGATGTCCATGTCCTTGATGCGCTCATGGATGTCATGGCAGCCATCGCGCATGTCGTCGTATGAACGTGGGTCCATTGCGATGTCTTCTTTTGCGCGGCCAGCAACT
>Ga0114958_10002191_pt1 | contig 14775 bp, 4 predicted proteins | sample C_130208_EF_Meta_FD_89577 | JGI IMG/M metagenome (GOLD analysis project Ga0114958, IMG submission 89577) | Freshwater microbial communities from Lake Croche, Canada to study carbon cycling - C_130208_EF_MetaG | ecosystem: Environmental > Aquatic > Freshwater > Lake | place: Lake Croche, Canada... | reverse complement strand
GATCCACCTCCTCCTCCGCCAACTGTAACTGTATATGATGTGCTTGCTGAAACAGATAGTGTTGAAGTTCGATAACCACCAGCACCACCACCACCGCCACGTTTACCGCCTCCACCACCTCCTCCGGCAACAACGAGATATTCAACAGATGGTGGATTCGCATTCTGTGTTGTTATCTGATTACTCGCAACACTAGATGGACTATTACCAGCAGCATTTGTTGCATATACGGTAAATGTATAAGGTGTACCTCCAGTCAATCCATTGACTGTAATAGTACCAGATCCTGCTTGAGATAGTGTTCCTGTTATGCCGCCTGGACTACTAACAGCAGTATAAGATGTAATTGGAGAGTTACCATTCGATCCAGGTGCAGTAAACGTCACAGTTGCAGATGTGATTCCAGTCTGTGTTGCAGTACCAATCGTAGGTTGACCAGGAACAGATTTTGCATACCATAACAATGTTCTCGTTGCACTTCTATTTGTTGTTGCAGATGTTGCAGTAATTAAAGAAGTTGTATTTGCAACAGCACTAGGAGTACCAGTCACGTTGCTACCAGAAATACTAAGACCTGTGGGTAATGTATTTGCAGTATATGTTATACCTCTAGTTGCAGCAGATGTTGCAGATAACGCTTGATTGACAGCACCACCAACTGTGATGTTATATAGAGTTCCGTCTGCCGGCGAAGACCAAGTAACAACATCAGGATTAATAGTAATCGAAAAGTTTCTAAGTGTTCCCTGATTCTCTTGATCTTTTGCTTCAATTACAAAGTTATATGTTGTTTGTGAATTCACAACATCTGTATTACCCGTAATGACACCAGTGTTTGCGTTTAGAATAGCACCAGTTGGCAATGATCCAGAATTCAATAGATAATAAACAGTTGAATCAGATGTTGCAGAAAGCGTTGTTACGTTACCAGTAAAACTTGTGAACTCATATGTTGTGCCAATAGAACCTGATGCAGTTGACCATGCAGGAACACCAGAGTAGTTGATGCCGGGAATATATGCAGCAGATCCGCCATCAGCATTATACAGATAAAGAATATATGAACCAGCAGTTTTTGCAGGTGAACTAAAAGTTATTCGTGTATTTGAAACATAAGTGACAACACTTGCTTGCGTTCTGTCAACATACACAACGGTATTTGGTGTGAATCCAACACCAGTGACTGTGATTACATCACCACCGATAGTATTAGCAGCAGTGTCATCATTCAGATATGCAATAGAAGATACTTTTACGCCAGTAACAGCACCTGCTTCAGATGATAACTTTGCTGGAGTGATTGCATTATTAGCAATCGACTTTTCTTTAATCTTACTTACCATAGTGAATAGTCGCCTTTTTGTTCATATTTATACTTACCAACTGATTGGTCCAGATCCACCCGTAAATCTATAAACTCTGTATCCAGGTCTTCCTGACGGTGTGTCGTATGATAATCCAGGATTGATTGATGTTAATCCATTAAATGCGGTTGGATAGGCAATGATGACTATGCCAGCATTACCAGCTGATCCAGCAGCACCGCCTCCACCGCCTCCGCCACCTCCTCCGCCTAGACCTGACGCAGGTGGAGCAGCTGCATACGTTGGACCACTTCCACCACCCGTACCTCCTAGTCCATATGGCGTTGATGTTCCTGTTATAGAACTTGATAGAGTTGGTCCACCAACTCCAGCTACTCCGTTTTGTTGACCATTGCCTGAAGTTCCTTGTCCACCCGAACTTCCACCACCTCCACCTAAAATGCCTCCTGCTGAAGTTCCACCAGCAAATCCTTGACCAGGAATTCCATTTCCTGCAACTTTAGCTGGTGCACCATCTGATCCACCACCACCACCACCAGATCCACCAGGAACTCCAGCTAAACCACCTTGTCCTGGACCATCTCTACATCCACCTCCACCTCCACCAGTAGAGGTGATAGAACTAAACACGGAAGGATTGCCTGCACCGCCAGTGTTATAAAGTGATGCTCCTCCTGATCCACCTCCGCCAACTGTTACTGTGTATGGAGTACCAGCAGACACAGATAATGTACTCGTTTGATAACCACCAGCACCACCACCACCACCGTGATTGCTTCCACCACCACCTCCGCCAGCGAGAACTAGATATTCAACTGATGGCGGTGTTGCAGCTTGTGTTGTTATTTGATTACTTGCGGTACTGGCAACACTTTGTCCAGCAGCATTAACTGCTTTGACGGTAAACGTGTATGGAGTTGATCCAGTCAATCCTGAAATGGAAATAGTACCAGATCCTGCTTGATTTAGTGTGCCTGTTACACCGCCAGGTGATGATGTCGCAATGTATTGTACGATTGGTGAATTGCCATCATAAGCGGGTGCAGTAAACGTAACTGTCGCAGTTGTTACTCCAGTTTGTGTGGCAGTACCAATTGTAGGTTGACCAGGTACTGTCTTAATATAAAACAAAAGTGTTCTTGTTGCAGTTTTATTTGATGTTGCTGCCGTTGCAGTAATAAGACTAGTTGTGTTTGCTTGTGATGATAGTGTTCCTGTTATATTACTACCAGAAATACTCAGTCCACCAGGTAATGTATTTGCAGTATAAGTTACACTTCTACCACCTATTGCAACAGACGCACTTAATGATTGAGTGAATACAGAACCAACGTTTGCATTATATAAAGTACCATCTGCTGGTGAAGACCACGTTACAACATCTGGATTAATTGTAATAGAAAATGTTCTAAGAGTGCCTTGATTCTCTAAGTCGTATGCCTCAATTACAAATGTGTATGTTGTAACACCTGCAACAGTAGTCGTAACACCAGTTATTGCACCAGTGTTTATATTCAGAACTGCATTAACTGGTAATGATCCACTATACAATCTATACTTAACTGTCGAATCACTTGATGCAGATAGTACAGTCACATTAGATGATAACTCTACAGTTTCATATGCAGTACCAATCGATCCAGATGCAGTCGACCATGTAGGAGTACCAGAATAATTCATACCTGGAATATATATTGCAGTACCACCATCTGGATTGTACACGTATAAGGTATAAGTTCCTGCACTCTTTGCGGGTGCAGTAAATGTTATTTGCGTCGATGAGATAAAAGATACGACACTTGCTTGTGTCCTATCAACATAGACATAACAACCAGATTTAAAGAATGAACCATTGACGGTGATTGTTTCACCACCTGCCGGTGGCGTTGCGGTGGCATTACCACTATATGTTATTGATGTTATCTTAGGAATATCTACTGGTGCAGTTAATTTGGATGCTGATACTGATCCTTCACCGAATGCACTTGTTCTTGCTTTATTGACCATAATTTTATGGATAAGGATAACGAACGACTACTAAACCTGGCCCGCCAAAAGATTTAGTACCTTGAGTTCCACTAATTGTAGATCCTTGACCACCACCACCACCTCCTGTGTTTGTTTCACCAGCGCTGCCTCCAGCAGGTCCACGAATAAATGGTGGACCTAATGATGCACCACCTGCTCCACCTCCACCAGGTCCACCTGCTCCACCAGGTCCAAAATAATCAAATGTTGGACCTGGCCCTGGCCATGTTCCGCCCCCGCCACCACCGCCTCCACCGAATATATTACCACTTGGAGCATCAGGTTGTATGATTGAAGATGATGCTCCGTTTCCTCCAGCACCGCCAGTTGCAGGAGACGGAGGACCGACTAATCCAGATGAACCAGCTCCGCCAGCACCTCCTCCGCCAGCACCACCACGACCTTGTACACCAATTATAGGAGCATCAGTACCACCAGGATTTCCATTTCCGCTTGAACCAGCATTAACACCATTGCTACCACTAGCGTCTGATCCGGCGGTAGATGTATATCCTAATGGAGAATCTCCGAATCTAGAAACATATTGAATAGGAATACCACTTGGAGAACCAGTATTTAAACCTGACCCAACGCCAACATATACAGGATACGATACAGGACCAGCGGGCGGTACAGTAATGGGTATACCAAAATAATCTGCAATCTGACTTCCACCACCACCACCTGAGCCAATTCTAGTTGAACTGTTAAACCCGCCACCTCCACCGCCACTAATAACACAAACATCAAATAATTTATTGCTTAGATTACTATCAACAGTAAATGAACCAGCGGTACCAACCGCAGCTGGTTGTCCGGGTCCTGGTATTCCAGCATTAGTGAAAGCGTGATATCTATATCCTCTTAGATCATATACCACTTGTCCACCAGTAGCTTGAACTGGTTTTGGACTTCCAGCTAAAATAATACCTAATACACCACTCATTAACTCACTCCACTACCAGAAATATACCAAGTGTCTGTTGCAACTTTGATAATACTGCAAAGGCCATATGAAGAAAGAGTTCTATTACCCGTATTAGTGGTACCAGATTGTCTCATTGTTACTCCTGTACCCTGTGTAATAGTTATTGAAGAAGCACTTGAATTGATAATAGTAATGACTGTTCCTATAGTAAAATTAGAATTTGAACTTGGAGGAACAGTAACACCCGCACTAATATAAACGTGTTTGCCCGACTCATTTAATCCTAAAGCACCTGATGGTGTTGAACTTTGAGGTATTTCTTTAAATCCTATTGAATATGTGTTTGAAGCGCCATCTCTGACTGTGGATGTGTTTCCTAATCCAGTTAATGATGTAGAGGTTGAACCCAACGATATCGTTGTTGTGCCAATCGTAACATTACTATTTGATAGTAAATCGTTTATAACAATTCCAGTACTGCCAGTTGTAATTATAGTACCTGACGAAGAAGGAAAGTTAAGAACTTGTCCATTTGATGTTGAAATGGATGCTGCGTTTATCGTACCTGTAGATGTTATAGATCTTACCGAAAGATTTCCAGTCAACACAATATTATCAGCGTATACATTACCTCTGATGCCTGCACCGCCAGATAATAACAAAGCACCAGTTACATTACTCGTACTCGCTGTTGTATTTGTCGATACTAATTGGCTAGTGATATTGAGTCTTTTAAATGGCATTACTATATTCCAATATAAGTTTTTTGCACTTTGACATTACTAGTGCCAGATAAACTAGTTCCTTGCAGTAGAACATTACCTAAAGATATGCTAGATGTGAAGTTAACTAACTTAGAGACACCTGTATAAACTGTAGCATATATAACTATATATGCAATAGTTCCGTTATGTACAATCATTGCTTCTGATGCTTGATGTTCACTTCCATTTGTCGCAGAGATTATATATTTACTTGTTCTATACTTAGAAGTTTCAAACTGATCTATTGTTGTTGCTGTTATTCCAACTGGAACTCCAGTCGTATATACAGAAGAAATAATATTTGACAGATATGCAGTGTTTGCAGAAATTGTTGCAGCGTTATCGACTGTGCTGCTGCCACTGGTAGTGCCACCTGTAGTGAATGTCCTAACTTCAATTGCTGCACCATTAACGGGTGCTTCTGTAAATGTTACTGTGTTACCAGAAACCGTATAGTTTGTCGTAGGAGTTTGAATCACCGAATCAACAGTGACAATCATATCATTAGCAGATGTGTTTGCTGGTGTTACAATAAACGAAGTCTGACTACCATTTGCAACGAAAGTATCATTTGTGCCAGAAAGAGCGTTTGCTGAAACACTGCCACCTGATGATACAAATGTAATTGTATTCGTTGATGGATTCGTCGTGATTGTCATCCCAGAACCAGCAGCAAACGATAAAGTTCCTGTATTGCTAGTTGGTGATAATGTAGTTTGACCTGCAACTGCAAAGTTTAGAAAACTATTTCCTGTTGCAGTCGATGAAATCGTAACTGAATTAGCTGGCGAGTTTGTTGCAATAGTTATGCCAGAACCAGGCACTAGAGTTAAAGTAGCATTATTACTACCAGCAGTTAGTGTTGATTGTCCAGTTACTGCAAAGTTTGTCCACGAATTAGTTGTTCCACCACCACCTGACGATGCAAATGTAACAGTCTTCGTGACATTGTTTGTTGTCAATGTCATTCCAGAACCAGCAGCAAGAGTTACAATAGTTGGACCATCTGCCGTAACAGATGTTTGTCCAGATACTGCAAACGTCGTTAAAGTATTCTGTGATAGAGGTGATGTAGCAGTAAATGTTCTTGCTTCAACAACAGAGTTTGCTGGAATTACTGTGTCAAATGTCAGAATGTTTCCATTAACAATCGTATAACCATTTGTTGGTTGAATTAGTCCATCAATAGAAACTAATAGATCAGTAACAGATACTGTGTTTGCAAGTGCAAATGTTGTCTGCGCACCATTTGCAGTGAACGATTTATTGATTGAAGGATTAGATGCAAATGGAGTACCGTCATAGAAATAGTATTTACCAGCATAAACTGATGAAGAATAAACTCTATCTGTGAATACATTACCAGTAATAGATGTGTATCCATTACCCGCATATGAGTTGCCAAATGTACGAACTTCTATGACTGCACCATTTACTGGAGCAGTATCAAACGTCAGATTTAAACCATTAACATAATAGTTTGTGAATGGTTGTTGTGGCACAGTATCAACAAGAACCAGAATATCGGTTGCAAGGACGTATCCATTTAAACCAAATGTTGTCTGTGATCCATTTGCAGTAAATGACTGCGCTAGAATTGGAATAACATTTGATAATGGCGTAGCAGTACCAAATGTACGAACAGAGATAACAGCATTAGCATCTGGTGGTGCATCAAACGTCATCAATGCGCCAGACATTGTATAATCAATGTTTGGTATCTGCGGAATATTCTCAACAGTAACTAACAAATCAGTTGCAGAAACAGTCTGACTTAGAACGAAAGAAGTTTGCGCACCGTTAGCAGTAAATGTTTGACTTAGAAATGGTACTGTGTTGCCATATGTTGAAGAAATGGTGATTGTATTTGATGTACCATTTGTGGATAACGTAATGCCAGAACCGGCAGAGAATGTCAGAACCGCATTGTTACTGTTAGCAATTGCAGTCGGTTGTCCAGATACTGCAACACGAGTGAATGCGTTAGATGCACCACCAACTGTACCGCCCGAAGATGTGAATACATTACCATTTGCATCAAAGTAATAGTTAGCATAGATTGCGTTTGCTGTTATCCTTGATGATGTAACAGATGTGTTACCAATCGTAATATTGCCAGCAGTAATGTAGGTATTACCAACTGATACGTTACCTGAATTAATTGTTGTGCTTCCGACTGATACATTGCCACCAGAAACAAACGTGTTACCAATTGTTACACCAGTAGATGTGATCGATACGTTGCCGTTGCCGATAACAACATTACCAGTAAACGTAGATGTGTTACCAGTTACAGTAATGCCATTAGATGATTGAACGCCCGCCGTAACATTTAATGAATAAACAGTTAGTGAATTACCAGAGATGTTACCGGATATGGTAATATTGTTTGCTGTTACATTGTTGCCTGTGAAATTACCAGAAACAGACAAAGTATTTGATGTTAAAATATTAGCAGTTAAAACTCTACCAACAGTTACGTTGCCAGAGAATACTGAATTAGCACCACCGACGTTTAGATTTCCACCAATACCTGTACCGCCAACAACAGTCAATGCACCAGATGAATTAGAAATGGACGCATCTGTACCAGTAACTTGTAAAACAGGACCAGCAGCACCAACATCTTTCACATAGATTGTGCCCGCCATCGAAGAATGATTCTGCGACTTATAATATAGTGTATCTGGTGCATTAAATGGAACTGGGAACGTTATCGTCCCTGCATCAGTACCATTATTGATTACATTTGCGTATGCATTTACACTACCAGCAGATTGATCTGTCTTGATCCACAGAGGATCACCAGTCGATGTTACTGCAAATCTATATGTGAAACCTCGAACAAGTGATAGTGTTGGGTTATCAGCACCATTAAATAGGAATGATGATGTGCCATTGCTTGTGACGTTGTATGTGTTTGCTGCATAAAAATACCCAGTGAATTCACCCTGTGTATTAATGATACCAACATCACCTACCGCAATGCCACTATCTATATTAAACGCTTGAATTATAGCCAAGGTCTATTCTTCCCTTTTGATTTATCTTATATTTATTTGCGAATTGTTGTTCTGTGCATCTTCAAAGTGGTTGCTGAGAATACAGGAGTAAACTTCAGAGTGAGTGCACCAGCAACAACAGAAGCGTCAAATGTACCTAAGACAACAGAACTCTTCACTGTACCGAACTGAGATATGTATGCATTAGTATCATCATGAATCAAAGTTAATTCAGTTGCATGATACCTAGTTCCAGAAGTCATTTGAATGAAATACTTAGCACTTCTGAAATTAAAAGCAGAGAATTGATCAACAGTAACTTGAGATAATCCTGACGTTGTAAATGTGTTTGATGACATCCAAGAGATTGGATTCAAATAGATGCCATTGTTTGCAGTAATAGAACCTACGTTAGCCGTTCCATTTACTTTACTGTTTCCAAGAACTAAGATATTACCGTTAGCTGTTATATCATTATCAGCCTGTATATAATTTGCATGTAGATTCGATGTGGTGGTAATATCACCCGATACAGATAGATCACTCTGAATTACTACATTACCTGAGAGTATCGTATTACCGGTAATAGTCGCAGAATCTAATGTTACAATAACGTTACTTGTTAGTACAGAATCTCTGATGATTGAGTAACTAACAGTAGACATACCAAGCATATTGTTACCGACAGTAACATGCTTGAGTGTCACATTGCTAATTGCACCGCCGATGATGTTAACAGCATCAGCATTCTGCATACCAAGTGTGCCGATACCCAAATCTTCGGCAGGAATTGATGCGACTGCCGTGAATGCACCAGTTCCATTACCTTTGATATAACCAGTCAACGTGTTTGTACCAGTACCACCTTGAGATACTGCCAAAGGAGTAACAAGTCCAGTTAGACGAGTAATGTCTGAGTTAACGCCAGACTTTGCAGCACCTAGATTAGTTCTTGCACCACCGATTGTCGTAGATCCAGTACCACCTTTAGAGATAGGAACTGTTCCAAGCGAAAGATTAAATGTACCTGCAGCAGTAATTGGTGATCCAGTTATCGCAAATGGTTCACTAACATCACATTGTAATCCAACAGACGTTACAGTACCTGTACCAGGAACTGACTGCCAGTATGCATTTCCACCATCTGTAAAGAGAACCCAACCATTCTTCTCGTTAGTCTGTGGAGGCAACAGATTATTAATTGCATTTGCTCTAACCGTAGCACCAGTACCACCGTTTGCAATTGCAAGACCAGTTACAGGAGTATTGATGTAAACAGTCTGTCCAATGTTTGCAGTAGTAACTGTGAAACTTGTACTAACAACGTCACGAACAACACCTTGAGAAGTTGCAGTCCATGCAAGTTCATTATTGCCAACATGTGTCAGAACTGTATTAGAAATACCATTTGGTGAAGGATATGGATATTCCCATTCAAGAGAAATGTCAGAACTTCCAACATATGGATCAGCAGGCCTGTAACGTAAGAATGGTGCTAACAGATAAGTGTTGGATGATCCGTTAGTAAAATTAAGACCACGTGTATTTGCAAACACTGCATTAGAAGATACTGTATTTGGCGTAGAGTAGATCGAACGCCATGTAATCTTATCTAATGTTCCTGATGCGGGTGGATTCCAATATGTTAGAACTTGTCTATGAGTAGGTGACTCGGTACTTAGTTTTAATAGACTGTTCTTTGCTTCTCTTCTATTGATATCATCATCAAGAGAACCACCAGCACTCGTGCCACCATTTCGTAATGGAACAACAACACCGGGAATTAATCCACCAGCAGCACCAGAGATGTTACCGGAGATTGCAGTACCTGGAATATAGATGTTCGAAGTCATTCGTGCGCCGGCAGTGTTGCCGTTCACATAGACGTAACCGAATGATAATGCGCCGTTACCAGTACCACCATTTGCAACTGGTACTTCACCCAGTTTCATTGTAATGTTACCAGCAGCAGTAATTGGCGAGTTACCGATTACAATAGAGTTATCTCCTGGTACATTAATACCAACAGATGTTACTGTACCGACACCCGAAACAGATACCCATTCAACATCAGTTGCAGATGAGTTGATTAGAAGTGCTTTGCCATTGTTATTTGCATACGATGGCAACAGATTGATCATAGCGCCAATTCTGTTATTAGCACCAGTACCACCGTGTTGAACATTCATGTACTGAAGTAACAGATTACCAGCGATCACATTACCTGGAATTGTAGAAGTTGCTATTACAATTGTCCCATTACTGGATAGATAACCAGAACCCATACTTGGGTTACCAGTACCACCCTTTGATAGTTGAACAACAGGCAATTTCGAATGTGTAATTGTATTCAGAGCAATGTTAATTCTACCATTGCTTGTAATATAACCTACAGAGTTACCAGCAGTATTGTAATTGATTACAGTGATGTCAGAATCTGTTGCTTCACCACGGACACCAATAACAGTACCCATACCTGCCATAGTATTCCATTGAATCTGGCCATACTCATTCATCATCAACGCCATACCGACGTTAGCAGTATCGTACCTGTTATTTGCGTAATCGAAACCAACATCGATTACTGCCTTCCACTGTGCCTGACGAGTCCAGTAATTTAAATCTTGATTGTATGTTTCAACTACCGTTAATTTCTGACCATTTTTGTTCACCATCGTTGGATAAGGTGATTTGAAATCAATAAAGTCACCACTACCGGCATACGTTGATCCAACAGGACTCGATGGCATTGTCAATGTTAATACATAATCTGTACCAAAACCTTGACTATAAACTGTGGCACTATTTTGTGATGGCCAAGATAGTTGATCATTATAGGTGCCAGAATATGTTACACCGTATTGATCTGGTTTTAATAGAAGATTCTTCTTAGCGCCTAATCTACCATAGTATGCAGCAGTTGAATTCGATTTAGATGGATTTCCAGATTTTTGTCCATTATAAGATCCTGTACCACCATAAGCAACTCTTATACCAGCAGTTAGTCCATCGAGTTCGGTGATGTTTGTATTAACGCCAGCGCCTGCAACACCAAGTGCATCAAGAAGATCGGCAGTATTAGTAACACCAGTACCACCACGATTGACTGGAATGACAGAAATGTCAACCATTGGATTACCATTAGCACCAGTTCCATTTGTTACCAATAGACCTGCTTGAGCGTTTGCAGTAATTGTGCGTTTAAGGACAACACCATCTTGAGTCTTTGTTAGTAGACCAGCACTATTGCTTAGATTACTGATCGAGATAACATCACGGCTGACTGTTCTTTCCCACAACAAAGGACTACTTGTGACAAGAATTGGATCAACTGTCTTTAGTGTCCAGATAGTTCCTTGATAAGATGTACCATCAGATGCCGATACCATCGTACCACCAACAGTATTCGAATTAACACTCATATCAGACGCTCTGATATAGTATTGACCCTCGCCTTGGAAGACGTAGATGCCGTTATCTATTGGACTATCTTGTCCAGTAAATAGAACACGATCATACTGTTGAAGAATAACACCGTCATATTTGTCTAAGTTTGCTGCGTTATTGGCGACGGCATATACAGAAGTGTTTGATGTTACAACCGATCTGACTGGTTGAAGCATTGCACCAAATGGAACTTTATCGGCAGTTGCTAATGCTTTTCTACTGTTAGATCCAACAGTAATATAAAGTTGTCCACCATCGAACTCCATATCACCAGTTAATGGATTAGTCTCCAGTGTTCCTGATGTGAACTTCATACCTGGTTTGATCGTCGAACCAGCAGCAACTCTAAGTGTAGTAGTGTTCTGCATTCTCAGATCACCATACACAAACAATTCAGATCCTACGTTTGCTTGTCCTGCAACAAATAAATTGTTTGCAGAGATTTGATTCTTGGACGCAATACCACCATCAACAATCAATGCGCCTGTTGTGATGCCACTAGAAATTGTGTTGTTATAGATGCGAACAGGAATATATGTCGAAGCGCCTTGTTCCGTGACAGATTGTAATGTAGGCGTTATGTTTGCCACAGCAAAAGCTGCATCGAGTCTAGTGCCGATGTTTGTGCCATCACTTAGTGTGATTGACTTAACATTTACAGAGTTTGCAGATACGTTACCTGTGATGATAACTGTTTTACCGTTAGCACCTGAAGTGATACGAACAATCTCACTATTTGAATACATTCCATTCGCAGCGATAACAACATCATTGTTTATCGAACCAATAATTGTATTACCACCACGAGTAGTAGTATTCCCGTGTGTGAATAAGTATCCATCATTCTTTTTAATGATGTCGAATTCTTGACCAGTATAATCGTAGTTACTACTTGCAAGACCTAAGTCTAGATATCCATCTGTTGGTGAACCATTGTCAGCAGTAATGAACACATCAAACGATGCGTTAGCGCCAGAGTTAATATTTTGCATATTAAGTCCAGCATAACCATCATAGTTTGCAGATAACTGCTGAACCACCTGTGGTTCTACAAGATATCCTACCGGAATACCAGCATACAGTGCGTTGAATCCGTTAGCAGCGTAACCAAAGAATTGACCAGCGTTACCAGAAACAGTAACAGAAGTTACGTTGCCAATAAAGTTGACGTTACCCAATACACTCAGATCTCTCTGGATGATTACGTTGCCAGAAATTGTGCCGCCAGAAGAAGAGAACTTTGTATTCGCAGCATTAAACGCAGCCTGTGCCAGTACAGATCCAGAATTTGCTTGACCTGAACCAGAGTTGGCAACAGCAATCGCTAAATTAGCAAGATTGTTTGCCGTGACTGCTTGTGCGTATGCGAGATTAGCAAGAGCATTTGCAGTATTAGCCTGTGCATATGCAGCATTTGCAGTTGTCGTGTCTATGTTTGCAGTACTTACATTTGAGATTCTACCATCAGTGCCAATCGTAATGATAGGAATCTGATTGTTTGCACCATATGTTCCCGCATTAGATAGAACTCTTGACAACGAAAGATTTATTGTCTTTGTCGTTGTATTCGAAACAATTATAATACCATTTGCTACGTTGGCATTGATGTATACTGTATCTGCATTTGATGTCGCAGTAATTGCATTACCGTTGGCAACTATTTTATAGAATGCAAGTGATGCTTTTGAGTTTGCAATCTGTCTTGCAACTCTATCAATCGCACTTGGTGGTGCAGTAGAAACAATTAGATAAACAGTCTGACTCTTATACTGAGGAACTTCATCCGATACTGTAATAACGTATGGTGAATTGACAGCAGTGACAGTTGCAGTACCGTTAATAGTACCTGTTAGGGTGTCAAATATTAGACCAGATGGTAATGTTGGCGAAATAGAATACTTGTATGCACCAGTACCGCCTACGCCACCCACAGGCACAATACTTGTTATATCGCCTTGATAAACGGCAACGTTTGAAACTTGAAGAACTGCTTCTAATGGGACAGGCAGAGTTTCTGCAACTGTCATGTAGAAGTTTGCTTGTGCAGTCTGACTTGCACTATCGGAAATTATAACAGAATATAATGTATTAGAAGTCAGAAAATCAGAAGTGCCAGTAATCTCACCTGTCGAAGTGTTGAATTTCAGAACACTAGGCAGAGTAGGCGAAATGCTAAATGTTAGTGGATCAAAACCACCATTAGCCGCAACAGGAATAAATGCATCAGTTTGTTTATATTTAACAATCGTCCTAGTTGGAAACTTAACATCAGCAGATAATGCAGGTGCCGATGATGTTAGATAGAATGTACTACTCGTACTGTATGAAAGGATATCTGTTACAGTAATTGTGTATAATGTATTTGAACTTAGTGCAGTAGTTACACCTGTAATTGCACCTGTGTTTGCATTAAGTTTCAATCCAGTTGGTAGACTTGGGCCAATCGAATAAGACAGTGGTTGATATCCACCTGTGGCAGCCACCGGAATAACTGATGTTAATGCTAGTGATGTTGTAACATTGACCGAAGAAACAACTGTATTTGCAACCAATGCTGGTGGAACTGTGACACCTAGGATAAACGTATTGCTATTTGTCTTACCTTCAGAGTCAGTAATTGTAATAGTGTATGTTGTGTTTGCAACAACAGAGACTGCATTACCTGTGGCAAGACCACTATTACTATTGATCTCAACATACTGAGGCAGATTAGGCGAAACAGAATATGTGTATGGTGCAAATCCACCTTTGGCTTCAACCGGCGTGAACGGAGTCATTACCAAATAACGATATAACTGAGTGTTGCCAGTCGTTGTTCTGTTTGCCAATAATGGTTCATTGATCGATGTTAGATAAAATGAACTGTTACTATTCTGGCTTATATCGTCAGTTGCAGTAACAATATAAAGAGTATTCGCAGACTTGACGGATGCAAGTCCAGAAACTATACCATTAGTTGTCGAGAATGATAATCCAGTTGGTAGTGTTGGCGTAATAGAAAATGTGAGTGTTCCATAACCACCAGTTGCTGTGACTGGAGTGAACGGTGCATCATCCACTAACTTGATGACAGTCTTGACTGGAATTACAGTTGTCGTTGACAGTGCCGGCGCCACTTCAATCGTCAGTGCAAATGTTTTAGATCCAGACTTGCCCGATGAATCTGTTACTGTGATGGTATAAGTAGTTGGTCCGCCGGCAGCAGTTGGAGTTCCAGTAATCTTACCAGTAGATGATGCAAGACTTAATCCTGTTGGCAATGCAGGAGATACAGAGAAAGT
>Ga0114958_10002190_pt1 | contig 14778 bp, 17 predicted proteins | sample C_130208_EF_Meta_FD_89577 | JGI IMG/M metagenome (GOLD analysis project Ga0114958, IMG submission 89577) | Freshwater microbial communities from Lake Croche, Canada to study carbon cycling - C_130208_EF_MetaG | ecosystem: Environmental > Aquatic > Freshwater > Lake | place: Lake Croche, Canada... | reverse complement strand
TATTGAACAGTTAACCGCAAATTTAGAAGAAATTAAAACACTGTATAAAAATCCTAGAAATGATTTTTTTCTTATTGATAATAAAGGGGATGTCAGCAATATATGTAATATATTAATGGCAAATGGGCTTAGTAAAATTAAGTTTTATATTTTAAAAGATACACCGCAAATTAATTTGGTTAACTACTTTGAACGTATTTATAAAAGTACAAACACAAGTCAATTGTTTTTATGAGCGACTACGTCTAGTGCTACGTCTAGTGCTGCACCAACCACCAAGCATTGTGCGTTGGTTATACAAAGGGACTGTAGGGTCAATGCCGCCAGGCCAAGATGTGTATGTGTTCACTTTGGAAAGAGGCGCTGGTGAAGCTACAATTTTGATATTGCCACCACCACGTCTGGACTGTCTTGACTTGCGACTTCCCCTACGACTCTTGGATTTACGACTAGCTTTACCACCCGCAGGGCGCTTTTGGTCATTTCTCAAATGACCATATGCATTTTCATTCTTGTGCACATACTTACATTGAGCACCAGAAGCGTGTGCATGGCCTACATTGCTATTACGGCATTCACGCATAACCTTGCCTTGGGGTGGTTTCCATGCCGCAGCAGCAGAAGATGCAGCAGCCGGGCTCTTACCAAAAGCAATACCAAACGCCTTTGGTGCTGCTGATGCCTTAGGCACCTTTGGCGGTAAACCGTACTTTACTGAACTAACGGCAGGGTGATTAGCAAAATGCATGGTAGCATTTTCTGCAGCACGTTGAGCAGCTGTCATGGTAGCACTACGTGCTACTCCAGCCGCAAAATCATCATTTAATGTTTCACCCCAGCTACCCATTTCTGCCAAAGATTGCTCATTACTTGCCATCTGCGCTAAATGCGCATTTGTTATCTTGAATCCTTTACCGCTCATTTATACTAAACGCAGAAAATTAATTATACATACCAATCAGTGTTCTTACTTGGCTTGACCAGTTATTCCATGACAGTATAGGTACAGCGGTAGCTTGAATTGAGCGCTTAATAACTACATTGACCGTATCAAACGATTTTTTAAGGTCTATGCTCCTGTATAATAATGGCAAGTCAACAGCAGCAAAGGCAGGTTTCTTTAAGCGTCTGTTTACAGATTCATGCAGGTTATGTAGATAGTTTCTTATGTAGGGTCGTAAATCAGAATATTTGTCGGGGATATTAATTGGATTGCTAGTAATATACGCATTCAAGTGATTACGACATTCCTCACAAGAAAGCGCTTTAGGCAGCGTAGTTAATATAATCTTCCATGCCCGCATTTCATCACCCTGTAATCCAGGTAAAGGGGCAGTACCAGCCTTTTCCCCCAAACCGTGTAGGAGCGTCCAAAAAACGGGACCCCACTCCAAATTATCAGGAACATTTACTGGCTTACTACGACATTTACAGCCCATAGTATCTTATTTTGTAGAATAAAATAAGATATTTATTAAAACGTACGCGCCCTATGGCTTAATCATAGCTGCAACCTTCAAGGTTCCCATTTTAACTAAATTCGGAGTAAAACCCAATCCAGCAAAAAATTCATCTACTGCCTTACGTTGACCCGCCCAATGATAGTAATCATCAAAGATTACAATGCCACCGCTTACAACTTTGCTATAAAGTTTCTCTAACTCAAATCTGCTTGATGTGTACCAGTCAGTATCAAGACGTAAAATAGAAATTTGAGCGGGAATATTAGCCTCAACATTTAATGTATTCATAACATCCCCAACAACATAGTGCAACTTGCTTTCGTCATAACCAAATGTATTTAAGCGTTCTTGAACCCTTTCCAAGGAGCAATAGCACCAGTTATTAATTGTTGAACTCACAGAATGCTTATTCCATTCCTCCACAACTTCCGTATTATTCATCTTAAAAAATGGTGTATCATCATTGGTATAATCATTTTCACCTGGCGCCGTTAACCCGCCAAATGTGTCAAATAAATAAATGTCCCTTGTTTGGTTGCGTGCCATAAGTTCAGTAATACATGCCGCCTGAAAATTACCTTCCTCCACTCCACACTCAACAATAGCACCACTAATGTCATTGTCCATCACATATCTTACAGCGTCAAACCAATCCATAATATTCTATCTAAATACCTAGGATTTAAATGGTGCCAAAAATTAAATTATATGTTGCCTTATACATTTCAGCATTTTTCTCCTCATTATAGTGTTTATAAAGTGCAAAATTATTATTTGTAAAGTCCTTCACCATATAATTTTTATCTAATACTACGGAGCATGGTACACCATTATACATGCGCCAAAGATTAAGCCAAATATCATCAGCAGTAGGACAAAAAAAAGTATATCGCTCATTAAATATACCCTCAGTAAGAAATGGATGAGGGCGCCGCTTAAACATCGACGGATGATATAAAACTGCTCCTTTACCGGTATGAAAGTTATTTACGTGCTCTTGTTTAAAATGCGTTAATGTGTAAGCCCCTAAATCTTCAAGATGAAAAACGCGACAGCCCACGCAATTTCCACTGCGCTTATATTCTTTAACCATAGATTCAACAAGATTTGGGGAATAGACTGTGTCATCATCAACAGTTATAATAACTTCATCATTGTCCCATTTATCATTTAATAGTGGAATCAGTTTTCTATAGGGACCATTATTAGGAATAAAGCGTACAGTAATAGGTAGTCGACTTAACCAATCAGGTACCTTACTAAATCCACTATCAAGAAGATACCTTTCGCGTGATAAATATAAATAAATTGCGTCAGGTTTCATTGTTTGATTTAATAGACTAGCAATACATTTCTGTAATATATCTCTATTTGCATAAATGGATGTTAATGATACATTAATCCGCATAAGCTGTCTAAATAAATTAGCACTGCGCCATTTAAGTGGAAACCACAATACTAGATTAGTTGATGAAAAGTGTATATATACGACGTGAAATCAGTGAAAATGAAAAAAGAACACCGTTAATACCTGATGATGTTAAACGTCTAATAGCTAATAATATAACAGTTTACGTTCAAACATCTACGCATAGAATATACAAAGATGAAGAATACAAAATGGCTGGTGCTCAGTTAACTGACGACGTATGGTTTAATGAAAAGTACAACAAAAGCCTTATTATAGGAATAAAGGATTTACCAAACTTAGATAAGCTACAAAACCACAATCATATGTATTTTTCACACAGCTATAAAAATCAAGTAGGTTCCGAAATAATTCTAGATGCATTTTCTAAATCAAATAGTAACTTATACGATTTTGAGTTTTTTACAAATAGCATACATAAGCGTATTATTGCGTTTGGTTATAGTGCAGGTATAGTTGGAGCTGCCTTAGGACTAAGACAGTACATAAATAAAAGTACAAATGCGCCAGATTTAGCCTACCTTACATCTTATCCAAATTCTGAAACACTAATTAACCTAATATTACCAAAAAAACCAAAAGTTGCTGTTATAGGTTCACTTGGTCGCTGCGGCTCAGGAGTTACGCATGTATTAGATACATTACAAGTTCCCTATATACATATAGGAAAAGACGACGACCAAATAAAAACTTTAACAGACTATGATATTGTGTATAATTGTATTGTTTTGGATGCCGCCTATACTAAGGTGTGGCTTGATACAAACACTGAATTCAAGAAACCGCTAATAATAGTAGATATTAGTTGTGATTATGGGAAGAAAAATAACCCTATACAATTATATTCAACAGCAACCACTTGGCAAACACCTGTCTACCACTATAACTCATATGTAGATATCATTGCTATAGATAACCTACCATCCCTATTACCCAAACAAAGTTCAGATGATTTTTCCAAACTATGTGCTGACCTTATACTAACCTTTGGTTCTGAAATTTGGCAAAATTGCCTGAACTTCATGATTTTAGCCAGCAAAATGAAAAGAAAAATTGAAATGTGGAAAAAATTGAAATCACATTGAACCTAAATCAGGTTAGTGGGGGTTTGCAAAAGAAGCAAACTAACTAGCGCATCAAATGTCTAGCAAGATGAGCATGAGCAAGAAGAGCCAGGCAGTGACCAAGAAGTCACCGCTTGTGCCCATGACCCCCGCAGAGATTATCAGCGCCGTGCATGCCGCTGACCCCGTCCTGCGCGCCCTTGACCTGGGCTCAATGTCCTGGGGCGACGCCTTCATGCTGGACGAGCCTGAGATGACTCTGGAGGAGCTGGAGGCGTGGAAGGCGTCGCAGATTATCTACCTGGCAGCCAGGGCAGAGCGCGATGCGGAGACGGCTGAGGCGCGCCGCCTTGTGGAGGAGGCAGAGGAGGCAGAGGCTGAGACGGAGCGCAAGTACATGGAGGCAACCTGGGCGGCTGAGGAGTGGTGGGGTAAGAACCGCTGCGTCTGCACCCATGAGGAGGTGGATTCCCTTCCCATGGGCAGCGACGTGCCCTGCCTGTGCTTCAAGCGGGTGCACCTGACGGAGGACGGTGAGCCTGAGGAGTGCAAGTTCTTCAACAGCCCCTCCGGCTGCCGCGACGGCGCGGGCTGCGTCTATAGGCATGTGGAGCGCAACCCTGCTGAGATGCCCTGCCGCTTTGAGGCGTCTGCCGCGGGCTGCCACCCTGCCTTTGGGCGCACCTGCCCCTACAAGCACCTCAAGCCCCAGACTGGTCCCGCTGAGGTTGCGCTGTGCCGCTTTGACGGGCGCTGCAACCCCGCCAAGGGCAAGACGTGCCCGTACAGGCATGAGAAGCAGGGTGGTGGGGAGTGGCGCATTGCTGCTAGCAAGGGGGCTGGCGCCTGGCGCAAGTAAAGCGGCTTTAGCAAGTGAAGCAAGTGACTAAAGAAACAAGTGTGTGACACAAACTGAAAAAATCAAAAAACAAAAAAAAAGATTTTTCAGTTATAGAGCGTATGGAATATCCAGCCCAAACCCGCAAAAATAAGAAGTGCCCTAAAGGTACACCTATTTTGTGCGGAAAATACACCCTGGCAAAAGGGCTTTGTGCCGAATCTAAGGTTCAGTGTGACAGGCGTACGCGTCGTAAGCGACCCCTTCTTAATATTAACATAGGCAACAAGGGAAAAGGATTCGGTTATTTAACAGATGACCTAGGACGTGGCTGCTATCCCAGTAAGCTCAAACTTGACTATGAGAAAATAAGCACTAATTATGATTCAGTACCAGATACATTCAATATATTAACATATAATATTTGGGGTCTAGCGGTAAGAGCAAATTTACGTAAGCTTTTTGGTTTACGCAAGGATTTTTTGATTAAAACTATCAAAAGCCAAAAGGCAGACATGATGTGCTTGCAGGAGATGAGTAAGGAAGCCTACCATGAAATGGAGGGGTTCATAAAGTCATACAAATTTGCATCAGAGGTCCCATTTCCAGCTAATGACGCGCAACGTAATCGCGGCGTAGAAGTGTACTTTATGTCAAAATACACACCCAAACGTATAGCTATTTACGGGCTTCCTGGAGTTCTAAACTATGAAAATTCCATGATGGTCATAGAATATGCAAATCTAGTTATTTTTAATATCTATAGTCAAGCTGGTAGTAAATCATCCATAGGACAGGAGGTCTCATGGATTCACTATAGTCGCTGTCGCTATGATTTATTAGATAATATCTATAATATGATAAGGCGTAAGTATTCTAGGCAAAGTATTATAATTACAGGTGACTTTAACTTTCATCTTGACGGAAAGCGCAAGGATTGGCCAGAAATGGAAATGATAGAAAAGCTAAAAACTATTGGTTTCAGAGACACATATAGAGTACTAAACAGAGACGCCGGCTTAACTGAGGATACAGATACAAATGTGATGCGCTACAATCAAAAACTGATTGAGAAACATTATCGTTTTGATGGTATTTTTTACCTTCCATCTATTGAAGGATGGAAGCCCAAAAAGTCAAGTGTTTTTGGTAAAGAAATCAGATATCTTAGCGCAGAAGACTCCCAGTGGTTTTATGATGAAATGTCAGAAGTTAAAAAGCAAGGTAAAGACCTTTCTGCCTTAAAGGGTGTTAAGACGTTGAAATCTGGTTTTAGACTTCCAATCAATCCATCTGACCACTTTGGCGTACTAACGTCATTTTCTAAATAATTCAAACAATCCAAACAGTCAATCCCTTCACATTATATTTTATAAAATGTGAAGAAATCAAATGCTTTCAAGTATTTTTACACTACATATAATAGGATGAAAAATATACACCTATTATTATCAGATGCGTTCACATTTGCTGGTCTACATAAAGATGATTATAGTCTTATCATAATTGATTATTATAAAGTAACTATCCAGCACCGCCGTAAAGACCCACATATCCAAGCAAACTTAAATTTCTTTATGGGAAATAATAATGCATTATACTATTTTACTGAATCAAATAAACTATTTACACCCTTAGAATGGCATAAGTTCACAGCAGTAATTGAGCGGGAGGTTTTAACAATTTCTACAGATTTACTGGAATCTACACATTTATTAAACCCTTTAACAGAAAACCAAACAGATAACGAATTAAATCTCCTGGTAGGAGACTTTGTACTAAATAATTATACACGTTTAAACTCACCAAAAAAATTAATAGATTTGGATGAATTTATTGAAAACAGCGACAAAGCTATAGAAGTAAATATCTATAAATCAGTCTAATTATTCTTCACCTAGCCCATCAAGCTTTTCAAATACAAACCCTTTTTTTATCAAGTTTATCATAATCAGATTAATATCATGCTTTTCCCTTAGCTGGATTCCTATTACAACGGGTGCCGTTTCCTTGTTAATAGCACGGGTATACCGAAAGTAGATTATATCATCGTTAGGTCCAAGCACATTCAGTATAAAATCCTTAAGTGAACCAGCCTTTTGTGCAAATTGTACCTTAAAATAGTGCTTCAAGCCCTCATATACCAGTGATTTTTCTAGAATCTCTGGCATACGAAATATGTCTGAATTTCCACCTGAAATCACAGATACAACATTTTTGCCTCTTATCTCAGGATAAATATCAAGTGCACACAGTGATAGCACACCAGCAGGTTCAATAATAAAGCCATTATCATTATACATTTGAATAATTTTGGAGCAAACATGTCCCTCATCAATTAGCAACATATCATCTAAATTGTGCTGACAAATAGGAAAGTTCAGTTCACCAACTTTTTTCACAGAGGCACCATCCACAAAACTGTTAATCTTATCTAGTTTTACCACGCGCCCCGCCTTCAGCGCCGTAAGCATTGATGGTGCTCCTAATGGCTCAACTCCAATAATCTTAGTATTAGGAGAAACCATCTTAATATATGATGATACACCAGCAGATAAACCACCGCCACCAACAGGAAGAAACAAGTAGTCAATAGATTTACCGTCCATTTGTCTAAATATATCAAAACCAACCGTCGCTTGACCTTCTATAACTTTTTCATCATCAAATGGGTGAATAAAATTCCTGTTATGTTCTTTGGCATAAGCATTAGCAATTTCAAATGATTCGTCAAAATTATTACCATCAAGAAAGATGCTAACTTTCTTGCCCCCAAACTGTTTGACCTTGTTAATCTTCTGTTGAGTAGTTATATTAGGCATAAATATAATACCGTTAATGTCAAGATTTCTACAACTAAATGCAACGCCTTGGGCGTGATTACCAGCAGAACATGTAACAACCGATTGTGAACCAAGATGCGCCATTTTGTTAAACGCCCCCCTTAGCTTATAAGACCGTACAGGTCCCAAGTCTTCACGCTGTAAATATACACGTGCACTATGTTTTTGTGATAGCTCAGCATTTAACTGTAGCGGTACATGACCGCAAACACCCTTTAGCCGATTAACAGCTTCAGCAATGTTTTTAAGTGTAGGAACGTATTTAGACATTTGCCTAAAAAAAGCAGAAAACTCATATATCAATTTTTATCTGCTATTCAGTCCAGTAAGTAGAATATAACTGTAAATAGCACCGCTAACAAATGTAGTAAATCCAAACATAAATCCAAGCATTACATTGTCATAGTTAAAATTAACCAGACTAGATGACATATCTTTAAAGGGTGCTGTTGGTGCTGTTGCTGCTGACGCAGGCGGAAGAAACTCCATCATCTTTACGATTTCACCCATCTTGACATCGCTTACATCATTCATATCATATATAAAGCAATGTGGAAAAGCGCACTGAATCATGTATCTAAGATTGGGCTTTTGTAGTAGACGATGCCCGTCCCAATTATTATTAATTAGTTCAAATAGGCGTGACTTATTTAGAAAACCATCAACAACAGGATAGTTATTAGTAATCTTTAATAGAAGCTCACACATCATGTTCTGCGCCCTAAAAGAATTATTAGTCTTGGTAACTCTCTTTCTTAATATATTCTCCATATGAATTAGACAAGCCAACTTTTCAATAGCATTGAAATCGGCAGTGAAAAGGTCAACTGATTTACCTAGAACTGCTAGTGTGCTGTCAATACATTTAGACATACGTTCTAGGCGCTTCCTTCCAGAAAACTCTTGATTGACTACACCGCCCATTATTTGCTTTTTAATTTATAGGATAAAAAGAAGCAAGTATCAATTTTCAGACTATTTATTAGGTTTTTTTGAAATAATAGACTAATCCCAACAATCCAACAACTGCATAACAGCTTAGGCACGTGCCACCTTTTTGCTTGCGCGCCTGCCTCCTAGTTTTTGGCGCGGACATCTCTATAGTTACCAACGTTTATTACAGTGACTATTATGTCCTCCAGAGCAATAGTCTTCTTGTTTAAAACCTTTTGAATTTTTACAGCAGCCACCGTCATGATTATCTCTGGCATCAGGCATCCTTTTACCATCAATGTGATTAATGTATTGACCACAGAATTTCTTACCACATTCCCAACACCACGATTTACCACAGCCTCCACCTATAATAAATTTTCCATTAGTTTCCAAGCCGCATGCAAAAATATAATTACAGGCGGCATCTTTCAAGCACCAGCGTTCACACCATGGACACATCTTTGCATCTGTGCTACCGGGTTCGTTCATTATCTGCCTCTAATGTATTAATGTACTATCTTTAACGCCCCTTACCTTTACAACTAAAATCTGGAATACATAAAATTAGCTTTCCGCAAATTACTATAGTTAAAAATACCATTAAAGCTAAAAGATATAATGAGTATTTTGGCAAGTCCATGCCAATAAGACCTGATTCTACAGAAAATAAAAGTGCAACAAATAGAGTTGTCATAAGTAAAAAACCTGCGTATTTTCCTGTATAGTAATCATTTTCATAATCATTTCTGTTCATTCAATCCCTATTGTTACTAAAGAATTTTTTCAACATATGATGCATGGACTCATAGTCAACCGCATTTGCTCTTGCTGCTGCTCTTGCTCCTCCTCTTGTGCTGGCTCCTCAGTCTCTGGCATCCATAGAAGTGGCGGCATATCTTCAGGCGCATCATGCGCTTCCAGTGTGTAGCCACTTGGTGGTGTATATAAGCGGCATTTCTCAGGAATATCAACGCCCAGCCCAATAATCATCTGATGGTAAGTCGTAGTAATTGCCAACCATTGTTTATCCTCAGACAAATTACAATTATGTATATCGTCATAGATTTTAGACAAGGTTTTGTCCCATGTCATTGTTGGTGAAACCCACTTAACTCCGTCAGCAGCAGTCCAAATAACATCAGAAGATGTGGCGTTGTCCAATGGGCATGCATTTCTATCAAACACATAGTTCTCAGCGAAAACATATGCCTGCTTGATTGACGGAAATGTAATTACACGTCCAGTATCATAGGGAAGGTGAATCCACAAATAGCAGGCTTGTGCATCTGCGTCACACATTGGTATATCTGTCTTAGTTGGAGTTGGAAGCATTTTAACTTAAAGTATGTAATAAAAATACCGCATGTGTTCATTTTTTTTCTATACCTTACGCTCAAATATAGGCGGCGCCTTAGTAAGTGAATCCAAGCTATAGGGAGAAGGTTCAAGGGTCTTCAAATTCGCGGGTTGAGCCGCCGCCGTAATAGAAAGTGATGCAAAGCCGCCAGCTCCAGACCGCGTATGGACCTTAATGCGAATTCGCATTTGCTGCTTACAGCTAAAATAGGGAACGCCAAAATCACAAGTGTCGACTCCAGTATGATATAGACCCTTACCAGACACCTGTATGTACTGGCATCCCTTGATTCGATACACATCGGAAATAGTATCAGAGCTACAGCTAATATAGACATCTTTAAAATCGGGTTCAGCAGCCTTAGCTTTGAGCCAATCAGCATGAGTTATTTTGCGCAAAAGAAATGGCGGTGTCTTTCCATCATATAAGTCATGCTGTCCAATAATCTGCTCAAATATACGTTGTGCCGCCTCTGGAATTTTAGCGTTAGGCGTTCCAACCCAGCTACCACCCGCATTTTTCACCAGTTTCATCTGCATCCAGTCAGGAGTAGGGCGTTTAGCCTCAATGCCAATATCACTAACAGCCTTCCAGTTGAGCTTAACATCAATGTCGGCACCAGACCCACCTAGGCAGTTATCAGCGCAAGTGCACAAAGGTATAGTCATGTGGGGTGACTTGAGTTGGCGGCAAATAGCAGCAATCTTTTGCTCATATTTAGTTCCAGAAACAGAGCATTGCGCTCCCCTTATAACGGCACTAGTCATTACGTTAGCCATTAATGGTGCGTTTTTCTTTGAGATATACATTTCCCAATGTGTTTAGTTCAATTTTTAAATTCTATTAATCATAGTAGTTAAAATGAGTGAATCACACAGAATATTTCTTCTTAGAAATAGAACTATCTCTGCATTTTATAACCGCGACCCATCTGTACCGACAAATACGTCTGTTTCTAATCAAACTTCTGGAGAAAGTGAAACGCTACAATGTTATTTAGGTAATCTTGAGAAATGTACTCAATTAGAGGAACCTGTACCCTGTGTGCCCGGCACAGTTACTAATTTAGTTATTACTTCTGGTAATCCTGAAACTAATGGTCCTCCACCATACAATACCTATAACTTCTGGGTATCATTTAGTTGGGACCCTGTTCCCAATGCAACGGATTACATAATAACAACAAACGATACATCAAATGTTCAGCCAGTTATACTTTATACAACCGGTACAACTAATGCAACCATGTACTATAATGGTGACTTTAATGGAGGTTATAATAATACAATCATAACAGTAACAGCTCTAACACCCTGTGGTAATTCTGAAGCAGCAACTACGGAAGCATACCCATGTTTCTTAGCAGGCTCAATAGTTCAAATGGCAGACAATACGACAAAAGTAATTGAAGATGTACAAGTTGGCGACTGCGTTCTGGGCGCTTTCGGTGAGATTAACACAGTCTTAGCTCTTCACAGACCTAATCTAGGTTTAGCCCTTATGTGTAAAATTAATAATGAACATAGCACAACAAATCATCACCCTCATATTTCAGTTGAGAAAAAATTCTATTGTGGAAACCCCACTTTAGTTCAACAAGCCACCTATGGTAGACATCACAAAGTTATAAACGCTGAAGGCGTTGAAGAAGATGCGCTTCTTTTAGGGCTCAAGCATGGTCGCATCCAACAATTAGAATTAGGTGTAAGCCTAAAAACAGTAGAGGGCAGCAGGCAAGTCAATACCATGGAGACCTATAGTTTACCACCTGAAACACAGCTATATAATTTAGTAGTTGGTGGAAGCCACACATATCACGTAGATGGCTACGCTGTAACTGGCTGGCCAAGGGAGGATGACTTTGATTATGACACATGGACACCTATACCTTAAGCCAATATACAATAAATTTAATTGTATCTTTCAAAAAGAAGCAGTTAAATTTCAAGGCAAGCATTTATTTTCTGCCGCGCCTTCTAGTTTTCCTTTTACCTCCACTATTATTTGTAACATTTGCCGATTTTAGTTCTTCCAAAAACTGCCCAGGCGGCGTTTCATCTGGGTAATCGGTAAATTTCTCTAATAAATCACGTAGTTTTTTTGATACACTAGATGCCTGAAATAGCAGGTAAAATGATAAATTGTAACAATCATTGAAGCCCTTGCCTAATATACCAATTTCAACACCATCGATTTTTACATAGCTGAGACCAAAATCAATAATTTTAATATTATTAATAATGTCGCCGGTTTTTGTAGTCATAATATTACTTGTGTGTAAATCGTAATGGTGAAATTCATATTTAGTTCTGAAATGTGTAAGTATTTCAATTATTTTTATCAAAATATTTTGCATAATAGATGTTTTATCTTTGACTGTTAGCGCTTTTGAATCATTATATATTTGTATAAAATTTTTTAATGTTATTTCTAAAGTCTCCATCTTAACAATACATGTTTTACCACTTCTATATAATTTATAAATTCTACTTACGTTTCTTCCATACAAGGAGTCATTTTGTAAAAGTGTAAGGATTATAACCTCTTTATATATATTTTTTAGATAGTTAAGTCGTTCATCAGGCAAAGGCGATGAAGTATCATTAATTATTTTGTAAACAAATGGATTGTTTCTATTGTGTTCTAAAAGACCGTATGCTCCTTTACCAGCAAAAACATCTTTTATGTAAAGTGTATTATTGACTGTAGTATTTGGTTGTCCATTTCTTGAAAAACTAACAGTTGGTAAAGCATCAAAATATGGCTGAAAAAAACTAATATCATCGGTATTAAATCCTTTAATTAGACTAACTGCCAAATCGGGACTTACATTTATAATTGTTGCTAAATCAGAATAAAATGTTGCCAGTTCTGTTTTATCCATTGTCTATTTAATAACAAGAGAAAAAGTTTTTTGTATTTTACTTTTCACTCATTTATAGACTTTTTATACAAGTACAGGGTCCTCCTCTTGCTCTTTCTCTTCAGTCACTGTAATATTAGGGTGGTAGGCAAACTCCAGTGATGGCAGGAGCGCAATGGCAGTAGCGCGCTTCACCTTGTGCTTACCAAGCATCAGCCTGTCGATGTTGAGCATCTCATCTGCAGCAAGAAGAATGTGATGAATGGTCACATTCTTGGTCTGCCCGTAGCGGTAAGACCGTGCCATAGCCTGGTCCATGACTGATGGATTCCAGTGTTGCGTGTAGAAGATGACGCGGGTCAGGTGCTGTAGGTTAAGCCCGCAGTTGCCCGCCGTAATCTGGCAGAACAGGATAGTGGGCTTGCCCTCAGTAGCGCTGACCTGCGTGCTTTTGATATCAGCTGCCCTCAGCTTCTCTGACAGACCGCCGCGCACAAAGCCGATATTGTAGCCTAGCGCAAGCGCCTCAGACCCAAGCAGCTCCATCTCCTTCTTGAAGTTACAGAAGACCAAGGTTGGCTCAGTAGTATCAGCGATAAGTGCCTTGAACTTGTCAATCTTAGTCGCGCCGTGCTGCCACTCTGGCGCCGTGTAGTCCGTCTTGAACTTGCGGTGCATAGCCTCTGTGTAAATCTGGGGGTGGCTGATGAACTGCTGTAGGCGGAGATACTTCTCCAGAATCAGCATACCATTCACGTGCTTCTCAATGGCATCCTCCACTGCGCCCACCAGCGCCTTGAACTTGCGCGCCTCCTCAGGGCAGATAAAGTCAAGCTTGTGCGGTACGTGGGTCGGTGCCTCAGGCATCCTATCTCCCAGTAGGGTAATGGAGCGCCGCTTGATAATGTTTGACGCTAGCTCTGAGCGGGTCTTCTTCTTGAGCAACGCCTCATCGCACTGAAGCCAGCGCGCAAGATTCTTGAAGTCAGAGGTCTTGTTCTGGACGGGCGTGCCGCTCAGAATCCAGCGCCGCACGCCGCCCACTTTGGCAACATCACGGTAGCGCGCCGTCTTTGGTCCATTGCGGATGTACTGACCCTCATCCAGAATAACACGGTCAAAGTCGCGCGCCACAAGCATGGGATTGTGGCTCTTCACACCACCATAGCTGCACAGAAAGACCCGCTCAGTCATGGTGCCAATCCACTTGCCGCCCCTGAGGGTACAGCACGTGATGTTGGACTGTGCCAATGCTGCTGCCCACTGCCCGATAAGAACAGGCGGTGCCACAATAAGGGTCTGGCGCACCGGTGCATTGACAAGAAGACCAATGGTTTGCCAGGTTTTACCCAGCCCCATATCGTCTCCTAGAATCCCGCCGCGGCACCATGGAGACCCCTCCACCTCACGCTCCACCATCCACTTAACTCCCTCCACCTGGTGCTCAAGGTAGTTGAAGCCAATATAAGGCGCAATAATAGCAGCAGTCATTTTGAGCTGATATTAGTACGATTACAAGTTTCTTTGACTTGCCCTTAGACATATGAAAAAAGGCAATCATGAATTCAATTTTTCAGGCTTTTCTTCTTGTTTCTACGATTGCCTCTTGAGCCCCCACATGAGCCGGGACCACATGTATTTATTAAAACGGTAGCAGACCCGCCCGCTTTTGTTCTTCTATTTCTTCTAGTTTTTCTTGTTTTCCTAGTTTTTCTTCTTTTTATGCCACCTACATGGCGACTATTGAGCATTTCCTTGGCGTCATTTACATTCATGAACTCAAAGGGACTCATTGGGTCCGGTTGTATGCTAATAATAGCGCGCTTAGGAATCGAAGGGAGACTGCTCATCTACTCATTAATAAGATGAATTTTTAGACCACTAGAGTGTGCCCAGTCAAATATCTTATTAAGATTGTCCTCACGCTTCCGTGCAGTTGCAAGATGCTGCTGACGCATAAACTCCCGAATCCACTTATCACTATT